>Ga0272446_1007573_pt1 | contig 10743 bp, 9 predicted proteins | sample YNPCB0061_FD_194587 | JGI IMG/M metagenome (GOLD analysis project Ga0272446, IMG submission 194587) | Hot spring microbial mat communities from Yellowstone National Park, WY, United States - YNP-CB-006-1 | ecosystem: Environmental > Aquatic > Thermal springs > Hot (42-90C) > Sediment | place...
GGCGTCGCGCGCCGCCTTCGGCAGGTCCCTCCACGGCGTCTTCATCGACACCTTGAGGTGGCGGCAGAGGCTCTCGAGCGTCTGGCGGTAATAGGGCGAGGAGGTTCCCTCCCACGGCGCGATCGCACCTTGGGACAGCGAGAGACGGTCGTCGGGGACGACGAGATCGGCATCGAAATAGGTTGTGACGCCCAGGCCGTCGCAGGCGGGGCAAGCCCCGGCAGGCGCATTAAAGGAGAAGAGCCGCGGTTCGATCTCGGCGATGGTGAAGCCGGAGACGGGGCAGGCGAACTTCGCCGAGAACACGGTCCGTTCCGGCTTCGCACCGGCCTTGGCATCGGCGTTCTCGGCGATGGCGATGCCGTCGGCGAGGGCGAGCGCGGTCTCGAAACTGTCGGCGAGCCGCGGCGCGATGCCCTCCCGCACGACGATCCTGTCCACCACGACCTCGATGTCGTGCTTGCGCTTCTTGTCCATCGCCGGCACGGCGTCGATCGCGTAGAGGGCGCCGTCCACCTTGACGCGCTGGAAGCCGCGCTTCTGGAGGTCCTGCAGCTCCTTGCGGTATTCGCCCTTGCGGCCGCGCACCACCGGCGCGAGCAGGTAGAGCCGCGTCCCCTCGGGCATCGCGAGCACGCGGTCGACCATCTGGCTTACCGTCTGCGCCTCGATCGGCAGGCCGGTGGCGGGGGAGTGGGGCACGCCGATCCGCGCCCACAGCAGCCGCATGTAGTCGTTGATCTCGGTGACGGTGCCGACCGTCGAGCGCGGGTTGCGCGAGGTGGTCTTCTGGTCGATCGAGATCGCAGGCGAGAGACCCTCGATGCTATCGACGTCGGGCTTCTGCATGAGCTCGAGGAACTGCCGTGCATAGGCCGAGAGGCTTTCGACATAGCGGCGCTGGCCCTCGGCGTAGATCGTGTCGAAGGCGAGCGAGGACTTGCCCGAGCCGGAGAGGCCGGTGATGACGGTCAGGCTCTGGCGGGGGATCTCGACATCCACCCCCTTGAGGTTGTGCTCGCGCGCGCCGCGGACGCGGATGGGAGAGGACATCGGTGCCAGCACCTCGGGAGGGAAGGGAAGCGAGCACAGCCGATCTGGGGGCGCGGGCGCAAGGTGCCAGGAGGGGGCAAGACGGAACACGATCCCCGGAGGCGGACATGGGGGTGTGAACCCCAGGCGGGGCGGCCTAAACTCATTGCCCGCGGAAGCGACAGGAGTCGGAGGGCGCGATGGCCGGCAGCGTGAACAAGGTGATCCTCGTCGGCAATCTCGGCCGCGACCCTGAGGTGCGCATGATGCAGCAATCGGGCGGGCGGGTGGTGAGCTTCTCCGTCGCCACGTCGGAGGCGTGGAACGACCGGACGACGGGCGAGCGCAAGGAGAAGACGCAGTGGCACCGCGTCGTCATCTTCAACGAGAAGCTCGGCGAGATCGCGGAGAAGTATCTGCGCAAAGGCTCGAAGGTCTACATCGAGGGCCAGCTCGAGACGCGGAAATTCACCGACAAGGACGGCAACGAGCGCGAGACGACCGAGGTGGTGCTGCGCCAGTTCCGCGGCGACCTGACGCTGCTCGACAGCCGGGGCGGCGGCGCTGCGGTCGAGGAGGAGGCCGGCCCTTCTCTGGGCCGCCCCGCCGCGCGCCCTGCCCCGGCGCGCCAGGGCGCCGGCTGGGACAGCAAGCGCGACCTCGACGACGACATCCCGTTCTGAGCCGGCCGGCCGGGCCGATGCGCCATGCCTCCGCCCTGCAAGCAGGCGCGCTGCTGGCCGGGCTTCTGCTCGGCGCCTGCGCCGCGACGCCGGTGGTTCCCTCCGCCGACGAGGCTGCGAGCGACGCACCGCCAACGGGCCAAGTGCCGTGGCTCGCCGCGCCCGGCCCAGGCTGGACCATCCTCGTGCGCGAGCAGGCGAACACGGTCGTGATGGTCAATGACGGTTCCATCGCCCGGTCGGGCGACACGACGCGGGCGCTGATCCTGATCAACTTCATCCACCCGGTGCAGGGCGTCGCCGGGCGGGCGATCCTGAGCGAACTCGCCGAGCTCGAAGTGGCCTGCGCGGCGCGCGCCTATCGCAGGCCGATGCGGCGCCTGTTCGATCGCCACGGCGCGACCGGCGCCTCGCTGGACGCCGTCCCCGAGGGAAGCGAGGCGCCGCCGCGCCCGATCATCCCCGGCAGCATCGGCGAGGACTTGCACGCCGCGCTCTGCGCCGCAGCTGAGACCACGCGATGAGCACGCTCTCGGTCGCCGTGATCGGCGCGGGCGCGGTCGGCGCCGCCACCGCCTTCACGCTTGCCCGCGAGGGCCACCGCGTGACGCTGATCGAGCCGGGCGAGCCGGGCGGGGAGCAGGCGGCGTCCTATGGCAATGCGTGCTGGATCAGCCCAGAGAGCGTGGTGCCGATGGCTGGCCCGGGCGTGTGGCGGAAGGTGCCGGGCTGGCTTGCCGATCCGCTTGGGCCGCTCACGATACGCTGGCGGCACCTGCCCACGCTCGCGCCCTGGCTTGTGCGGTTCCTGGCCGCCGGGTCATCGGCGGCGAAGGTCGCGCGCACCGCGCGGGCGCTGCGGGCGCTCCTGCATGACGCTGTGGAGCGGCACGAGGCGCTCGCCACCGCGGCTGGGGTGGGGGCGCTCATCGTCCGCCGTGGCCATCTCTACGGTTTCCGTGACCGCTCGGCCTTCGCGGCGGAGGCCGCCGCCTGGAGGCTGCGGCACGAGGCGGGCGTGCGCTGGATCGAGCTCTCGGCGGAGGAGTTGCACCAGCGCGAGCCGGCGCTGTCGCGTGCCTGCCGCTTCGCGGTGCTGATCGAGGAGGCGGCGCATGTGGCTGACCCTGGTGCCTACGTCGCCGCGCTTGCCGCCGCCGCCCTCTCGCTCGGCGCGGAACACCGCCGCACACGCGCGCGCGGCTTCGCCCTTAGCGCAGGGCGGCTCACGGCGGTGCTGACGGAGGATGGCAGCGTGGCCGCCGACCGGGCGGTGATCGCCGCCGGAGCGCACGCCAAGCCGCTCGCCGCAGCGGCGGGCGATCCCGTGCCGCTCGAGAGCGAGCGCGGCTACCATGTCGTCATCCGGTCGCCCGAGGTCTCGGTGCGCACGCCGGTGATGGTGGCGGAGGCCAAGGCGCCACTCACCCCCTGCGCGGGCGGGCTGAGGGTCGCGGGCCAAGTCGAGCTCGCCTCGATCGAGGCAGAGCCCGACTGGCGCCGCGCCGAGGTTCTGCTCGCGCTCGCGCGGCGCATGCTGCCGGGACTTCCGGCCGAGATCCCGCCCGAGCGGATCAGCCGCTGGTTGGGCCATCGCCCCTCGATCGCCGACGGGCTGCCGGTGATCGGCCCCGCGCGCGGGTCGCCCGACGTGATCCATGCCTTCGGCCACGGCCATGTCGGGCTTGCCGCCTCGGCGAAGACGGCGCTGCTCGTGGCCGACCTGGTGGCCGGCCGCGCGCCGCTGATCGACCCCTCGCCCTACAGCGCGTCGCGCTTTCGCTGATCGGGTCCGCTGATCGGGCGGGGCGGTTCAGCCCGCCTTGATGGCGATCCGCGAGGAGGGCTTGGGCGTCTCCGGCGGCTTCGGAAGCGTCACTGTCAGAACGCCCTTCGCGAACGAGGCCTCGACCGTCTCGGGCTTCGGCGCGAAGGGGAGCTGCAGGGCGCGCGCGAAGCTGCCGTAGACGCGCTCCTGCACGTGCACGCCCTTCTCCTCGCGCGCTGTCTCGGCCTTCTTCTCGCCCTTCAGCGTCAGCACGTCGCCCTCGAGCGAGATCTCGATGTCGGCCTGGTCGAGCCCGGGGAGTTCGGCGGTGACGGTCAGCCCCTCTGCCGTCTCCTTCACATCGATGGCGGGCCGCCAGTCGGCCTTGAAGACGGGCGTCGGCAGGCCGGGGCCGGCGGCGCCGAAGGCCTGCTCGAACTGCTGCTGCATGCGCCTGACATCCTCGAGCATCCGGTCGAGGCTTGCCTGGCCGCCGAACAGAGTTGGCAGAAGCGACATCGTATCCCTCCTCATTGTTCCGCGTTCCGTGATGCTGACCTCCGGCGGGCGGGCACGCCGCGCCGTTTGGTCGCCTCGCATATAGTATCGGGGCACGGGCGCTGCCCCATGATCCACGTCAATTCCTGATCGGCGCGTAATGCCACACGGAGGCGGGCGGCAGGTTCAGCGGCGTCCAGGCAAGCCGCCGCCCCTCGAGCCCGAGCGCTGTGCGCGAGAGCGGGGAGGTGGCGCAGTAGGTGTAGTGCAGGAAGCCGCGGCCCGGCGCGACCGCCTCGATCGCCTCGATCAGCGCCAACTGCCGCGCCTTGGGCAGGAGCACGAGCGGGATGCCGCAGACGACCGCGCCGACGCGGCCGGCAAGGTCAGCCCCGAGCAGGCTGGGAAGCTCCCAGGCATCGCCACGGATCACGCTCACCCCCGGGTAGGTCGCGGCGAGCACCTCGGCCATCTCGGGAACGATCTCGACCACGGTCAGCCGAGCGGGGGCGATGCCGCCATCGAGCAGGGCGCGGGTGATCGCGCCGGTGCCGGCGCCGAGCTCGACCACGGGGGCGCCGGCGGCGATCCGCCGCGCCGCGGCGGCAACGCGCCGGCCGAGCGCCGGGGAGGAGGGGACGATCGAGCCCATCTCGAGGGGGTTGGCAATCCAGCGGCGAAAGAAGAGGACGGTTCTGGACAGGGCGGAGGGTGAGCGGACGGAGTCAGCGCGCGTGTCAGCATGCAGCATGGCGGGGAGGACTCGATTGCTGGAGGGACGAACAGGCGTATCCCCCCACCAGAGCGTGGCTTGCAAGACTCTTCTATCTCGGTTCGATGACGGTCTCCGCCGAACTGGGACGGTTGCGCCGCCCTGCGTGAGCCATGTCACAGTGCCGCGAGGTTTTGGGGTGCGGATCGATCACTGTTCGGTATTGTTTATCCCTGAAAGATCGCGCGATGAGTGCCCGGATCCTGGTCGTTGACGACGTGGCGGCAAACCTTCGCCTGCTCGAGGCTAAGCTTGCCGCCGAATATTATGAGGTGCTCGCCGTCCAGGACGGCCTGCGCGCGATCGAGGCTGCCCAGAACTGGGGCCCCGACCTTGTCCTGCTTGACGTGATGATGCCGGGGATCGACGGCTACGAGGTCTGCCGCCAGCTCAAGGCCGACCGCGACACAGAGCACATCCCGGTCGTCATGGTCACCGCACTGAGCGAGACCGGCGAGCGGGTGCGCGGCCTAGAGGCCGGAGCCGACGATTTCCTCACCAAGCCGGTCGACGACGACACGCTGTTCGCGCGCGTGCGCTCGCTCGTTCGGCTGAAGCGGCTGCTCGATGAATGGCGGCTCCGCGCCGAGACGACGCACCAGCTCGGCGTCGGAGCGGACGCACTGCCGCCCTCGGTGCGCGGCGCGCGCGCTCTCGTGATCGCCGAGAATGAGGTGCTGGTCGAGCGGATCGCCAACGCCCTGGCCGCCGAGGGAATCGATGCCACCGTCGCTCCCGATGTCTCGACCGGCTGGGACACGCTGTCGCGGGCGCCTGCAGACCTTGTCATCGTGAGCCTGCTCGACAGTGGCGATGACCCGCTCCGCTTCGCCTCTCGGCTGCGCGCCGAGCAGATGACGCGTGAGGTGCCGCTGCTTCTGGTTGCCGACGACGCCCACCGGCACCTGTTGCACCGGGCGTTCGAGCTTGGCGCCAACGATACGATCCTCGCCCCGGTCGATCCAAATGAGCTGCGCGTCAGGACGCGCAACCAGATCCGCCGCAAGCTCTACCAGGATCGGCTCAGGGCCGACCTCGCCTACTCGATCTCGCTGGCGCTGACCGATCCGCTGACAGGGCTGCACAACCAGCGCTATCTGCGCGGCCATCTCCGGTCGCTGATCGCTTCCGTGCGCACGGCCGGCGGCGCCGTCTCCGCACTGATGATCGACCTCGACCACTTCAAGCGGATCAACGACGAGCACGGCCATCCCGCCGGCGATGCCGCGCTGAAGCTCGTCGCGGCTTGCATTCGCGCCAATGTCCGGCTCTTCGATACGGTCGCGCGCTACGGCGGGGAGGAGTTCGTTGTGATCATGCCGGGTACGAGCCAAGCGGATGCGGCGATCGCGGCCGAGCGGCTCAGGCGGGAGATCGAGGCGCTTGACTTCCACCCCGTGCCGGAGGGGCCCGCGCTGAGGCTCACTGCCTCGATCGGGCTTGCGACGCTCGCCGCCGCCGCTGACTTCGCTGTCGACGCTCCGGACGAGAAGCTGCTTCAGCGCGCCGACCGAGCGCTCTACGAATCGAAGCGCCAGGGCCGAAACCGCGTGTCGGTCATGGCGGGCTGAGCCTGCGCGCGGGCGGGTCCCGGGTCGTGGTGAGGGATGTGCGGAGCCCGGGACGCGATCCGAGGTCCTTCGGCGAGCCGAGCGCCGTCCGCCCGGTCGGAGTGGGACAGCGCGCACCGCCAGTGCCTGCTCAGGCCATGTTCACCATGATCGTCTTCTTGTGCATGAAGTGCTCGAGCATCGCCTCGAGCGACGCCTCCTTGCCAAGCCCAGAGCTCTTGATGCCGCCGTAGCTCAGGTTCGCCTGCACAACGAGGTTCTGGTTGACCTGAACAAGACCGGCCTCGAGCGCGTGCGCCATCCGCAGCCCGACCTTGAGATTGTTTGTCCATACCGAAGCCGCGAGGCCGTAGGCGCTGTCGTTGGCCTCCTCGAGCACCGCCTGCCAGTCGCTGAACGGGAACAGCACCGTCACGGGCCCGAAGATCTCCTCGCGCACCAGACGGCTCGTCCGCGGCAGGCCGGTAAAGAGATGCGGCTGGATGAACAGGCCCTTCGCCAGAGCCGAATCGGGAGGCAGGGCCGAGCAGGCGCGGCCGACAGCGCCCGGCGTCGCCAGCCCCTCCTCGATGAAGCCCTTCACCTTCTCGTACTGCGCCGTGCTGATGATCGTTCCGATATCCGTCCGCTCGTCCAAGGGGTCGCCCATCACCATCGCGTCCACCTTGGCCGCAAGCGCGGCTGTGAAGGCATCGAAGGTCCGCTCGTGCACGTAGATGCGGCTCGCCGCGGTGCAGCTCTGCCCCTGCCGGGTGAACCGCATCGAGGTGATCGCTCCCGTCACCGCGTGCTCGAGGTCGCAGTCGTCGAACACGATCATCGGGCTCTTGCCGCCGAGCTCGAGCGTGACGGGGATGATCTTCCGCGCCGCCGCCTGGCCGACGATCCTGCCGACCTCGACCGAGCCCGTGAAGGTCACCTTCCGCACCTTCGGGTGCTCGACGAGCGGAGCGCCGCACTCAGGGCCGAAACCGGAGAGGATGTTGAAGAGCCCGGGCGGCAGGATCCGGTTGAGGATCTCGCAGATCCTCAGCACCGCGAGCGGCGCCTCCTCGGCCGATTTGACCACCACCGCATTGCCCGCCACCAAAGCCGGCGCGACCTTCAGCGCCATCAGAAGCATCGGCACGTTCCACGGGATGATCGCGCCGACGACGCCGAGCGGCTCGCGGACCGTGATCGAGAGAACGTCGGGGTGGAAGGGAACCGTCTCGCCCTTCAGCTCCGACCCAAGTCCGCCGTAGAAGGCGAAGATGTCGGCCACGACGTTGGCCTCGACGCGGCTCTCGGTGCGCAGCGCCTTGCCGGTCTCGAGCGCGATCAGCCGACCGAGCTCCTCGACATGATCCGCCAGAGCGCGCGCGCAAGCCGCCACGAGCTCGCCGCGCTTGCGTGCCGGCACCCTGGCCCAGGCCTTCTGCGCCGCCGCCGCCGCCGCAACCGCGCGGTCGACATCCCGGACGTCGCCGAGCGCTGCCTCGCCCACCGTCTCTCCGGTGGCCGGGTTGACGACCGGAAAGGTCCTGCCGGAGAGGGCAGGGACGAGTTCGCCCCCGATCAGGTGATGGCCCGAGAGAGCCCGCGCGAGCGCCTTCGCGTCGAGCGTCGGCGCGCTGGGCGTTCGGCCCGCGACGATTGTATCCGGCATGGGCTTGATCCTCCCGGGCTTGGGTTCCATAAGCGCGCGGACCATGCACTCGTCCCCCCGACGGTTCAACCCGGGGGCCGATCGAGGGAACGACGGAATGCCAGGAGATCCGCCGCCAAGGGAGCCGAAGGGGCCGCTCAAGGGTTTGCGCGTGTTCGACCTCACGCGTGTTCTCGCCGGCCCGACCTGCACGCAGCTCCTCGGCGATCTCGGCGCCGACGTGATCAAGATCGAGCATCCGACGCGTGGCGACGACACGCGCGGCTTCGCCCCGCCCTTCCTGCCCGGCGCCGAGGGGCCGACCAGGGAGAGCGCCTATTTCGCCGGGGTGAACCGCAACAAGCGGAGCCTCACGCTCGACATCGCCAAACCCGAGGGGGCAGCGATCGCGAAGCGTCTGATCGCCGACGCCGACATCCTGGTCGAGAACTTCAAGCCCGGGGGGCTCGCCAAGTACGGGCTCGACTATGCGAGCCTCAAGGGCGAATTCCCAAGGCTTATCTACTGCTCGATCACCGGCTTCGGCCAGACCGGCCCCTACGCCCCGCGGCCTGGCTACGACAGCCTGATCCAGGCGATGGGCGGGGTGATGAGCCTCACCGGAGACCCCGACGGCCTGCCGCAGAAGGTGGGCATCCCGGTCGCCGATCTCTTCGCCGGCCTCTACGCGACCATCGGCATCCTCGCCGCGCTGCGCCATCGCGATGCCACCGGCGAGGGCCAGCACATCGACATCGGCATGCTCGACACACACGTCGCCTGGCTTGCCAACCAGGGCATGAACTTCCTCGCCACCGGCGAGAACCCCCCGCGCTTGGGCAACCAGCACCCCAACATCGTTCCCTACCAGGTGTTCGCCACCGCCGATGGGGCGATCGTCCTCTCCGTCGGCAATGACGCGACTTTCGAGCGGTTCTGCAGGGGCTTCGGCCTCGACCATTTACTCGACGACGCGCGCTTTGCCACCAATGCCGCGCGCGTCGCCAACCGCGCCCTGGTGACGGAGACGCTGACGCCGGTGCTGAAGTCGCGCAGCACGGCGGCGTGGATCAAGGCGCTCGAGGCGCTCTCGATCGGCTGCGGGCCGATCAACACGCTGAAGGACGTGTTCAGTGATCCGCATGTCGCAGCGCGCGGGATGGTGATCGAGATGGACCATGAAGCGACCGGCGGTGTGCCGGTGAAGCTGATCGCCAATCCGGTGAAGCTCTCGGCAACGCCGCCCGACTATCGCATCCCACCGCCCGTGCTCGGCGCGCACACCGAGGAGGTGCTGCGCGAACTCGGGCTTGCGGACGGCGAGATCGCCGAACTGCGCGCCAAGGGCGTGGCGTGACGCCGTCGTCGCGGCGCTTGCGCTGGCTCGCGCCTGACGGCTTCCACACCCTCGCTTGGGTGGAATGGGGCCGCCCGGGTGAACGGCCGCCGGTGCTCTGCGTGCACGGGCTCACGCGCAACGGGCGCGACTTCGACCGGCTCGCCGCGGCGCTTGCGGCGCGCGGCCGCCACGTCGTCTGCCCCGACATGCCGGGACGCGGCGAGAGCGAGCGGCTGCGCGACCCCTCCCTTTACGTGATCCCGACCTACATGGCCGCCTGCGCGCATCTCCTCGCCGTGCTTGGGGCGGCGAGCGTCGACTGGGTCGGCACCTCGATGGGCGGGCTGATCGGCATCGGGCTTGCCGCGATGCCCGGCAACCCCATCCGGCGTCTGGTGCTGAACGATGTCGGGCCGTTCGTGCCGGCCGCGGCGCTCGCGCGGATCAAGGAGTATGTGGGCAGCGACCCGGCCTTCCCCGACCTCGCCGCGCTCGAGGCGCATCTGCGCCGCGTGCACCAGGACTTCGGCCCGATGACGGCGGAGGACTGGCGGCACCTCGCCGCGATCTCCGCACGGCACACAGAAGACGGAACGATCCGCCTCAATTACGACCCGGCGATCGGCGTGCCGATCCCGGCCCCGCCGGAGGACCTCGACCTCTGGTCGGCCTGGACGGCGATCGCCGCTCCCGTGCTCGTCCTGCGCGGCGCGCTCTCCGACCTGCTGACGGAGGAGACGGCTCTGCGCATGGCCGCCCGCCCGGGCGTGACGCTGCACACCGTCCCCGACGTCGGCCATGTTCCCGCTTTGGTGGACGATGACCAGATCGGCCGGGTCTCCGCCTTCCTCGATGCGTGAGCCGTTCCGTCCGCGCTTTCCCTGGCTCACGGGCGACCTGCAGACGATCCGCGACACGCTCAGGCGCGACGCGCCCGACCCGGGCCCCGGCACGCGGCTCTGGCTCGAACTCGGCGACGGCGACGCGCTGGCCGCTGCCTGGCACGCGGGCGAGGGGCGCGAGACGGTGGTGCTCGTGCACGGGCTCACGGGCTGCGAGGACGGAGCGCATATCCGGCGCGCCGCCGCCTTCTGGCGCGCGCGCGGCCATGGCGTCGTTCGGCTCAACCTCCGCGGCTCGCGCCCATCCCTGCCGCGCTCGCGCCGGCCCTACAACGCCGGCGCCGGCGGCGACATCGTCGCGGCGCTGCGAGGGCTGCCCGAGGCGGTGCGCGCCCCTGGCCTCGTTCTGATCGGCGTTTCGCTCGGCGGAACGCAGGTGCTCGACGCTCTGGCGCGGGAAGGGGATGCACCTTCGCTGCCCATCGTCGCCGCCGCGACGGTCTGCGCGCCGGTGCTGCTCGCCCCCGTGGCGGCGCGGATGATGGCCCCGCGCAACGTTCTCTACCACGCCTGGATCCTGCGCCGGATGAAGGCGGATGCGCGCGCTCTGC
>Ga0272446_1007574_pt1 | contig 10742 bp, 7 predicted proteins | sample YNPCB0061_FD_194587 | JGI IMG/M metagenome (GOLD analysis project Ga0272446, IMG submission 194587) | Hot spring microbial mat communities from Yellowstone National Park, WY, United States - YNP-CB-006-1 | ecosystem: Environmental > Aquatic > Thermal springs > Hot (42-90C) > Sediment | place...
AGAATTCGGGTGGTTTTATCCGCCATATTTCGTTTTTCAAGACCAGCAAGGGGTTATTTACCGCCACGGTCAAAATGGCGAGCGATTGACTCGCACCTACTACGGGGGGGATCTTATCGCCTCCTACGGCGATTCATTCACCCACTGCAATGAAGTCAGAGACGAAGAAACCTGGCAGACCTTCCTCGCCCATATACTGCACAAAAACGTTCTCAATTTTGGCGTCGCGGGGTACGGCCCGGATCAAGCACTCTTGTTGTATGCATCTCATGAAACCATGACGCCGAAAGCCCCGATTGTCATGCTCTGTATTTTTCCTGAGAATATCAATAGGGTGGTGAATGTCTATCGGAATTTTTACATGTACAAGGATCCTCTCTCTCTCTCGAAGCCCCGTTTCGAGTTTCTGCACAGCAGCCTGGTGTTATTTGAAAACCCCATAAAAACTGTGGGCGAACTGGAAATGCTCACTAAACCGTCCTTTATCGATGAGATCGGCGCTCATGATTATTGGTACCAACTGGGTCGGCGTCTGCCTCTCATCAGATTCCCCTATACACTTTCACTCTTTCGCTGGAAGGAAATAGTCGCGAGAAGCATCAAAGCATCTTTGTGCAGATTTTTGCCGGGAATTGTACCCCCCACGTTCAACCTCGATCTCTATGCGGAACCTGAACCGCTGGCCACTCTCTGCGGCATCGTGGACAGGTTTGTGCAAACCGCCTCGAAGAGAGATCAGTATCCCATCCTGGTGCTGGTTCCCCATACAGACTACGTTCGAGAAGTGCTCGAGACTGGGGCTTCGAGAACGGATCCATTAGTAAATTATATGAAGAGTCGGAATTACGTGTTTTTTGATCTTGTGAGGGCAATGGCCGACATGAAACCCAGTGCAAAACAACTTGATGCATGGTACCACGGGCACGCCACCGCGGAGGGAAATCGTGTGACCGCGGACTTGATAGGCCGCTTTCTCCATGAGCAGGCAAAGAAGGACCCGAAATTGCATCTAACGCTCTACCAAAAATGACGCGTCGTGTCCTCAGTCGCCCGTGAACAAGAAATAATAGTCCGATGTCGAGGGAACCTTGGTCCACCCTTCCGATGCAAGGGTATGGAATTCTCTTCCTCGCGCCGCCAAGAATTCCACTGAATGCTCCCGCAGCTTTTTCTTGGCTGTTTCACGATCTTGGGGCGTGGCTTCAAGGTAATCTCTCCCGCTCGGTATTTCGGCCACTATCTTTACCCCCGCCAGCCTCGCCCAATATATGCTCATACTAGGACTTTCGACGATTGCTCCTCGGGCGCCGATTAAACTTTTTTGGCTGCGGATATAATTTGCCATCGCCTTGTCTTCCTGAAGGACTGCTTCATAAGACTGCTTTGAGCCCGAAGGCCTTGTCGCTCTCAGAGCCTGGTCAATCGCCGACCACGCGGTGACCGACATAAATACGATGCATAACGCATAATAGGTGCAGTCGCGCAAAAAGCTGCCTCGAGCGTCCAAGGTCCTGTATCGCCAGATCAGCGCCAACCCCCCAACGCCGAGAAAGAGAAATGGGGCAATGTAGCGCATCTCGACGAGCACAAGCAAAAACAAGAGGATTCCTGATACTGACGCCGAGAGCAGCAGGAGGCTTTCGGATAACGGAAGAAAGCTTCCCAACCTCGGCCTAGCCCATTTCAGTTGCAGGAGATTCCACAAAATTAGGGTCAAAAAAAACCAAGGGCTGTCTGCGACCATGATCAACAGGTTTCTTTCCACGGCCTTGACCTGGGCGGTGGCATCAAATCGTGGTCGTTTTCCCTCGGATTGCTTGGCGATGTCTGCTCCTGGGGAAAAACAACTATGGGGCGTCTCTTCGAACAACAAGACCGCTGGCTTTGTTGTTAATTGGGCAGGAGGATTCACCGGCTCTCCCTGGCTGGCCACGAAAAGGGCGTAATTGTAGTTGCCCGCCTCGCCGTAGGTAAACCTGCCAAGATCACGAGACAGAGAAACAATGAGTGGCAGACTAATGGTTATCATGATGGCGAGGGCTAAGCCGACTCGTGGGATGGCCTTCCGGAGGCTGCCCACTGCAAGGCCGGCTAAGACCAAAATTACGCCAGAATAGACAAAGATGTACGTCTTCGTGAGATACGCCAATCCCAGGACGCAGCCTAACCCGACAAAATTTGTGTAGCCCAGGGGATTGGTTTTGATTCGCAGTATCAGGCTCACAAAGAGGAGCAAGTATCCAAGCATGAGCATGTCAGGAGATACCAACCGCACCCGTATCCAAATCAGGGCTGCGACCAAGAAGGCGCAGTAGATCACGAGACTCACCAGCCTGAACGGCGCGGGATCGGCGCTGCCCCCTGATTCGTCGCTGACGCTCGCGCGAAGGCTTGCGAGAAAAACGTCGCACATCCCCATGGCGAAAAGGAACGCCAGAAAATTGACAATCTTGAGGGATGCCAGCTCATCGCATGGATGAGAGTCGAGGAGCTGCTGGGCAAACCCCATGAGGACCGAGTACGCAGGACTCCACTGATGATTGACGAGAGCGCCCCAATCGCCGCGCCTCACCGCGTCCCCGATTTCTAAATAAATGAGCCCATCGGTGTTGAGATAGTATCGGGTGAGGTAGGCGAGAAGACCGCCGAGAATGGTCCCGATGATCCAAAATGCCACGCGCACGAGGTTTTCACTGGCCCGCTGTTCTCGCATTCTGGTACAACGCTGCGCCGATAAATTCACTGACGAAGCGAACGCCGTATGTCATCAAAGCGCCGCAAAATTTTTGAGAAGCCTTAATCCATGCTCCTGGCTTTTTTCAGGATGAAACTGCACGGCAAACACGTTGTCGCGAGACACCGCGCTCGTGAACGTGATCCCGTAGTCCGTCTCTGTCAAGATGTCTGACGAGTCGGCTGGATCAACATAGTATGAGTGGACAAAATAGAAATATGCGCCGTCCGGCACCCCATCGAGCAAAGGGCTTTGCTTCTTCATACGTATCTGATTCCATCCCATGTGGGGGATCTTCAACCCCATGCTTCTATCGAAAGCCCTCACCTTTCCTCCAATGATTCCAAAACCGAGGTGCCGGCCGAATTCTTCGGATTCCTCAAACAAGAGCTGAAGCCCCAAACAAATGCCGAGAAATGGCCGGCCAGAGCGTACGAAGTTTTTTACAGGCTCGACGAGGCCAAAGGCTTCAAGATTGCGCATACACTCGCCGAAAGCCCCAACCCCTGGAAGAACCAAACGATCGGCCTGTTCGACTGCATGTATTTCTCGGGATACGATCGCATGGGCTCCGATTTTTTCGAATCCTTTCTGGACGCTGCGCAGATTGCCCATGCCATAATCAACAATCACTATCATGTACGCCTCGTATTGTCCTTTATCCTCTGTGGAGCGACTCCGAGTCGCGCCCTGTGCAGGACGATCCGCGTTTACTCGAGGACGCCCTTGGTAGAGGGTACGTTATGAGTTCTTGGGTCGAGTTCCGTGGCATCTCGAAGGGCGCGGCCGAGCGCCTTAAAGATGGCTTCCACCGCATGGTGTGGGTCCTCGGCGCTTTCCACGCGTACATGAAGCGCAACTGCGGCTCGGTCGGCAAAACCTTGAAGAAAGACGTGGGCCAGATCCAGCATGCGATCCCCCGGTCGCTTCTCGGCCAGGGCGTTGCGATACACGAGGATAGGCCGACCCGAAAAATCCACAAATACCCCTGCCAGCGCCTCATCCATGGGAAGAATGAAGCTCCCGTACCGGCGGATGCCCCGTTTGTCCCCCAGGGCCGCTCTAAATGCGTCGCCGAGGGTGCGGGCGACATCCTCGATGGTGTGGTGATCATCCACATGAAGGTCTCCCACGGCTTTCACTTCCAGATCGAACAATCCCTGCTGGGCAATGTGATGCAGCATGTGATCCAAAAAGCCAATGCCCGTGGTGATACACGCGACCCCTGTCCCATCGAGAGACAAGGTTATTTGTACCTCGGTCTCTGTCGTTCTTCTGGTTATCTGCGCTGATCTCATACGCGTCATCGCCTTTTCTGCGGCAGCGGTCTTGCGGCTACAGCATGTCGTCCTTTTCTCGACGGATGTCGGCCCCAACTTGTGAAAGTTTTTCTACTATCTTGTCGTATCCACGATCGAGATGGTACACGCGGTGTATTTCAGTCGTTCCCTCAGCAGCCAAACCTGCAAGTATGAGAGAGGCGCTCGCCCGTAGATCCGTCGCCTGCACATGGGCCCCTGAGAGTTTCTTCACCCCTTGAATACGCGCCTTCTTGCCCGATACACGTATGCTTGCGCCCATGCGCACTAACTCCTGCACATGCATGAAGCGATTTTCAAAGACATTCTCGATGATTTCACAGCTTGAATCGCCGAGGGCCATGAGGGCCATATACTGGGCTTGGAAATCTGTTGCAAACCCGGGATATGGATTGGTGGCCACATCCGAACTCTTGATACGGCCGTTGGACATGACTCTCGCTGAAGATGCGCTGGTTTCGATCACGAGACCGGCTTCATCGAGCTTATCCAGCAGGGCCATAATGTGCTCAGGCACGCATCCCTCTGCCGTTATGTCGCCGCCTGTGATGGCGCCTGCCAGGAGATATGTGCCCGCCTCGATGCGATCAGGCATGACTTCATGAACAATCCCTGAAAGCCGATCACGTCCTTCGATGACGATGGTGGGGGTCCCGGCCCCCTCGACGCTGCCCCCCATCCTGTTGATGACATGGGCAAGCTCAATAATTTCAGGCTCAACAGCGCAGTTCCTCAGCACCGTCGTTCCTCGGGCCAAACTTGCCGCCATGATGAGGTTTTCCGTGCCCGTAACCGTAATCAAGTCGAAACAGAACTCGGCGCCCTTCAATCGAGGCGCCCGCGCCACGACATAGCCATTTTTCAGCTCTATGGATGCGCCCATCGCCTCGAGGCCCTTGAGATGCTGGTCGATGGGCCTTGCGCCGATGGCGCAGCCGCCCGGCAGACTTACATCAGCCCTGCCCTCCCTCGCCATCAAAGGACCAAGAACCATGACAGAGGCCCTCATCGTCTTGACAAGTTCATACGGCGCCGTGTGATCCATTATGTCGTGAGCCTTGATGCGCAGGGTCCCAGGCGTAAAGTCATCGAGCTGGACGCCGAGCTGCAATAAGAGCTGCTTTGTCGTTCGAATGTCCCTCAAAGTCGGCACGCGATGAAAGGTCATCTCATCTCGCGTCAGAAGCGACGCACACATCAGCGGCAGCATGGCATTCTTCGAGCCACTGATGGGGACGGTTCCCTTCAAGGGAATACCACCGTTTATTACGATCTTATCCATGAATGTCGATTTCTACGTGCTGAGGTTCTTCATTTGAGCTCTCAGCATCGAGGACTACAAAAAATTGGATTAAACGGCCAGCGCGACCGTGGCTCCAGTGGCTCTATATCATCTTGATTAGAACAGCGCAATGCCTCGCTGCATTCATGAACAGAAGAATATGGGGCGCTCCAGCGGCAGGGGATAACACTAAATGGACATGAGTTCGATGAGGTCTTCGCGTGTAAAATATTTGAGAACCCCTTTGTCATCGTGGCGCACAATGGAGTTCATCAATTCTTTCTTCTTGGAGATGATTTTATCGATTTTTTCTTCCAGAGTATCTTCGGTCACGAGCTTGAACACCTGCACCCCGCGTTTTTGACCGATGCGATGGACCCTGTCCGTGGCCTGATCTTCTCGGGCTGAATTCCACCATCGGTCGTAGTGTATCACCACAGACGCGCCAGTGAGGTCGATGCCGAGGCCAGAGGCCCTTAGCGACGCCGAAAACACCATGCAGCGTGGATCAGTGTTAAATCGTGTTACTGCCTCCGCTCTGCGTCGCGTGTGACCTTTAATGGTGGCAAATTCGATGCCGTTATCCGTCAGATATGACTCAATTAATTCGAGCATTTTGACATACTGGCTAAACACGACCACCTTCTGGCCAGACCCAAGGCTCTCTTCCAACAACTCTATGAACAAGTCCCATTTGCCAGACGAGTATTTTTTGTAGTTTGTTCGCTCACCTTCGAGAAGCGCTGGATGGTCGCAGACCTGTTTCAAATAATTCAGCAGGGCAAAGATATGCATGTATGGGACTTTTTCGTCAGGGTCCTTGAGCTTCTGAACTAATTCTTGGCCTTGGTTGTTTACCAAATCTCTGTAAAACTTTAACTGGTCGCCGCTAAGAGAACAACGCCGTACGTCTTCTATCTTCTCAGGCAGCTCTTTCAATACCTGTTCTTTCTTTCTCCTGAGAACAAAAGGACTGATCAGTCGCGCTAATTTCTCCCGGGCGACAGCGTCTTCGGCGCCTTCATCTATCGGATACCGAAAGAACTTTTCAAATTGAGAATCAGACAACAGGTAGCCCGGTAGGATGATGTCAAAAAGCGATTTGAGGTCGCTGACGCTGTTTTCGATAGGAGTGCCAGTCAGCCCCAAGGTACAGGACGCTTCAAGGGCCTTTACTGCAGCGTACGTTTTGGTAGCCTTGTTTTTGACTGCCTGTATCTCGTCCAGCACCAGCAGCTCGAATCGGAAATCCGCCAATATTTCTATATCTCGAAGCGCTATCCCATAAGAGGTTATAATGAGCGTGTGTTCTTGAAAGGCTTCGTGAAAAATCCGATCCGTACCGTGATAGACGTAGGGATTCAGTAGGGGACAATATTCATTGACCTTGTCCTTCCAGTGGCTTAACACCGACGTGGGGCAGATCACGAGAAATTTTGGCTGGGGACTGGCGTCTTTTTTTCGGCGCAGGATGCCGGTCATGAGGGCCATGACTTGATGGGTCTTTCCAAGCCCCATATCGTCGCATAGCAGACCTGAGAAACCATTTTCATACAGGAACCAAAGCCACCCGTACCCCGTCTTTTGGTAGCCCCGCAAGGTCCCTTTCATGTCAGCGAGAGCCGGCGGCCTTTTGGGAGGTTTTAATCTCTCCAGCGAGGTAAACCATTCTTTGAGTTTCGCAGTGGAGAATTTTTTCTCTAATCTCTCGTGGAGCGCAACAAATCGGAGATACTCTCTCCTGCCCAGCACGAGTGTGTTGTTCGACGAAACTGCGCCCTCATCTAACGCATCAACCCATGAAAACTCGGCAGAGCCGGTGTCCACCCATTTGTCGCCGCGAATGAGGAACTTCTTGCCGTACTTTTTCGCCTCATAAATATCTCGCAGCGTCAGGCTGAAATCGCCGAACTCGTAGGTAATATTGAGGGTAATGCCGTCTTGGGTGACTGATTTATGGTCCGCCGTGACCACGCGGTAGTTTTCTACGGTTTTTCGCTGCAGCAACGCGTCATCCACCAGGATCCCTGGTTCATTGCGCAAAAGGTCCCCATGTTGCTCGAGAAATGCTGTGATCTGATCCGGGGGCACACGTATAATTTTTTGCGGAGAAAAATACTCCGCTGGCAGGCCGCTCGTCCCCGGCACTTCAATCCGAAAAAAACCCCACTGGGGGAAATAGTAGTAAGAGCCGTAGAGTTGATGCTCCAGGTCTATCCTGCATAGATATTGTTCGTCGGCTTCAGCATTCGGATCGGGATTTTCCACGATCGGAGTTATGCAGAGGCTGGAATCCTCCTCGAGGTCTATCCTATAGCCTGTTTTCAGGGATCGAGTTTGAAGCGGAAGTTCTTCTCCTATGACGCCTTTTTTTTCGCCCAACTCGATGATGGCGCCTATTGCGGTGCGAGGAGGGACAAATCGCAGGATAGTCGAACCTTCCTCGTCGAAGCCCTCTACAATGAGACCCTCTTTATGTTCCAGAAACTTGAAATGAAAATTTTGGCTCTGCCGCCCCGATACGAGAAAAGCTACCTTGGCAATGCGATGCCACATGCTGTCCTCATACTGTTGGCGGTTTGATTTCATGCCCTTGCGGTTAATTTCCTCTTCGGCCGTCGTATAACCCCATGGTCTGCGCCGCTGAGATGGGACATGAGAGTCTTTGAGCTTTCTGCCATACATTGCCTTGAACACCGCGGGATCAATATCTCTATTGATAACTTCGAAGAAATCGTAGAGATATTCATCCACGAGACAAGCCCCAGGCATGAAGGCAAGAACTTCTTTCGCGCTTTTATCCATGAATACGATTCTCAGCCCCTCGTCCCCATGGTTCACTTGAGCGCGGAAACCCAGAATGGAATCGCCGTAATTCTTATACCCGAACCAACTGATTTCGTACCAGAAGCTGTCTTGAAAATCGTCGCACAAGCTCCTCAGTTTTCCGGTTACGGGATCAGGCCTTAAAATATATCGGACCAGCGAGACGATATGATGGCAATAGGTCCTTGTGGAAGATCGAAAACAGCCGCATGTCGCCCTCGACAGCAGCTTCGTCGTAGGATCTAAAATGAGGTGCACATATACAGGCTTACCTGTAGAATCTGTGACAAGAGCGAAATACGCCTCACGCCCAAAATTGATGTGCGAAATTCGCGAAGATTCGGCAATCTGCAGTCCTTTCGCCAATATTTCGTTCTTAAATTGATTCGTGATCTCGGAAGGCAAATTGGAAGATTCTGTTGTCGTGGAAGAATTCTTGTTGAAATGTATGACTTTTCCAAACACTTAAATCTCCTTGGCCTAAGCGGGGACCCGAGGATACACGGGGGCTCGATACCACAACATGTTTATGTTGTCAACATAAAAATTGGATTTATATATTTTGTACAATTGCCAATGACTACGTAATTTATTGGTTTAATAATCCTTGAAATAGAACTTCAGCACTTGAAAATTATCTTCGCGAAATATACAAATTCTCGATATTTCTCTTGGAGCGACGGCGCATCATAGGGTTTCTGAGCGCTTGCAAACCCCTCTATCGCCACAGAGAGGGTGAACACGTGTCATTTTGAACGAGCGAAGGCTCGAACGGACCGTGAGCCTCATCGCGACTGAGACATCTTTGCCGTAGGAGCCAGATTTCTCGCTCCACTCGAAATGATAGGGAATCACCGCATTCGAGAGTCCTTTCGATAACCTTTGCGTGCGGGGCAATGTATCTCGAGTCTTTTCCCGGTTTTTCTCTTTCTTTGTCGCGCCCGAACGGGCGCCCCCCTTCGCATGTGTTGAGCAAGACGCGATTTGCTGATAATATCCGTCGAACTCCCTGGGGAAGGCGCTCCAGCTTCGTGCAGAGGAATCAAAAAAATGATTCGTGGTTCTCAAGCTTTGTGTGGGGTTGAATTTCATGTTCTTGAGTCTGAGGCGCGTATCGTATGAAAAAACGTATCCTTTTCGCAGTCCTTATTGCTGCATGCGCGGCGCTGGCAGCAGCCGTATGGTTCACGTGGAACGGTCGCAACAACGCCAGCGGTTCGGTTTTCGTAAGCGGGAATATCGAGGCCACTGAGGTCGATCTTTCGTTCCGTATTGCGGGCCAGATAAAGACCAGACCAGTAGATGAAGGGGATCGAGTCACAGAAGGGCAGGTAGTGGCGACCCTCGACACCGACACACTGGAGGCGCTGCGAGGCGCGGCCAAGGCGGAACTCGACGCAGCTCAGGCAAATCTGGATGAATTGGAAGAAGGATACCGCAAAGAAGAAATTGACATGGCGCGCGCTCAATTCAAGGCCGCTGAAAGCAAACTCAAGAACGCCAAAGACGAATATGAGCGTTACCTGCCTCTCTATAAACAAGGCGCGATTTCGCCTTCGACCTTCGATCTTCGTGAAACCGCGTTGAAGGTCGCGACCGAAGAATACAACAATGCTCGCCATGCCCTGTTGAAGCTCGAAACCGGTCCTCGGGAACAGGAAATACGGGCGGCGCGCAGCAGGCTGGAGAGGGCCAAGTGGGAGCTGAATCGTATTGAATTAGACCTCGAACATTCCATCCTCAAGAGTCCTATCACGGGCGTAGTGTTGGTGAAGGCCGGCGAGGTAGGAGAAGTGGTTCTTCCCGGGGCGACGGTTTTGACCGTGGCCGCCATCGATGAAGTCTGGTTGAGGGGGTATGTAAGTGAGCGGGACCTTGGAAAGGTGAAACTTGGTCAGAAAGCCCACATAACCACAGACGCATTCCCGAACAAAATATACGAGGGCTCTGTCACCTACATCTCGTCGAGAGCGGAGTTCACCCCCAAAAATGTGCAGACAAAAGAGGAACGGGTCAAACAGGTCTATCGCGTGAAAATTACCATTCCCAATCCGCACCAGGAGCTGAAGATTGGCATGCCCGCCGAGGGGTACATTTTAACGGACGAGGCGCCTACGGCAGCGCAAGGCCACGCGAAGCCCGCCGACAAATAGCGATGATTTCTTCCGATGATACGTCTGTGGTGTACGCCGCTCATCTCTCCAAAAAATTTGGGCAGCGAGAAGCGGTCAACGATTTAACCTTCAATGTCGCTCGAGGGGAGCTTTTTGGACTCGTCGGTCCGGACGGAGCTGGAAAGACCACCACTATACGCATGCTCGCCGGAATATTAGAACCCTCTGATGGCGACGCATTGATCGATGGAATATCGGTTCGTGATCAGCCCGAGGCGATTAAGGAACACATCGCGTATATGCCTCAAAGATTCGGACTTTACCAAGATTTAACCGTAATGGAAAATCTCACCTTCTATGCAGACCTCTTCGGCGTGCCTAAAAAGGACCGAGCGCCTCGCATCGATCAGCTCCTGGGTTTCAGTCGCTTGACGCCCTTCAAAACTCGTTTGGCCGGGGCCTTGTCT
>Ga0272446_1007575_pt1 | contig 10740 bp, 7 predicted proteins | sample YNPCB0061_FD_194587 | JGI IMG/M metagenome (GOLD analysis project Ga0272446, IMG submission 194587) | Hot spring microbial mat communities from Yellowstone National Park, WY, United States - YNP-CB-006-1 | ecosystem: Environmental > Aquatic > Thermal springs > Hot (42-90C) > Sediment | place...
AAGACCCCATGCCACCCAAGGAGAAGGATACAGCACCGAAGCAAGGTGCGGGGGACACCGACAAGCAGAAGCAAGAAGACCGCGATCGAGAGTTGGAGCGGAAAGCGCAAGAAATCCGCGAAAAACTCGAACAGCGAGAGCGGAAAAAAGAACCAGAGCCGGTGGATGTACCCAAAGACCCCATGCCGCCCAAGGACAAGCAGGACCTGAAGGATCAGGGGGGCATGGGGGAGCCGAAAGACCCAATGCTGCCCAAGGACAAGCAGGACCTGAAGGACAAGTCCGGGGGCATGGGGGAGCCGAAAGAGCCGATGCTGCCCAAGGACAAGCAGGACCTGAAGGACAAGTCCGGGGGCATGGGCGAGCCCAAAGACCCCATGCCGCCCAAGGACAAGCAGGACCTGAAGGATCAGGGGGGCATGGGGGAGCCGAAAGACCCAATGCTGCCCAAGGACAAGCAGGACCTGAAGGATAAGTCCGGGGGCATGGGCGAGCCGAAAGACCCCGTGCCGCCCAAGGACAAGGACAAGCAGGACGCGAAGGACAAGCAGGACCTGAAGGATAAGTCCGGGGGCATGGGGGAGCCCAAAGACCCCATGCCGCCCAAGGACAAGCAGGACGTGAAGGATAAGTCCGGGGGCATGGGGGAGCCGAAAGAGCCGATGCCGCCCAAGGACAAGCAGGACCTGAAGGATAAGTCCGGTGGCATGGGGGAGCCGAAAGAGCCGATGCCGCCCAAGGACAAGCAGGACCTGAAGGATAAGTCCGGGGGCATGGGGGAGCCGAAAGAGCCGATGCCGCCCAAGGACAAGCAGGACCTGAAGGATAAGTCCGGGGGCACGCCGTTCGATGGTGGCAAGGATAGCGCCGGCAAGAATGCGAGCGGCAAGGAAGAGCCGATGGGTACGGACCCCAACAAGGAGTTCTTGGACCGCTCGACCGAGCTTCAGTTGGAGAAGTTGCGGAAGGTAGACCCCGAAACGCTCAAAGACTTGAAGATGACCCCGGAGGAGTACCAGGAGTTCTTGAAGTCCTACGAGGATCTGCTCAAGCGGCGGACAGCCGAGCGTGAGAAGCTGGGGCAGCCCGGCGACAAGCTCGGGGGGCGCACCGGCAGTTCCATCGTCAACAAGGGCGCCAGCAAGATCGGCGGTCAGCCGACGCAGGCCGGGCCAGCGCAAGGAGCCACGATCACCGGCGCGCCGCCGGGCTTCCGCGATGCCCAACGGCAGTTCAGCGATGCGATCTCGCGGGAGACGCCGCCACCGCCCCGCAAACGCTAGCCGAGGCTGAGCATGCCACCACGCTGGGTTGTTGTCGTGATCGTTGGGAGTTGGGTGGCCGTCACCGCCCAACTCGTTCGCCAGCACGTCCTGCCGACGTTCGTACCAAGCGACGCCCCGCCCTTCCTGGTCGAGTTGGCCGACGAGGCAGTCACGCCGACGATCGTGCGCTGGGAGGTGTACCGCAACCACAAGCTGATCGGCACCTTAAAATCCTGGACCAGCTATCGACCGCGTGATGATACCTTTGCCCTGCACACGGAGGCAAAAGATTTAGAGTTGGCCGCCCTTAAATTATGGCGGCTCGATCTGAAAGTGACCGCCCCACGCCTAGCGTTTTGCACGGTGATTACCCGGCAAGGGGAACTGAAGCAATTTCACAGCGAAGGCACGCTGAGCGTGCTGGACACGACCTTTTCCTTCACGCTCACCGGCGAGCAACAGGGCGAGCGCTTCACCCGCCACGTCGCGCTGGACTCGCCGTTCGGCCAAACCAACCAGACCCTCGACCCCATCCCGCCGTATCGGGGTAATGTACTCAACCCGCTGCAGCCCCATCACAAGCTACTCGGACTTACCCCCGGTCGCCGCTGGCAGTTACCGCAGATGGACCCGGCCGGCGACCTGGTGCGCGAGACGGTCAAGGCGCTGCTGGCGAAAAACGCCGAGGCCGAGCAGCAGGCCGACACCCTCGGCAAGCTGTTCGACTCGCTTGGGCCAAAAACCCTCATTGCCGAGGTGCTGGCTGATCCCGTCACCCCCGATTGGCTACTCCCCCCCACCGCGTGCTGGGTGATCGAATACCGCGAGCCGGGCGGAGAGCCGATCGCGCGGACGTGGGTGCGTGTTCAAGATGGGATCGTCTTAAAACAAGAGGCGAGCAGACGGGGGGAGTCACTGGTCCTTATCCGTGAGAATTAAGGGATGATTGAGCTTGAAAATGTCGTTAAGCGTTACGGCAACAAGACCGCGGTCGATCGGCTGAATCTCACGCTCAAACCCGGTGAGCTGTTCGCCTTCCTCGGCCCCAACGGCGCGGGCAAGACCACGACGATCAAGATGATGTGTGGCCTGCTGTTGCCCACCTCCGGCACCATCCGCATCGCCGGCTACGACATCCGCACGCAGGGCGACCTCGCCCGCCAGCAGTTGAGCTATGTGCCCGATCAGCCGTTTCTGTACGAGAAGCTGACCGGACGGGAGTTCCTGCAATTTATCGCCGAGATGTACGGCATGCCCAGCGACTTCGCCCGCGACCGCATCGAACGGGTCATCGGCTTGTTCCGGCTGCACGAATTCGTCGACGAACTGACCGAGCGGTACTCGCACGGCATGCGGCAGCGGACGGTGTTTGCCGCGGCCCTACTGCACGAGCCGAAGGTGCTGGTGGTCGATGAGCCGACGGTTGGGCTAGACCCGCCCAGCGTGCGGCAGCTAAAAAATATCCTGCGGGAGGAGGCCAGCCGAGGCGTGACGATTTGCCTGTCTACGCACTCGCTGGACGTGGCCCAGGAATTGGCCAGCACGATTGGCATTATCCATCACGGCCGGCTGATCGCTCTGGGCAACTTCGAGGAACTACGGCAGAAGTCGGCGGTCGATGGCTCGCTCGAAGATGTTTTCTTGGCGATGCTCGCAGAGGCGACCGACGACACCGGGGCGGCCAACCCGGCAGTCAGTTGACCGAGACGTTCTGAAAAAAATCGCGCGGGCTTGACCGAAAACGGGGCGAGAATCCCACCATTATAGTGGGGAATGAATCGACAAGTAGAGCGGAGAGCAGAGAAGCGGGCCATGCGACAACCATTGCGACTGACACTCAGAACCTTGCTAGCCTATCTGGACGACATGCTCGAACCCGAGCAAGCCCGCGACATCGGGGCCCGCGTGGCCGAAAGCGAGATGGCCCGCGAGTTGGTCGAGCGGATTCGCAAAGTGACCCGGCGGCGGCGGCTCTCTAGCCCGCCGCTACTCAGCGAGGGCGAGGGCGACCCCAACCTCGTCGCGGAGTATCTGGATAATGTCTTGTCGCCGCAAGAGGTGGCGGAAGTCGAGGAACGCTGCCTGCAATCGGACCTGTACCTCGCGGAGTTGGCCTCGTGCCACCAAATCCTGTCGCTGGTGGTGGGGGAGCCGGCCTATGTGCCGCCCACGGCCCGCTCGCGGATGTACGGGCTGGTGCGTGGGCGCGAGTCGTTCCCCAACCGCACCCCGCCGCCAACGCCGACGCCGCCGCAGATCGGCGAACTCGACGACCGCGACGACGAGCGCTACGCGCTACCGAGCGAAAAGAGCAAACGTGGCCGGATCATCGCCTCCATGCTCGGGCTGGCGCTGGCCCTGGCCGCGGCGGTCTGGTTTGCCCTGCCCACCCCGCCCGAGGCCCGCACCGGGTCGAATGACTACGCCTTGGCTAAACCGAAAACAACACTGCCGACCACCGATAAGGTTAAAGACGGTGATAAAGACAAAGGAACCCCAAAATCTACTGGCCAAGTTAAGACCGAACCTAAGACTGAACCTAAGACCAAGCTAGACACCGAACCCAAAGGGGTCGATCCGGTTGACCCCGACCCCAAGAGCAAGGAGCCGGCGGTCGAGCCGAAGCCCAAGGAGAATGAGCCGAAGCCCAAAGAGAATGAGCCGAAGGTGATCGAGAAGCAGCCGCTCTTGCGCAAGCCGATCCCCGCCCCAAGCCAGGAGCGCAAAGAACTCGGGCCGCTCACCACCAAGGAGACGATTGTTCTCAGCCGCAAGTCCGACACCGACCCTTGGTTCCGAGTCCTGCCGACCAAGACCGTCAGCTCCAACCAAGACGTGCTGGCTCTGCCAGGCTACCGCTCGACCCTCGAATTAAACTCGGGAGTATCCCTCACCTTCTGGGGGTACTTGCCGGATTATATCCCTGACCCGCGTCTGCTGTTCGAGGTAAAATCCATCGCCTACACGGATTTAGAGAGCAAAGCCCGCCTACACGTCCCACCGCCCGGCTATGCCGCCGATGTCACGCTCCAGTTGGGCCGCTTCATCGTGAGCAATCGCAAGGGGGAAAATCACCGGGTGATCGTGCGGTTTCAGAATCAAGCGTGGGACCTGTTGCTGCGGGACAAAGACACGGAAGTAGTCCTGTCGTTGATCTCCGTCTACGATCCGGGCGTGCTGTTCAGCCCCGATGGCGTGGGCGATCCGCCGCGCGTGACCCTGGACTGTTGGCTGAGCAAGGGCCGGGCCGGGCTGATCGTCGGCGACCGCGAGCCGATTGAGCTGAGCCGCGCCGGCAACAAGATTTTTGTCACCTGGGACAATCGCGACGCGGGCTTGACCATCCCCGAATCGCCCCCGAAAATCGACCCGCTCGTTGACCCAGACCTTCCACTGCCACCTTACGCGGAGCCAGCGAAGCGGGCCTTAAAGAAATTAAGCAGCCTCCTGGCCGCTCCACGCGATGATTTTGCCTTAGCGTTAACGGAAGTGATGAGTACCATTAAAGCCCCCACGCCTAAAGACAAATCGGCTGAATTGCCGCTCTCCATCCTGGCGGTGTTGGCCCAAGCCGCGATGGGCGACCTTGGCCGGGTCGTCGAGGCAGCCGGCATCGACGACTTCCCAACCCGACAGGCGGCCCTCCTGGCCTTGCGGCACATTAGCCACTCCTCACCCAAGGCCGACCTGCAAATCTACGAAATGCTCGGCAAGCGCGGCTATGCGGACATCGAGCGGAAAATGTTCGTCTCGCTGCTGCACGAATACGACAAACAGCAGATGGTTGATCCGCAGATCCACGCAGGGCTGCTCGAAGGCTTGCGCAGCCGCAAAATCGCCATCCGCGACCTGGCCTTCAGCCACACGCAATATTTCTTCGAGCGCGCAAGCCCGGGCGCTTCCATCAACCTAGCCAAGTTTTACACCCCCGACATGCCCGAATCGAAACGGCTCGAGGGTCTGGAGGTCGTTGAGGACGCATTCAAGCAACTGCCTCTGTTGTTCATGAAGAAAAATTAACGCCGCGTCAAGGTTCGATGGCGTCGGCCTTATAGGATGTATCGGTTCTATCGACGGTGAAGATGAACCTAAAACGGAAAGGATTCCGCCAATGGCTCGCTTGCGTGTGGTGGTGCTGGATGAAGAATTACCCTGGCCGATCAACTCCGGCAAACGCATCCGCACCTACCAACTGCTGACCCGCCTGGCTCGGTGGCACGACCTGCACATTATCACCCGCAGCAACGCAGACCCGGCCGAGGTGGCCCCGGCGGTTGCTGAGTTCGCTCGCTGCGGCATCGCTACCACGGTGGTGCCCTGCACGCTGCCGCCACGCCGTGGCCTGCGCTTCGGGCTGCGGCTGGTCGGCAACCTATTCTCCCCGTTGCCCTATTCGGTGGCCTCGCACCTGCAACGCCCTTACCTAGCGGCCATCGCTGCCCACGCCCGCACCGCCGCCGTGGACCTGTGGCACTGCGAGTGGACGCCCTACGCCCAACACTTGCGGGCAGCCTTGGGGGCGAGGCTGGACGGTTGCCGATGGGTCGTGATGGCCCACAATGTCGAATCGTTAATTTGGCAGCGATACGCAGAGCATGAACCGCAGCGGTTTAAGCGGTGGTATATCGAGAAGCAGCTTAACAAGTTTAGACGCTTTGAGCGTTGGGCTTACAGCAGTGCGACCCGAACGATTGCGGTCAGTCAAGCGGATGCCGACTTAATTCGCCACCAGTACCACGGCCGCGATGTGTCGGTGGTCGAAAATGGCGTCGATCCAGCATGGTTTAAGCCGAATGAAGCCGCGCGGCGTGAGCCAGCCTCGTTGCTATTTATGGGATCATTGGACTGGCGGCCGAACCTGGATGCGGTGGACTCGTTGCTCCACGAGATCTTGCCCCGCGTGCGTCAGGCGGTGCCGGAGGTTCGCGTGCGATTGGTCGGGCGCAACCCATCCCCGGAGTTGCGGCAGCGACTGGCACGCTATCCGCAGGTCCAGCTTCACGCCAACGTCGAGGACGTGCGACCGTATTTGCACGCAGCCAGCGCGTTAATCGTGCCGTTAAGGATTGGTGGTGGGTCGCGCTTAAAAATCCTGGAAGCCTTGGCCGCGGGTACGCCCGTCATCTCCACGGCCGTCGGAGCCGAGGGGCTACCGCTCGTCGATGGGCAGCATGCGGTGGTCGTGCCGACGGCGGCATGCATGGTGCCGCCTATCGTGGCGCTGTGCCACGAGGCGACGCCCTTCTTGCAGCAGGCGGAGCGGGGGCGACGCTTGGTGGTCGAGCGTTTCGGCTGGGACCGACTGGCCGAGAAGTTGAACCGGGCGTGGGTCGAGGCCGCCGGCGTGGGGCGGGTTGACCCCAACCCGCGGCTTATTGACATGCCCTATGCGTCTTAAGATGCGGTTAAGATGCGGTTTAAGCCGCAGCCACACCTCCAGCATTGGCGGTTGTTAAGCCGCAATCAGCTTCACCATGCGGGCAATGCGGCATTCAACCACGACCAGCCGCAACAGGAAGAGGTTCAGGTGTAGCGGGTATTGCGATATTGGGGGTCGAAGAAGACGGGCAGGTTGCGGTCGATCTGCAGCAGCCCCTTGGGCGTGACGGTGATCGTGTCGCCGGTTAGCTCCACGATGCCCTTCTCGGTCAGCTCGTGCCAACCCGGCGCGAACTCGGCCACAATATCAACGCCAAACTTGGTGGCAAAGGCTTGCGGGCGGATTAAGCCGGTCTTTAATTGCAAAATCATCTCGCGGATTAAGCGATCGCGCGGGGTAGTGGGGAAGGCACGCCCCAACGGTAGCTCGCCTTGTTCGAGATGCTGAATGTACGCTTCCCAGGTGTCTACATTTTGAACGTGGGCACCGTTTAAGTGTCCGAACGAGGCTACCCCCGTGCCGAACATATCGGCCCCGTGCCACAGTGCATCACGATAGACAAAGTGCGTCTTCTCTTTATTTTTAACGACGGTGTAGGCGCTGGAGAGGCTGTAGCCCGCTTGCGCGAATTCGCCGAACGCATATTCCACCCACGCCCGCTTGGTGGGCCAGTCGGCGATGTGGCTCGGCTCGTCCTGGCCGATCAGCCGCAGTTCCTTGGAGAAGACGGTGTTGTACGGCAATTCCATCTGGTAGATGGTGACCGAGTCGGGGCCGAGTTCGATGGTCTTGCGCACGCAGTCGCGCCAGTTGTCCCACGTCTCGCCGACCATGCCGGCGATCAAGTCAATATTGATCTGCGGAAAGCGGAGGTCGCGGGCCCAGCCGAACGCCCGGAAGATCTCGGCCGAGAGGTGCGCCCGGCCGTTGGCCTGGAGGATGGCGTCGGAGAAGTTCTCGACGCCCAGGCTCAGCCGGGTCACGCCCAGCTCGCGCAGCGCCTCGAGCTTGTGCTGCTGCAGGGTGCCCGGCTCGCACTCGAAGGTCACTTCGCGGGCCTGGTCCCAGGGCAAGATCGCCTGCAGCCGGGTCATCAGCGAGCGGAGTTGGTCGGCGCTGAGATAGCTGGGCGTACCGCCGCCGAAGTAAACGTAGTCCAGCGGGCGACCGCCGACCACTGGCAAAGTAGCGCACAGTTGCACTTCGCGGACCAGCGCGTTGAGGTAGGTCTCGATGTCGCGGGCGTTTTTGTCGGTGTAGACGCGGAAGTAGCAGAACTTGCAGCGCTTGCGACAAAAGGGAATGTGCAGGTACAGCCCTAGGGGCGTGTCCGGGTTCGGGGGGGTGTTCATCGCGGCACGAGCGGCGGGCAGGTGGGCGGGTTTCCACGCCGAGAAGGGCGGGTAGTTGGCCACAAAATAGTTGCCCAGGCCGGTCTTCTCCTGCTCCACTCCGGTCATCGCATCACCCCAGTATTAGCCCGCTCATGATGGTCGCATTCTCATTATAGGCACCAGCCCAACCGCCCGAACAGGGGGCTGGCGTGTGGGCGGCTGCGTGTGGGCGGCTGCGTGTGGGCGGCTGCGTGTCGGCTCGTGTCTGCTGGGGGCGATGACTATTTGCCAGTCTTGGCGTCTGGCTCGATTTTGTCGAAGATGACGAAGTAGTTCTCCCGCAGCAGGCCGTCTACTTGCGCCGTCTTGCGGAAGCCGCACTCGCCGATCTCCCGCTCGACGACCTCTTGCCCGGCCCGGACGTGCTTGAGGATCCAGTCGGAGCTTTTGCCCTCGATGCGGATAAAGTCAATGACGATCAGCCGCCCACCGGGCTTCAGGGCGCGGTGAATGGCCGTGAGCATCCGCTGCGGAAACTCGAAGTGGTGGTAGGTGTCGCAGAGGAACACGACATCCACGGAGCGGTCTGGCAGTTTGGGCGAGGTGTCGGTGCCGAGGATGGTCTTGACGTGGTGGATGCCTTGTTGCTTGGCTGTGGCGCTGATGTGGTCAAGGAACTTCTGCGCGATGTCAACGGCGTAGACGGTGCCATGCTGGCCTACGGCGTCGGCGAAGAGGCGGGTGAATAGCCCGGTGCCCGCGCCGATGTCGGCGACGCTCTGACCGGGCTGAATCTTGCACGCCGCGACGATCTGCTTGCGTTGCTCGTAGACCTCGCGGGACTCGACCTCGAACTTCTTCACCCACTCCTGGATGTCGGGGTCTTTGAACGCATCGTTGATGCCTGGCCGAACACTCTTTTCCTGCGCGAGCAAGCCGGCGTTGGTCAACAGCAGCGCGGTGCTGAGCCAAGCCGCGGCACCGATCAATCGCATGGGGGGACTCCTCGTTTCACTGGGGTGCCCGGGGGCGGGTTAGTTCTTCGCGGGGGTGAAGCCAGCCTTGAGCAATTCTTCGTAACCCTGCTTGAGCGGGCGGACCTCCACGCCCAGTTTCTTCAGCTCGTCCGCCGCCAGCAACGCTCGGCCACCGCGAGCGCAATGGCAGTAGACCACCTTGCCCTTGGGGATGAGCGTGGCCAACTCGTTGGCGGCGATGCTCCCCTTAATCAGCGCGCTCAACGGCAAGAGCTTGGCATCGTGCAGGTGGCCGGCGTCCCACTCGTTCTTCTCGCGCACGTCCAGCAAGATCGCTTTGCCTTCGCCGACGGCTTTCTTGACCGACTCAAGCGAGTCCTTGGTGTGTTCGCTGGTTTGGGCGGTGCTAGTTTGGGCGGCGGCAGTCAGCCCCGCCAGAGCCAACAGTGCCAGACAGACCATCGACTTGCTCATCGTCCTTCCTCCGCTGTGGGATTCCAATGTCATTGCAACGTCGCTGCCGCGTCGCCGCCCGGCCATACGCTCACGGTGCCGCTTCACCTTGCGACTTGCAGAATGATTTATTTGCAAGTCGCAAGGTGTCAAGGTATTCTCGGCGACGAGTCCACCGGCGACGCCCGGCCCGACCTTCTGGGGGGGGTGGCTTATGGCCAGTCGCGGAGCCTATAGGATAGATGGATGATGAGCGAGTACCACGACTGGAGCGCGGGATCGTTGCGGGCCACGCCCAACACGCGGGCCACGCCCAACACCGCGCGACGGGGCAGGCGCATACGAGCGGGCCGGACGCGGCGGACGCGGGGCGGCCTGGACAGCAGACTATGGGAGAACGAGCAATGGTGCGAATCGGTATTGTCGGCATTGGCTTCATGGGGCGAATCCACTTCTTGGCCGCGCAGCGCTTGACTGGGGCGGCGGTGGTGGCGGTGTGCAGCCGCGACCCGGCCAAGCTGGCTGGGGATTGGACCAACACGCGCGGCAACTTCGGCCCGCCGCCCGGCCACGTCGATTTGACCGGCGTGCGCACTTATTCGGAGTTCGCCGCGCTGCTGGCTGACCCGGAGGTGGACTTAGTCGATATTTGCACCGTCACGCATACGCACAAAGACTTCGCCATCGCGGCGTTGCGGGCGGGCAAGCACGTCCTGGTCGAGAAGGCGATTGCCTTGAGCGTCGCCGACGCCGACGAGATGCTCGCGGCGGCGCGGGCGGCGGGGCGGCTGCTGATGGTGGCGCATGTCTTGCCCTTCTTCCCCGAGTTTGCCTTCGCCGCTCGGGTGGTGCGCGAGGGCGTCTACGGGCGGTTGCTGGCCGCCCACTTCACGCGCATCATCTCGCGGCCGGATTGGTCGGCCGACATCGCCGATGCGGCCAAGACCGGTGGCCCCGCCGTGGACTTGCACATCCACGACACCCACTTCATCGGTCTGCTGGCCGGGGTGCCCCGGCAGGTCTTCGCCTCGGGCGTCATCGACCAGAACGTCCTGACCTACCTGACCACGCACTATCTGTACGGCCCCGGTGGCCCGGCCGTCAGTTGTGCGGCTGGCGCGATTGCCCAGAAAGCGCGGCAGTTCATCCACGGCTACGAAATCTACCTGGAGCGGGCCACGCTCAGCTACGACTCGGCGACGCGGCCGCTGTTGCTGTTGCACGCCGACGGCCAGACCGAGCAACCCCAACTGCCCGGCAGCGGCGATGCCCTGGCCGCCTTCGCCGACGAGCTACAGACCGCCGCCGAGGCGGTTCGGTCTGGCGTGATG
>Ga0272446_1007576_pt1 | contig 10739 bp, 12 predicted proteins | sample YNPCB0061_FD_194587 | JGI IMG/M metagenome (GOLD analysis project Ga0272446, IMG submission 194587) | Hot spring microbial mat communities from Yellowstone National Park, WY, United States - YNP-CB-006-1 | ecosystem: Environmental > Aquatic > Thermal springs > Hot (42-90C) > Sediment | place...
CCGCCCGGCCCCACGCGGCCAACCGGGCCGGCGGCGCCCCCCCCCGCACACACCCCATGCACGAGAGGAATCCCGCATGTCGGGCACGATCGAACAGGCCTTCGTCAAGCAGTTCGAGGCCGAGGTCGCCGAGGCCTACCAGCGCCAGGGCAGCAAGCTGCGCCCCACCGTCCGTTCCAAGACCGGCGTCAAGGGCGCCTCCACCATCTTCCCCCGCGTCGGCAAGGGCACGGCCGCGGCCAAGGCGCGCAACGGCGCCGTGCCGGTGATGAACCTCGAATACTCGAACGCCGAGTGCTTCCTGCAGGACTACTATGCGGGCGAGTGGATCGACCGGCTCGACGAGATCAAGTCGAACATCGACGAGCGCACGGTCATCGCCAATGCCGGCGCCTATGCGCTCGGGCGCAAGACCGACGAGCTGATCATCGCCGCGCTCGACACCGCGACGCAGGAGGCGACCGGCACCGGCACGGGCCTGACGGACAATGACGGCCTGACCAGGCAGAAGGTGCTGATGGCCTTCGAGATGCTGGGCGCGGCCGACGTGCCGGATGACGGCAACCGCTTCGCCGTGGTCGGCTGGAAGCAGTGGAGCGAGCTCCTGCAGATCGAGGAGTTCGCCAACAGCGACTACATCGGACCCGACGAGCTGCCCTGGAAGGGGACGCAGGCCAAGCGCTGGCTGGGTGCGCTGTGGATGCCGCATTCCGGCCTGACCAAGGCCGGCAACCTGCGCTACTGCTACTTCTACCACAAGACCGCGGTCGGCCACGCGGTGGCGAGCGAGGTGGTGACCGACATCACCTGGCACGGCGACCGCGCCGCGCATTTCGTGAACAACATGATGTCGCAGGGCGCGGTCCTGATCGACCCCGCGGGCGTGGTGCGCATGCGCGCCAAGGAGTGACACGAGACGCCGGGGGAGGGGAACCTCCCCCGGCACCCCTTCCTTCCCGCGACAATGAGGAGTTCCCCACCGATGGCGCTCTCCGCCCTCGCGCTCTGCTCGCGCGCGCTGCTCAGGATCGGCGCGCAGCCGGTCGCCTCGCTGGACGAGGGCACGGCCGAGGCCGAAGTCGCGGCCAATCTCTATCCCGGCACCCGCGACGCGCTGCTCTCGGCCCATCCGTGGTCCTTCGCCACCGCGCAGGCGGCGCTGCCGCGCCTTTCCGCCGTCCCGCGCGCGGATTTCGCGCACGCCTTCCAGCTGCCCGCGGGGTTCCTGCGCGCGCTCTCGGCCGGCCGGGCGGGACGCGCGCGCGGCCTCGTCTACCGGCTGCAGGAGGACCGGCTCTTCGCCGATGCCGAGCAGGTCGTCCTCACCTATGTCTTCCGCCCCGACGAGAGCGGATTCCCGCCCTATTTCGCGGCGGCCCTCGTCGCGCGCCTCGCGGCCGAGTTCTGCATCCCGCTGACCGAGAACTCGTCGCGCGCGGAGATGCTGTTCCGGCTCGCCGAGGCGGAGCTGCGCCTCGCGCGCCAGGCCGACAGCCAGCAGGCGAGCGCGCGGGTGCTCGAGACCTTCCCCCTCGTGGACGTGCGGGGCTGAGCCATGCCGGCCATCAAGCGCGCGAAGACCAGCTTCGCGGCGGGGGAACTCGCGCCGGAGCTGCTCGGCCGGCCGGACCTGCGCGCCTTCGAGAACGGCGCGCGGCGGCTGCGCAACGTCTTCATCCAGCCGACCGGCGGCCTCACGCGCCGGCCGGGGCTGCGGCATGTGGCCCTGCTGCCCGGCCCGGCCCGCCTCATTCCCTTCGAGTTCAACACCGAGCAGACCTACCTGATGGTCCTGACGGCGGGCGCGCTGCAGGTCTTCGAGGGCGATGCGCCGATCGCGACGCTGGCCGGCCCCTGGAGTGCGGCGATGCTGCCGCAGCTCGGCTTCACCCAGAATGCCGACACGCTGCTGCTGACGCACCCCGAGATGCGCCCGCAGCGCGTCACGCGCACGCCCGCGGGCTGGACGATCGGCCCTTGGGCCTTCCTGCGCGAGCCCTTCTTCCGCTTCGCCGCGCCGGAGGTGCGCCTTTCGGCCAGCGGCGTCGGCGGCAATGTCGTCGTCACCGCCGATGCCGCGGTGTTCCAGCCCGGCCATGCGGGGGCGCGGCTGCGCGTCGGCGGCCGCAGGCTCCTCATCGGCAGCGTCATCAGCGGCCTCGAGGTCGCCGCGACGGTGGAGGAGACGCTCACCGGCACGGACCCGACCGCGGACTGGGACGAATCCGCCTTCAGCGATGCGCGCGGCTGGCCCGTGACCTGCTGCTTCCACCAGGACCGGCTCGTCATCGGCGGCTCGCGCGACCTGCCGAACCGGCTGTGGCTGTCCCGCACCGGAGACCTCTTCAACTTCGATACGGGCAGCGGCCTCGATGACGAGGCGATCGAATTCGGCCTCGTCTCGGACCAGGTGAACGCGATCCGCGGCGTCTTCTCCGGCAGGCATCTGCAGGTCTTCACCTCGGGCGCGGAGTGGATGGTCAGCGGCGATCCGCTGACGCCGGCGAGCATCCAGCTCAACCGCCAGACGCGCGTCGGCTCGCCCGTGGACCGCCTGGTGCCGCCCGCGGACGTCGACGGCGCGACCGTCTTCGTCGCGCGCGGCGGGCAGGGCGTGCACGAATTCGCCTATACCGACGTGGAGCAGGCCTACCAGGCGAACGACCTCGCCATCCTCGCGCGGCATCTGGTGCAGGCGCCGCTCTCCATGGCCTACGACCAGAAGCGGCGGCTGCTGCACCTGGTCATGGCCGATGGCAGCCTCGCCACGCTCACGCTCTATCGCGCCGAGCAGGTCACGGCCTGGACTCGGCAGGAGACGGAGGGCGCCTTCCGCGCGGTCGCCGAGAGCGAGGGCACCGTCTGGGTGGTGACCGAGCGCGCCGGCGCCTTCGCGCTCGAGCGTTTCGAGCTTGGCCTCGCCCTCGATGCCGCCCTGACCGGCAGCGCGGCCTCGCCGCAGGATGTCTGGAGCGGGCTCGGCCATCTCGAGGGCCGCGAGGTCGGCGTGCTCGCCGACGGGGCGCCGCAGGCCCCGGCGAGGGTCGTCGGCGGGGCCGTGACGCTCGCGGTGCCGGCGGCCGAGGTCCAGGTCGGCCTCGTCTTCCGGCACGAGGTCGAACCGCTGCCGCCGGACCTGCTGCTCGCCGGCGGCGCGGCGACCGGGCCGCTCAGGCTCGTGGCCGCGACCTTCCGCCTGCTCGACACCGCGGCGCTCGCAGTGGACCTCGGGCGGGGGCCGGAGCCGGTCGCCTTCCGCCGGCTCGACACCGCGCTGCTCGACGCCCCGCCCGCGCCCTTCACCGGGGATGTCACGCTGCGCGGCCTCGGCTGGCGGCGCGACAGGCTGAAGCCGCTCTGGCGCATCGAGGGCGAGGCGCCGCTTCCCTTCACGCTGCTTTCCGTCACCACCGAGATCAGGATGACCGACTGATGGCCCAGCTCGCCTCCATCGCCTCGCTCGTCGGCACGGGGCTCGCCGTCTATGGCCAGGTCCGCCAGGGCCAGCAGCAGAAGGCGCAGGCGCGCGCCCAGCAGGAGAGCCTCCGCCAGCAGCAGGCCGCGCAGCAGCAGCAGGCCAGCCTGCAGGCGGCGGCGAATGAGCGTGAGCGGCAGGAGCGCCTCGCGCGCACCATCGCCGCGGCGCGGGCGCGGCTCGCCGCCGGCGGCATCGCGCCCGACGAGGGCTCGGCCGCCGCGCTCGCGGCCGGGCTGCGGCGGGATGCGGCGCAGGATGCCGCCGAGGAGGCGGCGGTGACGGCCGCGCGGCTTTCTGCCGGGCGGCGCTCGCTGCTCGCCCCGGATGGCAGCCTGAACGCGTTCCTGCGCGCCGGGCAGAGCCTCGGCGGCGCGGTCCGCAACCTGCTCGACTGACCGTCGGCGCCCGCGCCCCCACCCCCAGACACCCGAGGACCACCCATGGCCGAACACATCACGATCGGCGATGTCGCGCCGCGCGTGCAGTATGTCGCGGACGGCGTCCTGACCGCCTTCACCTTCCCCTTCCCGATCTTCGAGGAGGCGGATCTCGAGATCCGTCTCGACGGCGCGGTGCTCACGGGCGGTGTCAGCATCGCCGGCGCCGGCGCCTCGGAGGGCGGCACCGTCACCCTCGCCGCCCCGCCCCCCGCGGGCACGCGCGTGACGCTGCGCCGGCGGCTCAGGATCGCGCGCACCACCGACTTCCAGGACAACGGCGTGCTGCGTGCGCGTACGCTGAACGACGAGCTCGACTACCAGGTCGCGGCGCTGCAACAGGTGGCCGACGAGGTGGCCGGGGCGGTGCGCCTCGACCCTTCGGAGGCGGGCAACCTCGTGCTGCCGCTGCGCGCGGCGCGGGCGAACCGCGTCCTCGGCTTCGACGGCGCGGGCGAGATCGCGCTCCTCGAGCGCGACACCGGCCTGCTCGGCGTGCCCTTTCCGGGCGGCGTGCCGCGCACGGTCGAGGACAAGCTCGCCGAACGGCTGACCGCGCGCGACTTCGGCGCGACCGGCGACGGCGTCACCGATGACGGGCCGGCGCTCGCCGCGGCCATGGCCGCCGCCGCCGCCTCGGGCCGGGTGCTGGTGATCGGGGAGGGGACCTTCCGCACGACGCAGCCGCTGACGCTCGGCGGCGGTGCGGCGGGTCTGACCATGCACGGGACGATCCTCTATGCCGGGCCGGGCGGTGTCGCGGCGCTGACGCTCGGCGACGGCGCGGCGGTGCGCAACGCGGCGAAGCGCTACGAGGGCCTGCGCGTGCTGCGCGCGACGCTCGCGGACTGGGAGGACGAGGCCGACATCGGCATCGTGCTCCGCAATCTCGACGCCTCCCTGGTCGAGATCCGCCAGGTCGAGGGCTTCACCATCGGCGTGCGCACGCTGGGCGTCGAGCGCGGCTTCGAGGATTCGACGCTCATCCTCGGGCGCATCGTCAACAACCGCATCGGGCTCGATGTGCGCACCGAGACGGCCTCGGCCTGGAACACCTCGGTCCGCTACTATGGCGGGCATTTCGCCATCGGCAGCAGCGTGCACCCGGGCAAGGACCGCTTCGGCGTGCGCCTCTCCGCCGCGCCGGGGGCCTATGTCGCGCACAACCGCCACCTCTTCGACGGGCCGGGCTTCGAGCTGCAGGCGGCGGGGCGGCCGATCAGCGGGATCCCCTTCCTCGTGGAGGTGAACAGCCGCTCGGTCTGGGCGCGCGCGCTGCGCATGGAGGGCTGCTCGCCCTTCGTCGCCCGCCACACCGGCGGCGCGCAGGACCACATCTATGAGGTCGCCTGGGCCTCGCAGGGCTACCAGGTGGAGGTGGACTATGCGCCGGGGGCGACGCGCGTCGGGGCGGTGGTGCGCGCGAGCCACCAGGCCGCCGCCTTCCGCGAGGCCTCGCGCGAGGTCGGCTCGGTGCCCAATCTGCGCGCCGCCCGCATCCGCTGGTCGAACACGGAATGGGGCTTCGAGAGGCTGGCCTGCCTCTCCTCCAACGTCTCGGGCAGCCCGAGCACGCTCGCCGATTTCGCCTTTCCCGCCCTCGACGCCTTCGCCTTCACCGATCAGGGCGTGGTGCTGACCGGCGGGCGCGGCCTCGGCTTCGTCGTGGATGCGCGCGGCTGCCGGGAGTTCGCGCTCGCCGTGGATGCGGATGCGCCGCGGCTCGCGGTGATGTGCTTCGACGCCAACCGCAACCTGCTGACCGACCAGGGGGTGCCGCTCGCGCGCGCCTCCGGCCAGTCGCTGGTCTGGAACCCGACCGCGCGCTGGTACCAGGGCGCGGCCGACATGCTGGATGCGACGCTGACGCGCCCGCAGGTGGTCCGGCTCGAGCCGCAGGTCGCCTATGCCATCATCGGTCTCGTGCGCATCGGCGCCGACTACGAGGTGCGCGCCATGCGCCTCGGTTGCGATCCCCTCTTCGCGCCGGCGCTGCTCTACGGCCTGCCCTCGCTGCCGCATGGGGCGCGGGAGCTGGTCGCCGAGGCCGCCTGGGACCCGCCCTCGATCGCCGCCGGCGGCTCGGCGCAGATCAATGTGCCCCTGCCCGGCGCGCGGCCGGGGGATTTCGCCCAAGCCGCCTACTCGCTCGCCACCTCGGGCCTCGTCTTCCTCGCCCAGGTCGGGGCCACCGATGTCGTGACCGTCACCGCCTGGAACCGCTCCGGCACCAGCATCGACCTCGCCGCCGGGACGGTGCGCGCGCGCGTGGTGAAGGCATGACCGATTGGCAAGGGGCCACGATCCGCCCCTCCGACCTGCGACGGGCGATGGAGATCGTGGCCGAGGACTACCTGCGCTTCCTGCGCCACGGGCCGGACCCGGCAACCGGGGACGACACCAAGGCCTTCGCCGCGCACCACGCCGCCTGCCGCGCCGCGCTCGCCCATCTCGAGCACCTGCTCAAGCTCGCGCGCGCGGCCGGCGGCACGGGGCCGGAGATCGAGGAGGCGGCAAGCATCCTCCTCGAGGCGCGCGAGGCGATCGCGCAGTTCGAGGAGGAGGATCCCGATGGCGAGGAGGAGCAGCCCTGATGCCGGCTTCCTCGAATTCGTCTGGGTTTGGAACCGCCGGCACCACCACGACACGCCGGCCGTGCATCGCCGCATCGCCCGCTGGCTGGAGGCGCGCGGGAAGGCGGGCGAGACCCGCCTGCTGCTGACCGCCTTCCGCGGCTGCGGCAAGTCCACCCTGGTCGGCCTGTGGTGTGCCTGGCTGCTCGCCCGGCGGCCGGAGACGCGCATCCTCGTCCTCGCGGCCGACCAGCCGCTGGCCGTCAAGATGGTGGCCGCGGTGCGGCGCATCGTGGAGCGGCATCCCTTCTGCCGCCACCTCCTGCCCGAAACGGCCGAGGCCTGGGCGGCGGACCGCTTCACCGTGGCGCGGGAAGGCGCGCTGCGCGACCCCTCCATGCTCGCCCAGGGCATCGGCGGCAACATCACCGGCTGCCGCGCCGAGGTCATCGTCTGCGACGACGTGGAGGTGGCGGGCAACTGCGACACCCCGGCCAAGCGCGCCGAGCTGCGCGAGAGGCTCGCGGAGGCGGAGTTCATCCTCGTCCCCGGCGGCACGATCCTCTTCGTCGGCACGCCGCATTGCGAGGACAGCCTCTACCGCCACCCGCGGGAGGAGGGGGCCTTCCTGCGCGGCTACCGGCGCCTCGCGGTGCCGGTGATGAACGCGGCCGGCGCCTCGGCCTGGCCCGAGCGCTTCCCGCGCGAGGCGATCGCGGCGCTGCGCGAGCGCGTCGGGCCGCTGCAGTTCCGGCGGCAGATGATGCTCGAGCCCGTGGCCGCCTCGGCCGTGCGGCTCGATCCGGCGGCCCTCGTCCGCTATGCGGAGGAGCCCGAGTACCGCGAGGCGCAGGGCCGGGGCGTCCTCACCCTGCTCGGCCGGCGGCTGACCGCGGGCGGGGCCTTCTGGGACCCGGCCTATGGGCGCCCGGGCGCGGGCGACGCCTCGGTCCTCGCCTGCACCTATGCGGACGGGGAGGGGCGCCACTTCCTCCATCGCCTCGCCTACCTGACGCACGACCCGGCGGCGGCGGAGGACCCGGCGACGCAGCAATGCCGCCGCGTCGCCGAGATCCTGCGCGAGACGCTGCTCCCCCTGGTGCGGGTGGAGACGAACGGCCTCGGCCGCTTCCTGCCCGCGCTGCTCAGGCGCGAACTCGCCCGCGCCGGCGTTGCCGCCCGCGTGGTCGAGCATGCGAGCACGCGGGCCAAGGAGGAGCGGATCCTCGCCGCGCTCGAGCCCGCGCTCGCCGCGCGGCGGCTCCATGCGCATGAGAGCGTCTTCCGCACGCCCTTCCCGGCCGAGATGGCGGAATGGCGGCCGGGCGCGGCGGGGGTCCGCGACGATGCGCTCGATGCGGTGGCGGGCTGCCTTCTCGCCGAGCCGGTGCGGCTGGTGCGGGCGGCCCCGCCCCCGCGCCCGTCCGACTGGCGGGGCGATTAGGCGGCCCGCTTCTTCAGGATCTCCTCGGCGTGGCGGTCACGGCCCGCCTCCGTGATCTCGAAGCGGCCATCCGCCCGCGGGCGCGCGAAGCCCATGGCCGTCAGTCGGTTCAGGCAGGGCCCGTCCTTGAGCCCCGGAGGGCGGCCGTGCGGCCCGACCAGGGTCAGCCGGTGCAGGGCCGAGCGGCAGCAGGTCTCGAGATAGGGCTCGTTCCACATCGCGGCGCGGCTTCTCCCCCTTGGCGCAGCCCCAAGGGTGGGCCGCCGCCCGCTTCCCTTCAAGGTTCCAGCAGAAGGTGCGCGAAGCATGCCGATCCAGATCGAACCCACCTGGTGGATCACGGCCGTGGAGGCGCCGATCGTCGCGGCGCTGTTCTGGATGATCCACGGCCTGCGCAAGGATCTCCATGACCGGATCGAGCGCGGCGACCAGCGCGATTCCGACGCCCTGACCCGCACGCGGGAGGACCTCGCGCAGTTCAAGATCGAGGTGGCGCGCACCTATGTGCCGCTCTCCCTCATCCGCGACCTCGACCGCCGCATCAGCGACCACCTCGTGCGCATCGAGGAGAAGATCGAGGAGGTCTCCCGCGCCGGCATCGCCATGGCGCAGGCGGCGCGCCGGATGGAGGAGCGGGAATGAGCGCCGCGCCCGAGCCCGCCGCCCACGAGGCGGCGACGGAGATCCTCGCCCTGACCCTGTGGGGGGAGGCCGCCGGCCGTCCGGTGCGGGCGATCGAGGCGCTGGCCGCGCTGGTGATGAACCGCGTCCGCGCCGGAAGGCCGCACTGGGGGCGGGGGGTGGCCGGCGTCTGCCGCGCGCCCTTCCAGTTCCCGTGCTGGAACCGCAACCACCCCCGCCATGCCCTGCTGCGGGAGATCCCGCCCGGGGATGGCGCGCTCGCCATCTGCCGCCGCGTCGCGGCGCGCGCCGTGGCCGGCAGCCTGCCCGACCCGACCGGGGGCGCGACCCATTTCCACGACGCGTCGGCCCTGCCCGGCTGGGCGATCGGCCGCCCGGCCTCGGCCGAGATCGGCGGCTTCTGCTTCTACCGCGCCGAGGACCTGACCTGAAGCGGCGGCCGCGCTACAGGGCGGCCATGGAACGCTTCATCTACACCCTGGTGCGGGAGGCCGACTGGGCCGCCGCCCTCGCCGCCGGCGCCTATGCCGGCAGCGCCGACGACGCGCGCGACGGCTTCCTGCACTTCTCCACCGCGGCACAGCTCCGCGCCAGCGCGGCGAAGCACCGCGCCGGCGTGGCGGACCTGCTGCTCGTGGAGGCGGAGGCCGCCCTCCTCGGCGAGGCGCTGCGCTGGGAACCGGCGGCGGGCGGCCGGCGGCCGGGCCTCTTTCCCCATCTCTACGCGCCGCTGCCGCTCGCCGCCGTCAGCCGTGTCCTGCCGCTGCCCCTCGGCGCGGACGGGCGTCACCGCTTCCCCGAGGGCTTCCCCTGAGCCGCCGCGGCGCGCTGGCTCATCACCAGGGCGAAGACGACGATCGCCGCCCCGGCGAGCGTCCAGGCCGTGGGCAGCACCCCCCAGACCGCGAGGTCGAGCGCGACCGCGAAGAGCAGCGCGCTGAACTCGAGCGGCGCGAGCCGCGCCGCCGAATCGTGGCGGAAGGCGATGGCGAGGCAGAGCGTGGCCGCCCCCGCGAACAGGCCGTTGGCCGCCAGCGCCAGGAGGTCGGGCAGGTCCGGCGCCACCCAGCCGAGGGCCGCGAAGGGCGCGAGCACGAGCAGCCCGGGCAGGGAGGACCACAGGATCAGCGCCGCCGCCCCCGTCTCGTGCCGGAGCAGGCGGTTGATCGTCAGCACCGCCGCGTAGCAGGCGGTGGCGAAGAGCGCCCAGAGATAGGCCCCCCACGGCCCCTCGGCTGAGAGACCAGGCCACATGGCGAGCGCCACCCCCGCGAAGCCCAAGAGCGACCAGCCCCACACCGCCGGCCCCGTGCGCTCGCCGAGGACGAGGGCGGCGAGGCCGAGCGTGAGGAAGGGCGCGGTGAAATAGACGAGATACCCCTCGGCCAGCGGGATGGTCCGCAGCGCCTGGAAGAAGCCGACGCCCGAGCCGAGCATGCAGCCCGCGCGCGCGAGGTGCAGGAAGGGATGGGCGGTGTCGAGCCGGCCGCCGAGGCCCGGCGCCACCGCCCGCGCGGCGAAGAGGACCACGAGCAGCGTCGCGTAGCGGATCGCCACCACCTGCTCCACCGGGTAGGTGCCGGACAGCAGCTTGGAATTGGCGTCGAGCAGCGCGAACAGCGCCATCGCCGCGACGATGTAGAGCGGGCCCCGCACCCTCTGTCTCGTTCCGCCGTGTGGAAGGCGGCTTCTCGCCGGGCCGGGCGCGACCCGTCAACCGGGCTTCCGCAGGCGCCCCGGCCGGGGCACAAGGGCGGCGCCATGACCCCCGCCCTCGCTTCCCTCCTGATGCCGCTCCTGCGGATCCTCGATGCCGAGACGGCGCACGGGCTCGCGCTGAAGGCGCTGGCGGCCGGGCTTGCGGGGCGCGATTCCGGGGCGGACGATCCGGTGCTCGCCACCAGGGTGCTGGGCCTTTCCTTCCGCAACCCGATCGGGCTTGCCGCCGGCTTCGACAAGGATGCGGTGGCGGTGCTGCCGCTGATGCGCCTTGGCTTCGGCTTCGTCGAGGCGGGCACCGTCACCCCCCGCCCGCAGCCGGGCAATCCCCGCCCCCGCCTGTTCCGCCTCGAGGAGGACCGGGCGGTGATCAACCGCATGGGCTTCAACAATGGCGGGCTCGACCGCTTCCTCGCCCGGCTCGCCGCCCTGCCGCGCCCGCTGCC
>Ga0272446_1007577_pt1 | contig 10738 bp, 6 predicted proteins | sample YNPCB0061_FD_194587 | JGI IMG/M metagenome (GOLD analysis project Ga0272446, IMG submission 194587) | Hot spring microbial mat communities from Yellowstone National Park, WY, United States - YNP-CB-006-1 | ecosystem: Environmental > Aquatic > Thermal springs > Hot (42-90C) > Sediment | place...
GTGAAGCCCTCGACCGCCGGGCCGAAGCCGGCGAGGTACTTCTCGTTGCCGGTGGCCGCCAGCATGGCGAGCGTGCGGCCGTGGAAGGCGCCCTCGAAGCAGATCATGCCGAAGCGTTCGGGGTGGCCGGTCTCGGCGTGGTACTTGCGCACCGCCTTGACCATGCCCTCGTTGGCCTCGGCGCCCGAGTTGCAGAAGAAGACGGAATCGGCGAAGGACGCCGCGACGTGGCGCGCGGCCAGTTCCTCGGCCTGCGGGATGCGATAGAGGTTGGAGACGTGCATCACCTTCGCCGCCTGCTCGGCGATGGCGCGCGCGAGGTGCGGATGGCCGTGGCCGAGCGAGGAGGTCGCGATGCCCGCGCCGAAATCGAGGAATCGTCGCCCGTCCACCGTCCACAGGCGCGCGCCCTCGCCCCGCTCGAAGGCGAGATCGGCGCGGTTGTAGGTCGGCATCAGGGCGGGAATCACGGATGTCTGTCTCCGCAGCCCCCGGCGCGGGCGCGCGCGACCACCGCGGCGCTGGCGCGAGAGCAAGCCCGCACTCTAGGCGGAATCGCGCCCGGCGCAAAACGCCGCCCCGCCGCCCGGCGCCGCCTCAGGCCGGGTCGCCGGTATCCGCAACCAGGCCGGCGGCCTCGATCCCGGCGATGCAGCATTCCTCGTCGCGCGCCGAGGCATCGCCGCTGATGCCGACCGCGCCGAGCAGGACATGGTTCGCATCGCGCACCAGCACCCCGCCCTGCACCGGCACGGCCCGCCCGCCCGTGAGGTCCGAGAGCGCATTGGTGAAGCCCGGCACCGCCTGCGCGCGGCGGGCGAGTTCCCGCGTGCCGAAGCCCATGGCGAGCGCGCCATAGGCCTTTCCGGTCGCGATCTCGGGCCGCAGGATCGAGGCGCCGTCCTCGCGCTTGGCCACCTTGAGCTGCCCGCCGGCATCGAGCACGACGACGCAGAGCGGCATGAGGCCGAGCGCGCGGCCGCGGGCGAGCGCCGCATCGGCGATCCTCTCCGCCTGGGCGAGGGTGAGGCCGTTGATCGCGGCCGGGTGGGCGGGCTGGGGCATGGCGTTCCTCCGTTGCGACGCCGCCGGCCGATAGGCCCCCGGTGCCGCGGTGTCGAGCGGGGCCGGCCGCCCTGGCCGCAGGGCGTCCCGCAGGGCCGGCGCTCGCGATCGCGATCGAGCCCCGCGCGCGGCCGCGCCGCCGCGACGGCGCGCCGCTTGGGCGGCGCCGCGGCCCATGCGAGAAGACGGCCCATGCCGCCTGCCGACCGCCGTGCCCCGCGCCCCGCCGGCCCCGCCCCGACCGCAGCCCGGCTGCGCGAGGCCGCGCTCGCCCATCTCGCGCGCTTCGCGGCGACCGAGGCGGGGCTGCGGCGCGTGCTGGAACGCCGCGTCGATCGCTGGGCGCGCGCCGCCGAGGCCGAGGGCCAGCCGCGCGAGGCGATCGCCGCCGCCGCCGCCGCCGCCCGCGCCGCCGCCGCGCGCGTCGCGCGCGCCATGGTGGAGGAGGGCGCGGTGGACGATGCCGCCTTCGCCGAGAGCCGCGCCCGGCGCCTTGCCCGCGCGGGCCGGTCGCGCCGGGCCATCGCGGCGCATCTCGCGGCGCGGGGCGTGGACGCGGCGACCGCCGCCGCCGCCCTGCCCGAGGGGGAGGAGGCCGAACTCGCCGCCGCGCTCGCCTTCTGCCGCCGCCGCCGGATCGGCCCCTTCGCGCGGGCGGCCGAGGATGCCGAGGCGCGGCGGAGGGCGCTCGCGGCCCTCGCCCGCGGCGGCTTCGCGCAGGCGGTGGCCCGGGCGGCGCTGGCCATGGACGCGGCCGAGGCGGAGGAGCGCCTGCTCGCGGCGCGGCGCGGATGAGCGCGCCGCGCGTGACCTTCACCCGGGAGGGCGTGCGGCGCGGGGCGCGCGCGGCGGTGCCGCTCGTGATCGGCACCTTTCCCTTCGGCCTCGTGGTCGGCGTCATCTCCGACGCCAAGGGCCTCTCGCTGCTCGAGACGCTGCTGATGTCGGCGCTGGTCTTCGCCGGCTCCTCGCAGCTGCTCGCGCTCGACCTCTGGACCGAGCCGGCGCCGGTGCTCGCCGCCACCCTCGCCGCCCTCGTCGTCAACATCCGCATGGCGCCGATGGGGGCGGCGCTCGCCCCCTGGCTCGACCGGCTGCGCGGGGTGCGGCTGTGGGGGACGCTGGCGACGCTCGTGGACCATTCCTACGCCATGTCGGCCGCCGAGCAGCGGCGCGGCGGGCGGGATGCGGGCTACCTGCTCGGCGTCGGCCTTGCGCTCTGGGCCTTCTGGCTGGTCGCGGTCGGGCTCGGGCATGTCTTCGGCGCGGCGGTCAGGCTGCCGCCCGGGCATCCGGTCTTCTTCGCCGCCATCGCCACCTTCTGCGCCATCCTGGTGCCGGTGTGGCAGGGCGCGCGGCGGGACCTGCTGCCCTGGGCGCTGGCGGCGGCGGTGGCGCTCGCGGCCTGGCGGGCGGGGCTGCCCCCGCCCTGGCCGCTGCTCGCCGGCGCGCTCTCGGGGGCGGCGCTCGGCGCCTGGCTGGAGCTGCGGCGGGCATGACGCTGCGCCCCGACGTCCTGCTCGCCATCCTCGGTATGGCGCTCGCGACCTATCTCTGCCGCGCCGGCGGCTACGCCCTGTTCCGCGCGCTGCGCCCGCCGCGCTTCGTCGAGGTCGCGCTGCAGCACCTCCCCGGGCCGATCTTCATCGCCTATGTCGCGCCGGCGCTCGCGGCCGAGGGCGTGAAGGGCTTCGCGGCGGCGGCGGTGGTGGTGGCGGTGCAGGCGCTGACGCGCAACCTCGCCGCGGCGATCGGCGCCGGGGTGGCGGCGATGTGGCTCGCCGGGATGCTCGCCTGACGCCGGGGGCGCGGCGTGTGCGCCTCCTGCGCCGCCGGCCCCTTGCGCTCGCCGCCCCGCATCACGGCGCCGCGGCGGGGGTCAGGACGAGGGAGGGGCCGGCGGGCGCCTCCGGGGCGCGCACCCGCACCGTCGCCGAGGCCGCCTGCCCGGCCGCGTCCAGCACGGTGATGCGGTAGAACCCGGCGCCCGGCGGGGTCCAGGCGGCTTCGCGCCGCGCGGGCTCGTGCGGGAGCGGCGCGCCGTCCACCAGGAAGGCGAGCGGACGGACGCCGCCCGCCGCGCGCAGCGTCACCGGCCCCGCGCCTTCGGCGAGCGTCGCCGCCGGCGGCGGAAAGAGCAGCCGCAGGCGGTCCGCCGGCGCCGGCTGGCGCGGCGCCTCGGCGGCGACGCTGCGGCCCGCGCGCGGGGCTTCCGGCAGCAGGGCGAAAAGGCGGGCGAGCACCGGCAGGGCGAGGCGCCGCCCCGTCGCCCCCGGCATCGCCGTGCCGTCGGGGCGGCCGATCCAGACGCCGGCGACATGCCGGGTGTCGAAGCCCAGCGCCCAGGCATCGCGCCCGCCCCAGGAGGTGCCGGTCTTCCAGGCGACGCCGCGCGGCCCCCCCTCGGGGAAAGGCTGGACGAGGATGGCCGCGACCGCCTCGGCGGCGCGGCGCTCGAGCACCTGTGCGGGCTCCGCCGCCGGGCCGGGGGCGAGCCTGAGCGGCGCCGCCCGGCCGCCATCGGCAAGGGTGGCATAGAGGGCGGTCATCTCCCTGAGCGTCGTGCCGGCCCCGCCCAGGGCCAGCGGCAGGGAGGGTTCCGCCCCGCGCGGCAGGCGCGGCGGCGCGCCGGCCCGCTTGAGGGCGGAGGCGAAGCGCAACGCCCCCACCTGGTCCAGCAGCGCCACCGCCGGCAGGTTCAGCGACATGCGCAAGGCCTGCGCCGCCGTCACACGGCCGGCGAAGTCGCGGGAAAAGTTCTCCGGCGCATAGGCACCGAAATGCCGCGGCAGGTCGGCCACGATGCTGCCCGGCGTGGCGATGCCGCGCTCGAAGGCCATGGCGTAAAGCAAGGGCTTCAGCGCCGAGCCCGGCGAGCGCACCGCGCGCGTCAGGTCGAGCGCGCCGGCGCGCGATTCGGCCCCCCATGCGCCGCCGATCAGCGCGCGCACCTCCCGCGTCGCGACATCCGCCACCACGATGGCGAGCGCGGCGCGGTCGGGCAGGGTCGGCAGGATGTCCGCGGCCAGGCGTTCGGTCGCGCGCTGCAGGGGCGCATCCAGCGTGAGCGTGACGTTGCCCGCCGCGCCGCGCGCCATCTCGCGCGCGAGGTGTGGGGCGAGGCGCGGCATGTCGCGGCGGCGATCGGGGATGGCCGCGGCGATGGCGAGCGCGCGATCGGCCTCCGAAAGGCCGGCCGCCGGGCCGCCGCGGCGCGCCAGCACGGCATCGCGCGCCGCGCGCGCGGCCTCGGGGTGGCGGTCCGGGCGCAGCGAGGCCGGGCGCCGCGCCAAGGCCACCAGCAGCGCCGCTTCCGCCGCATCCAGCCGCGCCGCCGGGCGGCCGAACCAGGCGAGCGCGCCGGCGCGGATGCCCTCGATATTGCCGCCCTGCGGGGCGAGGGTGAGCCAGATGCCGAGGATCTCGTCCTTGCTGAAACGCGCTTCGAGTTGCAGCGCGCGCAGGATCTCGATCACCTTGGAGCGCAGGGTGCGCGGCCGCGGCTCGAGCAGCCGCGCCGCCTGCATGGTCAGCGTCGATCCGCCCGAAACCACCCGCCCCGCCCGCACCCACTGCACCGCCGCGCGCGCGAGGGCGAGCGGATCCACGCCGGGGTGGTGGCGGAAGCGGCGGTCCTCCGCCGCCAGGAGGAGGTCCACCAGCACCGGCGGCACATCCGCCACCCCGGTGCGCAACCGCCACACCCCGCCCGGCGCCGGCAACACCGACAGCGTGCGGCCCTCCCGGTCGAACACCTCGACCCCGGCGGCGCGCAGCCGCGACAGGTCGGGCGGGGCCATCCGGTCCAGCAGGACCGCGGCCAGGACCAGGGCGGCCGCGGCGAGAAGGGCGCGACGGATGCGGCGGCGGGCGGGGGAGGGCGCTGCCCTCCCCCGAACCCCCACCCGCCAAGGGCCTAAAGGCCCTTGGAACCCTCGAGTTTCATCTGGGGTTTGGGGGAGGGGGCTCATCGGCGGTTCAGACGCGCCGGGCACGGCATGCCCCCTCCCCCAAACCCCCGACCAAATCCTGGTGTCCAGAGGCCTTAAGCCTCTGGTGGGGGAGGTCCGGAGGGGGCAAGGCCCCCTCCGTCACCCGCCGCGCCGGGCGCGCCCGTCTCACGGCAGCACCGTGATCCTCGCCGTGTTCTGGCGCGCGAAGATGCCTGGCCGGTACATGTCCTGGGCTTCGCCGCCGGGGAGTTCGAAGGTGCCGGGCGTGACGGCGCGCAGGCGCACGGCGAGGCGGGCGAAGGGCTGCTCCGGCGTCAGCGTCACGGCCGCCGCGAAGCGGTCGTCCAGCGCCGGCTGGCTGTCGGCCTCGGTCAGCGTGCCGAGCCAGGGCATGCCGGGCACCTCCCCCGCGGGCAGGCGGGAGGCGATCTCCCACCCGGCGGGCAGGCCGTGGAGGAGCATCGCCTCGTGCCGGTCGCCGGTCTCGCTGCGCAGTTCCAGCAGCAGGATGAAACTGTCGTTCCGGCGCAGCGCATCGAGGTTCAGCGCCTGGCCGTTCAGGGCGTAGAAGCGGCGGGTGACGCGCAGGCCCTGGCGCGCGGCGGGCAGGGGCTCGCGCGGGATGCCGCTGGCCGAGACCGCCATCCAGACCGGGCTGGCGCCGAGGTTGCGCGCCGTGCCGGGGCCCTCCAGCGGCACGGAGACCACCGGCCGCGGCGGCAGGAGGGCGCCGTTGACGGCGATGGCCGCCTCCCGCACGCCCTGGCCGAGCACCTGGGCGGCGAGCACCGCCCAGGCCTGTTCCTGGGTGCTGGTGCGGGCCGGGGTGAAGTCGGCGCCGGGCAGCAGGGTCATGGCGCGGCCGAGGGCGGCGGGCATCAGCCCGGCCTCGCGCAGCAGCACCGCGGTGGCGAGGGCGTCGCGCGCCGCCGTGCCGTAGTCGAAGCCCCAGAAGCGTCGGCCGGTGGCGGCGAGCGCCGCGGCGAAGGCGCGCTCGGCGCGCGGCGTGTCCCCGCCGCGGGCGAAGGCGGCCGCGAGCTGGGCGCGCGCGAGCGGGGTCGGCAGGTCGTCGAGCCCCTCCATCAGCCGCCGCGCGGCGCCGAGGCGCGGCTGGCCGGCGAGGGCGAGGGCGTGCAGACGGTAGGCCTGCGCCGCGCGCTCCGCGGGGCTGTCGGTGCCGGCATCCTCGATCGCCTCCTCAAGGAAGCGCAGCGCCTCCCTGAGCGCGCCTTCGGGCACCGTGGCCCCGGCGGCGCGGGCGCGCAGCAGCGCCTCCACGGCGAAGGGCGTGAGCCAGGGCTCGGCTTCGCCGTTCGCGCTCCACATCGCGAAGGAGCCGTCGAAGCGCTGGCGGTCGAGGATGGCCTCCACCGCGCGCTGCAGGCGGCCGGCGCGATCGGGTTCGCCTTCCGCGGCGATGCCGGCCGAGAGGGCGAGCGCGCGCGAGGCCGACTGCTCGAGGCAGTGGAGGGGGAACTCCTCCACCGCGCGCAGCATCGCCGCGACGTCGTAGCGCACCGCCGCGCCGAAGGAGGCGCTGGCGCGGGCCGAGCCGGCGACGAAGCGCGCGAGCGGCGGATCGAGCGGCCGTTCCGCGCCGGGGGGGAGTTCCGCCGCCGCGACCTCGGTCACGCGCGGGCGGGAGGAGCGGATGGTGATGCGGCTCTCGCGTTCGAGCCGGAAGCCGCCTGGGCCGGTGACGGCGAGGCGGAGCACCCCTTCCCCGCCCTCCGTCGCGCGCAGGGTGGTCGTGGGCTCGGCGCGCGCGCCGGTGGCGAGGCGGGCGGCGAGCCGCGCCGGGCCGGCCAGCGCGAGCCCGCCCGAGACGCCGAGCTCGGCGGCGATCTCGCCCTCCGGCAGTTCGATGTTGTGCAGGAGGACGGAGATGCGCGCCTCGTCGCCGGGGGCGAGGAAGCGCGGCAGCAGGGCCTCGGCCACCACCTGGTCGCGCACGGTGAGCGGCTTCGCCGCCGCGCCCACGCGCGCCCCTTCCCAGGCGACGGCCATCAGGCGCAACTCGCCGGCGAAGTCGGGGATGTCGAGCGGGACCATGGCCACGCCGCTGGCATCGGCGCGCACCACGCCCGAGAAGAGCGAGACGAGCCGCTGCGGCGGTTGCAGCGCGTCGGCGGCGGCATCCTCGTCGCCGCCCTGGCGGAGCAGGGCGAGTTCGCCCTCGGCGGGGGCGATGAGGCGGCCGTAATCGTCGCGGATGTCGACCCCGAGCCGCCGCCGGCCGAGGAAATGGCCGACCGGATCGGGGCTCGTGAAGCCGGTCAGGCGCAGGATGCCCTCGTCCACCGCGGCGAGCGTCAGCCAGACCGGGCCTTGCGCGTTGCCGACGCGGACCGGGACCTCGACGCGCTGGCGCGGGCGGATGAGCGGCGGCGCCTCGATGGTCACGGCGAGCGTGCGCGGGGCGGGGTCGAGGCCGATCCAGGCGAGGCCGAGGCCGCGCCCGGGCTGGCCCTGGCGCGCCTCGCCGGGGCGGAAGACGGTGACGGCCACATAGGCGCCGGGGCCCCAGGCGGCGTCCACCGGCACCTCGACCTCGGCCCCGGCCTCCGGGACCTCGATCTCGCGCAGGGAGACCAGGCGGTCGGTGAGCACGGCAAGGGAGGCGCGGCCGGCGAAGGGCGGCGTGATCCTGAGGCGCGCCGTCTGCCCCGGCGCGTAAGTCCTGCGGTCGGCGGCGACATCCACGCGATCGGGGATCTCGGCGGCCGCGGCCCCCGCCCAGCCGGCGCGGAAGCGGATGGAGGTGATGGCGAGGCCGCCCGGCTCCGTCACCTCGAGCCGATAGCGGCCGAAGCCGAGGCGGCGGGCGAAGCGGGCGGGCTCTCCGGCGCCGACGCGGAGCTCCTCGGCGTCCATGGGTTCGTCGCGCCAGACCGTCTGCCAGCGGGCGATGGAGCCGCGCACGACGATCCGCCAGTCGGGCCGCTCGCGCAAAAGGCGCACGCGCAGCCTGGCCGGGATGGCGCGGCCCTCGGGGGAGACGGCGGCGATGTCGAAGGCGGCCTCGCCGCCGTCGTCGATCGCGTCGTCCGGGAAGGCGGGGCGGACGGCGATGAGCGTCGCGCTCGGGCGGATCGGCACGGTCAGACGCGTGCGCGTCTCCCGCCCGCCGGGCTCGCTGATCGAGATGGTGACCTCGCCCTTGACCGGGCGGGTCGTGTCCGGCGCGCGCGGGAGGTCGAGGGCGAGGGTGGTGCGGCCCGCGGCGTCCGTCTCGGGGATGGGGAAGGTGAGGAGGTCGGGGGCGAACTGCTCCTGGTCGAGGCCGAAGCGCCAGCCGCGCCACGCCTCGAAGGGCTCGGGGTCGGCGAGCAGGCGCATCTCGGCCGTGCCGGAGAGGCCGGCGCCCGGCGCGCCATAGAGGAAGCGGGCGGTGATGGGCAGGATGAGCGGCACGGGGCCGGGCACGAGCGGGCCGGGAGGGGGCCCCGCCTCGACGGCGAGGCGCTCGGGCAGGAAGGCCTCGACGCGGAAGGTCGCGCGGCCGATCGGCGGGGCCTCGGGGTCGGTCAGGGCCTCGATGGTCCATCGGCCGAAGGGGGCGCCGGCGGACAGGCTGAGCGGCCAGAAGACGGCGCCGCCCTCCTGGCGCGGCGGCACCAGCTCCGCCGCGATCTGGCCGTTCGGGCGGCGCAGCCGCAGGCGCAGCGGCAGGTCGAGCGGGCGGCCGGCGGCGTCGCGGATGAGGGCGGCGGCGTTCACCGTCTCCCCGGGGCGGAAGATGCCGCGATCGAGCCAGAGGAAGGCGTCCACCGGCCCCGGATGTGGCCGGCCCGAGGCGCCGCGGTCGGAGAGGTCGAAGGCGGCGGCCTCGAGCGAGAGGGCGGCGAGGTCGTCGGCCGTCTCGGCATGGACGGCGACCGGGGCGAGCGGGCCGGCGCCGCGCAGCAGGGCGGCGGGGAAGCGGGCGAGGCCGTCGGCGTCGGTCAGCGCCTCGGCCAGGATCTCGTTGTTGCGGGCGATGAGCGTGAGGCGCAGCCCAGGCGTCGGCTGCGCCGTCTCGAGGCTGCGCGCCTGCACGGCGAGGCCATCCGCCCCGCGCCAGGCGGTCAGGCCGATATCGGTGATGAAGAAGGGCAGGGCGGCGACATCGCCGCCGCGCGGCGCCTCTGCGTTGCGCAGCACCAGAAGGTAGGCCCCGGGTCCCGCCCTCCGCAGCACGTCGGGCAGGGACAGGATGGCGCGGTGGGTGCGGTTGGGTTCGGCCCGCGTGAGCTCGGCGCGGCCCTCCCAGAGGAGGCGGCCCATCTCCTCGCTGATCATGCCCGCGGCCCAGGACTCGAGCGCCTCGCCCGGCCTCCACTCGCGGCCGAGCGGCACCAGGTTGCGCTCCGCGATGCGCACGAGGCGCATCGTCATCGCCTCCACATTCACCGTGGCGACGCCGATGCGCGGGGCCTGCCCGCGCGGCAGGATGAAGGCGGCGGTGTCGAAGGCGATGCGCGGCTCGCGGTTCGGCATGGCGATGGCGACCACCGTCTCCCGCCGGAGGTTCTGCCCCTCCTCCCCCGGCAGGCCGGCGCGCAGGATCAGCCTCGTCGTCGCCCCCCAGGGCAGGCCGGCCACGCAGATCAGGTCGCCCTCGCGTTCCACCGCGAGGGCGGGGAGCGGCGGGTCGGCGCGGATCCAGTCCTGCGGCTGCCAGTCGGTGCGGCGGGCGGGGGGGGTGGTGAAGGAGAGGCAGGCGCGGGCGGGCTCGGCCTCGGGCTCGGTCCGCACGCCGCGGAGGAGCATGCCGGCGGCGCGGCGGGCCGCCTCCAGACGCTCCCGGTGTTCGGCGCTGTCGACCCGTTCGAGGACCGCCTCGAGCGCCTCGATCTGCTGCACTGGACGATCGAGCCGGCCGAGCGCCTCGGCGAGCACGAGCAGGGCCGGGACCTCGGCCTCGCCATGGGGGGCGAGTTGGAAGGCGCGCCAGCCGGCCTGCAGGGCGCGCCGGGCCTCGGGCGGCTGGCGCTTGAGCTGCGCCTCGGCGAGGGCGAGCCAGTGCGCGGCGAGCGCCTGGCCCATGCCGATCCGCTCCTCCCAGGCGGCGGCGGCGGCGGCGAAGTCGCGCCGGGCCTCGGCCGCCCGCGCGCGCTGTTCGGCGGCGGCGCGCTGGGCGGGGCTGCCGCCGGCGGGGAAGCGGCGCGTCATCTCCTGCTGGTAGAGGTCGGCGTCCCGCCCGAGGCCCGGCAGGTCGAAGCCTTGCGCGGCGGCGAGGCCCGGCAGCACGAGGAGGAGGAGCAGGCGGCGGATCAGGCGCATGGGGCGGGGGTTCCCGACAATCCGGTCCTGGCCCGCAGCATGGCACGACCCCCCGCCCGCCGCATCCGCCCCGCGCGCCCGGCGGCGCGCCGGCCCGCGCTTGCGGCTGGCCCCCGCGCCGCGCCGCGGCCTAGCCTGGCCGCAACCCCGCCGCATGACGGGGAGAGGGGAGGATGAGGAGATGCCGCTCCTGTCACGCCGCCGCGCGATCCTGCTCGCCGGCCCGGCCGCGCTCGCCGCCCCGCACGCCCTCCGCGCCCAGGGCGCGTGGCCGAGCCGGCCGGTGAGCATGGTGGTGCCCTATCCGCCGGGCGGCACGACCGACCTGTCGATCCGCCCCATCGCCGAGCCGCTCGGGCGCATCCTCGGCCAGCCCATCGTGATCGAGAACCGCGCCGGGGCGGGCGGGACGATCGGGGCGCATCATGTCGCGCAGGCGCGCGACGGCCACACCT
>Ga0272446_1007578_pt1 | contig 10735 bp, 7 predicted proteins | sample YNPCB0061_FD_194587 | JGI IMG/M metagenome (GOLD analysis project Ga0272446, IMG submission 194587) | Hot spring microbial mat communities from Yellowstone National Park, WY, United States - YNP-CB-006-1 | ecosystem: Environmental > Aquatic > Thermal springs > Hot (42-90C) > Sediment | place...
CAATCGTCGCCAGCAGCGTAACGTCGAATACGTCAGAGAACCAGGAAAACATACGTGGCAACCTCGGTGTTGATGATGGCTATGGGCGGATCTGGTAAGCCAGGACTTCAGTGCGGGCGGCTACATAGAGGATGTCTTCGTCACTGATCACCAGTCCAAACGGATAGGAGGGCGTGTCAAGGGTGTGTAGATATTGACCATCGTCGGCGTAGACTTTGATGCCAAAGATGTCGGCCACATAGACGCGCCCTTTGCTATCTACAGCGAGGGCGCCGGCAGCGCGCAATTGCGCCGGCGAGTCGTCGGCGCCACGATTGGGGCCAGCGATGCGGTCGATGAAGCGTCCTTGGGCATCGAACTTCACCAGGACATCCTGCGATTCGCCCAGGGCGTAGATGTCGCCCAGCCCATCGACAGCAATGGCGGTCGTGGTTTCGAGGCCGCCGATATTGGCTTCGATCGCGTCCTGAATGCGTAACGTCACGGCGCCGTTGGCGTCGAAGCGCACGATGTCGCCACCCCAGACAGCATAGAGCGCACCATCGGCGCCGACGGCCACGCTGTCCTGGTAGCTGCCCGGCGCCTCGACCGGAGGCGGCAGCGTCGCCAGCAGTTCGCCGGACAGCCCGGCGTACTGCAACAACTCGCCGCGATAGGGCAGGAACAGGGCGCCGCTACGGTCGGCGGCGAATTGATCGGTGTAGAAATCTCCTTCGCCTACGTGCCACAACGCCAGAAACACACCAGGCTGGCCTTGCGGCGCGCCGGTGATGTCGAAGACCTGAATCCGCCCCGATGTGTATTCGCCGACGAAGAGATGACCGGCATTGTCGAGCGCAATGGCGCGTGCATCCTCGAATTTGCCCGGCCCGATGCCTTCGGCGCCAAAACGCGTCAGTTGCGTCGCTGGCGCATTGCTCAGTTCTGCGACGGCATTCTGCGCCTGCCTGGACAACGCTGCCAGGAGAGGCTGTGCGATCTGCCCCGGCTCGCTGGCATCGGGTGCGGTCTGCTGCGCGCCCAACACGACAAACAAGACCACGCCGATGATGGCGGCGACCAGCGTCAGCATCGCCAGGAAAAGACAGCCGGTGCGCCGGCGCGTTGGCTGATGCAGGTCGTAGACAGTGCCACGATAGGCGGCTGGGGTTGTCGAAGTTTCAGGAGCCGCCGCCAGCGTCGTGCGCCCGGCAACGAACGGTTGACCGCGCGCCAACGCTTCGACAGCAGCTTGCGCCGTTTGCAGGCTGCCGCCAAAGGTGTCGCGGTAGAGCTTGATCGCTGCGACCTTGTTGTTGCGCCGGATCAACTCGATCATCTGCTGGGCGACTAGCGCAGCATCCAGCGCGCCGGTCAGATCGGTGGCGAGCTGCACAGCCGCGTCGCTCTTGGATGCGCTGCGCCACTCTTGGGGCACGGCGATCTGGGTGTCGCAGTACGGACAATGCAAGGATGTCGCCTCGCCGTCATATTCGAGGGGGGCATTACAGGCAGGGCAGTGCAGTCGTTGTAGCATTTCAGGTGCGCACCGGATGTTTCATGCGGTTTGTCGTATGATATGAATAAGGCTGCATTTTATGCATCTGGCGTTGTTGGCGCAACCGTGATGACGCCAGCGGGTGCAATTCATTGGCGGACGCAGCCGTTGCCGATCACTCATTGCGCCTTGTTGTCGGCGCCACAAACCATGAAAGCAGCGGGCAGGCGTCGCCCCTCGCGACTCTCGCCCCTCGTCCCTATTTTCACATCGGCGCCTCCAGCGTGACGACCCTGGCTACCCCAGCCAGGTGAGTGCTGCCATGGCCGGCAGCGCAGCCGGCAGCACTGTCGCCAGCAAGAGCGTTGTCGCGGTCGCCTGCGCCGCCCAGCCTTCGATGAGTGCGCCTTCCACGGTCGTCAGGCGCACGGGCCACCAAGTCAGCCCATCGCGCAGCGCCGATGTCCCAATCACTGTCGCCGCCTCTCCTGGCGCCAGGGCGGTCAGGGTGTCGCTTTCGTCTTTGTCAATAAAGCCTGGCGTGCGACGCACGCGCACCGCAGCCTGCGCAAAGACGATGTCGCCAGGCCGGAAATGGCCCGGACTGCCCGGCGCCGTGGGTGCGACTGGCTTCACCGGCGTGATGAGGTCCGCCTGCGCCTGGAGCGCAGCCGCGCGTTCACGGTATAGAGTGAAGAGACGATCATAGTCGCCGTGGTGAAAGACGCGATCCATACCAGAATCCTGATCGCCGTCGCCGATGTCGAAGGTTGTCGGCATGAAGCCCCACGGCATGTAGCCGCTGGCGCCAAAGCCGAACCAACGATCCATGTCGTGGCGAGTCTGCACAACGCGGTCGCCGGGGCGTTCTCTGCCGAAGCCCGCCTCCTCGATGATGAAGGGCTTCTCCAGTGCACGCGCGTAGTCATGATCCTGCTTGCCAGCGTATTGCTCGTTGTAGCAGTGAATCGTCAAGAAATCGAACTCGCCGCCGCCGTAGAGTCGCCGCCACAGCTCGCCCTCATCCAGCGAGGCGTGGCTGGTGCTGATCATCCCGGTCGTGACCAGGTGGTTGGGGTCGATCGCCTTGATCTCGCGCGCGACGGCGTGCATGAAGCTCAGGAACGTGGCGCGACCCGGGTCTTGAAAGGCCGGTTCGTACTTGAGTTCGTTGCCGATCTCCCAGGCGAAGAGGCGTGGGTCGTTCTGGAAAGCGGCGACGACCGCGCGCACGAAGGGCAGGTAGCGCTGCCGATACCCGCCGCGGTAGAAGGCGCCGTTGAGCAGATGGTTCGGGAAGTTCGGGTCGAGTTTTTCGTAGAAATGATCGTCGCCAGGAATGCGGAAGTCGGTCGTGCTGTAGAAGTCGACAAAGGCGGGTAGGATGTAGAGTCCCCGTTCGCCCGCCAGCTCCAGCGCCGCGCCCAGCCGTTCGATCGTTTCCTGTGTTGAGGCATTGACGCACGGCAGGAAGACGCGCACGACGCGCGCACCCATCTCCCGCGCCCGGTCGAGCACCTCCTGGCGATGCCCTGGCTGCGTAAATGGCAATGTGCGCCCGCTGCCATACCAGACCAACCCGCGCACGTTGACGCCGATAAAGCGCAGCACGCGACCATCGATGACAAACTCAAGCCCTGCGGCGCCGACAAAGCCGCCGGCACGCGGGGCCGCCGCAGCTATCTCCGGCGCGCTTGCGACGGCAGGCGGCGCGATCTCCCACGCCACGTTCATCTCGCCCTCGATGGTGATCGTCAGCGTGACGCGCGGCGCAGCGGGCGCAGTCACTTCGACGGTGTAGCGTCCTGCCGGCAACGGGGCGAAGCGGAAGCGCCCGCGCGCGGAGGTAGTCGTCGTCAGCGCGTAGCGATCCACGCCCACTGTGCGCGGCAGCAGATATTGCATATCCGCCAGCAGTCGCCCGCCCGTCTGCGTGATCGCCGGGTTGTAGGCGGCGAACTGGCGACGAAAGGCGGCATAGTCAATGCCCGGCGCCTTGCCCTGGACAAGATCACGCCACGCCTGATAGATCGTCCCGTGGTAGCCGCTCACGGTGCGATCCCACAGATACGCTGGCGTGACGGGGACATTTTCGGGCAGGTAATAATTTTCCTCCGCCACAAAGCGCCCGTCGCTCGCCGCCAGCGTCGGGTTGGCGATAGGCGCCTGACGTTTGAACTCCTCCCAACTCAGTCCGGCGACTGCGCCTGCCACGAAGCGATCCCAGGCGGTGCGCAGCGTGCCTGTGAAGCCAGTCACCGCGCGCGACCAGGTGACGACGCCGGGCATGTCGATCACGGCGCCGCGCAGGTTGCCAAGCTGCTGCAAGTCGCCCACCAGTCGCACGCTGGCGTTGGCGACAGGCTGTCCTCCGTACGTGACCTGACCGGCAAGTGCGGCGCGCCCGCTGAGCATCGGTTGTGGCGCAGGCGTGGCGGCTGGCGCAGCGGCGTCCATCCTTGCATTGTCGCGCAACGCCACGATGTGGTCGATCAGGTGCAGCGTGCGCCCGTCGTTGTCCGCGCCGAGATGGCGGAAGGTCGCCCAATCGCCGCTGTGACCGACCTGGTAGAGACAGGCGCCGAGCACGTCGTCCCGGTCGAGCAGCGCGTTGTACCACGCCAGCGACTCCCAGTAACGGTTCTCGTCCAGCGTCTCGTCGCGATTGAGCCAGCCCTCATCAGGATTGTGCGGATGGCCGTAGGCGCGCGTCAATCCGGCTTCGGTGATGATGATGCGGTGGCGTGCGCCGTCGCCGCGGCGCGCTGCCTCGAGCACGCTGCGATAGAGACCGGCGCCGGTATGCGTCCCTGCGCCAGGGATCAGCGAGGGCCAGCCATATTCGTGAAAGCCCAGATAGGTGTAGGCGGCCAGCGTGCGCGGGAAGAAGTCGCGATAGTGCGCGGGTTCGCTGAAGTTGCCGGCGGCAAAGTTGAAGGCAACCGCCTCGATGCCCTCCTGCACCAGCCGGTCTCGGAAGGCCACCTGGAAGCGGTCATAGGCGTCATAAAGTCTTTGGTAGCGCGTCGGGTCGTCACGGTAGCTGCTGGAAGCCGGGCCGGGCAGGCACTCGTTGAGGCTCATCCATGCGTCGATGAAGAGGCGTCCGCTGCTGTTGCGCCGCGTGAACTTGCCGAAATCGTAGGTGAGGATATGCTCGGCGAAGCGGCGTCCCTCGCCTTCCGGGTCACTGCTTTCAAGCATGGCGCGCTGCGCGTCGTTGGTCAGGTAAAAGCGGCCAACGATGAAGGCGTCGGGCGCGCGGAAGTCACGAATCTCGCGCAGCAGAATATCGTTGGCGGCGTCCGCGTGGATGAGCATCACCGGCGGCTGCACACGGCTGATGGCTTCCCAGAGTCCGGCGTTATTGTGGGTGGAATGCAGATAGAAGCCGAGGCGATTGCTGCGGGCTACGTGTTGCGTCTCAGGAGCGACCGGGCGAATCAGGACAACAGGCGGCGCTGGCGTCGGTTCGCCGTCGCCAGCCGTGAGCAGCAACTCCTCGCCCACGCGCTCGGCGGCCCAACCTTCCAGGGTGCGCCCCTCGGCCAACGTCACGCGCAGCGGCCACCAGGTCAGCCCGTCCGCCGCTGTGGCCGCGCCGGTGACGGTGCACCTGGTGCGCTCCGCCAGCAGCGCCAGCACGGGCGGCGGCGTCGGCCCCAGGAAGCCAGGGGATGCGCGCAGATTGACCATCGTGCACGTGAGAATCGATTGGTTGGGTTGGAAAGGCATGGGTTTGGGTTCTCCTCTGTCAGTGTCACTACTTCACCGCAGGTCATCGCCTCTGGCGTGACATGTCGTCGCCGCCCGTCAGGCGATGTGACGTAGTGTAACCGTACGCGCCATGCGTTGATCTGGCGTCGATCTGCTCACAGTGTAGCAGGTGGCGGGGTTGCCATCAACCAGGGCTTAAGGAGGCGCGCTGTCAGCGGATTTGGGGAGTGGATTGAGCGGATAGGGCGCAGCGGATTGGGTGTGATGACAGCGCATTGCGCGGGATGGGGCAATGCGTATGCGAGTGGATTGAGCGGATAGGGCGCAACGGATTGGGTGGCAGCGGATGGGGGGAGGGTGGCCTGTCTGGCACGCGCCCACCATCCGCTGACAGCGCCGCGTTCCTACTCTATTTGGGCCCGATGTAGACGATCTCTATCAGGATGCGGTCTGGCGTCTCGAACATCACCTGGTAGTAGGTGCTTTGCTCATCGGCGGAAAACTCGGGGCGATGGCGCGGGGTCTCGAAAAGCGCGGCGACGCCGTGCGTCTGTAACCAGGCTACGGCTTCGTCCACGTCAGCAATCGACGCGGCGGCAAAGGCCAGATGATTCAGCCCCGGCCCGTCGTAGTCGTTGGCAACCTCCTTGACCTGGCCGCTGAACCAGAGGCTTTGGTCAGCCAGACTGCCCAGGCCGATCATCCCCGGCCACTCGCCGATCAAGTCCCAGCCAAGAAAGGTCAGCAGGTCGCGATAGAAGGGTAGATTCTCGTTGCGGACATTGAATTGCATGTGGCCGAGTGGTGCGGTTTGCATGAGTTTGCTCCTTTGGTGATGCTTGCGTCGTGGCTACAATTATGCGGTCGCCGCTCGCCTGGACACTACTGCTGTTTCCAGAAACGGAAATATAGAACATTTGGGCTATCCTGTCAAATGCACCCCGCCGTCGCCAGCGGGGTCTGTTCCAAATTTGGGGCGAAGTCCCTGTCACCGTAGGTCATCGCCTCCGTGTGGCATTGCGCCTCGTCACGCCGGAGGCGATGACCTACGGCAACGACTCCCCCCAGCGTGAAGCATATCTCCTCAGAAAATTCATGCTTGAAATTTCCCTCAACCTGTGGTAAAACTGTCTCGCAGCCCAAATGGTCTATACCGGTCTATACGATTTTATGCAATTACAGCGCCAGGCGCCCGATCCACTCTACCTTCAAATCAAAGATGGCTTGATCGCCGCCATCCGCGCGGGTGACTTTGCGCCCAATGAGCGGTTGCCGTCGGAGCGAGAGTTGTCGGAGCAGTACGCTGTCAGCCGGATGACCGTGCGACAGGCGTTGCTGTCGTTGGTGCGTGACGGTGTGGTCTATACGCGTGTGGGCAAAGGCACCTTTGTCGCAGCGCCCAAGATCGATCAGCAACTCCGTACGTTGACCGGTTTTAGTCAGGATGTGCAGGCGCGCGGTGGCCGTCCCAGCAGCCGGGTGCTTGATGCTGGCGTCGTCAGCGCCACGCCTGAAGTGGCGGCTGCGCTGCGCATGACCCCGCAAAGCGAGGTGATCCGGCTGCGGCGGTTGCGTCTCTCCGACGATCTGCCGCTTGCCGTTGAAATGGCGTATTTGCCCTTTGTGCGTTTCCCTGGTTTGCTGGCGCACGATTTTGCCGTGGAATCGCTCTACGCAGTGCTGGAGCGTGATTATGGATTGGCGCTGACGCAGGCCGAGCAAGTGCTGGAAGCAGCCGTGGCCGACGCCGAAGAGGTGCGCTTGCTCGAGTTGACCGCTCCGGCCGCAGTGATGCGCATGCAGCGGCTCACCGTCGACAGCGATGGCGAACCGGTCGAGTTTGTGCTCTCCTCCTATCGCGGCGACCGCTACAAGTTCCGCTTCGCCTTGCAAGCCGGGCGGTAAGCAATGCATGACGAGTGACGAGTGACGAGTGACGCAATGAACCGGGTTAAGACAGGATTGCAGCAACTGATCGAGGAACGCCGCGACCTGCTCAAGGGGCGTCGCATTGGCCTGGTGACGCAGCCAGCCGCTGTCACGCCGGAGTTGCAGGCAGCGGAGGACGCACTGATCACCGCCGGCGCCACGCTTACGGCGCTCTTCGGCCCGGAGCACGGCTTCGATGGCGCAGCGGCGGATGGCGCAGCGGTGGATCACGCCGTCCATGCCCGGCTGGGCATCCCGGTCTACAGCCTCTACGGCGCTGACCGTGAGCCAACCGACGCCATGCTGGCCGAGGTCGATCTGCTCATCTTCGACATGCAGGATGTCGGCGTGCGCTTCTACACCTATCTCAGCACGCTGTACTATCTGCTGCGTGCATGCGGCCGCACAGGCATTCCGCTGCTCGTTCTGGATCGTCCCAACCCGATCAACGGCGTCACGGTTGAAGGGCCGCCGGTCGCACCGGGATTGGAGTCCTTTGTCGGCATTGTGGATATCCCGATCCGCCACGGCATGACGCTGGGCGAGCTGGCGCGGCTGATCAACGCCGAACAGAGTTTTGGCGCCGACCTGACTGTGCTGGCAATGACAGGATGGCGACGATCGCAATGGTTTGACCAAACCGGCTTGCTGTGGATTCCGACTTCTCCAGGAATGCCGCACCTGCTCACCGCCACCGTCTATCCGGGCATGTGTTTCATCGAGGGCACGAATCTCTCCGAAGGGCGCGGCACAACGCTGCCCTTCGAGATCGTCGGCGCGCCGTGGCTCGATGGCTATCGGCTGGCAGTTTCGCTCAATGCGCTTGACCTGCCAGGGGTGCGCTTTCGCCCGGTGCATTTCACGTCGTCCGCCAGCAAACATGCTGGCGTCCACTGCCAGGGCGTGCAGGTGCACGTGACTGACCGCAACGCCCAGCGCGCCGTGACGACTGGCCTGCACGTAATCGCTGCTTGTCGCGCGCAAAGCCCGGAACAGTTCACCTTTCTGGCGTCGAGCTGGGAGGGGCGCCCACCGCACTTCGATCTGCTGGCTGGCAATGCGACGTTGCGCGAGGGGTTGGCGTTGGGGTACGATGTCGCCGGTCTCACCGCACACTGGCGCGCGTACGAGGCAACGTTTCGAACGCGCCGCGCGCCGCATCTGCTCTACAGCGGGGCGGCGTGAATGAAGCAACATCCATCGTCTGTATCAATTTGTTTTGTGACTCACACCTGTTTCTGAAAGGAGAATTGCTGTGAAACGACTTTACTCAACCCTGGCGATCATGGTGGTGCTGGCGATGCTGGTCAGCGCATGCACGGCGGTGGCGCCGGGCGGAGGGGGAGCGGCGACGTCCGGGCCGGTCAAGATCGTCTTTTACCAGCGTGGCTATGTCGAAGGCGGCACCGACGCCGGCTCCGTCAACACGGCGAAGGCGATCGAGGTGTTCGAGCAGAACAACCCGGACATCGATGTGGAAATTGTCGGCATTCCGTGGACGGCTGAAGGCGACACCAAGCTGGAGACGGCGCTGGCAGGCGGCACCGATATCAACATCTTCCGGGTGACCAGCCCGAACCTGCCGCGTTACGCCAAGCAGGGCATCCTCTCTGAGATCACGCCCTACCTCAGCGACGAGGACAAGGCCGACTTCTACGAGAGCGCCTTCCAGGTCGCGACCGTGGACGGCAAGGTGTGGGCGTGGCCGCTGTGGGTGACAGCGATTTCGCTCTTTGCCAACACCGACATCCTGGCTGAGCGTGGCGTCGAGCTGCCGACGCTGGATGACCCGTGGACGTGGGACGAGTTCGTGGCGGCAACGCAGCAACTCACGTACACGAAGGATGACGGCACGCAAGTCTACGGCTTCACGGCATCTTCGAAGTGGGGCGCTGTGGAGTATTACCCGCTGATGTACATCGATGGTGGCCGCATCCTCAGTCCTGACGGCAAACAGTTTGTGCAGAATCAGCCGGAAGGGGTCTCGGCGCTGGAAAAGATCGCGTCGCTGGCGCTGGAGTACAAAGTGACGCCGCCTGACTTTGGCACGGTCGATCAGGCTGGAGTGCGTTCTCAGTTCAAGGACAACCAGACGGTGGCGTTGCTGATGAGCACGCCGGGCTTCATCCCTGACCTGGAAGGCAGCGGCTTCCCTCTGGCGGTGCTGCCGCCGCCGATGGGCGACATGGGCAAGCTGGTCACCAACGGCGCCTTCGGTCTGTTCGCGGTCGTCGATGTGGAGGACGAGGCCAAAGAAGCTGCTGCACACAAACTCGCCAGCTATCTCACGGGCAGCCAGGTGGCGACCGATGTGCCAGGCTGGCAGTTGGCGCCGGGGCTGCGCCGCAGCAACAACGCCTATGCCACCACGCCAAACCGTGAGGTGGTTGCCAAACTGGTCGAGTACGGCGTCTACGAAGCGCCGGTCGCCACCTCGGCGGAGCTGGGCGCACAGTACGGCGCCGCGCTCCAGTCGATCATCCTCGGCGAACAGACGGCGCAAGAGGCTATGGACGCCATCGCCCCGGCGTACCAGGCGGAACTGGACGCGTTGAGTCAGTAAGAGAATGGAGATTAGGAGATTCGGAGATTGGGCGATTGGAGAGTGTTCGTTGCCGCAATCTCCAATCTCTAATCTCCTAATCTCTTAATCTCCCAATCTCCGGAGTTCACACCATGGCCCGCCTCACACGCTTCTGGCATCGGCACAAATGGAGCTACTTCTTCATTGCGCCAAGCATGCTGCTCTTCTTCCTCTTCATTGGCTACCCGGTGTTGCGGGCGGTGGTGCTTGCTTTCCAAAAGGTGACGCTGCGCTCCAGTGAGTGGGTGGGGCTGAAGAACTTCATTGATGTCTTCAGCAGCCAGTTGTTTCTGGACGCAATGTGGCACACCTTTGTCTATGCCTTTTTCGTTGTGGCGGCGTGGATTGTCAGTTCGCTGGCCATCGCTGCATTGCTCCAGCCCTTCAACAACAAGGTGCAATCGCTCTTTCGCGGCGCGTTCTACCTGCCTTACGTCACCAGCATCATCGTCATTTCGTTGGTGTGGATCTATATTTTTCAGCCGGAATATGGCTTTCTCAACTGGTTGTTGGGGCTTTTCGGTTTGCCGCGTGTGCTCTGGTTGCAAAACCCCAACATCGCACTGTGGAGCCTGATCCTCAGCACGATCTTGATTGTGCCAGGGACGGGCGTTGTGCTCTATTCAGCCAGCATCGGCTCGATCCCGCGTGAACTGTACGAGGCGGCGGAAGTCGAGGGCGCCAATGCTGTGCAGAAATGGTGGCGCATCACAGTGCCGCTGCTCAAGCCGACAACGCTCTACCTGATGGTGATCTACACGATTGCTGGTTTCCAGGTCTTCGAGCGCGTCTACATCATGACCGGCGGCGGGCCGATCAACCGCACAACGACCATCGTGCAATTGATCTACATGACGGCCTTCAGTGACTTCAACTTTGGTCGCGCCAGTGCGCAGGCGTTGGTGCTCTTTGCGATTATTGCCGCGTTTTCCTTCGTGCAATTTCGTTTCCTGAGCACCGACGTTGAGTATTGAGTAGGACTTACGCATTTAGCTCAGCAACCTTCCTGGAAGCTAAGAGCTTCCAGG
>Ga0272446_1007580_pt1 | contig 10733 bp, 7 predicted proteins | sample YNPCB0061_FD_194587 | JGI IMG/M metagenome (GOLD analysis project Ga0272446, IMG submission 194587) | Hot spring microbial mat communities from Yellowstone National Park, WY, United States - YNP-CB-006-1 | ecosystem: Environmental > Aquatic > Thermal springs > Hot (42-90C) > Sediment | place...
ATTAGGCTTAATCTTAAATTTCATTACTTTTTCCATTACAGGATTAGTTCAAGATGCGGAAACGCAACAACCCATAGCGGGTGCAGTGGTATCTATTGTAGAAACTGAAGAAAACACCACCACTGACGAAAAAGGTCAGTATGGTTTATACAACTTAGATGCAGGTACTTATACTGTACAGGTCAAAATGATAGGCTACCAGACCGTAAAACAGGCAGTGGTTATTAAAAGCGAAAATGTTGTCCAGAACTTTATGCTTAATCCTTTGAGCATTATGAAGGAGGAGGTAGTAGTAGAAGGTATCAGGGCTGATATTAAAGCCCCTTTTACACAGCAAAATCTCTCACAAAAGCAAATAGAACAAATACACTACGGACAAGATATGCCTTCTTTGCTTAACCGCACTACGGCTACTACATTTGCGGGAGATAACGGCACAGGTATTGGTTACGGATATGTACGCATGCGCGGTATGGACATGACGCGTATCAACATGACTATTAACGGAATACCTTATAATGACCCTGAAAATATGGGCGTATATGCCGTAAATATCACCGACTTTATAAACAGCGTTCAGAATATTCAAATCCAGCGCGGGGTAGGCACTTCTACTAATGGTAGTGCTTCGTATGCGGGTTCAGTCAATTTTACTACCCAAGACTTGCTCTATGACCCACAATTCAACCTTCAACTTGGGTATGGTTCTTTTAACAGCAAACGAAGTACTGCGGAGTATCATACAGGATTACTTAAAAATAAATTTGCTTTCTATGGACGCTTTTCCAATACCTATACAGATGGATACCGCCAGAATTCCAAAGCAAACATCAATAGCTATATGTTCAGCGGAGGGTATTTTGGTAAAAACAGTGTATTAAAATTTAATTTCTTTGGTGGTAAAGAACAATCACAATTAGCGTATTTAGCCATAGAAAAACGTACTTTGGATACTAACCGTACCTATAACCCACTTACTCCAAATGATGAAGATAGTTTTATGCAAAACTTTTATCAGGTTCAGTACGAACAAAAAATCAATAATCGTTTTCGTATAAGTGTATCTCCTTATTACATTCAGGGTAGAGGAGGATACAGAACCTTGTTGTACGGACAAACCTACCAAAGTCTGAACCTGCCTGATATTATTACGCCCACTGATACGAGTTACACTTCCAACAAATCATTGGCAACATACGACTTGAACCTTAATACGTTAGGTGCTATGGCAAACGGAATTTATGAAGACAGTCTTTGGAAATTCATTGTGGGTGTTCATGGGAACTACCACTCAGGTATGCACTCACAGGAACTTCTGTGGGCAGAAAGGCTTCCTTTAAATACATTTCCCAAGCACAAGGTATATCAAAATACAGGTCATAAAACCGAAATGAGCGCCTTTATCAAAGCACAACGCACATTTGGCAAGTTTTTATTCTATGCAGATGCTCAAATCCGTAATGCAGGTTTCCGATATGAAGGTAAAGATTTTGCTATTCTGCGGGATACTTTCAAGGTAGAACCTATCTCATGGCTGTTTTTTAACCCCAAAACAGGTGTACGATATAACATAGACAAACAATGGAGCGTCTACGCTTCTTTTGGAAGCACTACGCGTGAACCTGCCCGTTTGGATATGTTTGGCGGATTGGGTGAAAGAGCATACAGCGGTCTAAAATTAGATGCAGTAAAACCTGAACAGGTTTATGATTTAGAAGTCGGTGTAAATTATCAAAGCAAAACGCTCTCTTTACAGGCAAATGTATATAACATGCAATTCAAAAATGAAATTGTAGCTACGGGAGAGTACAATGCTATTGGATTAGCATTAAAACGAAACGCACCCGAAAGCTACCGTAGGGGCATAGAATGGGATTGGACGTGGCGAGTTGCAAAAAAACTCTATCTTTCTCAAAATATGGCGCTTAGTCAAAATAAAATCAAAGAATTTACGCAATTTTACACTGTTTTTGATGATTTGGGCAATTATGTAGAAGATAAAAAACAAGTATTCCAAAATACAAATACTGCATACAGTCCGAGTGTAATAGCTCTTCAAAGTGTGCTGTATAAGCCCAAAAGTTGGTTGTTTTTTGAAATTACAGGAAAATATGTAAGCAAAATGTATTTAGACAACACTTCCAACGAAAATCTCACCATACCTGCTTTTGTATATGCTGATTTTGCAGGCGGCGTGCATTTAGACAAATGGCTTAAACATGGTAAATACATTCTTAAACTCAACATCAACAACTTTACAAATACCCAGTACAGCACCAACGGATACGCATACAGTTTTATTACCCGTAGCGGTAGCGATGTTCAAACGGATATACCGTATTTCTTTCCACAGGCTACACTCAACTACTTTTTGACGTTGGATATACGTTTTTAATTGGGTATTTGAGTATTTTTGAAAAGTCTGCACACCATTGCAGGCTTTTTTGTTTATGTAATGTCAAGTAAGATATTTTTTGGGCGTTCCTGCTTGCTGCGCGGCGCAGTCGGCGTGCTACGGGCTACGCTATCGCTTCGGTGCTTTCGCACCATGCTACGCATGCCCTTCGCATGCCTAACGCAAAAGAAGTGTTTTTTATGGGGTTGATGGGTTTACCCGCCCACCCGCCCCCGAGTTCAAATGAGGTAAAAAACACTTCTTTTTATGATATTTATAGGTTTTTACGAAGGTACACGGGTGTTTTTGCGAGGGCGGGGCTTCGCCCCGCCCTCGCATCTATTCGCAAATTATCAAAAAACAATACATCATCTAATAAACCAAACAAACCTCTTTACCTTGTTTTCGCGTGAGGGATAGCAGCGGAAAGCCCGCAACTTGCGTAGCCTGTGAGGATTTGCAGCGTATAGCCCGACCTGAACGCAGTGAAGGACACGCCCAAAAAAACAGGAATACCTAAGTAGTTACAAATCACGTTCATTTATTTGTGTATTTTTGTATCATGAATGATACCTTTTTGAACGAAGCCAAAGAACAGTTTGCCCGCTTGCTGACCATCATGAATGAGTTGAGAGAAAAATGCCCTTGGGATAAAGTACAAACCATTGAGTCTATCAGACACCTGACTATTGAAGAAGTACACGAACTTTCAGAAGCTATTTTAGAACAAAATGCCTCTGAAATTAAAAAAGAACTGGGGGACATTCTGTTGCACATTGTATTTTATGCAAAAATTGCTTCCGAAACCCAAAAATTTGATATTATTCAAGTCATTGATGAACTTTGTGCAAAGCTCATTCGCAGGCATCCGCACATATACGGAGAAGTTCAGGCAAATACAGAACAAGCTGTAAAACAAAATTGGGAGCAAATCAAACAACAGGAACAAAAAGACAAAAAAACTTCTGTATTGCAGGGCGTTCCCAAAGGTTTACCTGCATTGATAAAAGCGTATCGCATGCAAGAAAAAGTGGCTTCCGTAGGTTTTGATTGGGATACTCCTGAACAAGTGTGGGATAAAGTAAAAGAAGAATTTTCAGAATTTGAGGACACCATTCAAAAGCAAGATAAAAAAGGCATGGAAGCCGAGTTTGGGGATTTGCTTTTTTCTATGGTCAATTATGCAAGAAGTATAGGAATTAACCCTGAAGATGCTTTGGAACTGACCAATAAAAAATTCAAATCCCGTTTTGAATACATGGAAAGTCAGGTATATCATCAAAATAAAAAACTGACAGACCTGACCCTTGCAGAAATGGACCTATTCTGGAATGAAGCTAAAAAGATAGAGAAATAGTGTATTATGGCTTTCAGAAATCTATAATTATCTGATTGCGGGTAATATCTTCCAAAGTTTCTCTTTTGCGGATAAGATGAGCTTTGCCATTATAAACCAATACTTCTGCAGGTCGCAAACGGGCATTATAGTTGGAACTCATGGTAAATCCATAAGCCCCTGCATTCTTGAAACACAAAATATCCCCTTCCCTGATTTCATTGATTTTTCTATCATATCCAAAGGTATCCGTTTCGCAAATGTAGCCCACTACATTATACACTTTGGGCATTCCCTGCGGGTTGCTTACATTAAAAATTTTGTGATAGGCATTGTAATACATAGGTCGGATAAGGTGATTTTGCCCTGAATTTACTCCTGCAAAAATGCCCGTAGTCGTGTATTTTATGGTATTTACTTTGACAAAAAAGTATCCTGCTTCACTGACAAGAAATTTTCCGGGTTCAAACCATAGTTCTAATTTTCTGCCATAGCGTTCACAAAATTCCAAAAAGGCTTTACTCATTACCTGACCTAATTCTTCTATATCTGTGGCTATATCTTCTTCTTTGTAAGGCACTTTAAATCCGCTTCCGAAGTCCATAAATTCCAAATCAGGGAAGTGTTCTGCCAAATCAAACAAGACTTCTGCTCCTTGTAAAAACACATTAGCATCTAAAATATCTGAACCTGAATGCATGTGCAATCCTATTACTTTGATGTGATAAGAACGTACTACCCGCAAGATGTGCTTTATCTGCTGATACGATATACCAAATTTAGAATCAATGTGTCCAACTTGAATATTGGCATTACCGCCTGCTACAATATGCGGATTGATGCGAATACAACAAGGTACTCTGCTTCCATATTCATGTCCAAACTGCTCTAAAACAGAGATATTGTCTATATTTATTGTAATACCATATTCTACACCTTTTTTTATCTCTTCAAAACCTACGCTATTAGGTGTAAACAAAATTTCATTGGGTGTAAAACCCGCCAATAAACCGAGTTCTACCTCTTCAATGGAAACCGCATCTAATCCTGCACCAATGCTACGTATAAATTTGAGGACAGAAAGGTTATTCAAGGATTTACAGGCATATTTTACTTTTAAGGGTACAGTTGAAAAAGCGTTAACAAGTCTTTGATACTGACGTTCTATGATATTTGCGTCATACACATACAAAGGTGTTCCAAATTCATGACAAATATCCAATACAGGGATATTTTGTATGGTATAGCTATTCTCTTGGATTTCCATAATTGTATGCAAAAATAGAATATAAATTATGAAATGCCTGTACAAAAAATAAAAACTGGTAAAACAAAAACATACTTTGACCAAATAAAAGCACAACTTCACAGAATAAAAAAAGGTATATGAAGGGAATAAGCTTATCTTTGAAGCATCATTTTAACATAATTATGCAAAACATAAAATCGTTTCTTAAATTAGCGTTTACACTTGCTATTGTGAGTGTATTATTGTGGGGTTGTCCTTATTCATCAGATGTACCTATTGATGAGGCTAAGGAAAAAGTTAACCCTGAACTTATGGGTAAATGGACAAAAGATGGTAGCACAGAAAACCCAAAATTCTATAACGTTACTAAATCTTCTGATACCAAATATAACTTTGAGGAAAACACTTACAGTTCCAGTGATAAAAAATACAATCAGAAAAATTACACGGGACATACCACTACTATCGGTTCAGACGTATTCCTGAACATGGAGAATGATGGCAAGTTTTACATCTATAAGATTGTGATGAAAAAAGGAGAAGGTATGTTTGAACTGATTGAAGTTACAGACAACATCAAAGAAAAATTCAGCAAATCTGCGGACTTGAAAGCCTTTGTTACCAAATACAAAGATTTAAGTTTCTTCTACAATAAAGACGCAGAAAAATATAAAAAATAAGATTTCTGACCTTTATTAAATTGAAAAACAAAGCTACTAAAAAAGTGGCTTTGTTTGCTTTTAAATGACATATTTTGGGCGTTCCTGCTTGCTGCGCGGCGCAGTCGGCGTGCTACGGGCTACGCTATCGCTTCGGTGCTGTTCGCACCATGCGTGCAAGCACGCATGCCCTCCGCATGCCTAACGCGTATGCGTGTGTGTATGTACGCGCGCATATCCGCGTGAGGGATAGTAGCGGAAAGCCCGCAATGAGCGTAGCGAATGAAGTACAGGCGTGGCATGCCACGTCTCTACCAGCGTATAGCCCGACCTGAACGTAGTGAAGGACACGCCCATAAAATAAATATCTAACTTACCTCCAAATACACACAAAAATTACAATATCGTATCATATAAATACTCTGTACTTTTGGAAGCATAATCTGTGGTATAGTGCAGTCCTCTGCTTTCTTTGCGTAGTTTGGCAGATTTTGTAATAAGAAATGCACAGGTAATAATGTTGCGAAGTTCGCATAACTCCACAGATACTTTGGTTTTTTTGTAGAACTCTTCTGTTTCTTTGTAAATAAGGTCTAATCTTCTGAGAGTGCGTTCCAAACGTAAATCATTGCGGACAATACCCACATAACTGCTCATCAGGTTTTGTACTTCTTTGAAGTTCTGCGAAACCAAAACCCATTCATCGGGGTAGGTAGTGCCGCTATCATTCCATTCAGGAATATTATGTAAAATTGGAATATTTTGAAATTTGTCTTTTACATGTTCATAAATTCTGTGGGAAAATACTAATGCTTCTAAAAGAGAGTTGCTTGCAAGGCGGTTTGCACCATGTAAACCTGTACAAGTACATTCTCCACAGGCATACAAGTTATGGATTGAGGTTTTTCCGTGTTCATCTACCAATATACCCCCACAAATATAGTGCATAGCAGGAACAACAGGTATCCAGTCTTTGCTTATATCTATCCCTATGCTTAAACAATGCTGATAAATAGTGGGAAAATGGGATTGAAGTTCCTGTAAGGGAATATGCGTAGCATCAAGATACATGTAATCTTTACCATGTTTTTTCATTTCCTGGTCAATGGCACGGGCTACAATATCACGGGGGGCTAAATCTTTGCGGGAGTCATACTGTTGCATAAAAGCAAGCCCGTCATGATTACGAAGCACAGCACCATGTCCGCGTACAGCTTCTGAAATTAAAAATGCAGGGGACATGTGTCCTGGGTGATATAATGCTGTTGGGTGAAACTGTACAAATTCCATGTTGGCTATCCTGCCATTTGCCCTGAACACCATAGCAATTCCATCACCTGTAGCTACACGCGGGTTGGTCGTAGATGCGTATACATTACCACACCCTCCTGTTGCCATAATGGTAACACGAGCAAGTATTTTTTCTACTTTTTCCGTTTGTTTATTCAAGGCAAAAACACCGTAGCATGTAATATTGGGTGTACCTTTATGTACATATCTGCCGAGATGATGTTGTGTAAGAATTTCAATAGTAAAATAATGCTCCAAAAGTTGTATGTTAGAATTTTCTTTTACTCTTTGAAGCAAAGTTTCTTCTATTTCTTTGCCTGTATAGTCTGCAGCATGGATAATACGTTTATCCGAATGCCCACCTTCTTTGACCAAATCTAATTCTCCTTTTTCATTAGTACTAAATGATGCCCCCCATGCTATGAGTTCGCGTATTCTGTCAGGTCCTTCTGAAACCACAATACGGGCTATATCTTCGTGACATAATCCATCACCTGCAATGAGGGTGTCTTGAATGTGCTTGTCAAAAGAGTCATTTTGAGTATCCATCACGGCGGCTACCCCACCCTGAGCATATTTAGTATTAGCTTCATCGGGAGAAGTTTTTGTAAGAATAATAACTTTTCCATGTTCTGCTAACTTTAAGGCTAAGGACAACCCTGCCACCCCCGAACCTACAATTAAAAAATCTGTTTCGTGCATAAAAGCAAAAATATATAATTTAAGGTTTAATGCACTCTATCGCCGCGAAGTTCCAAAGACTGCATGATTTCCGCTTCTGCTTCAAGATATTCATTCCAGCGTTGTTTAACCAAAGTTTCAGGCATGTATAGTTTAGCCAAGTCCAAAAAAATGCGGTAATGTTCCGCTTCGGATACCATAAATTCATGATAAAACTTACGCAGACTTTCTTCCGAACAATGTAAAGAAAGTAATCTAAATCTTTCACAACTGCGGGCTTCTATCATGGCACAGATAAGTAAATCTTCCATCAGGCGTTCTTTTTTAGAACCCGTTTTTTTCTGAACTTTGAGCAATAGATTTACATATTCGTCTTTACGTTGTTTTCCAAGATGAAAGCCTCTGTTTTTTAACTCCTCCAATACGCGTTCAAAATGTGACCATTCTTCGGATACCACAGGCGTTACAGCATCTACCACTGCACTGAATTCCGAGTACTTTACAATTAAGGATATACCCTGCGAAGCGGCTTTCTGCTCACAGTAAGCGTGGTCTGTAAGAATTTCTTCTATGCTTTTTTCGGCGATGTTTGCCCAACGGGGGTCAGTGGCTAATTTTAGTCCTAGCATAAATGAGATAAATTGCACACAAAATTAAATAAACTCTTCAATAATACGCAAAAAACAGGCATATTGCTATACCTGTTTGATAGAAAGATTAAATCATCTTGTTTAGCTTTGTTTGGGTTTTCTGGCAATCAAGTAAATGATTAGCGTGATAAGACCAAACAAAAAGCCAAAAATAGCCCATACTATGGCGTTCATACCTCTCTGAGAGGCATCTTTGTAGATAAAAGCGGCAATTAAGCCACCAATTACTAGACCAATTAGATATTATGACATGTTAATTAAAATTAGTACAACAAAGGTAATAAACTTTTTGAAAAAAACAAGAGCATTTTTTACAAATCAAACCTTATACCTTGCGCAAGGGGCAGTTGAGTGCTCCAATTGATGGTATTCGTTTGTCTGCGCATGTAGGCTTTCCAACTATCCGAACCCGATTCTCTCCCTCCTCCTGTTTCTTTTTCGCCACCAAAAGCACCGCCAATCTCTGCTCCTGATGTGCCAATATTTACATTGGCAATACCACAATCCGAACCTGCGCAGCTTAAAAACTGTTCTGTTTCCCGCATGTTAAGAGAGAAAATAGCAGAAGACAAGCCTTGTTTTACTCCGTTTTGTAGAGCAATAGCTTGTTCTATGGTATCATATTTCATGAGATAGAGTATAGGAGCAAAAGTTTCTTCCTGAACGGTTTTGTAGTGGTTTTCTGCTTCCACGAGTGCGGGACGTACATACGTACCTGTTTCATATCCTGCACCTGTCAATACTTCTCCGCCATAAATAAGTTTTCCACCCTCTTTTTGGACATGTTCAAGGGCATTCTGCATGCTTTCTACGGCTTGCTTGTCTATTAAAGGACCGACAAGGTTTCCTTCCACAAGTGGATTTCCAATAGTTAATTGCTGATAAATTTTGATTAAACGTTGTTTAACTTCGTCATAAATGCTTTGGTGAATAATCAATCTGCGGGTAGTAGTGCAACGTTGTCCTGCTGTACCTACCGCGCCAAATACTACGGCACGCATAGCCATATCCAAATCTGCATGAGGGGTGATGATAATAGCATTGTTTCCTCCAAGTTCCAGCAGACTTCTGCCTAAACGTTCTGCAACCGTTTTTCCTACAGCTTTACCCATACGCGTAGAACCTGTAGCGGATACTAATGGGATTCTTTCATCTTTTGCCATGAGTTCTCCCACTTCGCGGCTTCCAATAATAAGATTAAATATGCCTTCGGGCAGATTATTCTGAACCAATACATCTTTAAGGATATTTTGAACAGCAATCGCAGAAAGCGGGGTTTTTTCGGAGGGTTTCCAAACGCATACATCTCCACATACGACAGCAATCATAGCATTCCATGACCAAACCGCCACGGGGAAGTTAAACGCAGAAATAATACCTACAATACCCAACGGATGCCACTGTTCATACATTCTGTGGTTTGAGCGTTCAGAGTGCATGGTTAAGCCATACAACTGTCGGGATAGACCTACGGCAAAGTCGCATATATCTATCATTTCCTGTACTTCACCCAAACCCTCCTGATATATTTTACCCATTTCGTAGCTTACCAAATACCCTAAATCTTCTTTGTATTCCCGGAGTTTATCCCCAATCTGGCGTACAATTTCTCCTCTTTTAGGTGCAGGTACGCTTCTCCAATATAAAAAGGCTTTTTGAGCAGTTTGAATGATATATTCATAATCCTGATGCGTGCAGGTATTTACGGCGGCTATACGTTCTCCATCAACAGGAGATTTAATGACAACGGGTTCTACCGCGCTGTCATGCGCCCAGTTGATACCTGTACATGCCGCGGCATTGATTTCCTCAATACCCAGACGGTGTAATACTTCCTTAATATTTTTCATAACGACTGCAATTTACAAGATTTATCAAAAAGAACGTGTAACTCTCATTACATTCATCTCTAAATTGCCTTTTTGTATAAATTTTATGTTATTTTTTACGCTCTTATTGAGTTTTAGGGAGAAATTTTTAACTGATGTTCTGTATCAAAAATTTTGTGGGCGTGTCCTTCACTGCGTTCAGGTCGGGCTATCCGCTGGTAGAGACGTGGCATGCCACGCCTGTACTCCACAGGCTACGCCTGTTGCGGGCTTTTCGCTTCTATCCCTCACGCGAATATGCACGCGTACATATACGTTGTGCATACGCGTTAGGCATGCGGAGGGCATGCGTGCTTGCACGCATGGTGCGAACCGCACCGAAGCGATAGCGTAGCCCGTAGCACGCCGACTGCGCCGCGCAGCAAGCAGGAACGCCTAAAAAATGAACTTGCACGGAATCAGTTACAATATTCTTTTCAAACCTTTTTGCAACACATATCTGATTAACGGATACGTTTCCAAATCCTGAACTTCGGAATAAGATAAAGGTTTCCAGATTACTTCTGTAATGTCTTCTACTAATTGAGGTTCAAAAACGCCATCATAATTGCTTTTCATCAAGAACCACTCCGTTCTTTTCAGAA
>Ga0272446_1007581_pt1 | contig 10730 bp, 10 predicted proteins | sample YNPCB0061_FD_194587 | JGI IMG/M metagenome (GOLD analysis project Ga0272446, IMG submission 194587) | Hot spring microbial mat communities from Yellowstone National Park, WY, United States - YNP-CB-006-1 | ecosystem: Environmental > Aquatic > Thermal springs > Hot (42-90C) > Sediment | place...
GGGGGCGGGCCACGCCCGCACGCAGGGGGATCGGGAAACCGGGTTTCCCCATTCCCCGCCCCGGCGGGAGGGGTTGGGCGGGCCACACACTCACGCAGGGAGATGGGGGAAACCGGGTTTCCCCATTCCCCCACCCGGTGGGAGGGGTTGGGCGGGCTACGCCCTCGCGCAGGGGCATGGGGAAACCGGGTTTCCCCAGCTCCCCACCCGGCGCGAGGGTGTGGAGGGCTGGCCCTTACACATTGAGATGGGGGAAACCGGGTTTCCCCATGCCCCCGCCCGGCGGGAGGATGTGGGCGGGCTACGCCCTCGCGCAGGGGAATGGGGGAAACCGGGTTTCCCCATTCCCCGCCCCGGCGGGAGGGGTTGGGCGGGCCACACACTCACGCAGGGAGATGGGGGAAACTGGGTTTCCCCATTCCCCGCCCCGGCGGGAGGGGTTGGGCGGGCCACACACTCACGCAGGGAGATGGGGGAAACTGGGTTTCCCCATACCCCCACCCGGTGGGAGGGTTTGGGCGGGCCACGCCTTCTCGCAGGGAGATGGCGAAACCGGGTTTCCCCATCCCCCCACCCGGTGGGAGGGTGTGCGAGGGCTGCGCCCTCGCGCAGGGGTGTGGGAAAACCGGGTTGCCCCATCCTCCCACCTGGCGGGAGCGTGGGCGAGGGCTGCGCCCTCGCACAGGGGTGTGGGGAAACCGGGTTGCCCCACCACTCACCCAGAGGGAGGGTGTGGGCGGGCGCAGCCCTCCCAGGAACAACCTTTTTCATCCCATTGGGATGCGGCGCAGCCGCATTGCCGGCTGACGCAAGGCGAACGCTTGCCGGGCCGGTGTGGTATGATTCTATGTGCGACTGAGAGCAAGGAGGATCCGGTCAATGGGAACGCACAACGACACCGTGGCTCCTGAGGAGCGCGAGGACGTTGCCCGGCGGTACCGTGAACTGCTCAGCGCTTACAAGACGCTCAACGCCGAAGTGGCCGATCTGGCCTGGGCGCTCGCCGATCTCGAACAGGAGATCGCCACCCTTGCCGCCGCCACCGGCGCGGCCGGGGCGCGGGCGCGGCAGCGCCTGCGCGATCTGCGACGCCAGCGCGATGCGTTGGAAGAGCAGGCCCTCCGGCAGATGGACCAGGCCGAGACCATCGCGGCCGAGCTTGCGCGTCTGCGCCGGGCTCTGGATGAGGTCGGGGCGCCCGTGGTTGGGGGCCGGGGGTAAGGCGCGGCCTTACTCCAGCACGATCTCGCCGCTGCGCCCGCCCCGTTTTTCGGCCAGGCGAATGTCGCCGATCCGCATGCCCCGATCCACGGCCTTGCACATATCGTAGATCGTCAGCGCGGCCACGCTCACGGCGGTCAGGGCCTCCATCTCCACGCCGGTTGGCCCGCGCGTGCGCACCCGCGCCTCGATGCGCAAGGCGCTCGCCTCGGCATCGGGTTCGATCGTCACGCTCACGTGGGTCAGCAGCAGGGTGTGGCAGAGGGGGATCAGGTCAGGTGTGCGCTTGGCCGCCATAATGCCCGCAATGCGCGCCGCGGCCAGCACGTCCCCCTTCGGCGCGGCGCCGCTCAGAATGAGGTGCAGCGTTTCTGGTTGCATGGTGATGCTGCCCCGCGCCACCGCTTCGCGCTGGGTGTCGGCCTTCGCCCCCACGTCCACCATCTGCGCCTGTCCCTGCTCGTCGAGATGGGTCAGCCGGGGGGTCTCGTCGGGTTGGCTCATGGGTTGCCTCTTTATTGTATGGAACGGTTCAGCTATCGGGCCACCGGGTCGCCTGACGCGCCGCACTGTCCCGCTATCTTCTGCAGGTGTAGCTGACGTTGGCGGAGCCATATGGAATCAGCGGTTTTTTCCTGAATATCACCTTGGGGCGATAGTCCATGCGCCATCAGCCATGATATCCCATAGACATGCTCTTGCATCCTTAAAATTCACTATCGATTCTCCATCAAAAAAACCGATCTCATTAACAATCCCATCCCAATGCGTATCGCAAACCAAATGGACGATGAAGTTACTCTCGCCCTGATGAGTAAATTGATAGATAGCACGGGAGACGAGAGGCGTAAACAATCCACGAATATCGTCACCTCTACCTGCAAGCACACCACCAGCCGTATCATCCCAAGACAAAGGAGTTATCCGGATGAGCCATGGGCCATCAGCTTTAATCTCTATATCATATCTACCTGATTCAAGCAGGCGATGGCCTGCGTAATAACCTATTTCATTCACAAGAAGTTCATCATCATCATCATCAGGATACGCTGTCACAATAAAATTACTTCTTCCTTCATGTCCCAGGTAGACTCGTGACAATTTGGGCACTGCCACAGAAACAACTTTTGCTCCACGTCCCGTAAATTCTTGGGGAGGGACAGGGGTTGGACTGCTGGTAGGTGATGGGATTGGTGATGGGGTATCTGTTGGCCTGGGGGTGCTGGTCGGCCTGGGGGTGCTGGTCGGCCTGGGGGTGTCGGTCGGCCTGGGGGTGTCGGTCGGAGTAGACTGAGGTACACCTACTGGCACGAGAGTTTCCGTGGAGTCAACTCGAGTTTGGAATGCAGTTGATTGGGATTCCTGAACGGCAGTTTGCACGGTTGCTCTTCGTGTAAATAGGTTGGCTAGCATCAAACCTAGTCCGATGAGCATGATAACAACAACTATTACAGCTATGATCTCTAGAGGCGAAGATTTCTTTTGCATTAAAGATCTCCTTTCTGTGCTTCCATGGTGGTTTCCTGGAAAGGGCCTTGTTCGACTGTGAGTTCTCTCGCTTCTGTTTGGCAAAAGCAGGAGCTTTATTGTTAGACACCTGATCAGGCGGACGTCTCATCTAGTTCTGCAACGTTGATCCAGCCGTGGTCAAACGTGAATGTCCGGGCCTTGCCAACTGGGTTTCGGATGCGAACAATGCGGGCTGCATCGGTGCCCGCATGTTCCACTACGTAGAGCCAGTACGCCTCACCGTGTTCTCGTGCCCAATCGAATTGAGTGTGTGATAGCCCGACTGGATGATCGTCCAGACTAGCAGTTATCGCTTTGACTTCACACCACTGGATTGCGTTGTTGCTTTCGTCGGCCAGGTAGAGGTCGTAACCTGGATGGTGGGTGGGTGTTCGCCGCCACCCGGGCTCGCGGGACAAGATAAACTCAATGGCCTTCGCCTCAAGCGCCATGCGGGACTCCTGGTCCGGACCCTCAGAGTCTGGTTCCAGGTCATCGGGATGCACTCCGACGTACGAAATGAAAGGTTTGCCTCCAGAGGTCCGCCTCCCTTCCTTCCGAACCGGCTCTGCCCCCGGTTCAGTGCGCCGGTCCCGGTTGCCGATGCCGTCACTCTCCCCTCTTCCGTCCACTCCGTTCCCTCCGGCTCCGGTAGCTGTTGTCACCTCGCTACCCCAATCTCCTGGGACCTCTGCTTTCAATCCATCCGCCGTCCGCGCGTAACTCGTGGTCCCAGGCACGCCATGCTTCGGCTCCGCCGTCCTGCTCTCACTTTCGGAGGCTGCCGCCCGATCATTCGATCCCGATACATTTCGTGGGCCGAGTCGGGCTCGCAGTTCAGCGGCGCTGGTGATCCCATACTTCTTGAGTTCGTCCAGCACGTCGGGATCGATACCTGCTTCCCTTGCAAGCGTCTCGATGACCGGTGGCTTGAAACGAATCTTGGTGAGAAGGAACTGATGTTCCGTCCATCCAAGGGAAGCGAACAGGACGAACTCAGGTCGCTGGAGGTCGCCGCGCTCATCGGGAATCCATGCCGTCTCGTTCAGTTGGCGAACGAAAGCGGCGTCGAATTCAGCACGCTTCGTTTCATGCGAGTATCCCCAGGTATATGAAGCTGAAAACACCCAGGAGCCGCTCCTGCGTGCCACATCCGCCAGTGCGTCCCAGAGCAAAGCGGCCTTGTGTCGCCGCGTCTCTGGGTCAAGCTGCGGAAGAAGCTGCAAGATCTCCTCCAGCCCGCGCAGTCTTACGTCTTCGACCGGATGTTCCCATGTAGCGCGCTCAAGACCAGCATGACGACGGATCTCATATTTTTTCTCCCATGGGAGAAGATAAGACCAGAACGTCACGGGTTTCAGGGAAGCGCTTGCTCCACAGGTTTCGAGCAGCTTGCGAACTTCCTCGCCACGCAAACAGGCACGGGCATCATCAATGAAGAGCACGCCTTTGACGCCGGCAAACAACTCCTTGAGAGGCTTGGTTGCCAGGTACACCTCCCCCGGTCTCGAAGCTCTTTTGGAACCGTCTCCTGCATCAATAGCCATGACGAACGCCGTATCGCGTAGCGCAGCGACGAGTTTGTCTCGCTGCGCTTCAGAGTCCGTGCCAAATGCGGTCAGGATTCGACCAATATCGGCTTCGTACTCAAGGTCGCTCACCCCAACCTTGTCTCGATACTTTGGGAGAACGTTTCGAACGACGTCATCAACCAGGTCAGGCTCGGTCAATCCTAACGACCGAAGGAACTGGCGTGCCGTGTCGGTTGTGCATACCGAGGCGCGCACGGTCGGGAATCCGGTTGCTACGGTACCCGGAAGAAACGCCTGGATCTGGCCATTGTGGCGCGCCGGGACATGGGTGCCATTCTCCAGCCGGACCAGCGGCAGGGGTTCGAAACGCTCGCGCAATCCAGGTTGCCCGTTCAGGAATGTGTAAAGCCGCGCGATCCATTCGTCGGGTTGCGCCTCGAGAAATGGTGTATTGAGTCGTGCAAGGATCGCTTCCGGCGTGATCTCGGCAACTCCCAGCTCATCTATCAGGTACTTTCGCAGCTCAGGTGTGCGATCATCGGTGATCTCGCCGCTCAGCCAGACGAGCTTGCCTTGTGCGCCGTAGAGCCTCCCGAGCTGGACGGGCGTGAGCAGATCGCGCAACTCCTGGGTGCGCCCGAGTCGAGCATCCGCCCCCGGTATGTGCCCAACGTCATAGCGTGGCAGCAGGGCTTCGGTCAGGAGCGCCTCCCTGGTGGCCTCGTAGAGCGGCGCAAACATGCTTGACTTCGCAAACTTGTGGGGGTCGAGCGGCAGGCACTGCAGAGCCGCCGTGTCGAGCAGACCGCTTTCCCGCAGCCAGGGAAGAGCTTGTCGTAACAGTGTGGCGGTCTCGCGCGCGAGGTACTGATTCCATGGCTCGGCAAGCGGCACATTGTCCCGGCTTGGGGTCGTCTGGTACGGCCCCTGAACAAGAAAGCCAAGATGGGTCTCGACCACAGTCGGAAAGAAGACGACCAGCGGTGAAGTCTTGACACGCGCGATGCCCTGCCGCTGGGATCTGGGGGCCTCTTTCAACAAGAACGCCAGTTCCACATATCCGGCGTGCCGCCCATCGGCTGTGGATACGGCTCGTGAAAAGATCAGCCACGTTTCAGCAATATCCGGTGTTCCTCGCTTCTGACCGGATAGGGTCACCCGGCGCACGCCCTCGCCGACCTCCACGGACTTCCGCAGGTAGATCCCGGTCGAATCGCCTTCGACGGTCCATCGGATCTCCTCGATCTGTCGGAGAAACAGCAGCGCCGATGGATCGAGACGGTCAAGGCCACGGGCCACCTCCTGATGGTCACCTTTGTCCGACATCTTGAGCGGGATCAGGATGACGGTCGCGTCCGGATCGCGCACGATCGGTGGAACGGCGACCGGCCATACATAGGTTTCGATCGCGAACGCTTCCGCACCAGAATGGATCTCAGGTCGGTCTGTCATTGCGTAGACCGACTTGAAGCCGATACCGAAGCGGCCAATCGAGGTAAGGTCCTTCGTGCTTTGTGCGATGCCACAAATGCCACGCACGTCTGCTTCGTCAAACGGCATGCCGAAGTGCTCGATGCGCAACGTTCCCTCGGTCAGATGGAACGACACGGCTCGCGATCCTGCCCAATCCCTTCGGCGACGCAGTGCGTCTTCGGCATTCTGTAGGATCTCGAAGATGAAGTGAGTGCGGTCAGCGTAACGGTCCGAGAGGAGCAGCGGCCCGATGCGTCCGATATCCGTGCCGTAGCGTCGCTGGTTGTCGTCACGAATAGCTTTGTAGTCAGAGGCCATCAGTCTTAACCATGTCGATACGTTGGCCACCCTCATCACAACGCGCGTGGCTCGCGCGTTCGTCTTCTCCCGCCAGGCCGGCAGCGTATGATGACGCGCTCCTATGCTACTCCATATCCGTATCCTCTTTATAACCACGAGCCATAGTTTACTCCTACATTTCGGTCGGCGAAGCACGCTGAGACTGCGCGTCCTCACAGGTATAGCGTTTCTGGCGCCGCCTTGCCTCCCGCTCCCTATGTGGGGCATCAGGATTCCTGATGCTTCCCTCTCCCGCGCGCAGGAGTTCAAGGGTGGACAGAACACCTGGGCCAACGCACCTTCTGCTGCATCAGGACGCCCCGACGCAGGTCTGTGGTTTCCACCGTCCCGTGCGCGGGAGTGCGGGAGGGGGTGAGAGCTTTCAGGGCATTCCCAGGCCCTATCTCCTGCATGCGCCTGCATATTCTGTCCGCCCCTGAACGCACGGGAGAGAGGAGCCAGGAGGGTGAGGGAAAAAAAGGGCGTCAGGATGGAGCAAATACCCCTTGGGGGCAAGGGGCGGCGTCTTGACCCTCCCGCAGGCTACATGGTCTTTAAGAAATTAATCCGGCATACCGAACCGGCCGTGGGGCTGATGGTCTTTGAGACATTCATCCGCTATGCCGGGCTGGCCGTGGGGCTGAAGCCCTCGGCTAGGGGATGCGAAGGCCGCCTGCGCGGCCTATACCGGATTATGTATTCAAAGACCATAAGCCCTCGGCTATGCGAGGCGAAGTCCGCCTGCGCAGCCTATAACCGTTTTAATTCTTAAAACTCATCAAGCCTGCGGGAGGGTTGCCGGAGATCTCAACCTTCATCTGAAACTACCAGTTTCACCTCGTGCCTGAGATCCCAACAAAAACTCTGCTGTCAGATATTCCTTCGGCACCTTACGTTCCTGCGGCAAGTAGATGGCAACCTGGATATCCAGATCGGCCAGATAGCGGCACATCACGGGACCGACCTCGCGCCAGTTCAGCCTACCCAAACCGCATCCCAAAGCTGGCATCGCTAGAGATTTGATTCCTTCGCGCTTATAGTGGTCTCGCACCCATTGTAAACCTTTCTCGATAGCGCCAAGATCAGCCGGCTCTTGCCAGTGCCGCTTGGTAGGAAAGAGCAGAAACCACTTACTGGCATTTCTTTCGATCAAAGAGAACGGCTCATCGGCAAGCACCTGATCCAGAGAAACCTCTCTCTTGTACAGATAGGGTTTCCCCATTTCCAGCAACTTCCTGTCGCAGGCATCCTGATACACCACATACACATCAGGAAATTGATATTTCGCCCGCGAAGCCAGTCCCTTGCCCATCACCCTGACGACATTCACGCTGATAGTCAGCGTCTGCATGTGCGAGAAGAACATGTCGCCGTCCACCCAGGAAAGCGATGGGGTGACTCTACCGCTTCTGCGAGGCAAGAAAAACATGTGGGTGTCCTGGATGACCTCAATCTTCCCGGCACGTGGTTCCAACAGCCGGCGCACATCCTCCGCAGTTTCGTGGCTGGCTACATAGATGGTGTGGATGAAACTTGGCGGGACGGCCCCATAGACCAGGCATTCAGACATAATGATGCGTTTGGAGCCGTCTTCGGGGCACCACCAGTTGCTTTGAATCATTGCCCTCACTTTCATTCAACGATTGTATGTACGTTCTCCTATGACCTGGCATAAGACTGAGAGGTCTGCAATTCACCCAGGTTGCCAAACCACGCCACCGCAGGAGGATACTGACGCGGGAGATCAATCATCACGTCGGTATCCAGCAAGATCATTGGAACTCCCCGCGTTACTGGGCCTGCTCGCGTAAGCGCCGGGCATAGGCGCTGCTACAATGTCGCTCCGGTCTTTTGCCGATCAACCCGGATTGGCGCAACTGATGCGTGGTGAGGCGGAGCTGCGTTCTGGTCTTGTCGGCCTGAGGCAGGACGATGATTTCAACCCCATCGCCGCGCCCGTAGGACAAACCGGTGAGAAGGATCTGGCCATCCCTGGCAATCTCTTCCTCACGTCTGATTGTTTCCATCTTGACCTCTCCTCGTAATGAGTTTCAGGAATTATAGCAGTTCTCAGAGAGGTTAAACCTTTTTGGGTAAGGTTGCACGATAACCCTCCCGCAGGCTTGATGGTCTTTGAAGAAATAATCCGCTCTAGCCCGCGCAGGCGGGCTTCGCATCCCCTAGCCGAGGGCTTATGGTCTTTGAAGAAATAATCCGCTCTAGCCCGCGCAGGCGGGCTTCGCATCCCCTAGCCGAGGGCTTATGGTCTTTGAAGAAATAATCCGCTCTAGCCCGCGCAGGCGGGCTTCGCATCCCCTAGCCGAGGGCTTTAGCCCGACGGCCAGCCCGATATACCGGATGAATTTCTCAAAGACCCTTAGCCCCACGGCCAGCCCGGTATACCGGATGAATTTCTCAACAACCATTACGCCGACGGCACGGGCGGGTGCTCTACCTCGTCCGTGTTGATGGCTTCCACGCCAGTTTGCGATGGCGTCCTGACGCCTAAGCGCTTCGGCCAAAGCACTTCGATCAGTGATTCGTTCCCCATCGGCGCTGGTTGCCACGGGCGCCCTGCCCGCGCTCCCGCGATGGGTCGCAGCGCTCCAGGCGGGCGAGACGCCCGCCCCACCCGGACGGCCACGGGCGCCCTGCCCGCGCTCCCGTGACGGGTCGCAGCGCTCCAGGCGGGCGAGACGCCCGCCCCATCAGGGCCACGCAGCAACGCCCGCCCCACCCGGCCCGCGGGGGAATGGGCGCCGTTCCAGCGCGCCTGGAACGCCCAGGAATGACCAAGGGTTGCCCCGGCGCGAAGGCATCCTGCAAGATCTGGTACGAGGGCTACGCTTCCCCGTCCCATCCGCGGCGGCAGACCCCTTCGGTCTGCGCCGGGGCGCGCCCCCGCCGCAGGCAGAACAAGCAGATCGCGGCGGGCCAGGCCCCTCGCATCTCCGCCGGGTGGATCGGCCATTGCCCCCCGGCGACGCCGCGCGTTACGGGATCGCCACCGGGGCGGCGCTGAGCACCCAGTCCTGGTACAGCCCATCCAGTTCACACTGGCAGGCGGTCTCGGCGGCGCGCAGCACGTCCGGCCCGGCGGTTTCGCGGTACTTGCCGTCGGCCACATAGCCCTGCAGGAAGCGCCCGAAACTCTCTTCGCCGATCTGCCCGCGCAGGGCGTGGAAGAAGAGCGCGGCTTTGGCGTAGGCTACCGGCACGTAGTTGCCGCGCAGGCCGCCGGGCGGCGTCGCCAGGGGCGCGTCGCGATTGGCTTCGCGCAGGCGGCGATACACGCTGCGGAAGTACTCCAGTTCTTGCGCGGCCCGCTCGCCATTGCCCACGGCTTCGTAGTAGAGCACCTGGGCATAACTGGCAAGCCCTTCATCGATCCACGGCTCGCCCTGGGCATCGGTGCCCACCAGGCTGTACCACCACTGGTGGGCGATCTCGTGGGCGATGGTGGTCTCCAGCACCCGGTCGTTGTCGGTGTAGAGGGCCTGCTCGATCAAGACCGCGCCGGGGTATTCCATGCCGAGAAAGGTGGTCATGGCGCCCTGCGCCACCTCGAGTTCGGCCAGGGGATAGGGGCCGTAGCGCCCGTTGAAGGCCCGCAGGGCCTGCTCGGCGAAACGCAGCGCCCGCCGTCCGGCGTCGGCGTTCGCCGGTTGATAGTGGCTGACGATGCGCGTGCCGTCCACCACGGCGCTCGCCTGTTCCAACCCGCGGGTGAATCCGAGGTAAAACTCGCGCTGCGGGCCGCTCACCAGCCGTTCGCGGCGCATCCCGGCGCGCGCCGGGAGGGTGTTGAGCCGCGAGCCGGTGCTGACCAGGGTCCAGGCGGTTGGGTACTCCACCGTGACGTCGTACAGGCCCACGTTGGTGACCGTGAAGTCGCCGCGGCTCTCGACGGGGCGCCGATCCCAGCCGCTGTCGCTGAACTGTCGGGCGAGCACGGGATAGAAGTTGGCGAGGGACCAGAGGCCGGCCTCCTGGTTGAAGGCGCCGAAGGTGCGGGCGCTGGCGTTGCGCGGTGTTCGGGCGACGAAGCGCAGATCGGCGCGGGCCACGCCCCCCGGCGGAAGCGCCCGGGGCAGGGCCAGCCAGAGCAGTGTGTCGCCTTGCTCGACGCCCGAGGCCGCGGGCCGCCAATCTACACTGGCAGCCGTGACATCGAGGCGCCCGCCGAAGTCGGGATGGTTGGGGTACAGACGGAAGTAGAGCCGGTCGTAGGTCAGGCCCGAACGGTTGGTGACGGTGACGCTGACCGTGCCGCGCACGGTCAGCGCGGCGGGGTCGGCGGCGGCGACAATGGTGTAGCGATCCCACTCGGCGGCGCGGGCCAGGTCGCCGCTATGGGCCGGGAGCAGCGCGGCGGCCTGGGAGGCGAGAAAGGGATCGGCGGCGGAGGGCGGCGCCTGCTCCGGGATGCGCGCGGGGGGCGCCGCCAGGGCGCCGGCCACGAGGACCAGGGCCAGCAACGGGCCGATCAGGGCGCGCGCGATCAGTCTGAGGTGAACATACCCCCATCGCGGGTGGATTGGGGAGGGCTGCGCCCTCCCAGGACAACCTTTGTTCATCGCGGCGTTGTGGGTCATACGTATGACCGTCTCATGTGACAGGACTTACGCGGTGGAGGGGTGCGGGGTGGCTTCGCCG
>Ga0272446_1007582_pt1 | contig 10728 bp, 6 predicted proteins | sample YNPCB0061_FD_194587 | JGI IMG/M metagenome (GOLD analysis project Ga0272446, IMG submission 194587) | Hot spring microbial mat communities from Yellowstone National Park, WY, United States - YNP-CB-006-1 | ecosystem: Environmental > Aquatic > Thermal springs > Hot (42-90C) > Sediment | place...
CGCCGCCGCCGAGTACGCCCGCCTCGACTAAGTCTTCGACCGTCTGGAAGCGTGCGATATAGTTTCCTTGCTTCCTCTTCTTCACAACTGCTAAGCAAGCTGCTACCAGGCCACGAGTCTACATCAGTGGACGGTTCGAAAACGGTTGAGGGCGGGCTACGCTCTCAACCGGCCTGTCAACAAACGCGGACCTGTCAACGGAGAAAACGGAGAGTTTGGAGGGTTGGGAGAGGCCCACGAACCGAACCATCATGGTTGAGCGCGCAGCCCTGTCGCAGGCATTTCCAACCGGAGAACCGTGCGGAAACGCAAATACTGGCGAATGTTTGGGATAACAGACGACCGCCGAGGGCGATGGCGTCAAGCAAAACGGGGCGGCGGGAAGTTATGGTTTTGGGGTGTGGCTCCCCGGGGTCAACAGTACTCGAACTTTCTCTCGGTCCTCCTGGTGCTGCCTCACAAGGATAACGAAGCATTCTTCGGGACTTTTTGCATGTGGGACTGCAAGACCGAGGTCCGGTGACTTTGGCGGAGTACGTTGATCGGCTTCAGCACTCGGGGCGCTATACCCTTGCCCGCCAGGACGCCGCCAGGGATCCTACTCTTCACCGGTTGTGATCAAGAAGGCTGCTGAACGCCTCGTCGCCCAAGGTCGACTCGTTGCCCCGCGCCGCGGCTTCCTTTTATTGTCGTTCCGCCCGAATACGAATCCGCTGGCGCACCGCCCCCGTCGTGGTTCATCGACGCGTTGATGCGTTTCCACGCGTTGCGTTACTACGTGACCCTTCTCAGCGCGGCAGCACTTCATGGCGCCGCCGCGCAACAGCCGCAGGAGTTCAGGCAATGACCAACCGGCACTCGTGGCCAGTGACCGCGGGGCGTGGCCGGATTTGATTCCTGATAAAGGAGAGCCTTGAACAGACTCCCAGGGTGACGGTCAAGACGGAAACCGGTTCGATGCACGTGTCGACTCCGGAAGCGACCGCCGTAGGTCTTGTTCGCTACGCCGAGCATGCCGGCGGCTGGAGCAATGTAGCCGAAGTGTTCGTCGACTTGGCGGAGAAGATGGATGTAGATCGGCTGGCGGAGGCCGCACGCATCGACGACGATTGAGCCTCTGCCCAACGACTGGGATTTCTGTTAGAAAAGGCCGGCGTCGGAGACAAGACCGGGGAAATGGGTTGAGGCCGAGAGGCAGGACCGTCATCCTCCGGCCTGACCGCCCGGCCGCCGGCCGAGTCAGGAATTCGAAGTGGCGGCTGCTCACCGATGTAGAAATCGAGGATGGTGGTTCAAGCCAGCCACTCCGGTCACCTGCGGGTTAAGCGGGCAAAGGATTCCGCGATGGGGGCGCCGAATTGCCGCTGGAGAGGTCCCTTTCTCGCGGGACAGCCGATGCAGCTTGCTTGAAGGGCCTGGAACTGTAGGAGGTCGGATGGATGTATAATGAGCCAAACTGGGAAGTTCACCGTGAGTTGCGTTCGCTGCCAACGTGTGCGAGACCGAAGCCAGCGCCGAACGCGTCAGCTCGTGATCGCTGGACTGCTGGTGTGCGCTGCCGTGCTCCAGGCCGAGCGTCTGCCGATTCAGGTCTACTCGACCACCGATGGCCTCGCCCAGAGTACCATTCATCGCATTCACCGCGACCGGCGCGGATTCCTCTGGTTCGGCACGAGCGAGGGTCTATCGCGCTACGACGGATACGAGTTCGTCACCTACCGCGAGGCCAGGCGCACCAGGCAGCGCCGGATTCGAGCAGTGGCTGACGCCCACGACGGCTCGGTGTGGGCCGGCACCGATGACGGCGTTTGCCTACTGAAGCCGGTAACCCCGCACGGAGATCCACTCTTTGAGTGTGCAAGACCGCCCGGCCGAAACCACCTCAGCGTGCAGGTTTTGTATGAGGATCGGGAAGACGGAATCCTCGTCGGCACAAATGCCGGGCTTTACCGCATGAAGACTTCGCCGGCGCCGGTGTTCGCGCCGATTTCTTTGGGAGCCGTAGCGCCAGGTATCTGGGCTATCCGGCGAGACCATTCCGGCGCACTCTGGGTGGCAGCCGACAACGGGCTACACCGGATACAAGCGAACAAGCCTGACTCTCACCTAACCACGCGCGACGGATTGCCGTCGGACCAGGTTTTTGCGCTGGGATTCGATCTTCAAGGAAATGTTTGGGCCGGGACGGCTGAAGGTTTGTGCCGAATCCGCACGGCGGCGGAAAGGCCAGTAGTCGAGCGCGTCTTCACCATGAAAGACGGGCTCCCCGCCTTCAGCGTCAAAGTGGTTCACTTCGATATGCAGGACACGCTGTGGGTGGGAACAACATCCGGAATCGCCGAAGCCATCCGCGATACAGAGTCACGCGTCCTGAGATTCCGTGCTTATTCGCAGAAGCATGGATTGAGCCACGAGGATATCGACACTATGGAAGACGATCTGGCCGGTAATCTGTGGATCGGCAGCCAGTCCGGCGGGGCGATGAAGCTAACGCGAGGCGGATTCGTCTCCTACGGCGTCAATGACGGGCTGGGATCGCCTTACGTGATGGCGATGATGGAGACGCGCACGGGACAAATCTGCGCGATGACACGAGTGCCGGGCAAATTGTATTTGAATTTCCTCGAAGGCGAGCGATTTCGTGCGGTTCCCGTGCCGGTGGACTCCTCTTACTATTCCTCGCGCTGGTCGGGATGGTATCAAGTAGCAGCGGAATCGACAGACGGCCGTTGGTGGATCGGCTCCGAACGCGGTCTACTCGTGTTCCCGCCTGGCTGGACACGCGGCGCGGCCAGCCCACCCGAGATCTTCAACCGCCGCAATGGCCTGATTGCCGATCATATTTATCAGGTCTTCGAAGACTCCCAGGGAGGAATCTGGGTTGGCACACGGTACGAGGCCACCGGAATCGCCCGCTGGGATCCGAAGACCGGGAGGGTCCATCAATTCTCCGCGGCCGACGGCCTTCCGCCGGTTCAGAATGCGCGGCCCAACGGCTTCGGCGAGGATTCCCACGGGCAGATCTGGATCGGTTGGTGGCGTACAGGCGTCCTGCGCTATGCGGCAGGCCGGTTTCAGTTCTTTGGTGAGAAGGACGGCGTGCCGGCGGGTGGGATTCGGCGAGTGCTCACGGACCGGCGGGGGCGCGTCTGGCTCGGCTCGGGCAGTGGAGGAGTCGCACGGATCGACAACCCGACAGCAGCGAAACCTGTGTTCCGGACCTATGGCCCATTAGAGGGTCTGTCCGCCGCGGAAATCCAGTCGTTGACGGAAGACTCCTATGGCAGAATCTACATCGGGCATGGCCTCGGCGTGGATCGAATCGATCCGGACGCTTCCGGCCCTCTTCACGTCCGGCGATTCACGACACTCGACGGCCTGGTGGGAGGCGAGCAGCAAACGGCCATCCGCGATCGAAACGGCGTGTTATGGTTCGGATCCGTGCAAGGTGTGTCCCGCCTGGTTCCAACGCCGGAGTCATCAAGACCGCCGCCGTCTGTGTACATAACGGGGGTAACGGTCAGCGGCCGTGCGGTAGCTCCCGGTTCGGAACTCGGCTCACTCCGGGGATCGCGCGACCAGTTGCAGATCGAGTTCATATCTCCCCGCTTCGCTCCCGGCGAGATGATTCAATACCAGTACCGGCTGTCGGAACGCGATGAGTGGAGCGCGCCCGGCACGCAGCGGTCGGTGCAGTACGCCGAGCTTCCCGCCGGTGCGCACCGGTTCGAGGTTCGAGCGGTGAACAGCGACGGGGCGGTGTCGCCGACGAACGCAACACTCGCCTTCGATGTGATCCCGCCGTTTTGGCGGCGGTGGTGGTTCCTGGCGCTTTGCACAGCCACCATTGCCGCCGTAGCGTGGGCCTTTCATATGGCCGATGTGCGGAGGCGCCTCGATATGCACGGCGTGCGAATGCGCATCGCGCGCGACCTGCACGACCAGGTGGGAACCGGACTTTCGCAAATCGCCATCCTGAGCGAAGTGGCGCAGCGGACTCCTGACAACGCGCCGCTTTCTCAAATCGCCGAGATCTCGCGTGAGCTTGTGGATTCCATTAGCGATATCGTTTGGGCCATCAATCCCGCTCGGGACAACCTTCCGGATCTGGCGCAGCGCATGCATCGCTTCGCCGCCGACTTGCTGACCGCTCGCGACGTAGCGGTGGAGTTTCAGGCTGAAGGGCTGGGCGAATCGGCCTCCATCCCGCCGGAAACCCGGCGGCAGGTGTACCTCATCTACCGGGAATGCGTGCGCAACGCGCTACGGCATTCCCATTGCAGCCGCGTGAAGGTGCGCGTCTCCAGGGAAGGCGGCGTGCTCATGCTGGAAATTGCCGATGACGGGGTTGGTTTCGACCGGAACAGTGCGCGGCAAGGGACGGGTCTGGCGAGCATCGAGGAGAGGGCGCGGGCCGTGGGCGGGCGCATCGAGTGGCTCAACCGCTCGGGCACTGCGGTAACGCTGCGGGTGCCGCTACCTGTGTAGGTGGTGTTCCTGGTTGCCGGGTAGCCAATGATGGGGATTATACGAAGGAACGAAGGAAGGATCGGACTTGACCCGGGTCGCCATCGTCGAAGATAACCGCCAGATTCGGGAGGGACTGCGCTTCCTGATCGACGGCACGCCGGGATTTCAGGTCACGGGAGCGTTCGAGTCAGTGGAAGAGGCCCGCGGCGCCATCGCCGACGGAAGTCCCCAGGTGATTCTCATGGACATCGGGCTGCCCGGAATGTCGGGCGTTGATGGCATTCGAATGTTCAAGAAGACCTATCCGTCGTGGCAGTTTCTCGTGCTTTCGGTCTACGACGATGACCACCGCGTATTCGACGCGATCTGTGCCGGCGCGTGCGGTTACCTGTTGAAGAAAACTCCGCCGGCGCGGCTGATGGAGAGCATCCGCGAGACTGCCGATGGCGGAGCCCCGATGTCGCCCGAGATCGCCCGCCGGGTGGTGGAGTTGTTCCACTCCGTGCGGCCCCCGCCGCAAGCTGACTACGGCCTGACTCCCCATGAATTGCGGCTGTTGCGGATGCTGGTGGAGGGGCACAACTACAAGACCGCCGCAGCGGAATTGGGCGTAAGCGTGAACACCGTCTCATTCCACATGCGCAAGGTCTACGACAAGCTTCAGGTGCATTCGAAATCGGAAGCGGTGGCGAAGGCTCTGCGAGATCGGCTTGCTTGAGCCGTTGACGGCGGAATCCTACCTGCGCAGGTGGCGAAATCCCCGCATGGCGGCTTTACAATCCGGAAATGATCGTGCGAAGCCTTCTCCTGGCGTGCATCCTGGCTTGCGCCGCGTGGGCGCAGGTCTCCGATTACGATCTCTATCTCGGGTTCCGCGAGTGGGTGCAGAGCCTTCCGGCTGATCAGCGCGGAAACCGGGATCAACTGATCCGGCGCTATTCGGTGAAACTCGCGGGCGAAGGCCTCGGCGTTGCGGAGATCGACCGGCGTGCCAGCCTGTTGCGCGATCAGGCCGACAAGTTCGAGGCCGAGTATTGGAATCGCCGGCTCACCGCCGACAAGCCAGCCTTCAACACGGAGCCGAACGCGTTTCTGGTGGCCACGGTCAAGCAGCGCAAACCAGGCGCAGCGCTCGACGTCGGCATGGGGGAAGGCCGCAACGCGATTTACCTGGCTCGACAAGGATGGAAGGTTACGGGCATCGACTTCGCGGACCGCGCCGTGGCTTTTGCGCGTGAGCGAGCCTCCGCGGCAGGATTACAGTTGGAAACCTCCGTGACCGCGGCCAAGGACTACGACTTCGGGAGGAACCGCTGGGATCTGGTGCTTTTCAGTTACGCGGGATGGGAGGGCGTCGAGGAGGAGCGCGTGGTCAAATCCTTGAAGCCCGGCGGAATCATCGTGGTGGAGGGACTGCTCGACTGGTTCGGTAAAGGCGGGCTCCCAAAGCGCTTCAGAACCCTCCGCGTCCTTCACTACGAGGAAGTAGAAGCCATCTCGGATTTCCACAACCGGCGGAAGACGGAGATTGTCCGGTTCGCGGCAGAAAAGCCGCCGGCCCTTACGATTTCGGTTCTGGAGGATCGACTGGCGGTTTGCCGGCTCGCGCCGGGTGCGAGTCTGCCGGATTGGGCTCTGCGCAGCCCGGGGTTTACTTCGTTCACACGAACGTCCGATGAGCTTTCGGTGATCGCCAGGGATGGCGCGGCGCCTCGGAAACCAAGTGTGAAGGCGGCTGGCGCAATCTCAAATTGGAAGGACCGTTCGATTTCACGCTGACCGGCGTCCTGACTTCGGTCGCCAATCCATTGAGGGATGCCGGGGTCGGCATTCTCACTGTCTCTACCTACGACACCGATTACGTGATGGTGAAACAGGAGAACATCCCGAAAGCGGTGGCGGCGCTCGAAGCATCGGGCCACAGCGTGCGCTGGGTGGGCTCCTCATTCCGGATGAGCGTCAACGATCTTCAGGTCCTCGCGGAACGCTTCCGCACTGCGGTGGAAGCGGCTGGAACCACGATCCACGTTCCTTTGCCGCGGATCTTGATTCAACGGGTTCCGGGAGTCTCCGTCTACGATCCGGACAGCAACGAGATCACCTATCCCAGTTGGGAGGAGACGCCTGTGACTGGAAAGGCAGGGCAGGAACGGGCGGCATTCCAAACCGGGGAAGCGATCACCGGCCAGCAGTTCTTCGCCGGCCAGTTCCGCTATTTCTTCGTACATGAACTCAGCCACTGGTTGCAGATGCAACTCCCTGCCCGGCGCGAACTCAAAAAGGTGCAGGATAAGTACAGTCTTGAAGCGCAGGCTAACCGCGTGGCCGTGGCATTTCTGGCGAGCCTGCCCGAAGAACGCGGCTTCATGGAGCGGACCGTCGCGCGCTTCGAAAGGCTTCTGGCCGCAAAGGAGAAGCCGCTGCCTGAAGGCGAATCCGGGCGCCGCTACTTCAACGAACTCTACGGGAAGTTGGGCGCCGAATACCCCTATTTCCAATACCAAATGGTTCTCGATGCGTGGCGCTCGCCTGCTCGCGCAGACTGGTCGAAGGCTCTGGAGGACTTGAGGGATGCGCCGGTCCAGTAATCCGATCCTGCTGCTGATGCTGGCGGTGGCGACGTCTGCCCAGACGCCGCCGATTATCGACGTCCACATGCACGCGGACTCCGTGGCCGCATTCGGTTCCACGGGCATCAAAGCGTGCCCAGGCAACATCGCCAAAACGTGGCCGGCAGCGAATCCACGCTCTCGCAGCGTCACCATCGACAGCCTGGAGGACTGTCCCAATCCGATCTTTGCCGTCAAGACGGATGAAGAGGCATTCGAGAACACGCGCAAGGTGATGGAGAAATACAACATCACGGGTGTGGTCAGCGGTCCGGAGGACTACGTCCGCAAGTGGGCCGCGGCCCTCGGAAACCGCGTCATCCCGGGGATCTACATCCACCAGCCGGGTGAGCCAACAATTGATCGCCTGCGGGCGCTGATAGAAAATAAGCAAGTTCGCGTGATGGGTGAAGTGCTGCTCCAATACGCCGGAATCTCACCGGCCGATCCGGCCTTTGAGCCCTACTGGAAACTTGCCGAGGAGAACGATATCCCGGTGGGCATACACATCGGACCCGGCCCGGCGGGCGGAGTCGATTACTGGAATCAGAAACAGTACCGGGCGAGCCTTACCGATCCCGCGCTGCTCGAAGAAGTGCTGGTTCGTCATCCACGCCTGCGCGTGTACGTCATGCGCGCAGGTTGGCCCATGATCGACCGCATGATTCACATGCTTTATACGTACCCGCGGCTGTACGTCGACACGGGCGTCATCGATTGGTACCTGCCGCGCAAGGAATTCCACCAGTACCTCCGCCGGCTGGTGGACGCGGGGTTCGGCTCGCGCATCCTGTTCGGGTCCGACCAGATGACCTGGCCGCAAGCGATCGAAATCGCCATACAGAGCATTGAGTCGGCGGATTTCCTCACGGCGCAACAAAAGCGCGACATCTTCTACAACAACGCAGCCCGTTTCCTCGGAATCGTCACCATCGAGAGCACGCGCGAGTTCTGGGACAACCGATTCCGGCGAGGCGCCGCGGACGTTTCACAGGGTCCGAGCGGGCTGCTGGTCGAGTCCATCTCCGGACGCAAGCCCGGCACGGCGCTCGATCTCGGCATGGGCGAAGGCCGCAACGCACTTTACCTGGCGGAGCAGGGCTGGCAGGCCACAGGTGTCGATCTCTCACCGGTCGCTGTCGGACGCGCCCGCGAGGCTGCCGCCGCAAGGCGCCTCACGATCGAAGCGGTAGTGGGTGACCTGGATGCCTATGACTTCGGCAAGCAGCGCTGGGACCTGATTACATCCTTCTACATGCAGGATTGGCACGCCAACTCGAAGACCGACATTCCGGCGCGCATCTATGACGCGCTTAAGCCGGGCGGAATGGTCATCATCGAGGGCTTTGGCCCACCACGGCTGCGCGCGGACCAGCTCGCGAAAGGCTTCGCCCGCATGAAGATCCTCCGCAATGAGACAGTCACTGCCGAACCGGAATGGGGCGTCGGCCAGCGACGGACCATCGTGCGCTTTGTTGCGGAGAAGGGCTTATGAAAATTCATCGCGATCATGCGCATTGTGCCTCGCGCCGGTCGTTTCTCTACACTTCGGCGTCCGTGGCGCTCAGCGAATTCAAGGCGCTCGGCCGAAACACCCCGTCACCCATGACTGGCTGTCTTGACGAATCATGCTCCTGACTGGAAAGAATTTGCCATGAATGACGACCCGACGCTATCGATCGCGACCACAATCAGTGGGGGCGGCGCGGCGGCGGCGCCGGAGCGGTTGCTGCCGGAAACGATTGGGACGTACCGCATTCTGGGCCTGATCGGCGAAGGCGGCATGGGCGCCGTTTACAGCGCTGAGCAGCAGCAGCCGAAGCGAGTGGTCGCTCTCAAGGTGATTCGGGCGGGATTTGCAAGTGCGGAACTGCTGCGGCGGTTCGAACTCGAATCGCAGGTCTTGGGGCGCCTGCATCATCCAGGCATCGCTCAGGTGTACGAAGCCGGCACAGCGGACTCGGGGTTCGGGCCGCAGCCGTACTTCGCGATGGAGTTGATTCAGGGCCGGCCCGTGAATCGTTACGTGGAAGAGAAGCGGTTGGTTGTACGGGAACGGCTCAATCTGATGGTGAAGATCTGCGATGCGGTGCACCACGCGCATCAGAAGGGGATCATTCATCGCGACCTGAAGCCGGGCAACATTCTTGTTGAAAATTCCGGGCAGCCGAAGGTGCTCGACTTTGGGCTGGCTCGCGTTACTGATTCCGACGCTCAGGCGACCCGGCTAACCGATATGGGTCAGTTGATGGGGACTCTGGCGTACATGAGTCCGGAGCAGGTGCTGGCCGATCCGTACGAACTCGATACGCGCACCGATGTGTATGCGCTGGGCGTGATCCTGTATGAACTGCTTTGCGGGCAACTGCCGTACAACGTGAAGCGGCGTCTACTGCACGAAGCGGTGCAGGTGATTCGGGAGGAAGAGCCGAAGTCTTTGGGTACGGTGAACCGGCTGTACAAGGGCGATGTGGAGACGATCGTCTCGAAGGCTCTGGAGAAGGACAAGACGCGGCGATATGCATCGGCGAATGCGCTGGCGGCCGATCTGCGGCGGCACTTGGCGGATGAGCCGATCGTGGCCCGGCCGGCCACGCGGACCTATCAGATGCAGAAGTTCGCACGGCGGAACAAGACACTGGTGGCCGCAGTGGCCGCGGTGTTCCTGGTGCTGGCGCTGGGAGCGGTTGCAAGCACATGGCAGGCCATTCGCGCGACGGCGGCTGAGGCTGTTGCGGTTGGGGAGAGGGCTCGGGCGACTGCGGAGAGGGATCGGGCTGTTGGGGCGGAGCGGATGGCGCGGCAGGAACGGGACAGGGCGGTTGCGGCGGAGGCTCGCGCGAAGGAGGAGAGGGCGCGCGCCACGGCGGAGAAGGACCGCGCGGTGCTGGCGCAGTTGCGGGCGGACAAGGAAGCGGCGATTTCGCGGAGCGTGGTTGAGTTCCTTCAGGTGGACCTGCTGGCGCAGGCGAGTTCGGCGGCTCAGGCGGCTGCCAATCAGAAGCCGGATCCCGACATCAAGGTTCGAACTGTGCTGGACCGTGCGGCGGCTCGCATTGGCAGCCGGTTCGATTCGCAGCCGGAGGTTCGGGCGAACATCGAGCTAACGATCGCGGCCACGTACGAGGATCTGGGACTGTATGCGGAGGCGATGAGCCACTATCAGTCTGCGCTCGAAGTACGGAGGCGGGCTGGCGGCGGGGACAGTGCGGAGGCGCTGTTACTGCAACGCCGCATCGGCACCCTGTACCGGGTTCAGGGCAAGTATCTGGAAGCCGCGCAGGTGCTGGAACCACTTGTGGCGCGGTACGCTTCGGCTGGGACGGACGAAGAACTGCGGGCGGCCGAGTCACTGGCCCTGGTGTATGGCATGCAGCAGAATTTTGCCGGTGCGGAAAAGATATACCGGCGATTGATGGAGATCCTGGCGTCGAGGCCGAAGCAGGGTGTCGAACAAAAAGAGAGGCTGTGGATTGGGCTCTCCGGGCTGTACTTCCGGCAGAGGAAGTATGCCGAAGCCGAGCCGGTTCTGCTGGGCCTGCTGGAGTGGCAGCGGACGGCGCGGGGCCCCTCACATCCAGCTACATTGAGCACGATGAACAATCTCGGCACGCTGTATCAAGTGCAGCGGCGATTCGACCAGGCGCTC
>Ga0272446_1007584_pt1 | contig 10728 bp, 10 predicted proteins | sample YNPCB0061_FD_194587 | JGI IMG/M metagenome (GOLD analysis project Ga0272446, IMG submission 194587) | Hot spring microbial mat communities from Yellowstone National Park, WY, United States - YNP-CB-006-1 | ecosystem: Environmental > Aquatic > Thermal springs > Hot (42-90C) > Sediment | place...
GCGTCTAAAACCCATCACGATTGGCGCGATTATTGTTTTGATTAACCACCTGTCGCCAATTTTCGTTATGCACTTCGCCAATCGCCGTTGAGTGAATGAGTTCATATCGCCCGAAGCCCATTCTATCGGCGAAAACAAAAATCACATTGCCTTGTCCCGGTATGTTTTCATATTGCCAGATTTCGTAAGGCTTTTGATTGCTGGAAGAATTTTCGCGCTCGATGTTTTGCGGTTCGCCGTATTTGATGAAGATGCGTCCTTTATCCATTTTGTAGCCCGGCGTTGAGCCTTGCGAGAATCGTCGGTTGGCTTCTTCGAGTTTGTTCATGTAGGCGCGTCGAGCCGATGTGCCGCCGCGCATTGCCCAAAAGCGTTCAAAGAAACTGCGCTTCTGCTCTGGGGTCTTTACTGACTTGTAAGTCTCTCGCTCGTCGCCCGTGATAATGTATTCAACTTGCTGTCGCATTTCATCAAGCAGTTCTTCGGTAACGCCTGCAAATTCCATTGAGAGCGCGTCTATATTGCGCTCCGCAACCATTTCAGGCTTGATGTTCGGATTGTAAATGAAAATGGATTTTGAACGGTGAATCATCGGCTTGAACGAAGAATCCGAGAGTTCAAAGTGATAATCATACTTGCCGCTGAGCAAACTATCAATCGGTGTTTTTTCCACATAGACAACAGCATCGGCGGTTCGTCGGCGCACCTTACGACGCTCGGTTTCTTCAAGCACCACGCCGTTGCGCGAAAGATAGGTGCGCGTGTAGAGCGAATCGGAGTTCAAACGCAGGTTGCGCACTAAGTTGTAAATCTCGATATAGACCGAGAGGTTTGGCACGGTGTTGCCGTAAATCGCCGTCGGATTCGGAATCACTTCCAATGAGTTTTTGTAAAAAGGTGAATTGATGTTGTCGCTTTTGGTAATGTTAAACGCCAGTTCAATATCGCTGACGCGCAGGCTGTCGGAATCAAAGGAGCGAAGTTTCATGCGTTTGAACTCGCCTTTGCCAAAAAGTCGGTTGTTCTCTTGTGCCGAGAGCGTGAAATCATAACTGCCGGGCGAAAGCGTCATTGGAAATCGCGCAATCAGCAAGCCTTCCTCACGATTTGAGTTTTTTTCGGAATTGACCAGTTTCAGAGTTTCCGTTTTTTCAAATCCGCTCTTTTCTTTTGCCGAGAGCGAAAGATCAAGTTCAACACGTGCAAGGCTATCTTGAATTTGATAGGGTAATTTTGCCTTTTGAAATGCAATAAAAAATTCAATCCGCACTTTTCCTGAATCGGCTTTGAAGGTGGCGTAGTCGGTGCTTTCAGCAAGGTTAATCGGTTGCGCGTTTAGGTGCATCGCAGAAAGCAAGAGCCAAAGCAGAATCCATCGTTTCATTTTTCAATGATTTTTCTCGAATTAAAAAGTGCAAAATGAATTGCTCCACTTTGCACTTTGGTGACTTGTTGCGCCTGAAATTACTTCATCAACATCATTTTTTTCGTCTCAACAAAATTGCCGGCTTGCAATCGGTAGAAATACATTCCACTGGCAAGGTTGAGCGTTTGTGCGTTGAAGGCAATCAGGTAAGCACCGGCTTCTTGGCGCGCATTGACGAGCGTAGCCAGTTTTCTGCCGAGCATATCGTAGAGTTCGAGTTTGACCTCAGACGCAACGGGCAGGCGATAACCGATGCGCGTTTCAGGGTTAAATGGATTCGGATAGTTTTGATTGAGCGCGAAGGTCGTTGGCGCGCCGACGACAGTCTCAACGATAGGGCTGTATGAATAGGTGCCGTCGAAGTCGACTTGCTTCAAGCGATAAAGCACGCTTCCCGACGGCGCGGCATTATCGTTAAACGCATAGCGTTGCACTTCGGAGGTCGTGCCTCTGCCTTGCACGAAGCCAATCATCTGCCAATCGGTCGCAGGCTGTTTGCGCTCTACTTCAAACCCTGCGTTGTTCACTTCGCAACAAGTTTCCCAAAGGAGTTTCACGCCTTGCGCGTTTGGAATGGCGACAAATGACGACCACTCGACGGAGAGCGGGTTGTCGCCAATGCCTGCCAGTGGAATGCGCACCACAGGCGGCGCGGCGTTGCTGTTGATGGTCAAGGTATCGGCATAATTACCGACTGCGCTTGGCGAAAATGTGATAATTAGCGTATCGCTCGAGTTCGGTGCAATGGTGGTTGAGGTTTTTGAAACACCGAACACAGAGGTTTGCGTGCTGATAGAAGAAATCACAAGCGGCGCATTGCCCGTGTTGCGCAAAATGAGCGTGTCGGTTTTTTGTTCTTGCGCAGGCACAGAACCAAAATTTCTTAACGATTGTGCAACCACCAGAATTGGCGCGGGCGTTGAAGAGACAAGCCGCCAAATGCGTCCTGATGCGTCATAGTTATATCCGACAACTAAAATTTCGTTGTTAAAATCTTCTCCGAATGCTGAAAGCGATTGCGAGCCTTGCAAGAGAAATTCGTTGGTCGCCGCTGTTCTGAAGTTATAGGTCAAAGCCCAGATGCGTCGTGAGACGTAATCGCCGTAAATGTATTTGCCGTAAAGCGCAGGAATGCGTGAGCCTCGATATACGTAGCCTCCTGTAATGGACGCATCTCCGTTGCTGTGTGAATACACCCAGATTGGGAAAATTGCGTTTGGCGGCGTGGGGTCGCTGGCGTTGTAGACGGCGTTCCCTTCATACTTGCGCCAGCCATAGTTGCCGCCGCTCTCGATGATGTTGATTTCTTCCCACGTATTTTGTCCCACATCTGCGCCCCAAATTCTGCCTTGCTCATCGAAACTGAACTTCCACATATTGCGCAAGCCCCATGCAAAAATCTCCTCACGCACGTTTGGCTGACCTACAAACGGATTGGTCGGCGGAATAGCATAGTTGAGGGGCGATTGAACTGTATCCACATCAATTCTCAGCAATTTGCCGAGTATCGTATTTCGGTTTTGAGCGCGGTTTCCGGGGTCGCCTGCGCTTCCGCCATCGCCAAGGGAAATGTAGAGATAGCCGTCAGGACCGAATGCAATTTTTCCGCCATTGTGATTTGAGAACGGCTGTGGTTCGGTTAAAATCACTTGGCGGCTTGAAAAAATCGCGGAATCAGGATTTTGCGTGCTGGTTTGAAGTCGTGCGACTTCACTTCGGAGCGGCGAGCCGGTGGTGTAATACAAAAAGAAGGTGCGATTTTGTGCGTAGTTCGGGTGAAGTGCCATGCCCAATAAGCCTGTTTCACTGCCCGTTTGCGAGACAACCGAAGAAAGATCGAGAAAAAGTTTGCGTTGACTCACCGTGGGTGAATCTTCAAACACATAAATCAGCCCGCGCTGTTGAACCACAAACAGTCGATTCGTGCCATCATTGGCTTTAACGATTTCAATGGCGTTGGAAAAATTAGGAAGATTGGGATACGCATCGACGAGGGAGTATTGCGCTGACATGCGCAACGAAAACGCAGAAGAGAACAGCAAGAATGCTACAAGATTTTTTTTCATCTTTTACTTCAACAATTTTGGATTTAACGAAACGAGAATATACACGTCACTGTGCAATGATTTCAAACATTAAGTTTCAACGGCTTCTGTTCTTAAACCAATGACATCGTTGTCGAATTTGCCGATGATGAAAATCGTAATTGCAATTCTTCCGACACGGTAAACAGTCAGGTCGCTGAGATGTGCCTGTAAAAACTCTTGTAAGGCTTTGAACTGTGCGACTTGCTCTTTTTGAACGTCATCGTGCCACTCTTGCTCAACCGAGAGATTGCGAAAGAGATGCTCAATGGACATGTTCTCAATCGGAGAATGGGTCGGCAAGCCGCAGTGGGCGAGCCACTTTTCGGTGTTGTAGAAGTCATCGGCGAAATTTTCCCACACAATTACTTCAAAGGGAAAGTCAGATTCGCTGGGGAAGTATAACCCGTCGGTTTTTTCTTTGAGTTGGGCAATGAGTTCGTCTTTGGTCATTTAGTCGACGCGTTTGAATTTTCGTTTTTCGACTTTTTGCAGTCGTATCATTGAGTCCTCGAGAATCGGAAGGGCTTGCGAGGTATCGATGCGGGCGGCGATTTCAATATCTTTTCCGAAGCCGAGTTGGGTGAGGTATCTGCCGTGTTCGCTGTCGCGCAAGGCGGCAAGTTCGTTGCCTCTAAATTTTTCGTAAAGAATGCGGGCGGCTAAGGCACTGTCGGAGAGCGTAAAGGCTTGTCCTTTTTTATCGGTCAGGAGTTTGTCGACGAGCAATCCCGCGCAGAGGGTGTCTTCAAGCGAAAAGCGATTGTCTTTGCCTGCGCACAAAATCGCCAAGTTGTGTTCAAGGTTTTCAGGTTTCAGAATGAACTCTTTGACAACGGAAATGTTCATAAAGCCGCATATCACAAGGGCTTTGGCTGATTTTGCTTTAACGATGGCGCGAGTTCCGTTGGTGGTGCAAAACACAAGCGACTTTTCGCTGACCACTGATGACGAAAATTCTTCGGGTGAATTTCCCAAATCAAATCCTTGAATCACTTTTCCTTGTCGCTCGCCTGAAAGAATTGGTCGTTCAGAAAACAAACTTGATGCCACCATAAGAGCATCTTCGATTTCGGCGACGGGAATAATTTCCTTCGCGCCGTTCTCGAGCGCAGTTATCATGGTAGTGCTTGCACGCAACACATCGATGACAACTACAACTTTATCGTTGAATATTGCCTCTTCAATGCCTACGGGCGTGAGAAAAACATCAATTTTCATTCTTCAGTGTGATAAAAATGTTCTATGGTAGTTGGGACGCTGTCGACTGTGGTTTATGCGTTTGTTTCTTCAAGAACGGCGGTTTTACGATGTCTGCTTCGCAGCGTTCGCCGCGAATCTTGACGTAAATCGTTTCGCCGATATGTGCATATTTAGCCTTTACAAATCCTGTGCCGATTGGTTTTTCAAGCGAAGGCGAAAGCGTGCCACTGCATACTGAGCCAATCGGTTCACCATCAGCATTACAAATTTCAAAACCTTGTCGTGCAATCGCTTTGCCTTTCATCACAAAGCCAATCAGTTTCTTTTGCGGATTTTCTTTCGCCTTTAAGCACGCCGCTTTGCCGTTGAACTCACCTTTTGAGAATTTCACAATCCAGCCTAATTCGGCTTCAATCGGATTCGTGGTTTCTGTGAGTTCATGTCCGTAAAGCGCGTAGCCCATTTCCAAGCGAAGCGTATCGCGTGCGCCAAGCCCAATCGGCTTAATGTTGAAGGGCTTTCCTGCCTCAACGATTGCATGCCAAACTTGGTCAGCATATTGATTTTCAAAGCATAGTTCAAACCCATCTTCGCCTGTGTAGCCCGTGCGCGATATCATCATGTCAACTCCTGCCAACTTGCCGTGCGTAAAGTGATAGTAGCGAATGTCGGCAAGGTTTGTCTCTGTTAGCCGTTGTAGTGTTGCTTCGGCGTTTTTGCCTTGCACGGCAAGAAGCGAGAGTTCATCGGAGCGATTGATGATGTCAACACCCTCAATTTTATTTCGGCGAAGCCATTGAAGGTCTTTATCAATGTTGCTGGCGTTGATAACGAGAAGGTAGTGCGTCGGTGAAAATCGGCTCACGATTAAATCGTCGACCGTGCCGCCGTCGGGATACTGTGCATCGCCCTCGTAGAGCATTGCGCTGTATTGCGATTTTCCATCAACGAGTTGCGAGACATCATTCGTTGTTACTTTCTGCAAAAAGGCTTCGGCGTTTTCGCCCTTAATTTCCACTTCGCCCATGTGCGAGACATCGAAGACACCGACCGACTCGCGCACGGCTTTGTGTTCAGCAATAATGCCCTCGTATTGAACAGGCATTTCGTAGCCACCAAATCCAATCAGTTTCGCGCCGTTGGCTTGGTGAAGGTGATAAAATGGTGTGCGTTTCACGGAGTTTTACGCTTGATTCAGAAGTAATTGGTTCTTTCTCGCAAGGCTTGGTTTTTAACGAACCAACGGTATGAATGGGATTTTCTTTTTGTTCATCGCTTGTTCAAACGGGGAGCAAGATACAAAAAACTGAAAAAACGACCAGCACTATCAAGAATAGATGTTGTTCTTAATCCTTGCGGTTTGGCTATTTTAACGCATCAGCACATTCTCATCATGCTCAATGCACACTGACAAACTCATTTACCATTTGCTTAAATTTGCCCCGCAAGGTTTCTTTGCCCTTATCGGCAGAAATCCTGACGATGCGTCGCGCTATCAATTCACCTCAGTTGAGATTAAAGAAACCTCTTTCCGCATCGACGGTGTTTTTATTCCAAACGATAAAGCCGACATCACCTACTTTGTCGAGGCACAATTCCAAACAGACGAGCAGTTTTACGAACGATTCTTCGCCGAAATTTTCTTGTATATCCGACAAAATCCTACAAACCAATGGAAAGCGATTGTGATTTATCCGTCAAGAAGTGTTGAGCAGAAAGAAACGAAGCTCTACGCTACTTTACTTGCTTCGGAAGATGTCAAGCGAGTATATTTAGACGAATTACCTGAATCGGACTTCATTGCATCGGCATTATTTGAATTGCTGATTGTACCCGAAACAAGGTTGGAAGGGCGAGTTCGGAAGATTGCACAAGCCGCCAATCAACTTGAACTGAGTTTGCTTGTAAAAATTTTAAGCTACAAGAACTTAACCAAAGAGGAGGTACGGAATATGTTGGGCATAGAAAAAGACCTTTTTCAGGAGACTGTCTTCTACAAAGAAGTCTTTGAGGAAGGTAAGCAAGAGGGCAAACAAGAAGGTGAGTATTTGACAAAACTTTCGATGGTGCCACTCTTGCGCGAGTTGGGATTGAGCGATATGCAGATTGCTCAAAAACTTCAACTTCCGCTCTCTGACATTCAACAGGTGAAGAAATAACACGCATATCCCTGTGAAAGAAAAGGCTCTTTGGGCATTTTCTCTACATTCCCTTCCGTGTTGCAAGTTTGAGGCACTGTTGAAATATTCCACTCGCCTCGTTATCTCGACCTCATCAACACAGACTTTCAATGATATATTCTGAACTCATTTACGAAGTAACAAACCGTATCGCAACCCTGACGCTCAACCGTCCCGACAAGCGCAATGCGCTTACACCAACACTCATCGCTGAACTGACCCACGCGCTCGAACAAGCCGAACAAGACCCTTCGGTCAAAGTCATCATCTTGCAAGGTGCAGGTAAAGCATTTTGTGCAGGCTTGGATTTGGAGATGCTTGAAAAACTCTCGCAAAACAGCACGATGGAAAATCTGTATGATTCGGAAGCGATTGCGCGACTGTTCAAAAAAATTTACGCCAATAAAAAACTCACGATTGCCAAAGTTCACGGCGTTGCGGTCGCCGGCGGGTGCGGCATTGCTACGAGTGCCGATATTGTCATCGCTGATTCCGAACACGCGCGCTTTGGCTATACAGAAACACGCATTGGCTTTGTGCCTGCGATTGTCGCCGTCCTGATTCTGCGCAAAACCCGACACGCAGGCGTGCGCGAACTCTTGCTCCGCGCCAACCTCATCTCCGCCGATGAAGCCTTGCGACTTGGGCTTATCAATTACAGCGTGCCTTCAAACGATTTGAATAACTTTACCCGCGACTTAGCCGAAGAACTTTTGAACACTGTGAGCGCAACCTCGATTGAACTGACCAAAAAGTTACTCACGGCGGTTGAAACCATGAGCCTTGATGATGCGATAGAGTTTGCGATTTCACTCAACGCGCTCTCACGCACGACGGACGATTTGAAAAAAGGGATTCGCGCCTTTCTAAACAAGGAGAAACCACAATGGTAAAGCAATCACTAATTGCATTGGGCTTGTTTTTGGCGAGTGAACTTTCTGCACAGCCGTTCACCAAAGAAATTGTGCAAGCGGCAACCGATGGCAATCGCCGTGCGTTGGAATCACTTCGTCAGCAAACCTTGAACGAGGAAGAAAAACTCATCGTCGATGCGCTCTTGCACCTCGATGGCGCAGTTGCGGCGAAGATGTATCAATCGCTGATTGCGAAAAATCCGTCATCGCCGTTTGTTCGCCTTGCGGATTCACGCTTGCGCGAATACAACCTTGCCGTTGGCGGCGGCTACGCAACAACTGCGCCTATCGCTCCGTCACCCGAACCCAAGCCCGTTGAACCTAAACCGATTGAGCCAAAGCTCACTACACCTCAACCGACTGCACCCAAGCCGATGGAGCCAACAAAGCCCGCTGAACCGCAACTTTCCGACATCTTGCCGAAGCCTGTTCCAAACAAGACTGCAAGTTCAGGCTTGATTCGATTCACGATTCAGTTCGGAAGTTTCTTTTCACGCTCGCAGGCGGAAACGTTGCAAAAACAGTTGCGTTCAAAAGTAGCGACGCGCATTGTTGAACTGATGGACGATTCAGGCAGAACGGCGTATAAAGTTCGCTCCGAATCGTTTTATGAGTCAAAGTCAGAGGCAACCAGCGCGGCGAAAAAATTAAACCTTGATTTCTACGTCGTTGCTGAATAAAGAACATTTGCGATATGAAACACGAGACGGTTATCATTGGCTCATCACCAAAAATTCTTGAAGTCATTGCACTTGCTGAACAAGTGGCAAAGACCGATGTCAATGTATTGCTCACAGGCGAGAGCGGCACAGGGAAGGAAGTCTTTGCCCGATTTATTCACGAGAAAAGTTTAAGAGCCGCTGAAAAATTTATTCCGATTAACTGCGGTGCGTTGCCACAAGGCGTGTTGGAATCGGAACTCTTCGGACACGAGAAAGGCTCATTCACCGGTGCGGTTTCACAGCGCAAAGGCTACTTTGAAAGCGCGGACGGCGGCACGATTTTCCTCGATGAAATCGGCGAAATGCCGCTTGAAACCCAAGTCAAATTGCTGCGCGTGTTAGAGACAGGGGAATTTTTGCGCGTCGGCTCTTCTGAAACGCATCGCACCAATGTGCGCATTATCGCCGCCACCAATCGCCGATTAGATGAAGAAGTGCAAAAGAAACGCTTTCGTGAAGACCTTTACTTTCGCTTGCGAACTGTCGAAATCAAATTGCCTCCTTTACGCGAGCGCAAACAAGATATTTTGCTCATTGCCGAAAAGTTCATTCACGACTTTGAGAAAAAGCACCGCCTCAAATTTGTTGGCTTCACTTCCGACGCGACAGAACTTCTGCTCGATTACGAATGGTATGGCAATGTGCGCGAACTGCGCAACGTGATTGAATCGCTGATTGTGCTTGAACGGGGCGAAAAAATCAACGCTGAAACCTTGATGAAATATCTGCAACCGCCACCGAGCGAACCGCGACCGACCGCATCACTTGTGCCTGTTTCTCACTCCGTTCAAAAATCGGCGGAGCATCTCATTCAACAAGAACTCATCTATCGCGCCTTGCTTCAACTGCAAGCGGATATGAACGAGGTGAAATCGCTCTTGCACAAACTCTCCGAGCGTCAAGAATCGCTTGAAAACAAGCAGAGTGCGCCGTTGCTATTGCCTGAACCGCCAAAGCCGCGCGAAGAAAGCCTGCGCGAGTTGCTTCAATCGTTTTACGACCGCCGTGCCGATGAAGAAAATCCGCCTTCACTTCAAGAATTAGAGCGATACGCAATTGAACAAACCTTAAAGCGCGTCGGCGGAAGTCGCCGCAAAGCCGCAAAACTCTTAGGCATTACGGAGCGCACGCTCTACCGAAAAATTCACGAATACGCTCTGAATAACTTAAACTCAAAGGAGTAAGCATCAATGCAAATCGTTACTGAACCCGTTGTTCAAACCGCCGACCGTTTTCACAAAGAGTTCCCATTTGAGCGAAAAGAAATGCAAAGCCAAGCCTACCAACGCCTGTTTTCAGAATTTACTGTTCAACTGATGCAACTTTTTGCAGATGAGCCAATGGTCAATGTGGGCGGCGACCAAGCCTTTTATTGGAACAGCGAAGATGACCGCGAAACCGTTTGCCCTGACGCATACGTCATTCGTGGCATAGACAAATCCCCTCGCGATTCGTTCAAGTTGTGGGAAGAACGGCAAAAATTTCCAACGCTCTCGATTCGCTTCGTGCTTGAAATTTGGAGCAAGGGTAATCCAATGTCAGAACGATTCAAAAAGTATGATGCGTATCGATTTTTAGATGTTGCAGAGTATCTCGAAGTCGATTTGCTTCTTAACGAGTTGCTCTTGCATCGGAAAGCGAACAGCCACTACCTGACAATTGAGCCGAACGACAAAGGACGTCTTTTCAGTCAAGAACTCAACGCTGAACTCGCATTAGAGGACGGGCTTTTACGGCTCTACCGCAACGGCGAGAAGATTCTAACCGCCTTTGAATCTCAACAAAAGCTTGCGGAAATGGAATCCTTGCTTGCCAAAGAACGCGCTGAAAAAGAGCGTCTGCAAAAAGAACTCGAACAACTTAAATCCAAACAACCATGATTTACCTTTTCATCTCCGATATGATTTTCCAAAGCCGCGTCGATAACGAACTGCGCAACCTTGAACTCAAAGGCAAGTTCGTGAAGTCGGTTGATGACGTGCAGGAACTCGGCAAGCAATCCTTCGCCATTTTTGATTTGAGCGAGCCAAACAATTTGGATAATCTCAAACGGTTCAGAGAAAAATTTTCACAAGTGAAAACGATTGCGTTTTTGCCGCATGTGAATGAAGAGTTGAAACAAAAAGCCGTTGCACTTGGTTGTTCGTCTGTCATTCCGCGCTTTGAATTCACAAAGAATATGCGTACGATTTTACAAGG
>Ga0272446_1007585_pt1 | contig 10726 bp, 5 predicted proteins | sample YNPCB0061_FD_194587 | JGI IMG/M metagenome (GOLD analysis project Ga0272446, IMG submission 194587) | Hot spring microbial mat communities from Yellowstone National Park, WY, United States - YNP-CB-006-1 | ecosystem: Environmental > Aquatic > Thermal springs > Hot (42-90C) > Sediment | place...
GTTCTTCGGTTCTTCTTGCAGCCAGACGATCTCCTGCAGATTCGGGTAGCCATCAAGCACGGCGCGCAATTCATCGCCTGGAAATGAATAGAGCTCCTCCAGCCGCACCACCGCGATCGCGCCGGCTGACGACACTGCATGTGTCGCCAGCAGATCGACGTAGACCTTGCCGGAACAGAGCACCAGGCGAACCACATCGGTCCGGCGACGCTGCGCCTCGGGATCATCGATCACGCGCTGAAAACGGCCCGCGCTCAGTTCGTGCAGCGATGAACCGGCACGCGGGTGGCGCAGCAGGCTCTTGGGTGTCATCATGATCAGTGGCCGCGGGTCATCGTTGAGCAGCAACGCCTGACGACGCAGCACGTGGAAATACTGTGCCGCCGTGGTGCAATTCACCACCCGGATGTTGTCCTCGGCCGCCAGTTGGAGGAACCGCTCAAGCCGCGCGCTGGAATGCTCCGGCCCCTGTCCCTCATAGCCGTGCGGCAGCAGCAGCACAAGGGCCGGCGTCTGGCCCCACTTCTTCCGCGCGGCAACGATGAACTGGTCAATGATGACCTGCGCACCATTGGCGAAATCGCCAAACTGCGCTTCCCAGACGACCAGCGCCTGCGGGTTGTGCGCCGAGTAGCCAAACTCGAAGCCCAGCGCCGCAGCTTCGGAGAGCGGGCTATTATGCACCGCGAACGATGCCGTGGCCTGCGGAAGCGACTGCAAGGCGCACCAGCGCTCACCGGTCGTGGCGTGGTGCAGCACCAGGTGGCGCTGGCTGAATGTACCACGCTCGGCATCCTGGCCCGTCAGCCGGATCGGGATGCCTTCTTCAAGCAACGAGGCGAAGGCCAGCGCCTCAGCGTGCGCCCAGTCGATTCCCTCCGGCAGATGCAACGCCGCACGTCGCCGCTCCAGGGTGCGTTCGAGGCGCGGATGAGCCCGAAACCCGTCAGGCCGCTGCAGCAGCGCCTCGTTGAGCGCCACGAGTCGCTCCGCAGCAACGGCGGTGTGTGTCCGTCGCGCAATACCTGGCGGCGGAAGTGGCGGCGGTTCCTCGAAGTGTGGGTTCATCTCCGCCTCGCCCCGCGCCTGCTGCAGCCGTTGCCAGACTCGCCGCACCATACTCTCTGACTCGCTGGAGGAAAGCACCCCCTCGGCGAGCAGCCGCGCGGCCCACTGTTCACGCACCGTGGGATGGGCAGCGATCACGGCATACATCCGCGGCTGCGTGAACGCCGGCTCATCGCCCTCGTTGTGCCCCCAGCGGCGATACCCAACCAGATCGATCAAGAAGTCCTTGCCAAAGGTCTCGCGATAGGCATACGCCATGCGAGCGACTGCGATGCAGGCTTCGACATCGTCGGCATTCACATGGACAATCGGCATCTCAAAGCCTTTTGCCAGGTCGCTGGCGTACAATGTCGAGCGGCTTTCTCGCGGCAGCGTGGTAAAACCGATCTGGTTGTTCACGATAATATGGATCGTGCCGCCGGTGCTGTACCCTTCGAGGTTGGCCAGATTTAACGTCTCGCCGACGATTCCCTGCCCTGGAAACGCCGCATCGCCGTGGATCAGGATGGGCAGCGAGGCGCGCTGGTCACGCGTCGGCGCCCCGGCGCGATCGCAGTGTTCCTGGGCCGCGCGGGCGCGCCCCGCAACGACCGGGTTGACGAACTCCAGGTGGCTGGGATTCGGCGCCAGCGTGATCGGCATCTGCTCGATGCCAGCATCACGGAAGGCGCGCCGTGCGCCAAGATGATACTTGACATCGCCGACCCAGCCGCCGGCACCGCGACCTTCAGGTGAAAGCGAGGCATCACGCCCGGCGCTGAGGAACTCGCCAAGGATCGCGCTGTATGACTTGCCGAGAATGTGCGCCAGCACATTCAGCCGGCCACGATGCGCCATACCGATCACCACCTCGCGCACCCCACCCACCGCGGCATTGCGCACGATCGAGTCGATGATCGGTACCAGCATGTCGCACCCCTCGATCGAAAAGCGTTTCTGGCCAGCGAACGTCTGGTGCAGGTAGCGCTCGAACGTTTCGACCTCGGTCAGGCGCTCCAGTAATTCACGTTTGCGTTCAGCATCGAAACCGTAGAAGAAGCGCCGGCTCTCCACAGCTTCACGAATCCAGGCGCGCTCTTCGAATACCTGTACATGATCGGTTTCGTAGCCAATGGTACCGGAATAGACAGCGCGCAGCTTCTTCACCGCCTCAAGCGCGTTGAGCGAACCTTCGACCAGCGGGCCGCGAACGATATGCGCCGGCAGCAACGCCAGGTCGGCGTCGTTCACATCATGGATGGCGGCTTCAAGGCCCGGGTCGCCCGGCGGATCGCTGCCCAGCGGATCAATCCGTGCCGCAAGGTGCCCGAGCTCACGGATATAGCGAATGAGGCGGGCAGCGGCGATGGTGTGGGTCACATCCAGCGGCGAGGGCGTGCCGGTGTGCGCCACCGAAACATCAACCCCGGCAATGGTCACCGCAGCAGACGGCAAACGCTCATCCGGCACCGGCACGGCGGCAGGAAGAGGAACATCCAGCGTCCAGTGCGCAAAAAATGCGCGCGTTGCCGCATCAACCGACTGCGGGTCGGCACGGTATTGTTCATACAACTCGAGCACATAGCCGGCATTCGGGCCGGAAAAGAGCGAGAGATCGTTCATCAGGCACCTGTTGTGAAAATAGCCGATAGCGCATGGCTCCGGCATGGTATTCATTCGGCGTTGTATGGCGCAGCGGCCTGGACGGATGGCTCAATGGCATGGCGCGCGAGGCGACGCCATCGAGCGGTACAAGCGGAGATGGCTTCAGCCACGCGTCGCTTGCTGCAGGCTGTCGCTCCGCGCAATGACACGCGGCGTAGCGTTGTTCGGATAGGCAGCATGTCACTAGCAATTATAACATTCCATGCCCATGGAGCACCGCCACGCCACACATGGCGTAAAAAGTGTGTTGTGATTACTTGAGTGCGTTATACGCGACGCGTTATAGTAACAGTACTACGGATACGTCGCCGCCCGGCAGGGTCGCATGGTTCAGCGGGAACAGCACACCGGTCGGCATAGTCAACGAGGAAGGGTATTGTGTCTGCTGCGGTAAGTAATGCTGAGTATGTTGCGCTCAAGAAAATCGTGAAACAGCGCGGGCTGCTTGAGAAGCAACCCTGGTTCTTCATTGGCGTCATTGCGCTGAAGGTGGGGATGCTCGTTGCCAGCGTCGTGCTGCTCTTTCTTACTGATAATCTCTGGATCCAGGCGCTCAACGCGATCTTCATGGGGTTTGTTCTGGCCCAGCTCGGTTTCACGTCTCATAGCGCGTGTCACCGGCAGATTTTCGACAAGGTCGGCTGGAACGACGCTGTCGGTATTGCGCTTGGCAACCTGTTGCTGGGGTTAAGCGCCGAGTGGTGGACGGGGAAGCACAATGCGCACCATGCGCACCCGAACCACGACGGTATGGACCCGGATCTTGACGTGCCGGTGGTGGCGTTCACCGAGGAACAGGCACAGTCACGGCGTGGAATCTGGCGCTGGATGGCAAAATACCAGGCGTACCTGTTCTTTCCGTTACTCACGCTGCAAGGCTATGCCCTGCGCGAGGTGAGCATTCGTTTCCTGCTCAGCGGCGAGTCGCGGCGCCGGGGCATTGAGGCGTTGATGATGGCACTGAACCTTGCCTGGTACGTGACCCTGCCAATCATTGCGCTCGGGCCATGGGCCGGTCTCGGATTTATTCTGATCAGCCAGGCGTTTTTCGGCGTCTACCTCGGCTCAGTGTTCGCCCCCAATCATAAGGGTATGCTGATCGTCGACGATACGACAAAGATCGACTTCCTGCGCCTCCAGGTGCTCACCGCGCGCAATGTCAGCGGCCACCCGGTCACTGATTTCTGGTATGGCGGCCTGAATTATCAGATTGAGCATCACCTGTTTCCCTCATTGCCGATGCACCGGCTGCGCGAGGCGAGCCTGATCGTCAAAGCGTTTTGCGCCAGCCATGGCATCTCGTATCACGAGACGTCCACGCTGCAGTCGTATCGCGAAATCCTCGGCTACCTGCACGACATTAGCGCACCGCTGCGAGCGCCGCAGCGGGTGCCATCATCCGCCCCCAGAGGATGAGTTCGTAACTCCCTGTGACGCGGTCGCCCGTAGATCGGGCGACCTGCATCGCACTGCTTCTTGCCCCGCTGACAGACCCGGGGCGTGCTTCGGTAGAGCGATACCTCGTTCGGGCAGGCCACGAGACCCCCTCAGTGCCGATACTTTTCAAATAAGTCCTTCACCCCCATCCCGACCTCGCTCACGTGTAAGATTTTCGCCTACGGCGGGCAGGAACCTCGTCTACCCCTCCCCCATACCCCCTCCATGACGACACGCGGCGGAGCGTTGTTCAGATAGGCACTTCTACAGAACCAGGATGTCGAATCACCCGATTCATGCCGTGCAAAGTTTATGAATATCTTTTGAAAAGTAATTGAACTGAATTAGTACAGACAGGAGTGATTGCAGAGCTATTATGTAAGTGATGTATAGTCAAAACGAGGTTGAAAGCCATCGAACGTATGCTATAGTAAAGCTACGAAGTCTGAACTACATCGCTCGCCCGGTTGCATCCTTAGCGTACGCCAGAGATGGCATAGGCTTGCTTTGTGTTGCATTCTCCTGCGGTGTTGTAGTTCAGAGAGAGCACTACGATGTGCAAATCTAGTGAGGCTGCGTATGAAACTGGCCAGCGCAATCGGTCGCTTTCTCCTCGGCGCGATCAAGGTTCTACGGCTCGCTCTGCCAAAACTGGGCGTTGGATGGATGTTCGCTCTGCTCACGAGCAATTTCAACCGGGTGTCCATCGTTGAGCTAGGTGTTACGGCCATTATTGTCACCACCATGATCGGCCTCCACCACTTCCTCTCACCATTCCAGGTCATCTGGGGGCGTCTGGCGGATAGTCATCCCGTTCTCGGCATGCGGCGCACGCCGTACCTGATCCTTGGCGCGACCATGGGCAGCCTGGTGTTCCTTGCGTTACCGTCGGTTGCCGTGGCCATGGGCGATGGCTCACTCGCCGCCATCATTGCCGGCTTCGGGTTGCTGATCCTGTTCGGCATCAGCATTGCGGCCATGGGCGACAGCCATCACTCGCTGATCGCCGAGGTGACGCAGCCAAAATCCCGCGGCGGCGTGATTGCCGTGGTGTGGACCTTCACGATTATGAGTACGATCATCGCGGCCGGCGCGATCAAGTCGATTATGCCGACTTATGCGCCGGAGACGATGCAGACACTCTACAATCTGACGCCGCTGGTGGTAATCGGCTCAACGTTGCTTGGCGTCCTGGGCATTGAGAAGCGACTCAACCGCGAGGAAATGGCTGCTGCGATCGCCCGTTCGCGCGCGGCCGCGCCTTCCAGCAATCCGCTGGGCGCTGCGATCGGGTTGCTCCGGCAGAACCCGCAGGTGCGCGCGTTCTTCGGTTTCGTGTTCCTCTCGATTGTCGGCATCTTTTTGCAGGACTCGATCCTGGAAGTGTTCGGCGCCGAAGTGTTCAATATGACGCTGAAGGAGACGACCGGCTTTACGCAGACCTGGGGCGGCGGCGTTCTCGGCGGCATGCTGCTGATGGGCCTCTTGAGCTCGATCTTCCCGATCAGCAAGAAGCTGATCGCGCTGATCGGCGGCGCCGGCACGGCGCTCGGTCTTGGCTTGCTGACCGTGTGCGCCTTTACCGGCCAGCGATCGTTGCTCAACCCGGCAATCATGCTCATGGGTCTCAGCACCGGCCTGTATAACATTGGCGCGCTCTCGCTGATGATGGATATGACGGTTGAAGGCGCAACCGGACTCTACATGGGGATGTGGGGCATGGCGCAGGCCTTCGGCACGGCGGTCGCCTCGATTCTGGCTGGCGCGCTCCATACCGTGCTGATTGAGTCCAGCGTGCTCAGCCATAGCGTCGGGTACAGTTTCGTCTTCGGCCTGGAGGCCGTTCTGATGGTCATGGGCATTGCGCTGCTCTCCGGAGTCAGTGTCGAGGCATTCCGCGGCCTCACCCGCAAGGATATCACCCGGGCGATGGAAGCCGGCGCGGTGGCATGACGAGGTGATGGGGTGACCGATATTCTGCCTATTCGTTTCGATGCCATTGCATCAGCCTATGATCATGTGCGCGGTCACCCTCCTGATGTTGCGGCGCGTATTGGTACGGTCATTGCTTCAATGGCAGGGTACGATGCGCTGGTACTGGAACTCGGCATCGGTACCGGGCGCATCGCTCTGCCGGTCGCGGCTACCGGTTGCCGTGTCGTCGGCATTGATGTGTCGCTCGAAATGTTGCGCGTGGCGCGCGCCAAACCCGGCGCTCAGGCGTTGCACCTGCTCCAGGGCGATATCGAGCAGTTGCCGTTCGCCGATCATGGGTTCGATGCGGCCCTGGCGGTGCACGTCTTGCACCTGGCGCGCGACTGGCGCCGCGCACTCGGTGAGGCAATCCGCATCCTGCGCCCTGGTGGCGCGCTCATCCTGGGCCGCGACTGGCGCGATCCCGAGAGTTGCGTCGGGCGCCTGCGCAGCAAGTTTCGTGAAACGGTGATCGAACTGCTGCCAGGTTCGCGCCCGCCGGGCGCCGGCGCGGCGATCGGGCAGGCGCTGGCCAGGCTCGGCGCAACAATCGAGCCGGAGGTCACGGCCGCAACCTGGACCGCACCAGTCAGCCCGGCCCAGGTACTGGAGGAGATGGCATCACGTTCCGATGCCGAGACCTGGGTGCTCGATGATCAGACGCTCCACGCCGCGCTGGAGCGGTTGTATGACTGGGCCGCGCGTACCTACGACGACATCGAGCGGCCAGAAGACGTTGAACGGCGCTTCGTCATTCAAACGGCCCGGAAGATGGAGTAATACCCGGTTGCATGCAGACAGACAGCGATCAGGAGCAACGGCATGCACCCGTGTCAGGAGGCGCCATGGCTGCGACCATTCTCAAAGAGGACGGCGCCTATCATAGCTTCTGCGGCCTGACGTGCGTCGGCTGGTTGTACCAGAAGATTAAGGACAGCTTCTTCCTGGTGCTCGGTACCCATACGTGCGCCCATCTGCTGCAGAATGTTCTGGGCGTGATGGTGTTCGCCCGCCCGCGCTTCGGTGTCGCGCTGATCGAGGAAGCCGACCTCTCGAAACCGCAACCCGATCTTGCTGCCCTGATTGATGAGATCGTCGCCGATCATCATCCCTCAGTCATTTTTCTCCTTTCGTCATGCACTCCCGAGGTGATGAAGGTCGAGTTCGAAGGGCTGGCGCGGTCGCTCAGCCGGCCTGATCTGCCGGTGCTCTTTGTTCCCGCCAGTGGCCTGGAGTACACCTTCAGCCAGGCCGAAGACTCGGTGCTGCAGGCGTTGCTGCCATTCTGCCCGATGGCAGCGCCCGACGACCGCCGGGTTGTGTTTCTCGGCTCGGTTAACGATGCTATCGCCGATGATTTCCGCGTCGAGGCTACCCGGCTCGGCATTCCTGTCGCCGGCTTCCTGCCCGATAACCATTTCTCTGCGCTGCCGCCCATCGGCCCGGCAACGATCGTCGCGCCGTTGCAGCCCTACCTGGCGAAAGTTGCCGGTCGCCTGGCCCGTGAACGCGGCGCCACGGTCCTCAGCTCGCTCTTTCCCTTTGGCCCGGATGGCACACGTGCCTTCTGGGAGGACCTTGCCGCCGCCATGGGGATCGCCGTTGACCTGCGCGAGCGTGAACGCCAGGCATGGGAGCGTCTTGAACCGCACCTGGCGATTCTGCGCGGCAAACGCGTGCTGTTTACCGCCGATAACCTTATGGAACTCCCCCTGGCGCGCTTTCTGAAGAACGCCGGTTGTACCATTCTGGAATGCAGCAGCCCCTACATCAACCGTAAGTTCCATGCCCGCGAACTGGCAGCACTCGATGGCGTGCGCATTGTTGAACAGCCAGACTTTGACCGGCAGGTGCACGACATTGATCTGCTGCAGCCGGATCTGGTGATCAGTAACCTGGCCACCACAAACCCGCTGGTCGGGCGTGGTGTTGTGGCAAAGTGGAGCACTGAGTTCAGTTTCATGCCGATCCATGGCTGGAGCGGTGCGGCAACGCTGGCAGGCATGTTCACCCGCCCGCTGCAACGGCATCGCCGGCTCGACCCGCTGGCGCACGACCCGGTGTGGCTGGCGGGCATGATGAGTTGAGGATCAGGGGTCAGGGGTGATGCTTCCACTGAAGGAACGTCTATGCGTCTCGCGCTCTGGATGTATCAAGGCACGGCTCATCACGGCGTCGGGCGCATTGCCAACAGCATGCGCGGTGTCCACGCAGTGTTTCATGCCCCACAGGGCGATGATTATGTCAATCCTATCTTTACCATGCTGGAGCGGACGCCCGACTTCCCCCGCATGACCACCAGCATCGTGAGCGGGCGCGACCTGGCGCAAGGCACTGTCCGGCTGCCTGAGACGCTCCGCAAGGTTGAGGCGCGGCTCCACCCTGATGTGATCATTGTCTGTGCGAGTTGTTCGACCATTCTGCTGCAGGAAGATCTGGAGCGCATCGCGCGCAGCGCCGCGACGCGCGCCGAGGTGCTCGTCTACGACGCGAACCCGTATCGCATGCAGGAAATTCGCGCCGCCGACGGCCTGTTCGATCTGCTGGCACGCCGGTATGCACGCGCACAGTCGCTCACACCGGCGCCGAGCGTCAATATCCTTGGCCCGGCCTCACTCGGCTTCCACAACCGCAGCGACCTGATCTGCCTGCGGCGCATGCTTGCCACGCTCGGCGTCCAGGTCAATGTGGTCGCACCGCAGGGTGCATCCGTTGGTGATCTGGAACGGCTTCCTGCGGCATGGGCGACGATCGCGCCATATCGCGAACTGGGGCAGGGGGCAGCGCGATGGCTCGAGGAGCAGTTCGGTGTTCCCGCGCTGACCGATGCGCCAATCGGGGTGCAGCCGACGCTCGGCTGGCTGGGACGCCTGGTGGAAACGCTGAACGACGTCGGCGCGCGGAACGAGCGCCGGCCGGCGCCGTTACGGATGCCGCCGCTGACAGCGTTTTCGCTCGATGGGATGAGTGCACCGAGCGCGGTGCCATGGTTTGCGCGTACAGCCGATATGGAAAGCTACAGCACGAAACGCGCATTCGTATTCGGTGATGCAACCCACACCGTCGGTATGGTGAAGTTCCTGCACGACGAACTTGGCATGCAGATAGCGGGCGCCGGTACCTACCTTGAGTACGAAGCTGCATGGGTGGCGCAGCAACTTGCGCAGTATCTGCCACAAGACGGCGCTGGACCGCAACTGCTTGTCACGGACGTGTTCCAGCAGGTCGCGCAGCGGATTGCCGAGCTGTCGCCCGAACTGGTCTGTGGCACGCAGATGGAGCGCCATGCCTGCCGCAAACTCGACCTGCCCTGCATGGTGATCGCACCACCGACCCATATTGAGAATCACCTGCTGAGTTACCGGCCGATCCTTGGGTTTGATGGCGCAGACACGCTGGCGGACGAAGTCTATACCACGGCAACGCTGGGCATGGAGAAGCATCTGATCGACATGTTCGGCGATGCCGGCCTGGAGTATGGCGAAACGCAGGGGAAGGGCGGCGTAACAGAGGAGGAACGCGCGGGAACGAACGATGGAACGCAGGGTGCCGAGGGAGAAGCGGAACATAGCCGGGTCAACTCCTCATCGTCACACCCCACGACCACCTCGCCTGTGCATCCGGTCTGGTCGGGCGATGCGCTCGTGATGCTGAAGAAAGTGCCCTTCTTCGTCCGCGGGCGCGTGCAGAAAAATGTCGAGCGGTACGCCGCGCAACATGGCTATGCGACGATTACCGCCGAGATCCTGATCGAGGCGCGCGAGGCGCTTGGAGGCTGAAAGCGGCACGCGGCGCACGGCCTTCCAGCATATCGTGCAACGAAAGGCGAAGGCATGAGTCTCACACTTGCAGTCTACGGCAAAGGCGGCATCGGTAAGAGCACGACCAGTTCCAATCTGTCGGCGGCGCTGGCACTCAAAGGCGCCCGGGTACTGCAGATCGGCTGCGACCCGAAGCACGACAGCACGTTCGCCCTCACCGGCACACTGCAACCAACCGTGATTGACATCCTCACCAAGGTTGATTTCCACCACGAAGAAGTTGCCGTCGAAGACGTGGTCCATACTGGTTTCGCCGGGGTTGATACGCTTGAGTCGGGAGGGCCGCCGGCAGGAAGTGGTTGTGGCGGATATGTGGTCGGCGAAACGGTCAGGCTGTTGCACGAATTCGGCCTGTACGACAAGTACGATGTGATTGTGTTCGATGTGCTCGGCGACGTTGTGTGCGGCGGGTTTTCCGCACCGCTCAATTACGCCGATTATGGCGTGATTATCGCCTGTAACGATTTCGACAGCATTTTCGCCGCCAACCGGCTGTGCCTGGCCATCAAGCAGAAAAGCGTTCGCTATCGCGTGGAACTGGCAGGAATCATCGCCAACCGCGTTGACTACGAACTTGGCGGTGGCACGGCGTTGCTGGAACAATTCGCCGCGACAGTCGGCACACGAATTATCGGCCGGGTGCCGTACCACGACCTGATTCGCCGCTCGCGCCTGATGGGCAAGACCCTGTTCGAGATGGAAGGCCCGGGTAGCGACGAATGTACCGCGCCATTCCTGGCGATGGCCGAAGAACTCCTGAACAAGCCGCGCTCGTCGGTTCC
>Ga0272446_1007586_pt1 | contig 10724 bp, 8 predicted proteins | sample YNPCB0061_FD_194587 | JGI IMG/M metagenome (GOLD analysis project Ga0272446, IMG submission 194587) | Hot spring microbial mat communities from Yellowstone National Park, WY, United States - YNP-CB-006-1 | ecosystem: Environmental > Aquatic > Thermal springs > Hot (42-90C) > Sediment | place...
GCTTCGGCGAGGCGGCCTCCGGCGCCGAGGCGGCGATGGTCTACTACGCCGGCCATGCGGTGGAGGTGGCCGGGCGCAACCGACTGATCCCGGTCTCCGCCCGCATCCGGTCCGACCGGGACCTGCCGTTCGAGACGATCGACTTCGACGCGGTGATGACCCAGCTCGAGGGCCGCGCGCGGGTGATCCTCGTCTTTCTCGATGCCTGCCGCGACAACCCGTTCCGCCAGCGGCTGATGAGCGGCGGCACGCGCGGCATCGCCTCGCCCGGACTCGCGCCGGTGCGGGGCCCCGTCGGCACCCTCGTCGCCTTCGCCACCGCCCCGGGCCAGGTGGCGCAGGACGGCTACGGCCAGAACTCGCCCTTCACGGCGGCGCTGCTCGCCCACATCGAGACGCCGGGGCTCGAGGTGCGGCCGATGCTCGGGCGGGTGCGCCAGGCCGTGCGCGAGGCGACGGCGGGAAGCCAGGTGCCCTGGGAGAACTCCTCGCTCGAGGGCGAGTTCTTCTTCCGCGCCGCCCCGGCCGTGGCGTCGCCGGCTCCGCTCGCGGCGCTGCCGCCGGCATCGGTCCAGGCACCGGCGCAGGGACAAGCCGCCCCCCGCTCGGTTCCGGAGCCAGACGTGGCGACCGAGCGGCTGTTCTCGGAGAGCGTGAAGGACAGCCGCAGCCCCGAGGAGCTGCGCGCCTATCTGCGCCGCTACCCCGATGGCGTGTTCTCCGACCTCGCGCGCACGCGCATCGCCGCGCTGGAGCGTGCCGCGACGCCTGCCCCCCCGCCGCGCCCGCCCGAGACGGTTGAGGCCGCGCGGCAGGCGCCGACGCCGCGGGTCGCTGCCGCGGCGCCGGCGCGCCAGGAGGCCGCGCAGCAGGAGGCGGCCCGGCAGCCCGCCGCGCAGGCCCAGGGCGCAGCCCCCCCGGCCGCACCGGCTCAGCCTGCTCCCGCGCCGCGCCAACTCGCGGCACGGCCGCCGCCTCCGCCGCCGGCGCTTGAGCCGGCCCCGGCCGGGTTTCCCGGCCGCGGCGGCACAATCCGCGTGCTGACGCACCTGATCCCGTTGCCGGCCGGGCCGTGGCGCGAGGCCTCGCGGTGGACCGAGCAGTCGAACCCGACGCTGGGGACGGCGTTCCGCCAGGTCTTCCCCGTCCACCACGTCCTGTTCGTGCAGGAGAGGGACGGCCGCGCCGTCGCCGCCATCCGGGTGATGGCGACCGACAACGGCGGCGAGATCGGCGCCTGGAGCGCCCCGCCTGCCTGCCGGCCGGAGGGCAGCCTGGCGCGCGGCTTCGTCTCGACCGCAGGCCTCTTCCTCGATTGCTGGCAGGTGCGGAGCCGCCCTGCAGGGGAGAGCAACGTCTCGCGCGTCATCCCCCAGGGGACCGTCGCGTCCTCGCTTCACGCGGTGGGCGACAGCCGCAACTTCATCGAGGTCGAGTACGCCCTCACCCACGCGTCGGCGGAGCGGGTCACGTCCTGGGCGCCTCTGGCCCAGGCCGCGCTGCACCGCGGGTTCCTCGGCGGGCGGCTGTCGGAGGGCCTGCCCGCCCCGTGAGGCATCACGGCCGGCGCTGCGGCGGCGGCGGAACCGGAAGCGTCGGCGCGGCTGCCGGCACGGCCGCGGGCAGGTCCGGCGCACGCGCGGACGGGCGCGGCGCATCCGGCATCGGGCCGAGCAGCGAGATGTTCTCGGCCGCGAGCGCCGCCGTCGCCGTCTCCGGGGCGATGCGGATCGCCTGCTCCCAGTCCTGCCGCGCACCGCGCGCGTCGCCTCCGTCGCGCCTGAGGTTGCCGCTTTCGAGCCAGGCCTCCTGGTTCACCGGGTCGCGGGCGAGCGCGCGGGCGATGTCGTCGCGCGCGAGCGCGGGCTGGCCGAGCTGCCGCCAGGCGGAGGCCCGCAGCACGTAGGGCTCGGCCAGGAACGGCCGGAGGTCGATCGCCGTCGTCAGATCGTCGATCGCCTCCTGGAATCGGCCGGCGGAGGCGGCGATCACCGCGCGGTCGGTCAGCAACTCTGGGTTCTGCGGGCGCAGCGCGAGGGCGAGCGTGACGGCAGCGTAGGCGCGGGTGAGGTCGCCGCCCTCGAGCCTGATCTGCGCGGCTTGCGCGAACAGGGCGGCGCGAACCTCCTCCGGCGCGAAGGCGTTGCGGCCGAGCTCCTCGAGCAGCTCGGCGCCGCCGCCGCCGTCTCCGGCGCGCAGCCGTGCCGTCGCCTCGCAGTGCATCGCCGCGTCGCCTCCGCCCGCGGCCCGCCACGCCCGTGCCTCGTGCACCGCCCGCTCGGGGTCGGCCATCGCGAAGGCCATGCAGCGGTCATAGGTGTCGTCGCGCTCTGCCGTGACGGTGGCGGGCGGCGCGGCCGATGCGGCCGCGGCTGGAGCGGCGGGTGCTGGAGCGGTGGGGGCTGGAGCGGCCGGGGAGGGCGCGACGGCCCGGCCGGCGGCGCGGGCAGGCTCAGGCGCGTCGGCTGCCGGCCGGGCGGCCTGCGGCGCCGGCTCGTCCTCGCCGAGCAGCCACAGGCCGAGGCCGGCGGCGACGAGCGACAGCACCACCACACGCGCGGTCGCAGCCCTCGACACGCTCACTCCTCTCCGGAATCCTCGCACCCACAGTATCCCACAAACGCGGCGGGAAAGAGGGCAGGGATGACGCGGCACATCCTCGTGTTCGGGCTCGGCTACACCGGCGCGGAGATCGCGCGTGCCGCCGCCGGGCGCGGCCTCGGCGTCACGGTCGTCACCCGCAGGCCGGGGGCGGCACCGGCCTGGCTCGCCGAGGCGGGGATCGGCATCGCCCCGTTCGATGCGCCGCCGCTCGCGGGGGCCACGCATCTCGTCGCCACCGCCGCCCCCGACGAGCGGGGTGACCCCGTGCTGGCGGCGCACGAAGCCGCCATCGCCGCCGCCCGGCCCCGGTGGATCGGCTATCTCTCGACCACCGGCGTCTATGGCGACCGCGGCGGCGGCTGGGTGGACGAGGCGACCGAGCCCGCGCCCGCCCAGCCGCGGAGCCGGCGCCGGCGCGCGGCGGAGGAGGCGTGGGAGCGCGTCGCCGCCAGGGCGGGGGCGCGGCTCGACCTGATCCGCCTCGCCGGAATCTACGGGCCGGGACGGAGCGCGTTCGACGAGCTCCGCGCCGGCTCGGCCCGGCGGGTCGTCAAGCCCGGCCACGCCTTCTCCCGCATCCATGTCGCCGACATCGCGTCCCTCGTGCTCGCGGCGATCGAGCATCCGCCGCAGGGGCGTGCGCGGGTCCTGCATGGGGCCGATGACGAGCCCGCCTCCTCGGCGGAGGTGGTGGCCGAGGCGGCGCGCCTGATGGGCCTCGCCCCGCCGCCGGAGGTTCCCTTCGAGGCGGCGCGCGAGGCGATGTCGCCGATGGCGCTCTCGTTCTGGACCGAGAGCCGCAAGGTCGCCAACGCCGGCACCAAGGCCGCGACCGGCTGGTCGCCGCGCTTCCCGACGTTTCGCGAAGGGCTCGCCGCCATCCTCGCGGCCGAAGCCTCAGCCGGCGAGCCCTGAGACCGTCTCCGCCAGCAGCGCCAGATCGGCCTCGCGCGAGAGCCGGTGGTCGCCGTCCTTCACCAGCGTGATCCGCACGTCGTCGGAGGCGAGGCATCCGGCGAGCCGCAGCGAGGTCTGCCACGGCACCTCGGCGTCGCGCTGGCCGTGCAGCAGCCGAACCGGGATGGTGATCGGGATCGGGCCGCGGAGCCTGAGCCGGGTGCGCCCCTCCTCGATCAGCGCCCGGCCGATCCGCCAGCCGGCGGGGTCGTAGGGGTTGGGCAGCGTCACCACGCCGTCGCGCAGGAGCGTCTCGCGCTGCGCGGGTGTGAACGTCTCCCACATCAGGTCCTCGGTGAAGTCGGGCGCCGCGGCGATGCCGACCAGGGCGGCGACGCGGCGGGGGATCGCGAGCGCGACCTCGAGCATCACCCACCCGCCCATCGAGGAGCCGACGAGCACGAGCGGGCCGGGGGTCGTCGCCTCGATGACCGAGCGCGCATCCGCCGCCCAGGCGCCGATCGTGCCTTCCTCGAAGCGCCCGGCGGAGGCGCCGTGGCCGGTGTAGTCGAACCGCAGGAAGGCGCGGCCGCGGGCAGCGCACCAGTCGCGCAGGAAGCCCGCCTTGGTTCCCGTCATGTCGCTCCTGAGCCCGCCGAGGAACACCACCGCCGGCCCCGTTCCGGCGAGCGCCTCGTAGGCGATGGTCCCGTTGGGGCCCTGGTGGATGTCAGGCGTCATGCGGCGCGTCCTCCCCCCCGTTTGCGCGCGGTGCTATAGCGCGGCGCCCATGCCAGCCCCACCCCCTGCCGTGCTCCAGGTGCTTCCCGCTCTCGACACGGGCGGGGTCGAGCGCGGCACGGTGGAGGTCGCGGCGGCCCAGGTCGCCGCCGGGTTCCGCGCCTTCGTCGCCTCCGCCGGGGGACGGATGGTGCCGGAACTCGCGCGCGCGGGGGCGTCGCACGTGACCCTGCCGCTCGCCTCCAAGGACCCGGTGGTGCTCTGGCGCAACGCCGCCAAGCTCGCCGCCCTGGTGCGCGCACACGGCATCGCGATCGTGCATGCGCGGAGCCGGGCGCCGGCCTGGAGCGCGCGGCTCGCCGCGCGGCGCACCGGGGCTGCGTTCGTGACCACCTATCACGGCACCTACACCGAGGGCCTGCCGTTGAAGCGCGCCTACAACGCGGTGATGGCCTCCGGAGACCGTGTGATCGCGATCAGCCAGTTCATCGCGCTGCACCTGATGGGCCGGCATGGCACCGACCCCGCGCGGGTGCGGGTGATCCCGCGCGGCGTCGACCCCGTCCGGTTCGACCCGGGCGCCGTGGGCGGTGACAGGATGCGCCGGCTCGCCGAGGCGTGGCGGCTGCCCGATGGCGCGCCGGTCGTGCTGCTGCCCGGCCGGCTGACGCGCTGGAAGGGGCAGCTGGTGCTGATCGAGGCGCTCGCCCGGCTCGCGCGCCGGGACGCGGTGGCCGTGCTCGCGGGCGATGCGCAGGGGCGCGAGGGCTACCGCGAGGAGATCGAGGCGCTCGCCCGCGCCCGGGGCGTCGAGGCGCGGCTCAGGATGCCGGGCGACGTCGCCGACATGCCGGCCGGGCTGATGCTCGCCGATGCGGTGGTCTCCGCCTCCACCGATCCCGAGGCCTTCGGCCGCGTCGTGGTGGAGGGCCAGGCGATGGGCCGCCCGGTGGTCGCGACCGCGCATGGCGGCGCTGCCGAGACGGTGGCCGATGGCGTCACCGGCTGGCTCGTCCCGCCCGGCGATCCCGCAGCGCTGGCCGCCCGGCTCGATGCGGTGCTCGCGCTGTCGCCGGCAGAGCGTGCGGCGCTTGCCGAGCGGTCGCGCGAGGCGGTGCTCTCCCACTATACCACTGCGCGGATGTGTGCCGCGACCCTCGAGGTGTATCGCGAGCTTCTGGCGGAGCGGGGCGGGTGAGCCGGAGCCCGGCGATCACCCCCATCCTCGTCATCAAGCATGGCGCGCTGGGCGACCTCGTGCAGGCCTTCGGGCCCTTCGCCGCCATCCGGGCGCACCACCCGGGCGCGCCGATCACGCTGCTGACCACGCGGCCCTTCGCGGGGCTGATGGCGAAGGCGCCGTGGTTCGACCGGATCGAGGTGGATGACCGCCCGCCCTGGTGGAACCTGCCGGCCTGGCGCCGGCTCGGCCGCCGCCTCGCCTCGGCAGGATATGCCCGCGTCTACGACCTCCAGACTTCGGACCGTTCGGCGCGGATCTTCCTCGCGATGCGCCTGTTCGGCGCCCGGCCGGAGTGGAGCGGCATCGCCCCCGCCGCCTCGCACCCGCATGCCAACCCCGACCGGGACGCCATGCACACGCTCGACCGCCAGCGCGAGCAGCTCGCGATGGCAGGCATCACGGCGTTCCCCTCGCCTGACCTCGGCTGGCTCGGGGCCGATGCCGGCCGCTTCTCCCTGCCCGAGCGCTACGCCGTGCTGGTGCCGGGCGCGGCGCCGCACCGGCCGGCCAAGCGCTGGCCGGCGGAGGGCTATGGCGTGCTCGCAGCCCACCTCGCCGGGCTCGGCATGACGCCGGTGATCCTCGGCACCGCCGCCGAGACGCCCCTCGCGGCGACGATCCTCGGCATCTGCCCCGGCGCCGTGGACCTGACCGGGAGGACAGCGATCGCCGACATCGCGCCGCTCGCCGCCCGTGCGGCGCTGGCCGTCGGCAACGACACCGGGCCGATGCACCTGATCGCGGCGATGGGCACGCCCGCTCTGGCGCTGTTCTCCGCCGACAGCGACCCCGCGCTCTGCGCGCCACGCGGCCCGCGTGACACTGTGCGCGTGCTGCGCGTGGCCGACCTGCGCGCGCTCGCCCCCGAAACCGTGATCGCCGCCCTGCCCCTGCCTTGACGCCGGCGGGGCCGGGGCCGCATAGCACGAGACTTCCCACCTGCCCGAGGACGGCCCAGAGGTTCGACGATGCCCGCGCTTACCCTGCCTGACGGTTCGGTCCGCTCCTTCGAGGGCCCCGTCACGGGCGCCGCGCTCGCGGCCTCCATCGGGCCCGGGCTCGCCAAGGCGGCGATCGCCGTGATGGTCGACGGCGCGCTGTGGGACCTCGCGCGCCCGATCGAAGCCGATGCCGCGGTGCGGCTGATCACCCGGAAGGACCCCGAGGCGCTGGAGCTGATCCGGCACGACTGCGCGCATGTGCTCGCCGAGGCGGTGCAGGAACTCTATCCGGGCACCCAGGTGACCATCGGCCCGCCGATCGAGAACGGCTTCTACTACGACTTCGCGCGCGATACCCCGTTCACCCCGGAGGACTTCCCGGCCATCGAGGCGAAGATGGCCGAGATCATCGCCCGCGGCGCGGCGTTCGAGCGCATCGTCACCACCCGCCACGAGGCGATCGACCTCTTCACCGCCAAGGGCGAGAAGTACAAGGTCGAGCTGATCCAGGACCTGCCGCGCGGCGAGACGATCACCCTCTACCGCCAGGGCCAATGGGTCGATCTCTGCCGCGGCCCGCACATGCCGACGGTCGGCCATGTCGGCGACGCCTTCAAGCTGATGAAGGTCGCCGGCGCCTACTGGCGGGGCGACCACCGCAACGCGATGCTCTCGCGCATCTACGGCACCGCCTGGCGCGACCGGCGCGAGCTCGACGCCTACCTGCACCAGCTCGAGGAGGCCGAGAAGCGGGACCACCGCCGCATCGGCCGCGAGATGGGCCTGTTCCACCTGCAGGAGGAGGCGGTCGGGTCGGTGTTCTGGCACCCGAAGGGCTGGCGGCTCTACCGCACCGCCGAGGCCTATCTGCGCCGCCGCCTCGATGCCGCCGGCTACCAGGAGGTGCGGACGCCGCAGCTCGTCGACCGCGCGCTGTGGGAGGCCTCAGGCCACTGGGAGAAGTTCCGCGAGCACATGTTCGTCGCCGAGGTGCCGGACGAGAAGGAGAAGGGCCGCGTCCTCGCGCTCAAGCCGATGAACTGCCCCTGCCACGTGCAGATCTTCAACACCACCATCCGCTCCTACCGCGACCTGCCGCTCCGGCTCGCCGAGTTCGGCTCCTGCCACCGCTACGAGCCCTCGGGGGCCCTGCACGGCATCATGCGCGTGCGCGCCTTCACCCAGGACGACGCGCACATCTTCTGCGAGGAGAGCCAGATCGCCGAGGAGACGGTTCGGTTCGTCGACCTGCTCTCCTCCGTCTACCGCGACTTCGGCTTCGAGGGCTTCCGCGTGAAGTTCTCCGACCGCCCGCCCGTGCGGGCCGGCACCGACGAGACCTGGGACCGTGCCGAGGGCGCGCTGAAGGAGGCCTGCCGGATCGCCGGCGTCGCCTACGAGCTGAACCCGGGCGAGGGCGCGTTCTACGGGCCGAAGCTCGAGTTCGTGCTCAGGGATGCGATCGGGCGCGACTGGCAGTGCGGCACGCTGCAGGTCGATTTCGTGCTGCCCGAGCGGCTCGATGCCCTCTACGTGGCCTCGGACGGCTCGCGCAGGCGGCCGGTGATGCTGCACCGGGCGATCCTCGGCTCGTTCGAGCGCTTCCTCGGCATCCTGATCGAGCAGTATGCCGGGCGTTTCCCGCTCTGGCTCGCCCCGCTCCAGGTCGTGGTCGCGCCGATCACCTCGGACGCCGACGGCTATGCGAAGGAGGTCGCGGCGGCGCTGGCGGAAGCCGGCCTCGTGGTCGAGGCCGACCTCTCGACCACCAAGATCAACGCCAAGATCCGCGAGCATTCGGTCGCCCACGTGCCGGTGATCGCGGTGGTGGGCCGCAAGGAGGCCGAGGCGCGCACGGTGGCGCTCAGGCGCCTCGGCGGCGAGGCGCAGGCCGTGCTGCCGTTGGCGGAGGCGGTCGCGCTGCTCGCGGCCGAGGCCGCGCCGCCCGACCTGCGGCCGCAGGTCGCTGTTGAAGCGGCGGCCTGATCTCCCCATTCTGTTCCTGTTGCAACGGCAAGGAGGCCTGAGCCATAGCCCGTCCGACCAGCATGGCGCCGCCGACCCGCGAGGGCCCGCGCGTCAATGAAGAGATCCGAATCCCCCAGGTCCGCCTGATCGGCAGCGACGGCGAGATGATCGGCGTCCTGCCCACCCGCGAGGCACTCTACCGCGCCGCCCAGGAGGGTCTGGACCTCGTCGAGATTTCCCCCGGCGCCGACCCGCCGGTGTGCAAGATCCTCGATTTCGGCAAGTTCAAGTACGAGCAACAGAAGAAGAAGAACGAGGCCCGGAAGAAGCAGAAGGTCGTCGAGATCAAGGAGATCAAGGTCCGCCCCAACATCGACGATCACGACTACGACGTGAAGATGCGGCAGATGAAGGGCTTCATCGCCGAGGGCGACAAGGTGAAGGTGACGCTGCGCTTCCGCGGCCGCGAGATGGCGCATGTCGACCTCGGCATGAAGGTGCTCGAGCGCGTCAAGACCGAGCTCGACCCCGTGGCGAAGGTCGAGCAGATGCCGCGGATGGAAAACCGCCAGATGATCATGGTGCTGACGCCGCGCTGAGCGCAGCGCCGGGCGTCGTTCGGCGCCCGGCAGGCATCGGCGCCGGTGCCCTCGTGCGGCTGTGCGCCAGCGCACGGCGCGCACACGGCGGCGTGCATCTCCCGCTGCGCGCGCGTCGTCCGGCCGCTACCGTAACGGGCGTCCGGCGCGATTGGGCGCCGGCGGCATTGGACGCCGCGCCATGACCCGCATCGCAGCCTTCCTCGCCGCCGCGCTCGCGCTCGGCGGCACGATCCGCATGCTCGTCTGGGGCGAGGACGGAGAGAAGTCCCGCACCGGCAAGATGGAGCTCGTCGACGGCAAGCCCTGCACCCGCTTCGCCGACGAGAACGCCGGGCGGCCGGCCTGTTTCCGGGCCTTCAAGGACGGCGAGCGTATCCATGCGGTGAAGGACCCCGGCGACACGGTTGAGGCCACCTGGCGGCTCATCCCCGGCAACACCGCCAACCTGTGAGCCCGGACCGTCGCCCCGCCCGCCGGCGGCCTGCCGCGAGGCGCGCGGCGGCGATCAGGCGCCGCCTCTGTCGCGGGTGAGGCCGAGGCCCTGGGCGTCCTCCTGCCGTGCCGACTGCCTGTCCTCGGCATCGAACGGGGAACGCTCGATGATCGCGTCGAGGTGGCGGAGGTATCGGCCAACGCTCGCGGCGCGCGGGGCGTCGCCGAGCATCTCGGCGAGCCCGAGCAGCAGCGCGCGCAGGCGCCGGAGCACCTGCAGCGAGTCGGCCCCGTACATCCTGATCTCGTCGAGCGCGAGCGAGAGGTAGTCGTCCCAGTCGGGCATCGGGACGACGAGGCGCAGCGTGCCGGCAGCGTCGGCCAGCCGGCCCGCGTCGAGATCGGCGCGGGCGAGCCGCCGGAGCAGGTCCTCGATCTGGTCGATCGCCTGGACGGCCGTCGTCGGGTCGTTGATCGCGGGGGAGAGCGCCTTGATCGCGATGTCGACGAGCAGCCTGAGGGGATATTTGGGGTCCTGGTCGTAGGTGCGCACCCGCCCGATCGAGACCGCCCGCCGCAGCGCGGCCGCGTCGATCGGCGCCGCTCCGCCATGGACGCGCAGGATCGGGGCGCCGTCCGCCAGCGTGTCGCCGATCGCCGCCTCCATCACGATGGTCGCATCCGCCGACCGCGCGAGCGAGACGAGGGCTTCGGGCTCGATGTGCTGGATCGTCCTCGGCGGGCCGTCGTGGCGAAGCTCGAGCGTGACCGGCGCGAGCCTCGCCGAGGCAGCCGCTTGGGGCGCCCGCCGCACCCCGCCGCGGCCCTCGTGGGCGAAGGTGTTGCGGATGACCGCGCGGCCGCGGTCGCCGATCATGCGCAGCGTGTTGGTGATCTGGAGGTCCGACAGCCGCTGCACCAGCCGGGCGAACACGAGCAGGCTCGCGATCAGGAGCCAGGCCGAGACCACCCACGAGATCTCGGGCACGTTGCCGTTCCCATCCCGGTCCACCCAGGCCATCGCGGCGAGCGCGTAGGTGAAGGTCGCGGCGAAGATGCCCATCGCGTGGAACAGCAGCGGGTCGTCAGCGAAGCCGAGCGCGATGCGCGGCGAGTAGGTGACGGCGCTGAACTGCACCATCACGAAGGCGATCGAGAACACGATCGCCGTCAGCGCCATCATGCCCGAGGCGATCGCCGACAGCGCCGACAGCGTGGCGGACGGCGAGATGCCGAGCCCGAGCGTGAGCCCGTAGGCGTACTCGATGCGCGGGATCACGAGCGCGGCCGTGATGC
>Ga0272446_1007587_pt1 | contig 10723 bp, 12 predicted proteins | sample YNPCB0061_FD_194587 | JGI IMG/M metagenome (GOLD analysis project Ga0272446, IMG submission 194587) | Hot spring microbial mat communities from Yellowstone National Park, WY, United States - YNP-CB-006-1 | ecosystem: Environmental > Aquatic > Thermal springs > Hot (42-90C) > Sediment | place...
CGTCATGTCATCCAGGAACCGTTCGCAGCGGAGCTTTTTCTGATGCGCAATCGAGAGAAAACTTGGTTGATTCATGCCTGTATTTTACAGGAAATGAGGGGGTTTGAGGAGGTTTTTCAGAGAGTCCCATAATTTATTTGCTTACGAAAAAATCGAGCGGCTTTCTATAGATATCCGCAAATTGCTTTAACTCTGCCACATCCAGCCGACGCTCGCCTCGCTCCACCTTGGAAACAAAAGATTGAGGCTTGCCGAGTTTCTTAGCAACCTCTACTTGCTTTAATCCCGCATCCTGGCGAGCCTTTTTTAGCTGTTCTACTGCTTTTCTATATTCTTTTGAGTAAATTGATTTTGGCATATCCTTGTTTTTATGTTATATTCTATTGTAGAATATCCCAAAATAGGTTATGATGTTTTCATGGCTATCTTTGGGAGCTCCTTTGTGTCGCCCGCGCACGGGAAGGGTGGGGTAAGGGCGACTATACAAAATGTTTCGGCCCCGCCGCCGTCCGAAAAAATGTTTTCTGGTTTTTCAGCCATTCTGTTTAATATAGGTTTGAATTTGGTTGTATAATTGCACCATAATTTTACTTTCATCTTTCTTGGCCGACTAGGGCCATGGTGCAATGCGCCACGGAATATGGAAATACTGGCTCGCCGCGCACGGCGCGGCTCGCTACAAAATCAATGGGCGGCACTTTGTGCCGCCCACCAATTCGTCGATCAAAAATCGGAAAGTCAAATTCTGGTGCCCGGGGTGGGACTCGAACCCACATGCCTTGCGGCTACGGATTTTAAGTCCGCTGCGTATACCATTCCGCCACCCGGGCCAAATAATCTCACAGCCGTTTTCTCATGTTTCTTCCGCGACGCTAAGGCTGAAGACTCTGGCAATTAGGACATAATATCCTTAGATTTTCAAGACCCTATATCGGCACGCGGTGCGAAACATCGGCTGTTTCTACATGCTGCGTCTCTAGAACAACGCCTGAATTTATTTCAGCCAAAAAGCGATAAATATTACAAAAGCGAGGAATGACACGCCGTCCCCGCTCGGTTTGGGACGAAGGCGTCTATTAGTTAAAAAGAAAGCCCCGTGTGGCGTGTAACCACAAGGGGCTCTAAGTGAGGCAAAAAGGAACTACACGAGGAGCCGGGCGGCGACCTCGGCGAGCGTCCGCGGGTTCACCTTGGACGGGTTCACGGCCGGGGCCTTGCGCGACCCGCGGCAAAAGAGGAACCCAGCCGGGTGAGCGAACCACTCGCTCATCTCGCCCGCGGCTTCGACGACGGCGCGGAGCTCGGCATGATCCATCCGCAGCGACTCGTCGCCGTGCCGGATGACGCCGAGATTGTGACCGTCCACGTAGACGATCACCCGCACCCCGCGCTCCTCGAACAAGATGCCGTTCGTCGCAAACTCTCGCGAGTTCGTGACGATGGCGACCTTGCCTCCGGGCAGGATCTCAGCCTTGTCGGCCTCGACCACGGCGCGCTGGCGAGCGCGTCCCGCCTGGAGCATGCCGGAGAGAATCTCCGACATCCGCTCGCTGACGAGCGCGTCGTTGCGCGGGTGCGTCGCCTGCAATGCGCGCAGAACGGCGTTCACGCCGGTCATGGCGAGTGTCTCCTGCGACTCGCGGCTCGCCTCGGGAGCGAGGAACTTCACGGCCGAACCGTGCGCGTCCTGCGCATCCACGAAGCGGATGAGAGGCGCGAGCGCCGCCTGGTCGGCGGGCGAGGCGTACTTGGCGGCGATGAGAGCGAAGCAGGAGTGGACGATGCCGCCCTCTCCCTTTTCACCCTTCAGGCCGCGGCCGCCCGCCTCGAGATCAAGCGCGAGGTCGCCCTCGGCCATCTCCTTGCCGTCCCAGTTGGCAGGACGGAAATCGATAGTGGCGTCATGCGCGCCGGGGATGAACTGCTTGGCCGCCCACACGGAGCAGACGGCGTCCAAGTCCACAACGAAATGCGTAAAGATCCTCATCTTACCCTCCTCTTGCCCGTGCGCTTTCCGCGCGTAGGCGGTTGAGATCGTCAAACAACGTTTCTGTTTCGTCCTTTCGGACTCATCAGGGTAAGTACACACTTGCCGACAGAGAGGGTTTTATTAATCCAGACCCTCGAACTGGAGTTATGCGACGACTAGCAGGATCCCCACTTGGCGCGGAGATCGTCGAGCGTTGCCGTGCCGCCGTTCGGCTTCGGCAAGGACTTCGGGAGAAGCCCCCAACCATCGCCAACCGGCGGACTTGGCAGGCCCGACGCGAGACCGCGAGCGCCTTCCCACTCACGCTCGAGCTCATCTTGGATCTCCTGGATGCGCTCGAGTTGAGCCTCCGTGAGACCCTCGGGCGGGAGGTAGATGATCTCGAAATTGTGCGGAGCGGCTGAGCACGACTTCGACCACTTGAGCACAACCTCGCCCGGGAGCACCTGCTCCCAAATCATCTCGCCCTCGCCATAGCGCTGGAGGCGGCGCGAGTACGGATCCGACCAGCCCGTGTTGGCACGATCCTGGCCATTGGGTCCGATGACCCAGCCGTCGCCCGCGTTGGTGCGGCCGCCGCGACGTCGCCAGATGCGGATATCGGTCGGCAGCCCGAGAGCCACCGCTTCCGTCTTCCGCCGCTGGTACTCCGCCTCGGCGTCGGCTTTCGCCCTTGCCTCGGCGGCCTGCCGCTCGCGCTTGTCGAGCTCGGCGGCGAACTTCGCTACGCCTTCGTCGGAGTACGGTTGCCCGTAATAATCTCCAGCGAGACGCACGCTGTCGCTTCCGAACTCGACCGCGAGGCCGAGCGCCTCGATCCGAGGCCTGAACGCCTCGAACTTCGGCTGGAACTGCTCGCGCGCAAGGCGCTTACGCTCCTGCTCGGCCTTCTCGGCTTCGAGCTGGGTGACGTGCCGCTCGACATCGGCGACGGTCTGCTCGGAGTAGAGTTGGCTCTGCCAACCCCACTTAAACGAAACCTCGCCTAGCTCCACGAGCTCGCGCCCGAGAGCCGTCAAACGAACGTTCACCGCATCGAGACGAGCGCCGAGCCCGGCTTCCTTGGCCGCCTTGCTCGCTGCCTCGGCTTCCGCCTTGGCCAGAGCTTCGCGGTCGGCTTTGGCCTGCCTGAGCTTCGCGCGCTCCTCATCCTGACGGCGCATCTCGTCCTCGCGCCGCTTCTTCTCGGCCTCGGACAACGCCGGCTTCTCCGACGTATCGATGTAGTAGGCCGAACGACAGTGATAGGAGCCCGCCTTGCGGAAGGCCGCCTCAACCGCCGGAACGAGTTTTTCGTCGAGCGGCTTGTCCCACTCGCCGCAAGAGAAGGTGTTAATCTCCTTCACCTCGGCAGTCGCCTCCCAACGCTCGCCATCGATGTCCTTCACGGACACCGAGATGATGCGCTGGATGCTGGCGGATGAACGAGTGCCGCGCGACACCCTGGCGTGCACGATGTAGTAATCTACATGCACTGGGATGAGTGCATGGTTGCCGCAGGCGAGATGCCCGCCGCGCGGCAAGTACACCGGACGCCGCGGCTCACCGTTGCGACCCGCGATGATGGTGGCCGAGCCGCCGGAAGTCATTGCGCCGCCCGATTCCCACATCGCGGCAAAGCCGCGCTTTGTCGTGTCGATCGAAACCGTTCTTTTCATTTTTTCCTCCGTCTCGTGCCCGTGGGGTTAAATTTGGCTTTTAGCCTCCCCGTGGGCGTGAATTGCCGCAATACTGCGGCGAGTTGCCACTCAACATGAGTAGCGCGCTAGATACCTGTGTTTTTAGATACCTACAGCGCTGCTCACAAAGCGACAACATCGGAGGAATTTCCTGCTAAATTTCGCTTATTAAAGAGCAATTTTGTTAATTTGAGGGCAGTTCATCACCTCAAATAACAAACCATTTTAGCCTATATTTAACTTTTTGTCAAGTCTTATATTTACAACCCAAGTTCTAACAACAATGCACCACCCAACGCCAAAACTGGCTCAAACAATATATTATTGGATGATAAGCAAGGACGCCCTTTACATTTCTTGAGACGTCAGCTGATTGGGCAATATCTCCTAAGCCAGGTTTCTCTGTAAAACACGGCTAAAACACTCTATCAAAGCCATAAAACAATCAATCTAGAAGTTAAATCTAACTGTTAACCACACGGAACATATCCATCGTAAAAGCACGCGCCAAAGCGATGCCAAAGCGATGGCTTAACAAGCTAAAGACAGCCGACGATCCTGCAAGTTGGACTAAAACCTCCTCCTCCGTCACGAGGTTAAACAGGAGGAAAACACGGAAACACGGATTTTGGTCGAATCTTTCGTCTCGACCAACCCGCGCCCCGAGGTCGCTCAAAGCCTGTTCGATTTTCCTCAATCTAAAAATATCCATCTCTGAAACGCGCTTCGCCGGCCTTGCCGTTAAAACCAGAGGCCCCAGTCGCGCATCCTTTTAATTTTCCGCACTCCTACTCAAACTAGAAACGCCTTGTTTTCATTTTCTCAAAAAAGCCATTCACTTCAAACCCGAAAGTCAGATTCTGGTGCCCGGGGTGGGACTCGAACCCACATGCCTTGCGGCTACGGATTTTAAGTCCGCTGCGTATACCATTCCGCCACCCGGGCGTAGTTTTCAATTTACCGGCGAATCCGCCTTTAATTCCATATCGCTCAATAGATCCTCTAAGACTTCCTTTTCGCCTAACAGCTCCCCGCGTATCTGCTGCAACTGGTCGATGTTGAACTTCCAGCTGTTGCTTAAAACGTGATAGGGCAAAGTCCTATCCTCCATGACAATCTCGTCGTGCGGCACGTCGCGTTCCAGCCGCACGAGATTATCCGTCCAATCTCCCAGGACGGCTTCGCAATTCTCCAGACTTTTCTCGATTTCCTTAAGACGCTTCAGGATTTCTTCCTTGGTCTTAGGAAGTTCTTTAGACGGATCGCCCGATTCGATCCGCATATTCATCATCTCCGCCATACTTCAAGAGTTTAACTGTTGGGCTAACCAGGCCAGTCGCGAATTGACGTCGTCCGGCATGGAATCAAGCGCTTTCTTAGCCCGTTCGCCCTGGATCTTGAGGAATTCGATACGTGAATCGATGGCGTGAGCTTTGCTGGCAATAGCCCGCAAAGTCGAAGCGCGGTGTGTCTGATGCACCGCTGCGATTTTCCTGATTTGGAAATTCGGTTGCATACCGCCGTGAGCTTAACCCAAATTCCGGCAAAAGCAAAGCCCCCATTCCAATTAACTTGATATGGGGGCTGAAGTTCACAGATACTCGCCGAATTTTTTGGCTGAAGCGGTGGGCAGGATGTAGACCGGCCTGGCATTCAGCTGCTCTTGGAGGAAATCCGATTCCAAATAAGTCTGGCCGCAACGTTTCTCGGCCGGCCGAGATGCCGCTGCCGCCGAATCCTCCTGCCATAAACGATACATGTATCCGGCCATGAAGGCCATGATGCCGATGAGCGCGAAGTAGACGGGGCGCAGATTCTCTTTTCCTTTCCGCATCTTCTCCTCCCTGGAGGTTTCAGCCAAAAGGGCTCTCCGCACTGAACCATGTTCCTCGGGAATAATCAAGGCCGGGATGGTAGAATACCAGCATGGTCCACCCTCTGAAGAAAATCCTCGCCCGGCTCGGCCCCGGGTTCGTGACCGGCTCATCGGACAACGACCCTTCCGGCATCGCCACCTATACCCAGGTCGGAGCGCAGTTCGGCTTGGGCCAGCTCTGGACTACAGCCTTCAATTTGCCGCTCATGATCGCCATCCAGGAGATGGCTGGGCGTATCGGCATGGTCACGGGCCAAGGCCTGACCGCGATTTTGAGGAAACACTACCCGAAGTTCGTGCTCTGGCTGGTCGTGCTGCTCGTCTTCATCGCCAATACCATCAACCTCGGGGCTGATTTGGGTGCCATGGCCGATTCGACCCGACTCTTGTTCCCGGACCTGCCGTTTGCGGCCTTGCTCATCGGTTTTACGGTACTTATCCTCGTGCTCGAGATTTTTTTGACCTACCGCACCTACGCCGAGGTGCTCAAATGGTTTGCCTTGAGTCTCCTGGGCTATGCCGTCACCGCCTTCATCGTGACCTCGGATTGGAGCGTAGTCCTGCACAGCCTCTTCATGCCAACCTTCACCTTCGACCGCGGCTTCATCACGGCCATCGTGGCTTTGCTCGGCACCACCATCTCGCCCTATCTCTTCATTTGGCAGGCGGATGAGGAAATCGAGGAGGAAATCGCGGCCGGGCGCACGACCATTGCCCAGCGCCGCGGCGCGGCCAAGGAGGAAGTCGCAAACATGCGCCGCGACACGATCATCGGCATGACCTTCTCCCAGATCATCACCTTCTCCATTATCGTGACCGCAGCCGGCACGTTCTTCCGCCACGGCCTGAATGACATTCAGACCACGGCCCAGGCCGCGAGCGCGCTTGAACCGTTAGCCGGACAATTCGCCGCCCATCTTTTCGCCTTGGGCGTCATTGGCACCGGCCTCTTGGCCGTACCCGTACTCTCGGCTTCCGCGTCCTACGCCCTATCCGAGGCGCTCGGCTGGAAAAACGGTTTATATAAGAAGCTCAAACAGGCGCACGGTTTCTACGGCGCCATAACCATCGCCACGTTCATCGGCCTGATCATCAACTTCATCGGCATCAACCCGATCAAGGCGCTGTATTGGACCGCAGTCCTGAACGGCCTCATCACGCCGCCGCTCGTGCTCATCATCTTGCTCGTGGCCAACAACAAAAAAATCATGGGCCGCTGGACTAACGGCTATTGGTCCAACCTGTTCGGCGGTATCTGTCTCGTCGCGACCGCCTTGGCCGTGACGTTACTCTTCGCTCTCTAGGCAAAAGTCCTGGCCATTTCCCGTCCGAACCATTAAGCTCTAGCCATATGGACGAGGAAGCGCGCATCACAACCCCCGAAGTCCAGGAAACCGAGACCGGGTTCGACCTATCTTTGCGGCCCAAAACCCTGGCCGAATTCATTGGTCAGCCGAAAATCAAGGAAAACCTGAGCATTTTCCTACAGGCCGCCAAGCAGCGCAACGAACCCTGCGAACATGTCCTGCTCTACGGCCCGCCCGGCCTGGGCAAGACGACATTGGCCCACGTCATCGCCCGCGAGATGGACGCCAACATCAAGGTCACGAGCGGCCCGGCTCTGGAACGCGTCGGCGATTTGGCCGCCATCTTGACCAATCTTGAGGAGGGCGACATCCTGTTCATCGACGAGATCCATCGGATGAATCGCAATATCGAAGAGGTGCTCTATCCGGCCATGGAGGATTACGCGCTCGACATCGTCATCGGCAAAGGTCCGACGGCGCGCACGCTCCGCCTGGACCTCAAGCGCTTCACCCTCATCGGCGCCACGACTCGCATCAGCCTCATTTCCGGGCCGCTCCGCGACCGCTTCGGCTCGGTCTTCCATCTGGATTTTTACGGCCTTGATGAGATGACGGCCATTGTGAAACGCACCGCTGACCTGCTTTCCGTTCCGATCGAAGAAGGGCCGGCTAGGCTCGTTGCAACCCGCAGCCGCCGTACTCCGCGCATCGCCAACCGCCTGCTCAAGCGCGTCCGCGACTACGCCCAGGTAAAAGGCGATGGGGCTTTGGACGAACGGATCGTCAATCTGGCCCTGGAGGCGCTCGAGATAGATCCGCGAGGCTTGGATGAAACCGACCGCCGCGTCCTGCGGAGCCTTATCGAGAAATTCAACGGCGGCCCCATCGGCCTCAACACCTTAGCCGCGGCTTTAAATGAGGAAATCGCCACGCTCGAAGACGTGATTGAGCCGTTTTTGTTGCAGGAAGGCTTCTTGAACCGCACGCCGCGCGGCCGCGTCGCCACCGACGCCGCTTACGCCCATTTGGGCTACGCCATCCCCAGACGCGACAATCAGCCCCCGCTTTCGGTATAATGATTCTAGTCGATAGTTGTAAGTCGCGAGTCCGAACTATCGACCATCAACTCACGACTTTCGACTAACCTATGGTCCCACTCATCTACTTTCTCATCGCCTGGGGCGTATTCATCCTGATTTTCGGCATCATGGCCATGTTAGCCATCCTGCAGATGATGCGCTTTGGTATCGCCGGCCTTGGCACCTATGCCTCGACCTTCCTTTTTATGGCGATAAGCGTCGTGACCATCCTAGGCTGCGTCGTCTATTTCTCGACGGTCGATTGGAGCCAGGGTGTGAACATCTTCGGCGGACTCATGAATTCCCCGTTCTTCAACCCGAGCCCAACCTGAAAATATGCTGGACCTACATCATCTCCCGGGATCCGACCTGAATGAGCAGAAGTTCCTGCTCTTCCGCCGCCATCCCATCACCCTCATCCCGCTCGGCATAACAACGGCTGCGGTCCTGGTGCTGCCCTTGGCCGGTTATATCGCACTGAATGCGCTTAAGCCCGATTTCCTGGCTGAGCCCGGCTTCCTGACGCTCTACGTCCTAGGGGCGAGCGCCTTTTTCCTTTTCGGTGCGCTCTTCGCCTTCCAGATGTTCATCGAATACTGGCTGGATGTCTTTATTCTCACGGACAAACGCATCCTGGACATCGACCAGCACGGCTTGTTCAGCCGCACGGTCTCCGAACTCCGGCTCTACCGCGCCCAAGACGTAACCGCCGAGGTCAAGGGTATGCTCCATTCGATCATCGACTACGGCAACGTCTACGTCCAGACCGCCGGCGAGATCGAGCGTTTCCAGTTCGAGGACGTGCCGCACCCCAACCATGTCGCTAAGCTCATCCTTGAACTGGCCGAGGAGGACCGCAAGGAACATCTCGAAGCGGCGGTCGAGGATTTCGCTATGCCGGACAAGGCCGACAATATAGCGAAAGAGAAAGTAGCCCACCGGATAGAGCCTTGAATCATCGAATGGCCAAAAAAAAAAGACGCGCCCCGAGGCGCGTCCTTTCATTTGCAGCCTTTTGACCCGACACGCTGTTTGTGCTTCAATGGCTTGGCTCATCCGGAGGCTCTATGCAAAACCACATCACCGGCCAGTACTTTTCGCAACGAGATTTTTCACTCCGCGCTGCAGACATCTTGGACCGCGTCTGTCACGACACCGGCTTCAAGGCGGAACAAGAAATATTCCGCGGCTACATCTACGACCGCGATAAGGTCGGCAGCCTCATCTATCGCGGCGCTTGGCGCGGCAAATCAGTCGTCCTCAAACTCCAAGGGCTCAAGCCCGAACTCGATGAGGGCACGATCCTGAAATCTTTCGCCGCCCAAAACCGAAGCCAGCTCGTACGTCTACCTGCGCTCTACGTCCATGTCCCCTGGTCCGATGAGCTCGGTTACATGTACCTGATCAGCGAATACGTGGCCGCGCCGCGCATCTTCGTACCGCCTACGGCGACCGCAGAACAGATGACCGAGTTCTGCCGTTTCTACCAAGAATACCGGACGAATTGCGTCTGCGAACCCTGGATCCAGGTCCCAAAAAACAGCGCCCTTGAGTTAACGTTGGCCAGGATGCGGCACTGGCTGAAGATCTGCACGCACAAGAACCGGATCGACCGGGAAATCCTGACCCCGCGCTGCAGCCGCTTCGCGACACTCGCCGAGCGATGCTTGCGCGACGAGAACCTCGTCTTCGGCCACGGACACCTGATGGCCGACAATATCCTGAAACAGCCCGACGGCCGCTACGTCCTGCTTTCCAACCTGGACTGGGGTTGGCGCTTGCCCTGGTACGATTTGGCCTTCAACCTCTGGTCCTGCAACCTGCGTCTGCGCGACACGGACCTAGACTTCCCCGGGTTCCTCAAGTTGCAGGACGCCTGGCGCGATGTCTACCGGAGCATCCCCGCCATCCAAGCCGATCCTGACTTCGACCGCCGCTTTGACTTCGTGATGCTGGAACGCACGCTCGGAGCCATCCTAGCCGATCTTGGAGCCAGCGACTTCTTCGGCCGACCGGAAAACGCTGACCATCTCCGGCATCTGCTCGACCTGCATCTGCATTATTTCGACTATTTGGCCGACGCGCTCGAATGAATTGAAAACCCACCGATTCGCGGTGGACTTTTTATTATCCTTCGATTGCTTTGAGATTAACCCAGCCAGCTCCTTCAGAATCCGGTCGCGCAGCATGTTCATCTGAATCCGGGCCGCAGTTTGTGAGAGCTCGGTCCGCCAGCGCCGTTCGTCCTCGGCCAGGAATTCCAGATCGCGGTCGTTGTAACCCTTGATGACAGCCGGATCACCTTCGGCTAGCTCCTTCCTCAACTGGGCAATCCTGACACGATCCTTCTTTATTTGGCGCGCCTCCGCCAAGCTCCTCACGCCTCCCGTTCCCTCTGTCCTTTGCGTCCTAACCGCCTCCATGGCATCCAAAAGCTCGCTGGCCCTGCGATTCTGCAAGTAAATTTTGCTCATTTTAGCCTGCAACTCTTCCTGCCAGGCGTCGCTTTTCAACTCCCGTTTCAGCATCGACTTCATGTTTTCCAGGCACTGCAACATGTCCGGCCTAAAATCAATCCCAATATCTCGAGTTACTTCTGCTGTATCTCATTTAGCAAACGCCTGCTTTCCGGGCTGATGCGGCGAAGGGCTATACTTGCTGGTTTATCAGCCGCACGCCCGATCTCAGCCAACTGGACGTAATTATTCAAGGCCTGCGTCTGCTTCCCTTCCAGACCACGCGATTCCTTAATGGCGTCATATACCATCTTCTCGATGGTCTTCCCGGTAAGC
>Ga0272446_1007589_pt1 | contig 10722 bp, 9 predicted proteins | sample YNPCB0061_FD_194587 | JGI IMG/M metagenome (GOLD analysis project Ga0272446, IMG submission 194587) | Hot spring microbial mat communities from Yellowstone National Park, WY, United States - YNP-CB-006-1 | ecosystem: Environmental > Aquatic > Thermal springs > Hot (42-90C) > Sediment | place...
GTTCCCCGGTCAGCCCCGCGGCGTCGCTGCCGCCGGTGCCGAGGCCGACCCAGACGCCGGTGGGCAGCGCGGGCTGGCGCGCCACCAGCGCGCGGGCGAGGAGATTCTTCGCGTAGTCGGTCAGGACGGTCATGGCGTGCTCTCCCGGCTGCTCAGCTCACCACCGCGCCATCGGGCCAGCGCCAGCTGGTGCCGTCGCTGATCGCGAGGCGCTTGCTCCCCGCGCCGTCCGAGACGTAAGCTAGGCAGCGCGCAAAGGTCGCCGCCGAGGGCAGCGTCGCGACCGTATAGGTCGGCAAGCGAAAAGGCATGGTCGTCTCGACATAGGACGTGCCCTTGGGCGCAAGCTGCAGCGGGATGTTGGTGTCGCCGCCCTGGGCGCTGATCCGCGGCGCCCCGCCCGTGGCGGCGGCATCGAGACGGAGGGAGTTGCCCGGCGTGCCGGTGGCGTTGACCTCGACCGCCGTCTGCCCGCGCGTCTGCAGCCGAATCCCCCCCGTGCCCTTGGCGGCGATGCTCAGGCTGATGTTCGTGTCCGCGCCCTGGGCGGCGAGGGAGGGCGCCCCGCCCGCGGCGGTGGCGGTCGCGCCGAGGCGGTTCGCCGCATTGGCCGGCGTGGTGACGGCGAAGCCCGCGCCGCCGCCCGCCCCGCCGAGCGTCACGGCGCCGGAGGCGGACAGGCGCAGCAGCTCGACCCCGCCGGCGGCGGCGGCGATCTCGCTTGCCGAGGGCGCGAAGAGGCCGCTGCCGTCGCTGCCGACAGCGAGGCCCGGCCGGTCCGCCCGCCCCGCCGGGGCGCCCGCGCCGACATGGCCGTTGGTGCCGGCATTGACGAGCGGCCCGCCGAAGCCGTTGCCGAGCAGCGCCGGGCTGCCGAGGAAGACGGCGTTCGGCGTGCCCGCGGCGACATTGGCGAGGTGGATCGCCGCCGAGCCGTCGTTCAGCCGGTTGTAGTTCTCGGCGCGGAAGGCGAAGACGTCGAGGCGGTTGTTCGCGCCCTCGATGCGGATGGCGTTGCTCTCGGCGTCGTCGACCCTGAGGTTGCCGATCTGGATGCGCGCGTTGCTGCCCTCGATGCGCAGGCCGCTGGCGCCCGGCAGCGGCGCGCCCGCGCCGTTCCACAGCTCGCCCTGGGTGGTGGCGTTGGCGATCTGGCCCTCGACGCCGTTGCCGGTGACCTGGATGCCGTGGCGCGCGAAGTCGGTGTAGAGGCTGCCGATGTAGAACTTGGTCGTGCTGCCCGCGGCCGAGGCGGCGAAGAGCACCGCCGCGCGCGCGCCGAGGACGAAGACATCGTCCATGAACAGCCCGTCCACGCGGCGGAAGACCAGCGTGTCCTGGTTGTCCTGCTGCCAGCGCAGCACGTCCTCGTCCGAGGTGGCGAAGGGCCAGAAATGGACGTGCTCGATGCGGGAGGTGTCGTAGGCGCGGTCCATCTCGATCCCGGTGGTGAAGACCTGGCCGCGCAGGCGCTGGATGGTCAGCCGGCCGGAATTGTCGCACCAGATCCCGCGGTTGACGGCGCAGAGGAAGACATTCTCGAAATCCACCGCGCCGAGGCAGTCCTGGATGCGGAAGACGAAGTCGTAGGGCGTCGGCGCCCAGCCCGGCACCTGCGGCGCGCCATGGGTCTGGCGGATGGCGAGGTCGCGCACCGCCGAGCCGCGCGCCGCCACGCCGGTGAAGGTGAAGGGGGTGAAGCCGGTGGTGTCGATGGTCAGCCAGGTCCCGGCGGCGACGTTCGGCCCCTCGGTGAAGCCGGCCCCCTGGAAGGTGACGGAGACGCCGCTGACCACCACCGGGCTCGCGAGCCGGTAGCGGCGGGGGCCGAATTCGAGCACGCCGCCGCCGGTCGCGGCCATGGCGTCCACCGCCGCCTGGATCGCCGGGGCGTCGTCGGCGACGCCGTCGCCGACCGCGCCGAACTCGCGCACATGCAGCGGACGGTCGGCGAGCAGCCCGGCGCGGAGCTGGGCGAGGCTCGCCCGCCGCGTCGCCGCCGCCGCGCCGCTGCCCTGGACGATCGGCAGCAGGTCGGCATCCGCCGCCGCCGCGATGGCGGGCAGGGCGCTGATCTTGGTGTCGGACATCGGGATCTCCCTGAGGGTGTCGGGACGGAGGGGTGATCAGAGAAGGAGGACGGCGCCGCTCTCGGTCAGCAGCCGCCCGCCCGCCTCGGTCAGCAGCCGCGGCGGCGGGCTGACGGCGAAGGGCGGCGAGAGGGCGAACAAGGCCGGGTCGGCCACGTCGGCGGCGGCGATGCGGTAGCCGTCGGCCGCGGCGGGGGCGGTGAAGACCGCGCTCGCGCGGCCGCCCGTGACCGGCACGGTCTGGGGCGGGGCGGCATCGGCGCCGCCTGCGTTGCGCAGGGCGAAGGTCACCTGCGCCACCGGGCCGGTGATGGTGGCCCCCGCCGCCAGCGCCTCGCCGGGCAGCACGCGGGAGGGCGGGGGGTCGAGGAGGATGGCGCGCGGCTCCGCCGCGGCGGCCAGCGTGACGCCGAAGCGCAAGCGCGCCGAACGCAGCAGCGCCGGCGCGGCGCCGGCGCCGTCCAGCGTCACGCCCCCGCCGGCGGTCGCGCCGCCGCGGATCGGCACCAGCGCGGTGGCGTCGGCGGCCTGGACGATGACGACGTCCCCGGGCAGCAACGCCGTCGGGGCGGCGGCGAAGTAGCCGGGGGCGAGGACGGTGGCGCGGTCGTCCTCGGTCCGGTAGTGCCAGAGGGTGAAGCCGTTCGCGGTGGTCAGCGCGGCGAGGCGGGTGGGGGTGAAGGGCATGCGGGGCTCCTCGCCCGCCCCGGGGCGGAGGGCGCGTGCCATCCGCCGGGGCGGGCGCTCGGGAGGGGGTCGGGCTGTCGGGGAGCGGGGGCGGTGCGGCGGGCGCACTTCGCCCGTTGCTGGGGGTTGCGTACAGGAACAAAAGCAGAACGTCAAGGGAAAAAGTCCTATGCCGCGACGGGCGGCGCAGGGGGTGCCGAAGGCGGCGCGCGTGATACTCTGCGCATCACGCCGTCCATCTTCGCCCCCGGGGACCCGCGCCGATGCTCCGACGCCTGCTGCCCGCGCTCGCGCTCTGCCTCCTCGCCCTGCCCGCCGCGGCCGAGGAGCGCGTGCTCAACGTCTTCAACTGGTCGGACTACATCGATCCCTATGTCGTGCAGCGCTTCACGCGCGAGAGCGGCATCCGCGTCCGCTACGACGTCTTCGACAGCCTCGAGACGCTGGAAGGGCGGCTGGCCGCCGGGCGGTCGGGCTACGACATCATCGTCCCCACCAGCGAGCCGACCTTCGCGCGGCTCCTGCGCGCCGGGGCCCTGAGGCCGCTCGACCGCGCGGCCATCCCGAACTGGCGCCACCTCGATGCCACGCTGATGGAGCGCGTGGCGGTGATCGACCCCGGCAACCGGCACGGGGCGATCTACCTCTGGGGCACGGTCGGGCTCGGCATCCGTCCCGACCGCGTGCGCGCCGCCCTCGGCGCGGATGTCCCGCTCGACAGTCTCGACCTGCTGTTCAAGCCCGAGAATGCGCAGCGCCTCGCCCGCTGCGGCCTCATGGTCATGGACAGCGCGACCGATGTGCTGCCCTCGGTCCTGCGCTGGCTCGGCCGCGACCCCAACGGCCATTCGGCCGAGGACCACCGCGCCGCCGAGGCGGCGCTGATGGCGATCCGGCGGCATCTGCGCGCCATCATCCCCTCCTCCTCCATCCTCGACGCGCTGGCGGCCGGAGAGGCCTGTGTGGCCCTCACCTATTCCGGGGACGTGATCCAGGCCGCCGCGCGCGCGCGGGAGGCGAACCGCGGCGTCGAGCTCGCCTATGTCATGCCGCGCGAGGGCGCCCAGCTCTGGTTCGACATGCTCGCGATCCCGGCCGACGCGCCGAACCCCGCCGCCGCCCATGCCTTCATCGACTTCCTGCTGCGCCCCGAGGTGATGGCCGCCATCACCAGCCAGGTGCGCTACCCCAATGCCGTGCCGGCGAGCCGCCCCTTCGTGGCCGAGGCGGTGCGCGAGGATCCCTCGGTCTTCCCCCCGGCCGAGGCGCTCGCGCGGACCTTCGTGGCGGGCACCCCGCCGCGCGAGGCGGAGCGGGCCCGCACGCGGCTCTGGGCGCGCTTCAAGGCCGGGCGGTAGGTTGCGCGCCCCCGCCGAGGCCGCCCCGCCGGCGGCGCTGCTCCGCGCCGAGGGCATCAGCAAGCGCTTCGGCGCCACCCTCGCCCTCGACGCGCTCGACCTCGAGATCCGGCAGGGCGAGTTCTTCGCCCTGCTCGGCGGCTCGGGGTCGGGCAAGTCCACCCTGCTCCGCATCATCGCCGGCTTCGAGGCGCCGGATGCGGGCCGGCTGCTGCTCGAGGGGCGGGACATCGGCACGACCCCCCCCTGGGCGCGGCCGGTGAACATGATGTTCCAGTCCTATGCCCTGTTCCCGCACATGAGCGTCGCGGAGAACGTCGCCTACGGGCTGCGCCGGGCCGGGCTCGCGCGCAGGGCGGCGGCGGCGCGCGCGGCCGAGGCGCTCGCCATGGTCGGCCTCGAGGGCTTCGGCGCGCGGAGGCCGCACCAGCTCTCGGGCGGGCAGCGCCAGCGCGTCGCCCTCGCGCGCAGCCTGGTGATGCGCCCGCGCCTCCTCCTGCTCGACGAACCGCTCGCCGCGCTCGATGCCGGCCTGCGCGAGCGCACCGGCTTCGAACTCCGCGCCCTGCAGCGCGCAACCGGCGCGGCCTTCGTGATGGTCACCCATGATCAGGAGGAGGCGCTCGCGCTTGCCGACCGCGTGGCGCTGCTCGATGCCGGGCGCGTCGCGCAGGTCGGCGCCCCGCGCGAGATCTACGAGCGCCCGGCCTCGCGCCTCGTCGCCCGCTTCCTCGGCGCGGCCAATGTGTTCGAGGGCCGGGTCGCGGGCGGCGGCTTCGACAGCCCCGAGGCCGGCGCCACCTTCGCCGGCGCCATTCCCGAAGGCACCGTCGCCGTTGCCCTGCGGCCGGAGCGCATCCGCATCGTCGCCGCCGCGGAGGGGCCGAACACCGCGCGCGGCGTGGTCGAGGAGGTGGCCTTCCGCGGCGACGATTCCCTCGTGCTGGTGCGGCTCGCGGGCGGGGCGCGGCTGCGCCTCGCCCATGCCGAGGCCGCCGGCGCGCCCCCCCCGCGCGGGGCGGCGGTCATCCTGGCCTGGGATGCGGCCGCGGTGGTGGCCCTGCCGGCATGAGGGGGCGGGCGCTGGTGCTCGCCCCGGCCTGGGCGTGGCTGCTGCTCTTCGTCGCCGCCCCGGCCGGGATCCTGGTCGCGATCGCGCTCGCCGAGCCCGATTCCGGCCTGCCGCCCTTCCGCCTCGCCTGGTCCGGGGCGGGCTTCGCCCCGCTGGTCGAGGACGCCTACTACCTCGACGCGCTGCTCGCGGCGCTGCGCGTGGCGGGGATGACGGCGGCGCTCTGCCTGCTGCTCGCCTATCCGCTCGCGATCGGCATCGCGCGCGCCGCGCCGGGGCGGCGGGTGCTGCTGCTCGCGGCCCTCATGCTGCCCTTCTGGACCGGCTTCCTGCTGCGCGTCGGAGCCTGGATCGGCCTCTTGCGCGACCAGGGCTGGATCAACGGCGCCCTGCAGGGGCTCGGGCTGACCGCGGCGCCGCTGCCCCTGCTCTACACCGAAGGGGCCATGCTCGCGGGGATGGTCCATGCCTATCTGCCCTTCGCGGTGCTGCCGCTCTTCGCCGCCCTGCTCCGGCTCGATCCGGCGCTGATCGAGGCGGCGGAGGACCTCGGCGCGCGGCCCTTCACGGCCTTCCTGACGGTCACGCTGCCGCTTACCGCGCCGGCGGCGGCGGCGGGCTTCCTGCTGGTCTTCATCCCCGCCGCCGGGGAGTTCGTGATCCCCGAACTGATGGGCCCGCCCGAGGCGCAGCTCGTCGGGCGCGTGCTGTGGCAGGAGTTCTTCCAGAACCGCGACTGGCCGGTGGCCGCCGCGCTCGCCCTCGCGCTGCTCGTCCTGCTGCTCGCGCCGCTCCGGCTGTTCCAGCGCCTCGAGGCGCGGCGATGAGGCGGGGGCGGCTGCTGCGGGCGGCGATGGCGGCGGGCTTCGCCTTCCTCTGGGCGCCGATCCTGCTGCTCGTGGCCTATGCCTTCAGCGGGGCGCGGATCCCCTTCACCTGGGGCGGCTTCTCGCTGCGCTGGTTCGCGGCACTCGCCGCCAATGACCGGCTGGTCGAGGCGGCGCTGCTCTCGCTGCGCGTCGCGGCGGGGGCGGCCAGCCTCGCCGTGCTGATCGGCGGCGCGGCGGGCTGGGCGCTGGCGCGCTGCGGGCGCTTCCGCGGCCGCGCCCTGTTCGGCGCGTTGATCGGCGCGCCGCTGGTGCTGCCCGAGGTGGTGACCGGCCTCTCGCTCTTGCTGCTCTTCGTCGTGCTGGAAGGGCTGACCGGCTGGCCGCAGGGGCGCGGGGCGACAACCGTGCTGCTCGCCCATGCGACGCTCGGTGCGGCCTTCGTCGCGGTGGTGGTGCAGGCGCGGCTGGCCGAGGCCGACCGCAGCCTGGAGGAGGCGGCGATGGACCTCGGCGCGACGCCCTTCACGGCCTTCCGCACCGTCACGCTGCCGCTCATCGCCCCGGCGCTGGCCGCCGGCTGGCTGCTCGCCTTCACCCTCTCCCTCGACGACCTGGTGATCGCCTCCTTCGTCTCGGGGCCGGCCGGCACGACCCTGCCCATGGTGCTGTTCTCCATGCTGCGCCTCGGCCTGACGCCGGAGGTCAACGCCCTCGGCGCGGTGGTGGTGCTGGGGGTGGGGGTGGTGCTGGCGCTGGTGGCGCTGCTGCTGCGCCCGCGGCGGGGCTGAAGGGGCGTCATGGTTCCGCCGCGGCGGCGTGGCATGCTCGGTGCATGACCCTTCCCGCCCGCCTCTTCCTCCCGCTCGCGCTCGGCCTTGCCGCCTGCGCCGAGCGCTGGGAACGCCCCGGCGCGACCGAGGCCGAAGCCGAGGCCGCGCAGGCGGCCTGCACCGCGCTCGCGGCGCGCGAGGTGCCGCCGGCGCTGGTCTGGACGCAGATCGCCCCGCCGCGCTTCGACCCGCCCGAGCGGCGCTGCCGCACCTGGCGCGGCGTGACCGAGTGCTGGACCCGGCCCGGCCGCTACCACCCGCCGCTCTATGGCTGGGTGGACGCGGCGGAGGAAGAGCGCCGGGAGGCCCGCGCCGCCTGCCTGCGCGAAGGGGGCTGGACCTACCGGGGCCTCGAACTCAGGCTGCGCTGAGCCCGGGTTGATGGCGGGGGGAGGGGGGATTAGGGTCCGCCCCGTCCTCCACCCCCGAGCGGGCCCGCCATGACCCTGATCGCCGACCGCCTGAACCGCATCTCCCCCTCGCTGACCATCGCCATGACGGCGAAGGCGCGGGCGCTCAAGGCCGCCGGGCGCGACGTGATCAGCCTCTCGGCCGGCGAGCCCGACTTCGACACGCCGCGCAACATCAAGGACGCGGCGATCGCGGCCATCGAGAGGGGGGAGACGAAGTACACCGACGTCGCCGGCACCCTCGCGCTCCGCCAGGCGGTCTGCGAGAAGTTCAGGCGCGACCATGGCATCGACTACACGCCCGAGGAGATCCTCGTCGCCACCGGCGGCAAGCAGGTGATTTTCGACGCCCTCGTCGCCACCATCAACCCGGGCGATGAGGCGATCATCCCCGCCCCCTGCTGGGTCTCCTACCCGGACATCGTCTCGCTCGCCGAGGGCACGCCCGTGATCGTGCAGTGCGGCCAGAACACCGGCTTCAAGATGACGGCCGAGCAGCTCGAGGCCGCGATCACGCCGAAGACGAAGTGGCTGATCTTCAACAACCCCTGCAACCCGACGGGCGCGGCCTACAACGCCGCCGAGCTCAAGCCGCTGACGGAGGTGCTGATGCGGCACCCCCATGTCTGGGTCTTCACCGACGACATCTACGAGAAGCTCGCCTATGACGGCTTCCGCCCGGCCACGGTCCTCGAGGTCGAGCCGCGCCTGAAGGACCGCACCGTGACCATGAACGGCTGTTCCAAGGCCTATGCCATGACCGGCTGGCGCATCGGCTTCGCCGGCGGGCCGCTGCCCCTGATCAAGGCGATGGACAAGCTGCAGAGCCAGTCCACGTCCAACGCCTGCAGCATCGCCCAGGCCGCGGCCGTCGAGGCGCTGACCGGCCCGCAGGACAGCATCGAGGAGATGCGGCGGGTCTATCAGCGCCGCCGCGACCTGGTGGTGGAGATGCTGAACCAGGCGCCGGGGATCCGCTGCCACAAGCCGGAAGGCGCCTTCTACGTCTTCCCCGACATGCGCGGCTGCATCGGCAAGACCACCGCCGGGGGGCGGAAGATCGAGACGGATGAGGACTTCACCCTCGCCCTGCTCGAGGAACAGGGTGTGGCCACCGTGCACGGCGCCGCCTTCCTCAGCCCCGGCCACTTCCGCATCTCCTACGCGACCTCGGACGACCTCCTGCAGGAGGCCTGCACCCGCATCCAGGCCTTCTGCGCAGGGATGCGCTGAGGGCGCGCCGCGCCGCCTCCCCTCGCCCCACCGCCTCTCCGACAGGACACCGACCGCCATGCCCGCCCTGGCCGCCCGCCTCAAGGACGTCTCCATCTCCGCCTCCGTCGTCATGACGATGAAGGGGCGCGAACTCGCGGCGAAGGGGATCAAGGTGATCAGCCTCGCCTCCGGCGAGCCCGACTTCCCCACGCCGGCGCACGCGATCGAGGCCGCGCACAAGGCGGCGCTCGCCGGGGACACCAAATACCCCCCGCAGGACGGCACGCGCGCGCTGAAGGAGGCCGTGCAGCGCAAGTTCAGGCGCGACAACAACCTCGACTACGCGCTCGACGAGATCATGGTCGCCAATGGCGGCAAGCAGTGCATCTTCAACGCCTTCATGGCGACGATCGATCCGGGCGACGAGGTCGTGATCCCGAGCCCCTACTGGATCTCCTACGCCGACATGGCCAAGGTCGCGGGCGGGCGGCCGGTGCCCGTGACCTGCCCGCAGAACAACGGCTTCAAGCTGCGGCCCGAGGATCTGGAGGCCGCCATCACGCCGCGCACCAAGTGGGTGCTGCTGAACTTCCCCAACAATCCGACGGGCGCGGCCTGCTCGCGCGCCGAGATGGCCGCGATCGCCGAGGTGCTGAAGAAGCACCCGCACCTCTGGGTCATGACCGACGACATGTACGAGCACCTCGTCTATGACGGCTTCGAGTTCTGCACCATCGCCGAGGTCGCGCCCGAGCTGAAGGAGCGCACGCTCACGGTCAACGGCGCCTCCAAGACCTACGCCATGACCGGCTGGCGCGTCGGCTTCTGCGGCGGGCCGAAGGACCTGATCAAGGCGATGGTCAACATGCAGGGCCAGGCGACCTCGGGCATCTCGACCATCTCCCAGGCGGCGGCGGCAGCAGCGCTCGACGGCCCGCAGGACCTCGTGGCCGAGCGGGCGGCGATCTACAAGCAGCGCCGCGACCTCGTGGTGGCCATGCTCAACGAGGCGCCGGGCCTCTCCTGCCACAAGCCGGAAGGCGCCTTCTACGTCTTCCCCAACATCGCCGGCTGCCTCGGCAAGACGAGCAAGGGAGGCCGGCGGATCGAGACCGACACCGACTTCGCCCTCGCCCTGCTCGAGGAGAAGCACGTCGCCGCCGTGCAGGGCGCGGCCTATGGCATGTCGCCCTATCTGCGCATCTCCTACGCCACCGACACCGAAAGCCTGCGCGAGGCCTGCGCCCGCATCCAGGAGTTCTGCCGGGAACTCTCGTGATCCGGCAGGGGCGCGATTCCGACGCCGAGGGCTTCATCGCCCTGATCGGCGCGGCCTGGGCGGAATACCCGGGCTGCGTGCTCGACGTGGACGGGGAGGTGCCGGAACTGCGCGCGCTCGCCACCTGGTTCCGCGACCAGGGCGGCATGCTCTGGGCCGCCGAGCGCGACGGGCGGATCATCGGCATGGTGGCGACCCGGCCGCGGCAGGAGGATGCGGCCTGGGAGATCTGCCGCATGTATGTGGACGCCACCGCCCGCGGCACGGGCCTTGCGGGCGACCTGCTGCGCCGGGCGGAGGCGCATGCCCGCGCGGGCGGCGCCGAGCGCCTCGTGCTCTGGACCGACACGCGCTTCACCCGCGCCCACGCCTTCTACGAGAAGCACGGCTATGTGCGGCAGGGCTCGATCCGCATCCTCGACGACCTCTCCCATTCGCTCGAGTTCCGCTATGCCAAGCCGGCGCGCGGGCTGGTGGTGGAGGCGCTGGATGCGGCGGCGGCGGCGAGCGCGGAGCGCCGGCTGGCCGAGATCCTGATGGCCTGCGTCGCCGAGGGCGCCTCGCTCGAGTTCCTGCCCCCGCTCGCCCCGGCCGCCGCGCGCGCCTTCTGGAAGGACGCCTCGGCGCAGGTGGCGGCGGGACGGCGCGTGCTGCTCGCCGCCTGGCTGGATGGCGCGCTGGCCGGGACCGTGACGCTCGACCTCGCCACCGCCGAGAACCAGCCCCATGTCGCCGCGCTGCAGAAGCTGATGGTGGACCCGCCGCTGCGCCGGCGGGGCATCGGCCGCGCCCTGCTGCGCCGGGCCGAGCAGGCGGCGCGCGCCCATGGGCGGACCATCCTCACCCTCGACACCCGCGCCGGCAGCGCGGCGGAGGCGCTCCACCGCGCCGAAGCCTGGCGCGAGCTCGGCCGCATCCCCGGCTTCGAACTGGACGGCGCCGGCGTTGCGC
>Ga0272446_1007590_pt1 | contig 10722 bp, 8 predicted proteins | sample YNPCB0061_FD_194587 | JGI IMG/M metagenome (GOLD analysis project Ga0272446, IMG submission 194587) | Hot spring microbial mat communities from Yellowstone National Park, WY, United States - YNP-CB-006-1 | ecosystem: Environmental > Aquatic > Thermal springs > Hot (42-90C) > Sediment | place...
GTCAAAGAAGTTGTGCGGCTCAAAAAGGCGGCTACGCGGGACTTGGTCATGGAAATAGCCTGCGGACTAGCCAATCTTCGCCTCAGTTTTCCGTAATCAAATACTTATGATAGATAATGTCTAATAAACAAGCGTCCAACGGGCAGTATCTTAGCACTTCTGAAGTGGCACTTCTGAACCGTCGGACGCACGGGCAGTTCTTTTTCTTGCAGCGTACAATTACGATGACAAATTATGACGACATCGTTTTTAAGAATTCGTCGTTGCTGCGCGTGGATTTTAAGCGGTCTAAGAGCAATTCCATCGCTTCAAGCGAAGTGTGGTCGCCCAGAAATTTCCGTAGCACCCAGATACGCCCGAGTTCATTAGGTGCGATAATTAGCTCTTCGCGCCGTGTGCCAGAGCGATTGACATCAATAGCAGGGAACACGCGCTTTTCAGCTAAACGGCGGTCTAAGACCAACTCCATATTGCCCGTGCCTTTGAATTCCTCGAAAATCACCTCGTCCATCCGCGAACCTGTTTCCACCAATGCTGTGGCAATAATCGTGAATGAGCCTCCTTCGTCCACATTTCGTGCTGCGCCGAAAAAACGCTTGGGTTTGTGCAGGGCATTGGCATCCACGCCGCCGGATAAAATCTTGCCAGAATGGGGAATAACCGTGTTGTGAGCGCGTGCCAACCGTGTAATAGAATCCAGGAGAATGACCACATCTTGGCGAGCCTCCACGAGGCGTTTTGCTTTTTCTAACGCCATGTCTGCCACTTGAACGTGGCGTTCTGGCGGCTCATCGAACGTAGAGGCAATCACTTCAGCTTTGACCGACTTCTGCATGTCCGTTACCTCTTCGGGGCGTTCGTCTATAAGCAAGACGATGAGTTTTACCTCAGGATGATTACGGCTAATGCTGTTGGCGATTTTTTGCAGCAAAATTGTTTTGCCAGATTTGGGCGGCGAGACGATAAGCCCGCGTTGCCCTTTGCCGATGGGGCTGAGTAAATCTATAATCCGCATATCCAATTCGCCCGGCACTGTTTCGAGTTTGAGGCGTTTTTCGGGGTAGAGTGGCGTGAGGTTATCAAAAATCGTGCGGTCACGCATGATTTCGGGGTCGGTGTAGTTCACCTTCTCCACTTTGAGGAGTGCGAAAAACCGCTCCGCTTCTTTGGGTGGGCGCACGTGTCCGGTAACGGTGTCGCCTGTGCGCAAACCAAAACGTTTAATTTGCGACGGCGAAACATAGATGTCATCTGGCGAAGGCAAGTAATTGTAGTGCGGCGACCGCAAAAAACCATATCCGTCTGGCAAGACCTCCAGCACGCCTTCGTTGTACGAAACGCCATTTGCCATCTCTTGCTGTGACTGATGGTGCATGACCGCTTCGGTGATTTTGAAAATCAGGTCTTGTTTGCGGAGTTCCGTAAAATTAGCAATCCCAAGCTGTTTAGCAATCTTGGTCAACTCCACGATTTTTTTGGTTTGGAGGTCGGCAATATCAATCCATGCGGGATTGAGAAAATCGTCATTTTGGGGCATTGAAGAACCTTTTGAGGCGAATGAAAAAGTGTATAAAAAGGAATTTGCCTAAGTTATCCTTAGGATTGAGGAGCAACAAAGATTGGTTGAGCGGTTGAGCTATAACCATCAAGTCAGAAACCATCAAGCAGAGTATTCTACTGGAAATCATGCCCGCTCAATCCGCACCGACAAGCATGTATCATGTCTTGTACAGTGAGTCTCCTGCTAAGGAAAAAAGTTGTAACGAACGTTTGAAGAGAAATTCTTGGTGAGCACCTACTTTGGAGGTTGAGCACGTCGCTAAAGCGTTTCTATGGCTGGTGCTTGTTGAGCATCTATCCTCTACGACAAGGTCTTACGGTTTTTGTGCGACATGCGGACAATGTATGTATTTGAAGATGGACGCTTGTTTTTGTGAAGCACAGCAGAACAGGATTGCTTTTTTTGATAAAAACAGCCAAAGTCAAATATACGATTTTTTTTTTGGCTGGCAAAGCTATCTGGTCATGAAAAATGTTATCCTGCTTGTGTAGTAACCTGACTACTTGTACTGCTAAATTGCACCGCAACGTATTTGAGTATTTGAGAGGTTTCGGCGCGTGCTTGATGTATGTAGATAATACGTGCAAGTGCGCGTGCAAGAGCAATACGCAAGAGCAATAAACAAGAGCAATAAAAATGCCCAACACTGAATAGTTGTTGGGCATCTGCAAGTAGGATTGCTCGATAATGAGTGTAAAGGCGGAATGGGTTGTGATATCGTTAGGTATCATCGCTATAATAGCGGAATACCAGTGTACTTTTCCGCCCACGAGTACACTATTGCAACAACACTGTTCGAGAAATGCTAACCAAGATATGCTCGTAGTGCTTTAGAGCGCGAGGCGTGGCGCAAGCGGCGAATGGCTTTTTCTTTGATTTGCCGAACACGTTCGCGGGTGAGGTTGAAGCGTTCGCCGATTTCTTCCAGTGTGAGAGAGTGTTCGTTGTCCAGACCAAAATACAACCGCACGACTTCTGCCTCACGTTCAGATAGTGTGGAGAGCGCACGCCGCACCTCAATACACAACGATTCGTTCATCAGTCCGTGGTCTGGCGGTGGTTGTTGCTCGTTTGGCAGCACGTCCAGCAATCGATTGTCTTCGCCTTCGTTAAACGGTGCATCAACCGAGAGATGTCTTCCAGAAATTTTGATAGTGTCTGTGACCTCGCTCATGCTCATGTCTAACTGCTCGGCGAGTTCGGCACTCGTAGGCTCGCGCTCGTAGGCTTGCTCGAGTTCACTATATTTTTTGCCGATTTTGTTGAGCGCACCCACGCGGTTGAGCGGCAGACGAACAATGCGCGACTGCTCGGCTAATGCTTGCAGGATAGACTGACGAATCCACCACACGGCATAAGAGATGAACTTGAAGCCACGTGTTTCATCGAATCGCTTCGCGGCTTTAATAAGTCCTAAGTTTCCTTCGTTAATCAAGTCGCCAAGAGAAAGCCCTTGATTTTGGTACTGTTTTGCTACGGAGACTACGAAGCGTAGATTGGCTTTTGTCAATCGTTCTAATGCACGCTGTCCGTCGTCGCCACCTCGTTTAATCTGTTTCGCAATTTCAATCTCTTCATCGCCTGACAGAAGCTCAACCCGCCCAATTTCCTGCAAATATTTATCCAGAGACTGGCTTTCGCGGTTTGTGTACTGTTTGGTTATACGCATATCGTCATGCCACCTTTGAATGAATAATGGAACATGTTGAAGAACGCTCCTCACAAGCAGACGTGGTGTATTTGGTGTGGTTCTGCGCTGCTTGCCGCAACCCACACCAATTGACGAATCAGCAGGGAAAAACGTTTATTGTCCCGGCTGATGCATAATATTAAATATAATTGTGATACGGCAAGCCGCAAATATACGGGTATTTACTCTGCTGTCCAAGAATTATTCTCGTTCTTGAGAGCCTTTGAAGGTGTGGTAATTTTTGTCTGACCTTTTGTCTGACGCTGTGCGGAGTGATTGTATAAAATGTCTTAGTTTCTCACGGACTTCCAAAGGAGCGTTACGTCGCAGAGCGTCTTTGCTGTTTTTCAGTCGCTCTTTTAATGCTTTCAGAGTCTGAAAATCGACCTGAGCTTTCGCATTGTTGTCCAATATATGCTCCATCTCTCGACGTTCTTCATCGTTGAGAGATTGGTCATCTATGTAACCGCTCATAAAATCATCTGGTATAGTACGCATCATCGCCCTTTGCAGTATAGATGAAGGTCACATATAGGCACATACTGCCTACTGTGGTTATCTGCACAGCAACACCTTAGGTAGCTTTGTCGTTTTCTCTCACGGAAATGGCGTGAAGGACAACAGTACAGAGCAAGAGGCGACGCTATGTTCAGCGGGATTCAGCAAGCACTCTGTTCTATGCTTCTCGTTGACCGCTGAACATGTTGCAGTGTAAGCACTGTTTTTCTTGCAAACTTACGATTTTTCTTGCGCTTCGCCAACTTGGTGCAAGATTTATGATGAAACTAACTGAAATTTTCAGGGGTGGGAGAGCAGCCAAAAGCGTGCGTAGTACGGCATTAGTAAAAGAACAGGATTATGGAGACTGATGCCGGTGCGCGGCAGCGTTATCTTGAGGCACTTTAGCACTTGAATACGATTTGAATCCCCGCTTTTCGGCATAGTCGCAGAGTATATCTCTAAGAATTTTCCTTGCACGATGCAGTCGAGAGCGCACAGTTCCTATTGGACAGCCAATAATGCTGGCGATTTCTTCATAGGTACAGTCTTCTAAATCACTCAACACCAGCACTTCACGAAAAGTTTCTGGCAGCTGCTCTAAGGCAGAGCTTATTTCATCGTCAAGCAGGTTGCGGAACAGTGTGACATCAAGATTGTAAGCATTAGCGTTCTCTGGCTTAAGGGTGTCGTAGAATTCCTCTATCTGCTCGTAGCTGACTTTGTCGGGTTCTCGTGTTTGTTTGCGGTAGCGGTTAATAAAGGAATTCTTTGCTATCTGGAACAACCAAGCTTTGCAATTGGTTCCGCGCTGAAATGTATCAAAAAAGCGGTAGGCTTTCAGATACGTTTCTTGAAGCAAATCTTGGGCATCGTCACTATTGCCTGTGAGGTTATAGGCAAAGTGATAGAGCGAATCAAGATGTGGCAGTGCCACTTCTTCAAACTCTTGTTGCCGTATGTTAACTGCATCGCTCATGGAGGGTTGTAGGATGCACACTATGATTTTGAACTTGACTGCCCATATCGGACGACCGTGTGCATGGTCGGGCGAGTGAAAACGTATTGCACTTGATACATATACACGAATAGCAGGAAATAAAATTACAAAATTGTAGTAAATAAACCCAATATTATCAAAATTCAATACCGCAGTAAGCAAAAATGAACGCCAAAAAAAGCGTTTGTTCGCTCAACGGTTAAATTACCACAACGAGAACGGCTTTACGTTTCTACTATGCTGATGCTTTGAGTTCAGACAAGAGTTGTAGGGCTTGCAGGGGAGTGATATTGTCCAAATTGATGGTGCGTAATTTTTCGCGCAAAGCATCATCTCGGATTTCAAAGAGTGAAAACTGCGAAATTGGAGTATTTTCGGAATACAGACTCTGCGATTGTGTTTCTGAGTGCTTGATAGGGGGTTTTGGCACCGAGAGTTGCCCGTCTGTTTGTGTATCACACGTACCAGAAGCAGTGATGTTCGCTTTTGTGCTTTCTAACGACCGTAAAATTTCGTTTGCACGCTCGGTGACTTCATGGGGCAGACCTGCCATCGTTGCAACGTGAATGCCAAAGGAGTGGTCTGCTGTGCCGCGCACAATGTGGCGCGTAAATACTATCGTCGAGCCAAGTTCTTGCACGTCAGCTTTGTAGTTGTGGATGCGCGGACAGTGATTGGCTATGGCTGTGAGTTCGTGATAGTGCGTGGCAAAAAGTGTTTTTGCTTGCACGCGATTGTGCAGATACTCAGCGATTGCCCATGCGATAGAAATTCCATCGAACGTTGCCGTACCACGCCCAACTTCGTCCAGCAAAATCAGACTTCTGCGTGTGGCATTGTTCAGAATGTTTGCCGCTTCTTGCATTTCCACCAAAAACGTGCTTTCGCCAGCGGTAATATTGTCCTGTGCGCCCACACGAGTAAAAATTCTGTCCACCAAACCCACTGTCGCCTGCTTTGCTGGCACAAATGCTCCAATGTGCGCCAAAAACGTTATCAAGCCTACCTGACGCAAATAGCTGGATTTACCCGACATATTCGGTCCCGTGATAATGTGGATGTATTCTTCGTCCACGCCAAGCCGCGTCGAATTAGGCACGTAGCGTTCTCCCACAGGTAGCAGGCGTTCGACCACAGGATGCCTGCCGTCCACGATTTCCAAACGCTCTGAGTCTTCCACTGTTGGGCAGACGTAATTGTACCGAGCGGCAACTTCGGCAAAACTTTGCAAACAGTCCACAATCGCTACCAGTGCTGCTGCTGCTTGAGTGCGCTCGGCGGCTTCGGTAAGCGTGCTGCGAAGTTGCGTAAACAGTTCGCGTTCCAAGACACCAAGCCGCTCTTCAGCGTTCAAGATTTTTTGCTCCATGTCCTTCAACTCGCTTGTCGTGTAGCGTTCGGCGTTTGCAAGTGTCTGGCGGCGTTCATAGTGTTTGGGAACACGATGCTTGTGGGCATTGGTAATTTCAATATAGTAGCCGAACACGTTGTTGAATCCCACCTTGAGCGAAGAAATACCAGTCTGCCGACGTTCGCGTTCTTGAAACTCCGCAATCCAGTTTTTGCCCGAATACATGACATGGCGGATCTCATCCAGTTCTGCGGAAAATCCTTCACGGAACGTGCTTCCACCGCCCAACTGTGCTGGTGGCTCATCGCTGAGAGCAGCGTCTATGTGTTGCACTACATCGCTCAGGTCGTGCCAACGTTCAAGAATGTTTTGGAGCGTTATGCAACTTGTGGCTGCCACGATTGCGCTGAGAATCTTTTTTACCGCCGGCAGTCGCGCAAGCGTGGATTTCAGCGAGACCACATCACGCGGCGTGGCGCGTCCAGTGGAGATTTTTGACATGAGCCGCTCAATGTCTCCTACTTGAGCAAGTTCTTTGCGAAGCGCGGCGCGGCTGCCTTGTTCCTGCACAAACGCTCGAACTGCGCTTTGGCGTTGCTCAATGGGTTGTAAACGGCGCAACGGGCGCGAAATCCATTTGGCAAACATCCGTGCGCCCACAGGAGTTTCGGTGAAGTCTAAAATGCTGATAAGCGTTCCCTGCCGCGAGCCAGAGTCAGGATTCATCGAAAGCGTGATTTCCAGATTGCGTTTGGTGGCAAGGTCAAGTGCCATGTATTCGCCCGGAGTAAACAGGCTCACACGCTGGATGTGTGGCAACTGACCGCGCTGTGATTCGCTGATATAGTGCAACACCGCGCCTGCAGCGGCAATGCCTACGTGCAACTCTTCAATGCCAAAACCTTTCAAATTGTGGGTTTTGAAGTGCCTTAGGAGTACGTCGCGGGCAAATTTTTCTTCAAAAATCCACCGTTCCAAGCGCGTTATGGCGGGTTTTGTCGAAAGTCGGGCAAGTTGTGCCTGCACGATTTCTTCGTACTGAAGTGCGTGGTTATCTGAATTCTGTGCAGAGGAAGAGGTCTTGGCAAGCAATATTTCCGAAGGCTGCAAGGTTTCTAAAACGTCGGCAAGTGCTGTGGCATCAAGTTCTGTGGTAAAAAACTCTCCCGTGGAAATATCCGCGCCCGCAAGTCCAACGTGTTTGCCATGCCGTGTGTCTTGTAGTGCTATTGCCACAAGGTAGTTGTTACGCTTGGTGTCCAAGAGTTTGTCGTTGAAAGCGACACCCGGCGTTACCACTTCTACTACATCGCGTTTGACGATGCCACGAGCAAGTTTGGGGTCTTCTACCTGCTCACAAACAGCCACGCGGTAGCCTGCTCGCACGAGTTTGGGCAGGTAGTTGTCTAATTGGTGATGAGGAAATCCTGCCAGTGGGACTTCATGAGAGCCACCATTGTTGCGCTTAGTAAGCGTAATACCGCAGACCTTTGCTGTGGTAACGGCATCGTCCTCAAACGTCTCAAAAAAATCTCCCAGACGAAACAGCAAAATGGTGTCGGGGTATTTTTTCTTAATGTGGTGATACTGCCGCATCAGCGGGGTTTGTTTTGCAGCCATAATACTCGAACGTCAATACTCGAACGTCGTGAAATCCTGTCGAAATTCTATATCGGGGTGTGTTCAACAAAACGGGGCAAATATACAGATATACAGACTTCGGGAACAAGAGAAAAACTTAGGGTATCGCAAAGACTCTGTGCTGAAACTTCACCGCTTTTGCTGAGCGCATTATTGACGAGGCTATTTCAGCGTTCAATAAATTCACCTTCAATCACTGCCATATCGCTGCGTTGAAGGCGTGGAAGCGTGACGGTGAATGTAGTGCCTTTGCCCACGACGCTGTCGCACTCGATAATGCCACCATGAGCATCAACGCAGCGTTTGACAATTGCCAATCCCAAGCCTGTACCATAAATATTGCCAGAATTTTTGCCCCGATGAAACAAGTCGAAAATCTTGGGTAAATCTTCTGCCGGAATGCCGATACCGCGGTCTTCAACGCGAAAAACAATAGAGCGTTCGGTGTAAATGATTGTCAAGTCCACAGGCGTTTCTGGAGGAGAATATTTGAAAGAGTTGAGCAGCAGATTGGAAAGAATGTAGCGCAAAAGCTGGTCATCTAAAAATACGGTTTTTTCGGGTTTATTGAATTCATGGATAACGAACTGGACGGTGCGGTCTATATGACGCGAACTGGAATATGCCACAATAGCCTCGTCAATAATGCGTTTGCACACATCTGCAAGGAGCAGCTCTTTGGGTCTGAGCGCAATACCTTCTTTTCCTGATTGCTCAATAAACAAGACATCTTCGAGCAATTCTGTCATGCGCTGGATGCTGCTTTCAATGCGGTCAAAAAGCATCGTTCGCTTTTCTTCGCTCAGCGTCAAGCCACTTTTGAGCATATCCGATGACGAAAGAATAATGGTCATCGGTGTTCGGAACTCATGAGAGACCAACGATACAAAGTGCGATTTGAGTTCGTTCAGTTCTTTTTCCTTCTGAAGGGCGGCGCGAATCTCGTTTTCAGCGCGTTTGATAAGCGTAATTTCCGTGAGGGCTGTAATGGCAAAAGGTTCGCCGTCGGCGTTCGTAAATTTTGTGGTTGCAAAATAGACCTCTTTGTGGCTAAAATCGCGGGCGACCAACGTGCGTTCGCCAGAGATTTCGTGCTCGGACGCATTGTGCAAAAACTCCGTCAAACGCTTCATTGCGTCTTCTCGTTCAGAGGGAGGGTAAAGCGTTGTAAAATGCGTCCCTACCAACTCTTCGGGCGATGCGCAACCGGCTAATCTTGTGTAGGTGCGGTTGACGCGCACAAAATAGCCTCGAGCATTGACTACTGAAAGTCCCACATTGACCGTGTCGAAGACCACCGAGAGCATCCGCTCGCTTTCGCGCAGGGCTTCTTCAGCGTGTTTTTTTTCGGTGATTTCACGGGTCAAGTCCAGATTCATCTGCTGAATTTGGAGCGTGCGCTCTGCCACACGGCGTTCAAGCTGCTCATTGAGCATGCGTACTTGGGCTTCGACGCGCCCGCGCTCTTCTGCTTCGCGTAAAGCACGGTCGCGCATATTGCGATATTTTTGGGCTTGCTTTGTTAAATCGGTAATATCTTGGATGGAAAACAGGGCATGAAATGAGCCTTTTTCTACTATTGCGTCGGCTGTTAGCACAGGCGTAACAGTGGTGTACTGCACACGCAATGTACCGCCGGGTAGCAAACAAGGAATGATGTATCGGTGTAGTTGTGAAGAAAAAATAACAGACAAGCCACTGTTAAAGACTTGCTCCAGCCTGCGGCTGTATTTGGAATCATTGAGCTGGGCAAAACGATTGCGGATGTCCGTGCCGACGATGTCTTGCCGCGCAATGCCTGACCAATGCTCCAAACAACGATTCCAGTGCAGCACTGTGTAATCACTGCGGAGAACAATCGTGCCGATTGGCATTTGGTCAAGCATGGCAAACGAAAAAGCTGTCATAACGGCACTGTTTTCAGACAATTTCAGGAAATTTCAGTAAAGCGTTGTCGAAGAGGATTGCAATGCTGGAATATTGTGGATAATGTGTGGCAGGCGTGCGGAGGAAAAAATCAGCATCAAACGCCCTTGAATACTAATTTCTTCCACTTTGCACGTCAGTTCAGCACTGACCATAGTGTAGTCGTCCAGTGCAGTGCAAAATGCCATAAGTTCATCAGAAATGACTTCTGAGTACACTGGAAGCGGCAGTGGCACAGTTTTAGCAGCATTGACACTGCCTTCAATATGCTCGACAAGTGCGTTCAAAATGATATTGCCCGCTTCCAAAAACACGCCGTTTCTCATAGCATCCATATCCGTGCCACTTGAGTCATCACTCAAAAGCATCAATGCTAATTTTGCTGCACGTTCGCTGGAAAATACCACCATCATCATACCGGGCAGGGGCATGTCAGTACCGTGCAACGTAACCATCGAGGCTCGGTATTGCCGTGAAGATTCTATGTGCTGCATGATTTCTCTGCATGGAAATACCGCAAAATGGTGAGTTTCAAACGCAATCACCGTGTTTGCCACGGTGTTGATAAGCAAAGCCGCATGCTCTAAGGCTCTGGAAATTGCTAATTCCAAATGGCTGATATGGTCGGGTGTTAAGGTCATGCAAAAAACGTTGTCAAAATTTGTCAATGACGTTACTGTGCTTGCTTGTCTATGGAGGTCGTGTAGGTAAACGTTTGAATGCTCTAAGAGACAATGTCATGAAGTTAAGCATCCCGCCAAGCTATGAAGCGGGGTTGCAGGTGTATTTGCGGAATCGGCTTGTTGTGTCGGCGTTGGCTTTGTAGCTTTGTACGCGGAACACTGCGCTTTGGGCACCGTGCAACAGGCGTTTGCAAGAATACTATCGTCAGCTGCGCCAAGAGTTCATCGATTGTATGTTTTGGTGTATATTAGACATTATCTATCATAAGTATTTGATTACGGAAAACTGAGGCGAAGATTGGCTAGTCCGCAGGCTATTTCCATGACCAAGTCCCGCGTAGCCGCCTTTTTGAGCCGCACAACTTCTTTGAC
>Ga0272446_1007591_pt1 | contig 10721 bp, 8 predicted proteins | sample YNPCB0061_FD_194587 | JGI IMG/M metagenome (GOLD analysis project Ga0272446, IMG submission 194587) | Hot spring microbial mat communities from Yellowstone National Park, WY, United States - YNP-CB-006-1 | ecosystem: Environmental > Aquatic > Thermal springs > Hot (42-90C) > Sediment | place...
AAATAGTAGGTCGCCAAGGGCGGCGAGCCCGGATAGCGGGGGAAGGCATAGGCGTTGGGATAGATCTGTTGCCGACTCTCCTGGTAGCTGAGGGTAGTATTTTCCCAGGAATAACTGGCCTTGAGCATGATATAAAAGTTTTTATTGCTTTCAAAAACCTGGGGCGATTGCCACTCGTGGGCCGCCACCAGACTGAATTGGGGCTTCTGCTTCCCTCTTTCGATATCGGTCCGGAGCTGATTATACTTAACGTCTTCGGTGACATAAAGCAGCTCCGGCCGCTTGGTCATGGCCTCGCCCACCAAGAGGTCGAACTCCGGGGTGATATCGGCAATGGGCATTTCGTCCACCAGGCGCAGGTATTCATCCCCCTCCAGCCCCAGGATTTTCCGGAGGCTGGCCGTGGCGGCCTGATGGTCGGCCCGGGCTCGGGATAATTTCTGTTGAGTATCCAAGAGCCGATTGGCAGCCTCCAAGAGGTCAAAACGGGATACCAGGCCGGACTTGAAGCGGGTTTCGGCCTCCCGCACCTCTTCTTCGCTCTGTTTCTGCAGGGCCTCATATTGATCCACAGTACCCTGGGTGCTCAAAGTTTGGAAATAGGCCCGGGTTGCTTCGGTGGTGGTGCGCTGATAATAAATGGCATATTCATAGCCCTGCCGGCGGATCTCGGATTCTGCCAACTTGACCGAATTCCTGATGGTCCCCCCCGCATAGAGCGGCTGATCCATGGCGACGAAGCTGTTCCAGAGCATCTTGTTGATCACCGGCTGGCCGAAGTAATCAACCTGGGGGCTGTTGGTCAGGCCGACGTCCAGCTTAGGCAGATACCGCCGCCGGGCTTGGGAGCGCTTGGTCTCGGCGATCTGGATGGACCGCTTGGCATTTTTCGTTTCCGGATCGTGCTCCAGGGCCAGCCGGACGGCCTCCTGCAGGGTCAGCAACCTGGCAGCCGCAGCCGTGCGGCTCAGGGGCCCCAGGGCTAACAGCCAAGCCAGCAGCGCCAAACCTAAGCCTAGCAGTAATTTCTTCATCACCCTTGTTTTTTTCAAGCAATTATGGTCTGGCCGGTTGATACGGCACGGCGAGGCTCTCCTCCTCCTCAGCCCTGGCCGCCAGTCCAAACCCCTGCCCTGAGGACAACCCAGGGCGCCAAGACAGCGCCAACGAGGCCACCGACAGTGCCAACCCACCCACACTCATGATGAATCTAAGAGACGGACCGAGATCGTCACTCCCAAGAGGACAATCCTTGGAGTCGAAAGGATCGCCGGTCTTGCTGCCTAACGCACTCTAGTCGCGGTATCTTGCTTATCTTATTATTTCCCGATATCAGAGTCAATCAAGTTTCAACCTGTTGCTCCGGAAAGAACTGCTCGCCGCGTTTGCAGATTCCGTCAGGATTGGGTTGCGAGCCGTGGGCAGGAAATTCCTTGAGCCGGACAGGCCTGCAGCGCCCCCGCAGTGAGCCGCCGCAAAAAGTTTCGAGAAAGCCTTTTTTCTATGGCAGGCCGCGCCCATCGTCTGCCGTATTACGGTTCCCGGTTGCCAGAAAAAGTTTTGCCTGAGGCGGGCCGGCAGCGTCCGCCTCAGGCAGCCAATCATTTCCGAGATCGAACCAGAACAGCCTCTCTACTCATCCGCCTCCCAGTAGCCCTGGCCGAATTTGTGGGCATCGCTTACCGAGACGATGTAGCCCAGCTCCGAGGTCAGATAGTTGCTGCCCAAGGGGCTGGTATAGTTGAGGGGGCGGAACCATTTGGCCGTGGTGCGGTCGCCATCCCTGTACCAATCTACATAGACCTTGCCATATTTGGCCGTGTCGCCAGTCCAGGTCTGGGAGAGGATTTCGTAGTAGCCGTTGAGGCCCAGCTCATTCTTCTTGGTGATCTTCAGGCCCGGGTAGTAGCCCAAGGCCGAGGGCGCCCGGTAGACCGAGCCCTGGTAGTAGTCGCCATTGCCATAGTAGTAGCGGAAGGTGTACTTATCGCCCACATCGGCTTCATAATAACCCTTGCCGAACTGGTAGGCGGCCACGCCATCCTTGACGATATAATCCAGTTCGCTTCCCAAATAGGCCGTGCCCACTGGCAAGACATAGTGGATTGGCAAAAACCTCTTGCCGCTTTCGCCGTCCAGATAATATTTTACAAATACCTGGCCATAATTATTGATATAGTTAATCCATTGCATAGAGAGGATTTCGTAATAACCATTCAGGCCCAGCTCGTTCTTTTTGCTGATCTTTTGTCCGGGGTAATAGCCGGAGGACGAAGGTGCCCGGTAGACATAGCCCTCATAGTAATCGTTATTGCCATAGTAATAGCGATAAAAATATTTATTACCCACATCGGCTTCGTAATAACCTTGCCCGAATTTATAGGCTTCAACGCCGTCTCTGAGAATATAATCCAGCTCGCTTCCCAGATAGGCTGTGCCCACTGCCTGGCCTTTGTGGACCGGGGTATACCATTTCTTACTCTCCGCATCGTAATAGTCATTGATATAGACCTTACCTAAGAGATTAACATAATCGGGGTTATCCGCCCTCATACCAGTGATCTCATACAGCCCGGTCAGGCCATTCTCATCTTTTTGATTCCATTTTTTGCCCGGATAATAACCCTGGTTGGTATCTGCATACACCCAGCCGCCATAAGAATCGCCGTTGTAGTATTTATATTTAAAAGTATATAGATTAAAAGGAAGCCTCGGAATTATCTCAAAATAATCTATGTTGATATCCGCCGGCGTTTGATAATATCCTGAACCTTGCAAGCCCAGGATGCCCAGATAGGTCGGCGAGCCGTCGCCATAAGTAATTACACCATTTGCCTTATAAAAAGTAAAGCCGTCATAGCTATAATACTGCGTATAATTATTGCCGCTCTTGACCAAGCGTAGATAAAAGTCCGACGCCGCGGGATTCATGGCCACATGTCCGGCCCCGCCGTCCATATTATGCCCCGCCTCATTTACTTCATACACCAACTCCCAGTTGCGGCTGCCAAAAACCCAACCATTAATACACCTGACATGATTATGGTCGTCGTCATAGGCCACAAGATCAATTTGCTGCCAGTTTGATTTGGGATTAAATCCCGTTACCTTCATGGTGGCCGTGAAGTCGCTGGCACCATAGGGATTGTTGATGAGGAATAAGTTGCTATAGTTATTCGTGCTGCCCCATAAATCTCCACTTAAGGTCTTGGTATGCAGCTGCCCGCCGCTGACCGAATAATGGCTCGGGTTTGGATGGAAAACCTTCCAGTGACTTCCCAGACTGGTACCGTTAAAGTGGTCAATAAAGGCCGCTGCCTGTCCGGAGAGAAATAAAGGCAGGGCCAGCGCCAAAATTATTTTTCCCAAACGCCAGTACTGCATTTTCACGTATCCTCCTTTCTTTTGCGGCAAAGACGACGAATTATCTAAAATAAACTGTTGGCCCTAAGGCAACAGGATGCTGTTCCTGCACCTTCCCAGGGAAGTAGTCTAGCCGATAGATTGCCAGCCTGAAGGCATTGTTGATAAATCTTTAGCGCCCAAGGGGCAACCCGTCTGCCCATTCGCAAGTCTTGCCGGGTTGCTTTTCAACGTTGCTCCAATATGTTTCTCGCCACCGTTAATAAATTTCGAAAAATCACCTAACAAAACAGCCGGGGAGCCGCTTTTTCCCGGCGCCTCGGCTGATTATTCCTGCTCAGTGAAAACGGCTGTGTGGACCGCTTCGCTGCGGTAAAAAACCTAGTTTTATCGCGTAGCACGGAAATGGATAAAAGTCAAGAAATTTTCTCGGCGGTGCTGTGGCTGCCTTGCATGCAGTGGTTGTTCCCACATGGAGGCAACGGGTATATAACTTTTCAGGCGACTTAAGTGGGATGTAAAATTGTCTCTTGGTCATCACCGCCGGCGGCGGCTGTCGCCCTGGAGGCGTTGGCGCAGAACCGTAGAGGGTTTAAAGACTACCACCCGGCGTGCGGCCAACAGGAGGCTCTCGCCGGTTTTGGGGTTGCGGCCCCGGCGGGGATGCTTGTGGCGGACGACAAACTTGCCGAAGCCGGTGATGAGCACGTCTTCGCCCCGGGCCAGGGCGTCTTTGATGATTTCCATGACCCGACCTACCAACTTCTGGGCCTCCGAGGGCTTGACGCCATAGACCCGCTTCTGGAGCGACGCCGCCAGCTTGGCTTTGGTCCAGGTTGTGGCTTGCTGTGGCTCCGGTCCCATTGGCTCTCGAACAGATGGAAAAATATCTCCAGTCAACCGTTCTCCTTCCCTTTTTGATCCCGGCAACGGCCAGGAAGTCGGCCGCCGGGAAATTCTCGATCTGCCGGCATTGATCCAGGATGACCTCGACCTGGACGCCCCGCTGCTGCGCCCGGCACAAGTTCCAGGTGATGGGGGGTGACGGAGACTAGTATACCTGGCCCCTTGGTCCACGTCCAGACCTATGGGGCGGTTTTCATGGCCTTGGCCACCGGCGCCAGCGGGTTGGTCGGCAGGGGAAAATAGATTCTCTGTGCATAATTACCAAGTTGCCGGTGGCTGCAATATTATCGAGCGGATTGAGCACGAGGCGTCCAAAAACCGCCTCGGCCGTCTAGAGCATGATCTGTCCGACATAAAAGGGTTTTGCTGCCTGAAGCATCGACTGGCAACACTGCCTCTCTTCCCAAGATCCCCAAGGAGTTAGACCACTCACCCCCTTGTTCCAGGTTTGTTGGTTGCAACAGAGCTGCTCAGCCGCTTGCTATCCTCCAGGCCAGCGGTTGCGACTCTATAGATATATTTAATTTATTATCAATAAGTTAGATCTTTGTCAGGGCCGCGCTCCAAGGGTAGGTATTCTTTATGCAGTATTGTTTTTGATATATTTACTGCAGTCTCATGCAACTGCATTCCTTGACTTGAATATTGGTTCATTATATAATTAAACTAAGGTTAAGAATTTGCTGTTGTTCCCCATTGGTTTTTCAAGAGCCCTCAGTGTCTATATCTGCGAGAGCGGTTCAACCAGGTCAAAAGGTATGGAATATCGGCAGGCGAAGAGGGGGCGCAGCTTTTTGGGGCAACCCCAGCCCTAGCGAGGAGGCCCACTGAGGAAAGACTTGAGAGGAACTGAGAAGTTTCTCCGCCATTGCTCAACCTCCAGGGAAAAGAAATTCCTTGACGACATTGGTCCCCAACGGCCGCCTCTGCAGGACGCACTCGGGTCAATTTATTGCAGCCGAGACATTTCTTTAACAACTGTAAAATTGTCCAGCATGACGATCGCCATAAGGCGTCGGTCAATGCATGTGATTCAAGACCGACCGCGCGTTGATATGATTGGTAGGGCGGCTGCCTTTGTTTCGTTGCTGCCTTGGGAGTGTATTGAGGTATGGAACAAGATAAATTTATTTTAAAAGGCCTGGATTCTTTGCCATCGACAGACATCAGGCGGGATGACTGCCTTTATGGGGTTGGCGATTTAACTACCAGAGATCTATTAAATATTTTGGACAATCTGCCTTATGGGCTCTTTATTACAAATAAGGATCAGAAAATCATTTATTATAACGCCGCCGCCGAGTACATTTCGGGGGTTCCAATAGTCGAAGCTATGGGGAAGTCTTGTTTTGAAGTTTTCAGAAGTGATATTTGTAACAGCAACTGTACTATAAATCAGATTAATCATAACGGTGGTTTGATGCGCTCGCGCGAATTTGATATTAAACGTCCCGACGGCAATAAGGTGCCCGTTTTTTGTACGACTTCTCTCGTGCCAAGCCGAGATGGTTCGGCGAATCATATTGCCTATGTTTTTCGGGACATTGCGGACCGCCGTCGTCTAGAGTCTGACTTAAGACTCGTCGAAAATCGCTATCAGCGCATTTTCGAGGACTCCAAAGATATGATCTTTGTCATCGATTGCCAAGGCATGATCAAAGATGCCAACCAAGCGTGCCTCGATGTCTTAGAATATCTCAGCAAACCAGAGCTTATGTCCTTATCGGTAGAACAGTTGTTTTTTAACCCAATGCACTGGAATGTTTTCCGGAAGCAGATTGATCGCTATGGCTCTATCCGCGACTTCGAAGCCGGTTTCCGGAAAAAATGTGGCACCGTGATTCATTGCCTCATGAGCGGCAATGCGGTCCGCAATGATCTGGGTGAGATTATCGGCTATGAGGCAGTAGCCAAAGATATTACGGCTCGTATGCATGGCCTACAGGTCTTGCAACGGCAGAACCGTAAGTTATATTTGCTGCATAGCATAGCAGTAGCCATGAATATCTCTCAAGACTTGAATGATATTCTGGCAATGGCCTTGGCCAAGCTCTTGAATGTGCTGGGCCTCAAAAGCGGGGGGATTTTTCTCATCGATCATGCCAATCGAAATTTTGTCTTACGGGTTCAAGAAGGACTGCTCTATAAAGTCGGCAGTGATAAATGCCATGTTTTGCTTTACGATGTAGATCTGATGCGGTCGCTGCTCAAAGGGAAGGTTTCTTTGAAGCCGCAGAGGACCTTCCCGGCTTTTAAAGCAACCCTGGTAGGGGCTGATTGCTGGCGTTCACTTGAGGTCGTGTGTTTTTTGATTACACGCAAGGAGGAGGCCACCGGTTTTATTGCTCTGGAGATCCCGGCTGATAAGAAGCTTGACGAAGATGATCAGCGCATTTTGGGAGCACTGGGTAACTTCTTAGGAAGCGCCATTGAGAATTCTCTGTTGTTACAAACACTCCAACAGCATCGAGAAGAATTGCAACGTTTGACAGCCTGCCTGTTCCAAACCCAGGAAGACGAACGCCGGCGTATTGCCCGTGAATTACATGACGAAGCGGGGCAAGCTTTGACGGGCATCAATTTTAATCTGGAAACTATCATCAAGTCCATACCCGATGGATTAGAGAATCTTAAGGATCAGATCCTCGAGATCAAAAAACAGATTAATCGCACCTATCAGGAAATGCGACGCATGTCACACCGCCTTCATCCGGCGATTTTGAGTGAGCTGGGCTTGGAACCTGCTTTAGAATCTTATCTGTCCGATGTGGCTAATTATAGTGGATTGGATATCGACTTTCGCATGATCGGTTTTGAAAAGCGCCTCGACAACGAGACCGAAACCGTGCTTTACCGTATTGCCCAAGAAGTAGTAACTAATACACTGAAGCATTCTGGTGCTGAGTATTTTCGCCTTTCTATTATTAAGAGCTATCCCCGCATCATTTTCCTGGCTGAGGATGACGGCGTCGGTTTTGATGTCAATACGCTTGATAAACGTCACAATGCCTTGGGGCTTTTGGGCATCAGGGAACGGGTCGCGCAACTGGGAGGTGCTTTTGCAATTCGGTCTTCGCACGATGATGGTACAAAAATCCGCATAGAGATTCCTGTTAAGGAGATTGCAAGTGAGTGATACAGTCGTTAGGATTCTTTTGGTTGATGATCATACTATTGTTCGCCAAGGGTTGGCAAAAGTTTTAGAAAGCGAGCCGAATTTTCGTATCGTCGGTGAAGCCAGAGATGGGCGGGAGGCGGTTTTTAAAGCCGAAAATCTCAAGCCGGATGTCGTCTTGATGGACATTTCCATGCAGATTTTAAACGGGATCGAGGCAACGCGTCAGATCAAGAAAAATTGTCGCAATACCAAAGTTGTCATCTTGTCGATGCATGCCCACGACCGCTTTATTATAGAGCTGTTAAGCATCGGGGCTTCTGGTTATCTCCTGAAAGATTCCAGCGGCTCCGATATTATTAAAGCAATCAATGCGGCCATGAAGGGCGATGTTTATCTGAGCCCTTCTGTGTCTCGACGCGTGGTCGATAATTTTGTCCCTACGCGACGCAAACATTCTTCCCGCGAAGAGCTTTATACTAAACTTTCCAACCGCGAAAGAGAAGTCTTTCAAATGTTAGCCGAGGGACGCTCAACCAAAGAGATTTCTGACATTCTTTGTGTCAGTATCAGCACGATTAAAACTCATCGAGCCCACATTATGGAAAAATTACAGATAGGGAACCTTTCTCAGTTAATCCAATTTGCTATTGAGCTCGGGATTGTAGAAATTACTAGTAGCGAGAACTTTGGCGAGATAAAATGATATTTTAATAGGCAATGTGCGGGATAATCATATCTAGCCAAGGTTGACAATGAGCAATTGCAAGATTGATTTATTGATCAAAGCATTTGGATCAATATTAATAAATATCAAAAATATGCCGCTTGCCAAAGCTATCATCTTCAATTCTCTCATAATCATCTTTTAGACGATTGAATGTAGAGAATGTTATATTTTAATGTCTAAAGCAATCCTTGATTGCGTTTTGGCGCGGGCAAGAAAATGAGGAGAATAGACCTTGATCCGCACCGAGATAATAAAAAGCTGCAGGTTATATAATGACGATAATGATTGTAAACCCAGGAGCATGTGGTTTTACATGTTCAGTGAAGGTAACGAAGCTTGATAAATATCGGGCAACCGTTGAGCTGGCAAGCCAATGTAAACAGATTCAAAGATTGGCGCAGATGCTTCAGGAAGTTGATTTTTTGGGGATCTATCGAGGTCCATTCGGCCAAAATATCGTTTCCCAGAGTGCGGCCCAATGTAAGTGTCATCCCAGTTGTCCTATTCCATGTAGCGTTATTAAGGCCATAGAAGGAGAATTAGGGATGGCAGTAAAAAAAGATGTGGAATTTAATTATAAGGAATAAATTGCTGTTCAGCCCTGTCGAATAAATGATTTCTGTTTTTTGAGGCTGACCTGCTCCCGGAAAACTGGAGCACAAGAGAGACTGCGGTAAGCCGGACAGCGCGCCTTAGTCGTTTTCGCCTGACGCCGGCTGGCTCAGAGGGATTTCCGGATTTTTGGCAAATCGATGGGGGCGCGGTTTTTCCGGCGACCCTGGTGGCTGCCCCGTTATTTGGGAGTCAGGGCCGCCATGGTGTCGGTCTCCTTCTGCCGACGCAAGCCGAGCGGGGGGCGGCAAAAAGCCCCGCCCAGGACCGCAGGCCGTCTGTCTGCCCCGCCTTGCTACTGGCGTCAACCTGTTGCAAGGCACCACTGATACACCGCCGGGAAAGGACGGCGGCCAGGGTTTTTAAGGGCTCCCGGGGAGGCCGGAGCATCTGCGGCAGAGCTGCTTTGGGATGGCTGGCTTCTCGTGGGGGGATGTTCTCATCAATGGATGAGCTGGTTTCTTGCAGATTTATTCTTCCTGCCCGACAGGAGGTTTGCCGCGGGAAGGCGTCTCAGCTCTATGAGCGGCGCCGCCCCCTTTGTCCGGAGAATAAAGGCAAGCCAGCTCTGAGGAATTGCGCCGCTCGCCTCTCGACTTTCAGCGCATTTACTAAGAATAAGTGGATTAGCCAATGCCATGACTTTCAGATCCCCGCCCAAGTGTGACGAAAAACAACTTTATACCCTGCCCCTGGCCGCCTGAGTGAGGCTGCTACGGTATCCCCAAAAAACGTTGACTTTTCCGGCCGCCACATTTCTCCATGACAATTAACCACTTGAAAATACTACCTCAGCAAAGAAAAAGGACCCTTAATTTTATGATTACGATGCTGGAATGCAGGTCTAACCCAGGGGGGCAATTTTCGAGGATAATCTTCATCCAGATGGACACTAAATATAGTCCATAAGCTGATATAAAGAATATTGCGCCTTTATTGATTTTATTATATAGTTAAATAAGGACCATCCGGCAATTATCACCAGGATTGACCGGAAGCAGATAAAAAGTGAACAATTCTGATATAGGAGATAGGTTGGCAGCTCCTCAAAAAGAATGAATCTTTGCAGTACGGCCTGTTCTGATGGAAAATAGTGAGTACTCATCTGAAAAATGGCCTATGATAAAATGTGGCATCGATCTTTTGGATGAGGTTTGAAAATAACGCTCAAGGCAGAAGGATTTTTCAATTTAAATTTACGATGAAAACATTTTTATTTATAGCTAATAATAGCGTCGCACAGAACTTGGTCGGCATACAGACCAAGGCGTCCGCTGTCTCCATGCCAACGTCCGCTATCATCCTGTTCAGCCAGAATCAGAATCTCTCGCCGGTCGTCCGGAATCGAGGCTATCGCAGGCAAATCCAGGACGATCTTATGCCTTGGCAGAAGGTGATGCAACTCCCCCTGTGGATCTCTCGGTCGCCCTAAGTTTTTTCCTTTTTTAAAAATTATCAGAGAGATCCATATATTAATGGACATGTTATGTAAAAGCGTATACTGAATTGCCGACATTAAAAATGTATTCTTGACTCATTTGATAAAAATATCGTTTTGGGTAAAATCTAGTTTAAAAGTAGTGGGGTATGCATCTATCTGATGAAATTATAACAGATTATGCAGATGTCAGCTATACTGCTGGAAGGGCGGCCTTACTGGGTTGGGGGCGTGGCGGATGAAGAAGTTTGCGGCGAAAATCCCTGAAAAAAAGGCGCTCCTGGGTATGGGCAGGGCTCTCGTCTCCTTTGTCTCGCTCGTTTCCCTTCCTGTCTTCACCGGTACCGGTGCGCAGCCGTTGCCGCGTGCAGCCAAGTGTCCCAACCGCTGCGATATTTCCCCGAATATTGATGTCCCGGCAGGGATCATCCTGGCCTGCGATCGACTTTCCTGCAGTGACAATGGCAACCTCATCCTGAACGATATCAGCTTACAAGTGCGCCAAGAGGATAGCGTGGTGCTGAGCGGCCCCAAGGGGGCTGGCAAAACCACGTTAT
>Ga0272446_1007592_pt1 | contig 10718 bp, 4 predicted proteins | sample YNPCB0061_FD_194587 | JGI IMG/M metagenome (GOLD analysis project Ga0272446, IMG submission 194587) | Hot spring microbial mat communities from Yellowstone National Park, WY, United States - YNP-CB-006-1 | ecosystem: Environmental > Aquatic > Thermal springs > Hot (42-90C) > Sediment | place...
CCTCGGGTCCGGACAGCGCCAGCACGAACGGATCGATGTCGTCGAAGTTCACGGCGCCGTCGCAGTTCAGGTCGCCGGGCGCGGGCGGGCAGCCGTTCGGATCCGCGGCCCAGACCTCGACATCGTCGATGTTCCAGCCGCAGAACTGCCAGGAGGAGTCCGTGGTCCCCATCGTCCACCGCAGATGGACCGTCGGCTGGTTGTCGGTCGCCGGCGGCAGCGGGAGTTCCATCCGCACCCAGGCGTTGTCCGCGATCTGCGCCGCGTTCGTCCACAGGTTCGTCCACGTCGTGCCGTTCGTGCTGACGCGGACATAAGCATGGTCGTACAGCGGCTGCTCGACGCCGAGCCACCGGTAGAACGACAGCGTCGCACCGCTGATGCCGGTGAAGTTCAGCGCCGGCGTCGTCAGGTGCTTCTCCGCCAGGTTGTTCTCGTAGTCGCCGTTCAGGTTGTACCCGTACACGTTCGTGCCGGTGTAGCCGCCCGTCGGGTCCGGATTCCCGTATTGCCCGCCGCCGCCGGTCGGCGGCCCCCACGCCCACAACGGCTGCGCCGTCCAGCCGGGGTTGGTGTCCATCGTTTCATAGAGCAAACGCACCAGCGGCGCCGCCGCGACGTCGTACCACGACGCCGGGGCATCGCCCGGCGCGCTGCCCGACACCCCCGTCGTCGTCCCGGCGCTGATGTAGTACTCGCGCGTTCGGCCGCACGGCGTCGGCGGGAGCGTCGCCGTCCAGAGGTTTCCGCCCTGAGGGGCCAGCGGAAACGCCGTCCACGCCGACGTGCCCGCCAGCCGCGTCCACAGCCGCGGCGAAGCCGGATCGAGCACCGCGCCGACCGCCCGAATGCTCACCGTGAAGTTCTGCGCCTGGTTGGGCGTCAGCCGTTGCGGCAGTCCGGCCGGGAACGTGATCTTCACCGGGCTGGCGGACCATTCGGAGAGGTACAGCACGGCCGCGAAGTTCTCCTCGCACGTCGGAATGATCTCGGCGGGCGGCAGCGAGAAGCCCCCGCCGGCCGCGGACGCCGGTCGGAGCTCGATGGTGAACGCCCACAGGCCCCGCGCGCCGTAGCACCAGTCCACGCTGCCCCCGCTGGCCTGATAGATGGTCGAGTAGATCGGGCCGTAGTCGTACTGCATGCCGTGGACGGCGAAGATCGCGTCGTGCATGCCCGCGTCGAGCTCGAGAAACAGACCGTTGTCGGGTGGCAGTTGGCTCGTGTAGCCCCACGGCGAGAGGATCAGTTGCGAGTAGCTGTGGAAATCGATCGTGGCCACGATCTGCGGGCGGCTGATGAAGAAATCGCGCAGGCCCTGGGTCTCGGGCTCGGAGAACGGGGCCGTTCCGCGATAGGTGTCGTCGCAGGGGCTGCCGCTGGAACCGCCGCCGCCCCAGCCGGTGGCCCAGTTGCGGTTCAGGTCGACCCCTTCGCAGGTCGTATTCGGGTTGTCGCGCCGGCTCTTCCGCCAGTTGCGGTTCGTCGTCCAGGAGTACACGTACCCGTCCGGGTTGATGACCGGGAAGACGTAGAACTCCACGCGGTCCAGCAGCGACCGCAACTGCGGATCCGTGTCGTAGCCGTATACCAGCCGGTCCGCGATCCACATGCACACCATCGGCGCGATCCACTCGCGCGCGTGCTGCGTGCCGTTGTACAACACGGCCGGCTTGCCCGTCCCCGGGCCGCTGATGCGCAGTCCGCGGATCGGCCGGTTCTCGATCGAGGTGCCGGCCTGGACGATGCTGGCGAGGTCCGGCCGATCGGCAGCCAACTGGTCCAACTTCGCGTTGATCTGGTCGAGCGTCTTGTATGCCGTGAACCACGCCGGGTCCCGCAGACCCGGGCTGCCGGCCAAGTCGATGTAGCGCCGTTCGGCCGCGACCAGCGCGTCGAAGTCCGGCACGAGCACCGTGGCGCGAATCCCCAGTGCATCCAGCGCTGCGAACGCGGCCGGCGTCACGAGGTATTCGACCGGCCCGACCCCATCCGCCTCGCTCATCAGCTCCAGCCCCAGGCCCCGCACCGCCTCGAGTTGCTCGGCCGTCTTCAGATCCAGGCGGACGACCTGCCGCAGTTCCCGGCGAGCGGCCGCAGTCCCATCATCGGCGCGGACGACCGCGACGGCTACCGACACCAAGAGCACGACCGCAAGCGAGCGGGGCAACGCGGGCATCCGTAATCTCCTCGCAGATCCCATGAACCAGCGCACCGAATTCCGACGGGTCCAGTATACCGCGCCCGCCCCCACCGACCGCGCGCAAAAACACCGCCCCCGGACGGGACCTCCGGCGGCCAAGCGGCGCCCCACGGGGCTACGAGCCCAGCGCCGCGACGAAGGGGTCGATGTCGTCGAAGTTGACGGCGCCGTCCTCGTTGAGATCCGCGAGCGTCACGTCGCAATCTGGAAACACCGCGCCGTAACCGGCCGGACCACCGAGCGCCAGGACGAACGCGTCGATGTCGTCGAAGTTCACCACGCCGTCGCAGTTCAGGTCCCCCGGCCGCCGCGTGCCGTAGAAACGGAGCTGGAAACTGTTCCAGGTCGCCGTCGTGCCGAGCAACCGGTCCGCCACCGTAACCGTCCAGGTGCCGGCCGCGTTCTCGTCCCAGTGCCGCACGGTCGTGAAGAGGTAGTCGTTGTAGTTGACGGTCGTGTCGTTGCGCTGCGTCGCCACGATCGACTCCGTGCCGGTCGGCGCGGTGATCGTGATCTGCAAATCGCCCACCCGCGCCGTGGTCACGTTCATAACCAGCTCCACCGCCTCCAGCCGCAGGGCCTGCGGCATCGTCGCCGTCCGCGAGATCCCGGTCGTGTTGAAGTCCGGCACGGGCGCGCCGACCGTCGTGACGGGCAGGTCGACCCGTACCTCGGGCCGCACGTTGCGCCACGTCGCGGCCAGCTGCACGGCCGCCAGCGCGTCCACCGCGCCGAAGCCGTAGTCGTAGCTGATGCGCCGTCCGGCGGCGTTCAGGGTCCAGCTCGGACGACCCGGGTCGCACTGCCGCGCGGAGCGGACCAGCACGTGCTGGACGTCGCGCCAGGTCAACGCGGGATTGGCCTCGAGCATCAGGGCGATCACACCGGCCGCCAGCGGCGACGCGGAGCTCGTGCCTCCGAAGAACGCCGTGTAGCCGCCGCCCGCGGTGGTCGTGAAGATGCTGCGGTTGTTGCCGCTCGAGTGGGCCACGACGAACATCGCGGAGCCCGACTCGTTGTAGTACGCCCGCGTGTCCAGGTCGCCGATCGCGCCCACCCCGATCGTGTATCGCGACGAAACGTACGGGTCGTAATCCACGCGGTCGTTCGTGCCGCCGTTGCCGGCCGCCCACACGAAGATCGTACCCTTGCCGTCCCGGCCGGTCAGAGCGGCCGTCTCGATCGCCGCCCGCTCCGCCGACGACATGGTCGACACGCGGCCGTTGTCCGACGGCCCCCACGAGTTCGACTTGATCGCGTTCAGGTCGTTGCGATAGCCGAACGCGGTCGCGTTCTGCGACGACGAGCCGTAGATCTGCCCCGAGATCTGAGCGCCGTACGCGACGCCCACGCCGCCGAGGCCGTTGTCGGCGCTCGCGGCCACGACGCCCGCGCAGGACGTACCGTGGCTCGTTTCACTGCCGCCGGGCTGGGTCGCCTGCGCGTTGAAGTTCGCGGCGAGGTCCGGGTGCGTGTACTCCCAGCCGCCCTCGAGGATGCCGACGATCACGCCCGCGCCGGTGTACCCGGCGTTCCAGACCGGCTCCACGTTCACATCCGCGATCGGGTTCAAGCTGTTGTTCAGGTGCCACTGCTGCGGGTACTCGGGATCGGTCGGCGTCCGCAGCACCGTCGGTACGCGCACGTCCACGTACGCCTCCGCGATGCGCGCGTCCGCCGCCAGTTCATCCGCCAGGCGCGCCGCTTCCGCGACCGACGCCGCCTCAAGCAGCCAGAAACCCGGCGCCCCCGCCAGCGGCCCGGCCGAGACGTTCGTCCGCTCCGCCGCCACCGCTGCGACGGCGTCCTCCGCGGCCCGCACGATCACACGGGCGTACAGCGTATAACCGGGCTCGGCCACGGCCGGGCTGTCCGCCGTCGCGGGCGCGACTCGCACCGCTGCGATTTCGCCGCCCGTCGTGCGGCTGACCTCGAACCGCTCCACCCCGCGGTGCGTCCGAACGATCACCGAGGTCTCACCAAGACCTGCCGGCGCGGCGGCCCACGCGACTCCGACGAGACTCCCAACCAGAGCCACCAGAATCCGAGAACCCGAGCGCTTCATAGGTGTTGGTCCTTCCATACCAGCGCAACATCGACCCAGGGGTGCCGGTACTGCACCCGAACCATTGTAGTAACCCCCCGGGTGCGTCCCGTTCCGAAAAATGTCACACACTGTGACGGCAGCGGGCGGCGCGCCGCACCCGTTATTCGGACATCCTCTGGTGGTCGGGCCGGCCAGTACCGATCCTTCTCAGCCGGTGAGGCGACGCGACGCCGGCGCCACTGTCGCGATAAACCCATCCGTGGTACACAAGTCGGCAGCCGGGGGACGGCGAGGGCGACGACCCGACCGACGTGCACGATTCCTGAGTTCTCGCGGCGAACGGTCGGTCGACGGGTCCGGCCTTCGCCGGCGCGGTGATGTGGAAGTCGGCAACGTCCGACCACGACTGCGACGACAACACCCGGTGGACTGACGGGCGTTGCAGCGTGTCCTCGTGGGTGCCCGAGGCGCGCCGCTGCCACGGCTTCCCAGCGGCGCGCGGCTCGGAGCTGGTCCCGCGCAAGTGCATGCGCAAACTCCACGTAACGCGCGGCTGCTGCCGAGGTTCGTTGATTCTCCGGGCGGCGCGCGTAGAATCCGCCCCGTCCGGAGACGGGTGCGGAGCGTGGCGACCCGGCCGCGGGGCGGGCTGGAACCGGGGCAGGCTCCGGACGGGCACGACAACGAACCTTGGGAGACGCCGATGGCGGGCGCGAACACACTGACGTTCAACGACGACAACTTCGAATCCGAGGTGCTTCAGGCGGACGGCCCGGTGCTCGTGGACTTCTGGGCCCCCTGGTGCGGGCCGTGCCAGATGCTCGGGCCGGTGATCGACGAGCTGGCCAGCGATTTCAAGGGCAAGGCGAAGGTCGGCAAGCTCGACGTCGATTCGGCGCCGACCACGGCCACCCGCTACCACGTGCAGAGCATCCCGACCATCATGATCTTCTCGAAGGGCCAGGCCGTTCAGACCTTCGTCGGGCTCAAGAAGAAGAGCGAGCTCCAGGCGGCGCTGACGGCACACCTGCCGCGTTAGCGACCCGTCGAGCAACCGCGGCGCCGGACCTCCGTTCCGACGCATCCGCCGCGCGTTGCGGGACAGCACCGCCGTGCGCGGGCGGCTGCTTCGATTCTGCACGCCGCCGGCCGTGTTCCGAGGGGCTGTAGCGCAGCCGGCCGAGACGGCATCGCGGATCGGAAGGTCGGCGGTCGCGTCCCGCGTATGTCGCGCGCCGGGCCGTCGTGTGCGGCCCCACGGCCCGGCGCATGGTGCCGTGCCGCGCGCCCTGCCCCCGGCCTGCAATCCGGTCCGCGGCGCGGTAATCTATCCGCGGCGCACGCGGGTCACGGCGGCGGGTCGATGCATGGCAGTCACGTTCATCCTCGGGCGGGCGGGTTCGGGCAAGACGCACGCGTGCGTCGCGGGGGTCCGCGCAGCGCTGGCCGAGCCGGACTCCGAGCGGCGCCTCGTCCTGCTGGTCCCCGAGCAGGCCAGCTTCCAGGTGGAGCGCACGCTTGCGCTCGGCGCGCCCGGCCGCGGCCTGTGGCGGGCCGAGGTGCTCAGCTTCTCGCGGCTGGCGCGGCACGTGCTGTCGGCGACCGGCGCTCCCGAACTGCTCGGTCCGCAGGCCCGCCGGCTTGCCCTGCGGCACGTGACGCGGGCCCGCGGCGACGCGCTCGTCGTTCTGCGGCGGGCCGCGCGAACGCAGGGGTTTTTTGCCGAACTCGATCGCCTGATCGAGGAGCTCATCCGCGAGAACGTCACGCCGGACCAGTTGCGCGCCGCGGCGCAGCGGGTGCCGGACCAGCGCTGGGCCGCCAAGGCCGGCGAGGTTGCCGAGCTCTACGACGCCTACCTCGCGTGGCTCGGGCCCCGGCGCTGCGACGAAGCCGCCCGGTTGGCGCTCCTCCGCGAGCGCCTCGCCCAGCTCGCGTGGCTGCCCACGGCGTCGATCTGGGTGGACGGCTTCGCGGGGTTCACCGGGCAGGAAGCAGCGACCCTCGCCGCGCTCGCCCGCCATGCTCGCCACCTGTACATCGCACTACTGCTCGATCCGCACGCCCCGTGCGTGATCGATCCGCGCCGGCCGCCTGACCCGGTCGGCCTGTTCCACCGCACCGAAACGACCTATCAGACGCTCCTGCGTCTCTTCACGGCGGAGGAGGTCGCGGTCACGCCGCCTGTGCTGTTAGCGGACCACCCGGCGCCGCGCTTCCGGGCGGCGCCCCGGCTCGCCGCGCTCGAGGGCGCGCTCGCGACGCCGCTCGGTACCGCGGATCCGCCGCCGCCCCCGCCGCCCGGTGCGCGCGTGCCGGCCGAGGTGCGTATCGTCCGCTGCGCGACGCACCGCGCGGAATTGCGCGCCGCCGCGCGCTGGATCCGTGCCACCATCGCCGAGTCCGCCGGCACGCTGCGCTTCCGTGACTTCGCCGTGATCGCCCGCGACCTCGGCCCGCTCGCCGAGACCGTCGCGGAGGTCTTCGGCGAGTTCGAGATCCCGTACTTCCTCGATCGCCGGCGGCCGATGCGGGCGCACCCGCTCGCCCGACTCGTCCCCGCGCTCTTCGACGCGGTGCGCACCAATCTCGGGCTGGCGGCCGCGGTGCGGCTGCTCCGGACGCGCCTGCTGCCGATCGCGCGCGACGCCGCCGAGCAGCTCGAGAACCTCGTCGTGCGGTACGGATTCGCCGGGCTGCGCACCTGGCAGCAGCCGGAGTGGCCGGTCGAGCGGGGCGCGACGGACCCCGCTTTCGCGGAGGCACGAGCGGCGGTGGCGTCCGCGCTGGCCCCGCTGTGCGAGCTCGCACGACAGGACCCGCCGCCCTCGGGTGCCGCCTGGGCCCAGGCGGTGTTCGTCGCGCTCGAGGCGCTCGGGGTCCGGCGAACGGTCGATTCGTGGCGACGGGCCGCAGGCGCCGACGGCGACCACGAAGCCGCCGAGCTGCACCGCCTGGCGTGGGACGCGCTGGCGGGCGTGCTCCAGGACATTCACACCGTGCTCGCCGACACGCGCCTTGCGGCGGGCGAGCTGGCGGACATCGTGGGCGGCGCGCTGCGCGAGCTGACCCTCGGCCTGGCCCCGCCGACGCTCGACCAGGTGCTCGTCGGATCGATCGAACGCAGCCGGCACCCGGACCTGCAATTCGCCTGGCTGCTGGCGTTCAACGAGGGCATCTTCCCGGCACGCCCGGCCTCCGACGCCGTGCTCACCGCGGCCGAGCGCGATGCGCTCGCGGCAGCGGGGCTGCCCGCGCCGGCTGCGCACCGGGACGACGCCTTCGGCGAGCGACTGCTCGCGTACATCGCCTGCTCGCGGCCCGCCCGCGCCCTGACGATCAGCTTTGCGGCGATGTCCGACGACGGCGCAGAGCTTCAGCCGTCGCCGCTGCTGGCGGACGTCCGCGCCGCCCTCCCGGACCTCGATGTTACGGAAGACGAGGCGTGGCCGCCGCCCACGACCCTCAACGAACTCGCCGAGGGCCTGCTGGCCGCACGGGCCGACACGCGCCATGCGCGCCACCGGCGGCGACACGAGCGCTTGCTGGCCGCGGCGCGCATGGATGCGGCGGCCGCCGCCAGGCTGGACCGGCTGCTGCGGGGGCTGCGCTACGCGAACGACGCCGGCCCGGTTGTGCTGCACCCCGGCGGCGACGGCTCGCCGCCGACGTTCTCGCCGTCGCAGCTCGAAACGTACATCCAGTGCCCGTTCCGGTACTTCGCCGGCCACGCCTTGCGGCTCGATGCCCAACGCGGCCCGCACCCGCTGCGGTGGGACCTCGGCACGCTGGCCCACGAGCTGCTCGCGACCATCGTCCAGGCCGCGTTGCGGCGCGGCGATGTGACGTCCCTGAGCGATGAAGTCTGGGACGAGCTCACGGCCGCGGCGGTTGCCGAGTACCGCCGCACGCAGCCGCCGGATCTGCCGGAGCGGCGGCCCGATTTCGCGTTTCTCGGCGACGTGCTGCTGACGCGGCTGCGCGACGTGGTCCAAGTCCACACCGGCCGGTGGCGGCGCGGCGAATTCCGGCCGCGCGGCTGTGAGGAGTGGTTCGGCGACGGCCCGCGGGCGACGCGGCCGCCGATCGCGGTGCGGCTGGCGGACGGTCGCGCTGTCCGGATTCGCGGGAAGATCGACCGACTGGACGTTGCCGCGACGCCGAACGGGCCGCTGTTGCTGATCTACGACTACAAGAGCGGCAGCGTCGGCCCGCTGCGGCAGCCGTTCCTGACCGGCGCTCGACTCCAGCTTTTCACCTACCTGCTCGCCTGGCGCGGGGCACCGGCGGCCGAGGGGCGGATGGGCGGGGTGCTGCTTGCGCCGCTGTACCCGAACCTGAAGGCGCTCGAAAAGGCGGCCGGTGACGGACTGCCGCCGGAAGAGCAGCTCATGCATGCCTACAAGCCGCGCGGGCTCGTGACCGCGGAAGCGGCGTTCCTGCTCGATGCGAACCTCGGCGGCGCGCCGTCCCCCGTCGCGCAGCTACGCCGCAGGCAGGATGGCGAGCTGTACGCCAACAGCGACGCCGTGACGCCGGAGCGCTTGGCTGCGTACGCTCAGTTGGCCGAGGAAACGGTGCGGCAGGCCGCCGAGCAGCTGCTGGCGGGTACGATCAGCATCGCCCCGCTGGTCGAAAAAGACCGCCTCGCGTGCGGCACGTGCGACTTCCGCGACGTGTGCCGCTTCGACCGCGCCTTCAACCGGCCGCGGGCCGCGGAGGCGGCCCTGCCGCAGCTTGCCGACGCCGCCGACGCGGAGGACGACGAATGAAGCTCACGCCGGACCAGCTCGCCGCCGTGCAGCACCGGGGCAGCAGCCTGCTCCTCGCCGCGTCGGCCGGTTCAGGCAAGACCGAGGTTCTCGCCCGGCGCTGCATGGACCTCGTCACCGACGCAGCCGCCCCGTGCGGCGTGGACCGCCTGCTCGTCGTCACGTTCACCCGGGCCGCCGCCGCCGAGCTGCGCGTCCGCATCGCCCGGATGCTGCGCGAGACGGCCGCCCGGGCGACGGATCGCGCGGTACGGCGTCACCTGCGCCGCCAGGAGGCGTTGGTCGGTGCGGCGGAGATCGGCACGATCGACGCCTGGTGCGGCCGGCTGGTGCGCGAGTTCGCGCCGACGCTGGGCGTGGACCCGGCCTTCTCCGTGCTTTCGGAAGCGGACGCGACGCTGCTGCGGCGCGCGGTGCTCGACGAGCTGCTGAGCGACGTGCATCGGGGGGCGGGGCCGTTCGCCGCAGCCCGGGCGTGGCTGGCGCGGGCCCCGACGCCGGACGACCGCTTCCTGCGCGAGCTGATCGAACGGCTGCACGCCTTTCGCGAGCACCTCGTGAACCCGGAGCCGTGGCTCGCTGAGCGGAGCGCCGAGGTGGCGCGGCGGGCGGAACCGGACGCCGCGCGGGCCGAGGCCCGGGCCGTGCTCGCCGCGGCGCTGCGGGAAGAGTGCACGTTTCAGCAGGCGCAGCTTGCGGAGCGGCTCGCCGGCGATCCTACGGCGCCGGCCGCGCTGTACGACTACCTCGAGGCCCTCGGCGCGTGGTCGCGCCGGCTTGCCGCCGCGGACCAGCTCGAGTCCGTAGTGGCCGCGATCAACACGTTCAAGCTCACCAGGCCGCGCGGCGTGCCCGACACGCCGCTGCTGGCCGAGGTCCGCAAGCGCTGGTTCGAGAATCGGCTGAAGAACGCCTGGGACGTCGATGACATCCAGCGAATGATCACGCACGCGCCGCGCGCGACGGCGGCGCTCGGCACGCTGCTGGAGCTCGAGGCCGAGTACCACCGGCGGCTGACGGCCGAGAAGCGGCGTCGGGCGGTCTGCGAGTTCGGCGACGTGCTGCGGTTCGCGCTGGATCTCCTCGGCGCGCCCGGCCCCGGCGACCGCCGCGCGCCGACCGAGGTCGCCCGCCAGCTCCAGGCGCGCTACGAGCACGTGCTCATCGACGAGTTCCAGGACACCAGCCCCGTGCAAGTCGAGGTGCTCCGGCTCGTCACCCGCGACGCGCCCGGCCGAACCAACGCCTTCATGGTCGGCGATATCAAGCAAAGCATCTACGGCTTTCGCGAGGCCGAGCCGCGGCTCTTCACAGGCCGGCTCGACGCCTATGCCGCCGGCCGCGAGGAAGGCTGTGTGAAGTACCTCGCCGACAACTTCCGCAGCCACGGCCGGCTGCTCGACGGCCTGAACGAACTCTTCGCCCGCCTGTTCGACCGCGCGCTCGGCGGCACCGATTACGGCCCGCGCGAGCGACTCCGCGCCGGCCGCCAGGCGATCGAGCTCCCCAACCGCGCGCTCGACCAGACCGCCCGCATTGTGATCCGCGTCCTGCCCGAGCCCCCGCGCCGCGGCCGTTCCGACGACGAAGGCGACGAACAGCTGCTGGAAGAGAGAGTCGAGCGCGAGGCCCGCCTCGCGGCGGACGAAATCCGGCGCCTGCTCGCTTCCGGTACGCCGGTCGCGGAGAAGGACGG
>Ga0272446_1007593_pt1 | contig 10714 bp, 8 predicted proteins | sample YNPCB0061_FD_194587 | JGI IMG/M metagenome (GOLD analysis project Ga0272446, IMG submission 194587) | Hot spring microbial mat communities from Yellowstone National Park, WY, United States - YNP-CB-006-1 | ecosystem: Environmental > Aquatic > Thermal springs > Hot (42-90C) > Sediment | place...
GCACCGGCGAACGGGCCGACCCCGAGATGTTCGCCCACGGCGACGCGTCAGCCCGGGATCGCCGCCCGAGTGCCGAGATGTTCGCCGACGGCGACGCGCCCGGCGGTCCTCGGGCCCGAAGCCGCGAGATGTTCGCTCCTGCCGACGCGGCGAGCACCGGCGAACGGGCCGACCCCGAGATGTTCGCCCAGGCCGACACGGCGCACACCACACCTCAGCCGCCCCCGCCCGGCGGCAGCAGGCCGAGCGCGCCCATCCCCCTTGCTATACTCCGTGCGTCCTCGACAACCGCGGCCGAACCCCGCAGAGGAAGCAGGAGGAAGCGTTGCCCGAGGAAGGCGCGACGTTCGCCCCGTGAGACGGACGAGCACCTTCGACGACCGAAGCCGGCCGATGGGCCGACCAAGGGGGTCGTGTAACCAGGTCCCGGGCCTCCGAGCCGCGGGTCTTTTCATTTCAGCCACCGAACCGAGCGGAGGTCCCCGATGCCGGCGACGGTGATCGTCGGCCTCCAGTGGGGCGACGAAGGGAAAGGCAAGACGACCGACTTCTTGGCCGAGCAGGTCGCCATGGTCGTCCGCTACCAAGGTGGCGACAACGCCGGCCACACCGTCGTCCTCGGGGGCGAGGTCTTCAAACTCCACCTCGTCCCCTCGGGCGTCCTCTACCCGCACATCACCTCGGTCATCGGGCCCGGCGTCGTCGTCAACCCGGCGACCCTCATCGCCGAGCTCGACGAGCTCACCGCCCGGGGCGTCAAGGTCGACAAGGTTCGGGTCAGCCGAGCGGCCCACGTCATCATGCCCTACCACATCGCCCTCGATCGCGCCTCGGAAGCCCGGCTCGGGGAAGCGAAGGTGGGGACGACGGGGCGGGGGATCGGGCCCGCCTACGCCGATCGGGCGGCCCGGATCGGGCTCCGGATGGAGGACCTCCTCGAGCCCGACGTCGTCCGCCGCAAGCTCGAGCGGATCCTGCCCGAGAAGAACGCCCTCCTCAGCGGCGTCTACGGCCTCCCGCCCTGCGAGGCCGAACCCCTCGTCGAGCAGGCGCGGGCCTGGGGCGAGCGCCTGCGCGACCACCTCGTCGATGCCACCTGGCTCGTCCAGGACGCCCTCCGGCGCGGCGACCACGTCCTCCTCGAAGGGGCCCAGGGGACGCTCCTCGACCTCGATCACGGCAGCTACCCCTACGTCACCTCCTCGAGTCCGGTCGCCGGCGGCGCCTGCACCGGCGGCGGGATCGGCCCGCTCCAGGTCGACGAGGTCATCGGGGTCATGAAGGCGTACGCGACCCGGGTCGGCTCGGGACCGTTCCCGACCGAGCTCGACGACGGGCTCGGCGAGCTGATCGCCACCCGCGGCCACGAGGTCGGCACGACCACCGGCCGGCGGCGGCGGGTCGGCTGGTTCGACGCCGTTTCCCTCCGCTACGCCGTCGCCGTAAACAGCGTCACGAGCATCATGCTCAACAAGCTCGACATCCTGTCGGGGATCGAGGAGCTCAAGCTCTGCGTCGCCTACGAGATCGACGGCCGGCGGGTCGAAGCTTGGCCGTCGTCGGCGGAGCTCCTCGCTCGGGCCCGGCCGATCTACGAGACCTTCCCCGGCTGGGCCGAGGAGATCCATGCCGTCCGCTCCCTCGCCGACCTGCCCGAGAACGCCCGGCGCTACGTCACCGCCCTCGAGGAGCAGGCGGGCGTGCCCATCGTCCTCGTCTCGGTCGGCCCCGAGCGGACGCAGACCATCGAACGGGCCTGGCGACCGATGCGCCACCGGCCGCCGATGCCGTCGTAGCGGTCGGGGAGGACGACCGATGGCCCCCGTCCAGCCGACCCGGATCCTCGTCCTTGGGGCCGGTGGCCGCGAGCACGCCCTCGCCTGGCGCCTCGCCGCCGAGCCCGGAGTGAACGAGGTCGTCGTCGCCCCCGGCTCCGACGGCGCCGCCGCCGAACCCCGCGTCCGGCGGGCCGCCGTCGACCCCCTCGATCCGGCGGCCGTCGTCGAGCTCGCCCGCCGGACCTCGGCCGAGCTCGTCGTCGTCGGTCCCGAGGCGCCCCTCGTCGCCGGCGTCGCCGACGCCCTCCGGGCGGCTCGGATCCCCGTCTTCGGGCCGACGGCGGCCGCGGCCCGGATCGAGGCCTCGAAGGCCTTCTGCCACGAGATCGCCGCCGCGGCCGGGGTCCGGATGGCCCGGGCCCGGGCCTTCGGGCCGGGCGAGCGCGCGGCGGCCCTCCGCTTCGCGGCCGAGCTGGCGGCGGGACCGGGTGTCGTCGTCAAGGCGGACGGGCTGGCGGGCGGGAAGGGGGTGACGGTGGCCGCCGATCTGGCCGAGGCAGAGGCGGCCATCGAGCGGCTCTATGCCGCGGCCGAAGCGGAGGCCGCCGGCGGCGCGAGGGGAGCAGCCGACGCGACCGGCGCGAGGGGAGCAGCCGACGCGAAGGCCGAAACCAAAGCCGAAACCAAGGCCGAAACCGAGGCCGCCGAGCAGCCGATCCTCGTCCTCGAGGAGCGCCTCGTCGGCCGCGAGGCGAGCGTCATCGCCCTCACCGACGGCGAGGCGGCCGTCGCCCTGCCCGCCGCCCGCGATCACAAGCGCCTCCTGGCCGGCGACCGCGGCCCGAACACCGGCGGGATGGGCGCCTACTGCCCGCTCCCGGACCTGCCCGAGGCCGCCGTCGCCGCCATCCTCGAGACCGTCCACCGGCCGATCGTCGGCGAGCTCGCCAGGCGGGGGACGCCCTTCTGCGGCGCCCTCTACGCCGGCCTCATCCTGACCCCCGACGGCCCCGCCCTCCTCGAGTGCAACGCCCGCTTTGGCGATCCCGAGGCCCAGGTCATCCTGCCCCGCCTCGCCGGGGCCCTCGGACCGCTCCTCCTCGCCGCGGCGCGGGGCGAGCTCGGGGCCGCCCTCCGCCGGCTCTCGCCCGCGGGCGGGGCCGTCGACGGGCTCCTGCCGACCCTGCCCGGGGCGGCCGTCGGCATCGTCCTCGCTGCTCCGGGCTACCCGGAGGCGCCGCGGACCGGGGACCGGATCGACGGGCTCCCGACGGCGCCCACCGCCGACGTCGTCGTCTTCCACGCCGGCACGAAGAAGGATCCCGACGGCAGCTTCCGGACGGCGGGGGGCCGGGTCCTCACCGTCGTCGGGCGCGGTCCGGACCTCGCCGCGGCCCGGGCGGCCGCGCTTCGGGTCGCCGAGGGGATCCGCTGGCCGGGGGTCCAGTTCCGGGCCGACATCGCCGCCGAGCTGCCCCCGGCAGCGCCGGAGGCTCCGACGGTGGCCGGCACGGCCGGAGCCCAGCTGGCCGCCGCCACGCCTCGCCGGGGGCCCGAGGGGGTCGAGCGATGATCCCCCGCTACACGCTCCCCGAGATGGGGGCGATCTGGACCGACACGGCTCGCTTCGAGCAGATGCTCCGGGTCGAGATCGAGGTCGCCAGGGCGCAGGCCCGCCGGGGCCTCGTCCCGCCCGAGGCGGTGGCCGCCATCGAGCGGCGGGCCCGGATCGATCCCGCCCGGATCGCCGAGATCGAGCGGACGACCGACCACGACGTCATCGCCTTCGTCAGCCAGGTGGCCGAATCCGTCGGCCCCGAGGGGCGCTACCTCCACCTCGGCCTGACCTCCTCGGACGTCCTCGACACCGCCCTCGCCCTCCAGCTCCGGGCCGCCGGCGACCGCCTCCTCGCCGACTGCGACCGCCTCCTCGCCGCCCTCGTCGCCCGGGCGCGGGCGGAGGCGAACCGGCCGATGATGGGCCGCACCCACTCGGTCCATGCCGAGCCGATCACCCTCGGCGTGAAGCTCGCCGGGTGGGCCTTCGAGGTCGATCGGGACCGCCGCCGCCTGGCCGCCGCCTTCGCCGACGCGGCGACCGGCAAGCTCTCGGGACCGGTGGGCACGTACAGCCACCTCGACCCGGACCTGGAGGCCGAGGTCCTCGCCGCCCTCGGGCTGGCCGTCGACCCCGTCAGCACCCAGATCGTCCAGCGCGACCGCCACGCCGCCGTCCTCGCCGCCATCGCCGTGACCGGCGGCTCCCTCGAGCGCTTCGCCACCGAGATCCGGAACCTCGCCCACACCGAGATCGGCGAGCTGGCCGAGCCCTTCGCCCCGGGCCAGAAGGGGAGCTCGGCGATGCCGCACAAGCGGAACCCGATCCGCTCGGAACGGATCGCCGGCCTCGCTCGGCTCCTCCGCGGCTACGCCCAGGTCGGCTTCGAGAACCAGCCCCTCTGGCACGAGCGAGACATCAGCCACAGCTCGGCCGAGCGGGTCGTCCTCCCCGATGCGACCATCGTCCTCGATTACATGCTCGTGACGATGACCCGCCTCGTCGAGGCCCTCGTCGTCCGGCCCGAGCGGATGGCCGAGAACCTCGAACGGAGCCTCGGCCTCCATGCCGCCGGGCGGGTCCTCCTCGCCCTCGTCGAGCGGGGCTGGAGCCGGGAGGAGGCGTACGCCGTCGTCCAGGCCGCGGCGCTCCGGGCGGCCGACGAGCGGCGGCCGCTCCGCTCGCTCCTCGCCACCGAGGCCCCCGTCGCGGGGACCCTCACCGCAGCCGAGCTCGAGGCCTGCTTCGACGAGGGGAGCTGGCTCCGCCACGTGCCGACCATCATCGCCCGCCTGGACAGCCTCGAGGCCGAGCTCGCCGCCCGCCGCACCGCCCCGGCCGAGAGGACCGTCGCGGAGGTCGCCGATGTCACCCGCTAGCGGCTACCTCCGCTCCGGCAAGGTTCGCGATCTCTTCGCCGTCGACGCGGACCGGATCCTCCTCGTCGCCAGCGACCGGATCAGCGCCTTCGACGTCGTCCTGCCGACCGAGATCCCCGACAAGGGCCGGGTCCTGACCGGCCTCTCCCGCTACTGGTTCGAACGCACCCGCCACATCGTCCCGAACCACCTCCTCGCCACCGACCCGGCCGAGCTCCCCGAGCCCTGGGCCTCGGACGCGGCCGCCCTGCGGGGGCGGATCATGCTCTGCCGGCGGGCCGACGTCCTGCCGGTCGAGGTCGTCGTCCGTGGCTACCTCGCCGGTTCGGGCTGGCAGGAGTACCGGACGAGCGGTGCCGTCTGCGGGATCGGGCTCCCGGCCGGCCTCCGCGAGAGCGACCGGCTCCCGGAGCCGATCTGCACCCCGGCGACGAAGGCGCCGGCGGGCGAGCACGACGAGAACATCCCCTTCGAGCGGATGGCGGCCATCGTCGGTCCCGAGCTCGCCGAGCGGGTCCGGGCCATCGCCCTCGAGCTCTACCGCTTCGCCGCGGAGCGGACCGAAGCGGCTGGGATCCTCCTCGCCGACACGAAGTTCGAGTTCGGCCTCGAGCCCCGGACGGGGACGCTCCTCCTCGTCGACGAGGTCCTGACGCCCGACTCGTCGCGCTTCTGGGATGCCGCCCGCTACGAGCCCGGCCGCCCTCAGGCGAGCTTCGACAAGCAGTACGTCCGGGACTGGCTCCTCGGCCGGGCCTGGGATCGGCGGCCGCCGGGCCCGGCCCTGCCGCCCGAGGTCGTCGAAGGGACGCGTCGCCGCTACATCGAGGCCTACGAGCGGATCACCGGGGCGAGCTTCGCCCGCTATCTCGAGGAGGACGTCATTGCCTGACCGGACCGGGCCGTCGCTGCCCAGCTTTCGCTTCGCCGTCAACGTCCTGCCCAAGCCCGGCATCCTCGATCCCCAGGGCCGGGCCGTCGAGCAGAGCCTGCCCCACCTCGACTTGCGTGGCATCTCCGACGTCCGGGTCGGCCGGCGGGTCGAGTGCAGCGTCGAGGCGGCCGACGAGGCGACCGCCCGGGCCGTCGTCGAGCGCCTCGCCGCCGAGCTCCTGGCCAACCCGCTCATCGAGCGCTACAGCGTCGAGCTCCTCGGGGCCGCCTCGTCGATCCGCTCCGACGAGGTCGGCGAGGTCGCGGGCTCGGGTCCCGACGGCGGCCCGAAGGAGGGCGACCGAAGGGAGGGCGGCCGATGAGCGTCCGGGTCGGGGTCGTCGTCTTCCCGGGCAGCAATTGCGACCGCGACACGATGTGGGCCCTCTCCCTCGTCGGCGCCGAGCCCATCGAGCTCTGGCACGAGCAGGCGAGTCTCGATGGGGCGGCGGCGGTCGTTCTGCCGGGCGGCTTCGCCTACGGCGACTACCTCCGGGCCGGGGTCATCGCCCGCTTCAGCCCGATCATGCGGGCCGTCGCCGACTTCGCCGCCGCCGGCGGCCTCGTCCTCGGGATCTGCAACGGCTTCCAGATCCTCGCCGAGGCTCGTCTCGTGCCCGGCGTCCTCCTCCGCAACCGGTCGCTCCGCTTCGTCTGCCGGGAGGTCGTCATCGGTCCCGAGCGCCTCGACACGCCCTTCACCCGGGCCCTCGACGCCCGCCGCCCCCTTCGCCTCCCGATCGCCCACGGGGAGGGCTGCTACTACGCCGACGCGGCGACCCTCGACGCCCTCGAGGCGACGGGCGGGGTCCTCTTCCGCTACCTGCGCCCGGACGGGCGAGCTGCCACGGACCCCGACGACCCGGCGAACCCGAACGGCTCCCTCCGGGGCATCGCCGGGGTGACGAACGCGGCCGGCAACGTCGCCGGGCTGATGCCCCACCCGGAGCGGGCGGCCGAGGCGATCCTCGGCTCGGAGGACGGCCGCTGGATCCTCCGCTCCTTCGTCGAGAGCGCGGCCGAGCGGGCCGCCGGCGGGCTCGTCGAGGTGATCCGATGACCGTCGCCGCACCGCCCGCCGACCTCCACCGTCAGCTCGGCCTCACCGACGAGGAGTTCGAGGCGATCCGGGCCCGCCTCGGTCGCGACCCGAACCCGGTCGAGCTGGCGATGTTCAGCGTCATGTGGAGCGAGCACTGCAGCTACAAGAGCAGCAAGCCGCTCCTGGCGACCCTCCCCCGGGGCGGCTCCGGGGTCGTCGCCGGCCCCGGCGAGAACGCCGGCGTCGTCGCCATCGGCGACGGCCTCGCCGTCGCCTTCAAGATGGAGTCGCACAACCACCCCTCGGCCGTCGAGCCGGTCCAGGGCGCAGCGACCGGGGTCGGCGGGATCCTCCGCGACATCTTCACGATGGGCGCCCGACCGATCGCCGTCTTCGACGCCCTCCGCTTCGGCGACCCGGCCGAACCGCGGACCCGCTACCTCGTCGACGGCGTCGTCCGTGGCGTCGGCGGCTACGGCAACTGCGTCGGCGTCCCGACCGTCGGCGGCGAGCTCGTCTTCGACCCCTCCTACGCCGGGAACCCGCTCGTCAACGTCATGGCCGTCGGCCTCCTCGAGGAGCGCCACCTGACCCGAGCCGTCGCCCCCGGCCCCGGCAACCTCGCCGTCCTCTTCGGCTCGACGACGGGGCGCGACGGGATCGGCGGGGCCTCGATCCTCGCCTCGGCGACCTTCGGCGACGACGACCCCTCGAAGCGGCCGTCGGTCCAGGTCGGCGACCCCTTTGCCGAGAAGCTCCTCATCGAGGCCTCCCTCGAGCTCATCGAGGCCGGCCTCGTCGAGGGGCTCCAGGACCTCGGGGCCGGTGGGATCACCTGCGCCACGTCCGAGACCGCCGATCGGGCCGGGACGGGGATGATCGTCGACCTCGACGCCGTGCCCCGCCGAGAGGAGGGGATGACGGCGGCCGAGGTCCTCATCTCCGAGTCCCAGGAGCGGATGCTCGCCATCGTCCGGCCGGAGCGCCTCGCCGCCGTCGCCGCCGTCTGCGAGAAGTGGGGACTGCCCTGGGCGGTCATCGGTCGGGTCACCGACGACCGGCTCCTCACGGTCGTCGAGGGTGGCCTCGACGCGGCCGGTCGCCCGGCGCCGGGTGCCCGGATCGTCGCCCAGGTCCCGGTCGCCGCCCTGACCTCCGACGCCATCGTCTACGAGCGCGAGGCAGCGCCGCCCGCCCGCCGTCGCCCCGCCCCGGCTCCGGGGACGCCCGACGAGGCCGTCGAGCCGGCCGAGCGGCTGCCGGAGCGCGGGATGGACCCGGGCGCCGTCCTCCTCGCCCTCATCGGCTCGCCGAACCTCGCCTCGCGGCGCTGGGTCTACGAGCAGTACGACCAGCACGTCATGACGAACACCGTCGAGGGGCCCGGCCGGGGCGCCGCGGTCCTCCGGATCAAGGGGACCCGCCGCGGCCTCGTCGCCTCGACCGACGCGAACCAGGCCATCGGGGCGATCGACCCCTATTTGGGCGCCGTCTTCTCCGTCGCCGAGGCGGCCCGGAACGTCGCCATCACCGGGGCGCGGCCCCTCGGCTTGACGAACTGCCTGAACTTCGGCGACCCGACCCGGCCCGAGGCCTTCTGGCAGCTCAAAGAGGCGGTCCGCGGCCTGGCCGACGCGGCGACGGCCCTCGGCCTCCCGATCACCGGCGGGAACGTCTCCCTCTACAACGAATCGCCGGCCGGCGCCATCGCCCCGACGCCCGAGATCGGCGTCGTCGGTCTCCTCGACGACGTCGAGCGGCGGGTGAGCCCGGCCTTCGTCGCCGACGGCGACCGGATCGTCCTCGTCGGGGAGGCGACGCCCGGGCTCGCCGGCTCGGCCTACGCCGCCCTGGCCGGGAGTGCCGTCGAGGATCGACCGCCGGCCATCGACCTCGATCGCGAGGTCGCGGTCCAGGCCTTCGTCCGGGACGCCATCGCCCGGGGCCTCGTCGCCTCGGCCCAGGACGTGGCCGCCGGGGGCCTCGCCGTGGCCCTCGCGGAGTGCGCCATCTTCGGCGGGCGGGGCGCCCGGGTCCGGCTCGGGGTCGCCAACTCGCCGGCCGTCGAGCTCTTCGGCGAGAGTCCCTCGCGGCTCGTCCTCTCCTGCCGGCCGAAGGCGACGGCCGCCCTCGTCGGCCTCGCCCGGACGTACGGGCTGCCGGTGGAAGAGGTCGGGGTCGTCGGTGGCGACCGCCTCATCGTCGAGCTGACCGGCGAGGGGGCGACCGGGGCGGCCGAGGAGCGGGGGAGCCGGGTCGCCGACGCCCTCGACGTCGCCCTGGCCGACCTCCGCCACGCCTGGGAACACGGCCTGCCCAGGGCCCTCGGGTTCGAGGGCGAGGACACCTGGCCCGTCGACGATCGAGGACCGAGTCGGGGAGGGGTCGACTGATGTGCGGGGTCTTCGGGGTCGCCCTACCGCCCGGCCGAGGGGCAGGCGGGGGCGCCGGGAGCGAGGCGGCCGCCATCGCCGCCCTCGGGCTCTTCGCCCTCCAGCATCGCGGTCAGGAGTCGGCCGGGGTCGCCGTCTCCGACGGCGACCAGCTCATGCTCTACAAGGACCTCGGGCTCGTCGGCTCCGTCCTCGACGAGCGGCGGATCCCGTCGCTCCGAGGTCATCTCGCCGTCGCCCACTGCCGCTACTCGACGACCGGCTCGACCCGCTGGGAGAATGCCCAGCCGACCTTCCGCCTCGGCCCGCGCCGAGCCATCGCCGTCGGCCACAACGGGAACCTCGTCAACACCCGGGAGCTCCTCGCCCAGCTCCGGGGCGGGCGGGCCCGACTGCCGGCGACGACCGACACCGAGCTCCTGACCGCCCTCCTCGCCGACGAGCCGGCGACGGACACCGTCGAGGCGCTCCTCCGGGTCCTCCCCCGGGTCCGCGGCGCCTACAGCCTCGTCGTCCTCGACGCGGGGCGGGTCATCGGGGTCCGCGACCCCCACGGCTTCCGCCCCCTCGTCCTCGGTCGGCTCCGGTTGCCGGAGGCCGACCCCGGAGCGAGCGGGCTCTGGGCGGGCGGCGGGATCGAGGGCTGGGTCCTCGCCTCCGAGACGGCGGCCCTCGACATCATCGGGGCGGAGGTCGTCCGGGACGTCGAACCGGGCGAGATCGTCGTCCTCGAGGCCGGCCGCGAGCCGCGCTCGGTCCGCTTCGCCGAGGCCCACCCCGCCCTCTGCGTCTTCGAGCTCATCTACTTCGGCCGGCCGGACTCGTATATGGAGGGTCGGAACCTCTACGAGGCCCGACGGCGGATGGGGATGCAGCTCGCCCGGGAGCAGCCGGCCGAGGCCGACATCGTCGTTCCCGTCCCCGACACCGGCGCCCCGGCGGCGGCCGGCTTCGCCGAGGTCGCCGGGCTCCCGTACCGGGAGGGGATGGTCCGCAACCGCTACATCGGCCGGACCTTCATCGAGCCGTCCCAGGCGATGCGCCAGCGGGGCGTGAACGTGAAGCTCAGCCCCCTGCGGGAGGTCATCCGCGGCCGGCGGCTCGTCGTCGTCGACGACTCCATCGTCCGCGGGACGACGACGAAGCAGATCGTCAGCCTCCTCCGGCGGGCCGGGGCGGCCGAGGTCCACCTCCGGATCAGCGCCCCGCCCATCTACCACCCCTGCTTCTACGGGATCGACACCCAGATCGAGACCGAGCTCATCGCCGCCCGCCTCTCCATCGACGAGATCCGCGACTTCGTCGGCGCCGACTCGCTCGGCTACCTCTCGATCAAGGGCGTCCTCACCGCCCTCGAGCTGCCGTACGAGCGGTTCTGCTTCGCCTGCTTCGATGGCAACTACCCGGTCCCGGTCCCGTACGACGCCCACCATCGAAAGTTCCTCCTCGAGGCCGACGAGGCGGTCCCGGCGCCGACCGACCGACCTGGTGAGCGGACCGACCGATCCGCCGAGCCGAGCCCCCGATCCAGCGAGCCGCTCGCGAGCCGTGGCGGAGGTGGCTAAGCCGCGGCGGGCGGCCTACCGGCGGGCGGGCGTCGACGTCACCGCCGGCGAGGTCGCCGTCGAGCG
>Ga0272446_1007594_pt1 | contig 10714 bp, 9 predicted proteins | sample YNPCB0061_FD_194587 | JGI IMG/M metagenome (GOLD analysis project Ga0272446, IMG submission 194587) | Hot spring microbial mat communities from Yellowstone National Park, WY, United States - YNP-CB-006-1 | ecosystem: Environmental > Aquatic > Thermal springs > Hot (42-90C) > Sediment | place...
GCGCCGGGGCGTCCGCCCGGGAGGAGACCACGAGGACGATCCGCGCGCGCTCCGCGGGGTTCAGGTGGACGCGGTCGATGAGCGCCTGCAGGTTGGTGCCGGCCCCGCTCACGAGCACCGCGACGGGGAAGTCGCTCGTCATGTGCTCCTCACAGGCGCCGGAGTCCCCCCTCCCCGGCCTCCACCCAGCCGACCACGCGCACGTCCTCGATCAGGGCGCGCGCCGGCTCGACCGACGCCTCCGGGACCACCAGGCACATCCCGAGCCCCATGTTGAACGTGCTCCAGGCCTCGTCCGGGCTCACGCCTCCGGTGGCGAGGACGGCCTCGATCGCGGGGGGCAGCGTCCAGGCGCCGGGATCGAGCACGGCGCGCAGGCCGTCGGGGAGGGCGCGGGGGAGGTTCTCGGGCAGGCCGCCGCCGGTGATGTGGGCGGCCGAGCGCAGCGCGACGCCGGCCTCGCGCAGGCGCAGAATCACCTCCGGATAGAGCCGCGTGGGTTCCAGCAGCGCGGGGGTCGGCGCCAGGCGCCCGTCGCGGATCAGCGCGCGCACGAGGGAGAAGCCGTTGGAGTGGAGGCCGGAGGAGGGTAGTCCGAGCACGACGTCGCCGGCCTGGACCCGGTGGGGCCCCAAGAGGTCCTCGCGCTCCACCACCCCGACTGCGAAGCCGGCCAGGTCGAAGTGACCCGGTGCGTACAGGCCCGGCAGCTCGGCCGTCTCGCCCCCGACCAGCGCGCACCCGCACGCCTCGCAGGCCCGCGCGATGCTCTCGACCACGACCCCGGCGGCGTCCGGGTCGAGTGCGCCCACGGCCAGGTAGTCGAGGAAGAACAGCGGCCGTGCTCCGGTGCAGGCCAGGTCGTTCACGCACATCGCCACGAGGTCCTGTCCCAGGCCTTCGAGGCGTCCCTGCTCCAGCGCGAGGAGCAGCTTGGTGCCGACGCCGTCGGTGCTCGCGACGAGCAGCGGGTCGCGGAGCTCCGGCAGGGGCACGACGCTGGCGAAACCCGTCACGCCTCCGGACACGAAACGGGCGATGTTCCTGGTGTGGCGCCGGGCGGCGCCGAGGTCCACCCCCGCCTCGCGGTAGGAGATGTGACCGCTCACCGGCCGCCGACGATCGGCACCCGCGCACGCGCCCCCCGGCGACGGGGCGGCTCCTCGAAGCGCAGCTTCACCGTCCGCTCCGGGACGGGGATGGGGTAGTCGCCGGTGAAGCAGGCCCGGCAGTAGCCCGAGGCGGGCCGGCCGATCGCCCGCTCGAGCCCCTCCAGCGAGAGGTACGCGAGGCTGTCGGCTCCCACGGCCGCGGTGATCCCCGGTACGTCCAGCCGCGCCGCGACCAGCTCGTCCCGGTCGGCCATGTCGATCCCGTAGAAGCAGGGCCAGGCGATCGGCGGGCTGGAGATGCGCAGGTGGACCTCGGCCGCGCCGGCGTCGCGGAGCATCGCGACCACCTGGCGCGTGGTGTTGCCCCGGACGATCGAGTCGTCCACGACCACGAGACGCTTCCCGGCGATGAGCTCGCGCAGCGGGTTGAACTTGAGCCAGACTCCCCGCCGGCGCATCTCCTGATCGGGCTGGATGAAGCTCCTGCCGACGTAGCGATTGCGCACTACGGCCTCGGCATAGGGAATGCCCGACGCACCCGCGTAGCCGATCGCGGCGGGGGTCCCGCTGTCCGGGAGCCCCACCACGGCGTCGGCCTCGGCCGGGCTCTCCTCGGCGAGCACCGCGCCCATGGCGCGCCGGCTCTCCCAGACGGTGCGGCCGTCGAGGACGCTGTCGGGACGGGCGAAGTAGATGGCCTCGAAGACGCAGAGCCGGGGTCCCGCAGGCGGGAGCGCCTGGCGGCTCTCGAGGCCCTCGGCGCCGATGCGGACGGCCTCGCCCGGGCGGACCTCACGCGCGAGCTCGGCCCCGATCTGGTCGAGCGCGCAGGTCTCGGAGGCGACGCACCACCCGCCGTCCAGTCGCCCCAGGACGAGCGGCCGCACCCCGTTGGGATCGCGGAAGGCCACCAACTCGCCGTCGCTGGCCAGCACCACGACCGAGTAGGCGCCCACCAGCCGCGGCATCACGGCGCAGACGGCGTCGAGCAGGGTGCCCGGCTGCGACGCCAGCAGCGCGGCGATCAGCTCGCTGTCGCTGGTCGTGGTCAGCTCGGCCCGCATCTCCCCGAGCTCGGCGCGCAGGGCGTCGGTGTTGGTGAGGTTGCCGTTGTGGGCCAGGGCGACGTAGCCGTCGGCCCGGGTGCGCGAGACCGGCTGGGCGTTGTGCCAGCGGTTGGCGCCGGTCGTCGAGTAGCGCACGTGCCCCACGGCGGTGTCGCCGGTCAGGCTCCGCAGCGCCGGCTCGTCGAACACGGCGCCGACGAGGCCGAGGTCCTTCTGGACCGTCATCCACTGCCCGTCGCTGGTCGCGATGCCGGCGCTCTCCTGCCCGCGGTGCTGCAGCGCGTGAAGCGCGAAGAAGGCAAGGCGGGAGACGTCCCGGCCCGGCGCGGCGACGCCGAAGACGCCGCACTCCTCGCGCGGGCGATCCTCGTCCACCGGGTCCCTCACCCCTCGACCGCCGCGGGAATCCCCCGCTCCCAGGCCGCCGCAGCCTCCGCCACGGTCACGCGCGCCGTTGCGCCACCGGCCTCCACGACGAGCGCGGCGCCGCCTACGGTGCCGATGCGCGCCAGCGGCACGCCGCCGGCGAGCGCCCGGAGCGCCTCCTCGTCGGCGGGCCGGCAGGTGAGCACCACGCGCCCGCCGCCCTCGCCGAACAGCGCCTCGTCGGGCCGGCGCCCGCCCGGCGCCCGGACGCTCGCGCCCCGGCCGCCCGCGATCGCGGACTCGGCCAGCGTCACCGCCAGCCCCCCCGCGGACACGTCGTGGGCGCTCCTCACGAGGCCCGCGCGGGCTGCCCGGACGAGGAAGTCGACGAGAGCGGCCTCAGCCTCGGGGTCCGGCCGGGGCGGGGCCCCCTCGGCCCGGCCGAGAGCCTCGCTGGCATCGAGGCGCGGCTCGCCGCCGCCGGCCAGGAGGACGGCGTCCCCGTCTGCCACGAAGGCGTGCCCTACGCTCGCCGTGGCGTCCTCGATCACGCCGACCATTCCCACCACCGGGGTCGGGAAGATGATGCGCCCAGGGCTCTCATTGTAGAGGGACACGTTGCCGGACACGATCGGGACGCCCAGGGCGCGGCATGCCTCGGCCATCCCGGCGATGGCCTCGGCGAGCCGCCACCCCGTCGACCCCTTCTCCGGGTTCCCGAAGTTGAGGCAGTCCGTGGCCGCGAGGGGCCGGGCTCCGGTGCAGGCGAGGTTGCGGGCGGCCTCGAGGACCGAGGCCATCCCGCCCCCGCGCGGGTCGATCTGGCAGTGGCGCTCGGCGCAGTCGGTCGTGAGCGCGATCGCCCGGCCCGTGCCGGGGAGGCGCACGACGGCCGCATCGCCGCCCGGCCGGCGCACCGTGCCTCCCCCGACGAGGTGGTCGTACTGCTCGTAGACCCAGCGCTTGCTGGCGATGTTCGGTCTGGCCAGGAGGGCGAGCCAGGCCTGCGCCAGGTCCTCCGGCTGGGGCGCGGAGGCGAGGTCCAGCGGGACCGGCGGCGGCGCGGGGCGCTGAGGGACGTCGTACTGCGGCGCACCGTCGGCCAGCAGGTGCGCGGGCACGTCGGCGACGACCTGGCCTGCGGCGGTCGCCACGAGGTTGCCGGTCGCGGTCACCTCTCCGATGACCGTCGCGTCGAGCTCGTGGCGTGCGCAGACGGCGACGAGCTCCTCGACGCGCTCCGGCTCCACCACGGCCAGCATCCGCTCCTGGCTCTCGGAGACCAGGATCTCGGCGGGCGTCAGCCCCGGCTCGCGGAGCGGGACGAGGTCGAGGTCGATGCGGAGGCCGACCCCGCCCTTGCTCGCCATCTCGCTCGCCGAGCTCGTCAGCCCGGCCGCGCCCAGGTCCTGGAGCGCGACGATAAGCCCCCGCTCGGCCAGCTCCAGGCAGCAGTCCATCAGCTTGCGCTCGGTGAAGGGGTCTCCGATCTGGACCGAGGGCCGCTTGTCCGCGTCGTCGGCGGAGAGCTCCGCCGACGCCAGCACGCTCGCGCCTCCGATCCCGTCGCGCCCGGTCCGGTTCCCGATGAGGACCAGCGCGTTGCCGGCCCCGCGCGCCGCGGACCGCACCAGCCCCTCCGGCCGCAGCACGCCGACGCACATCACGTTGACCAGGCACGAGTCCTCGTAGCACGCGTCGAACGCGACCTCGCCGCCCACCGTCGGGACGCCGATGCAGTTGCCGTAGTGGCCGATGCCGGCGACTGCTCGGGAGAAGAGGTGGCGGCTACGCGCGCTCGTGAGCTCGCCGAAGCGCAGGGAGTCCAGGAGGGCGATCGGGCGCGCGCCCATCGCGAGGATGTCCCGCACGATGCCCCCGACGCCGGTCGCTGCCCCCTCGAACGGCTCGACCGCGGACGGGTGGTTGTGGCTCTCGATCTTGAGCGCGAGGGCCCACCCGTCGCCGACGTCCACGACGCCCGCGTTCTCGCCCGGTCCCTGGATCACCTGGGGACCGGTCGTCGGCAGGAGCCGCAGCAGCACGCGGGAGTGCTTGTAGGAGCAGTGCTCGCTCCACATGAGGCTGAACATCACCAGCTCGGGATCGGTCGGCGCGCGGCCGAGCAGCTCGACGATGCGGTCGGCTTCGGCGTCGGTCAGGCCGAGCTGGCGGTGGAGCGGGATCGCCGCCGTGCGCATCAGGCCACCAGCGCCGCGAAGAGCGCGCGCCCGTCGGTCGAGCCCAGCAGGGGGTCCGAGGCCTCCTCGGGATGGGGCATGAGCCCGAGGACGTTGCCCGCGCGGTTCGCGATCCCGGCCACGCCGTCCACGGAGCCGTTGGGGTTCTCGCGGTACCGCAGGACGACCCGTCCCTCCGCGGGGTCGCCGAACCAGGCGCCCTCGTTGTGCTTGATCGGCATCGAGAGCACGGGCGGGGCCCCGCGGGTCCACGGGGTGCCCGCGTCGGCCACCTCCAGCTCGACCTGCCGGCAGATAAACCGCAGGCTGGCGTTCCGGCGCAGGACCCCGGGGAGGAGGCCGGCCTCGCACAGGACCTGGAACCCGTTGCAGATGCCGAGCACGAGACCCCCGGCCTCGGCGTGCCGGCGGACCGCGGCCATGATCGGCGACCGGCTGGCAATCGCGCCGCAGCGCAGGTGGTCGCCGTAGCTGAACCCGCCGGGGACGATCACGCTCCGCGTGCCCGGCGGGAGCTCGGTGTCGCTGTGCCAGGCCCAGGCCACCTCGGCGCCTGCGGCCTCGGAGGCCCGCCGGGCGGTCTCGTGGTCGAGCGAGCCCGGGAAGCGCACGATGGCGACGAGGGGACGGCCCGTCACGGCGCCTGCGTCCCGGGCCGGCACAGGCGGTGGCGAACCGCCGTCACCCCTGGACCTCCACGGAGTAGTCTTCGATGAGCGGGTTCGCGAGCAGCTGCTCGCACATGCGCCGCGCCTGCCCCTCGGGATCGTCGCCGGCGAGCACGAGCTCGATCCGCTTGCCGATCCGGACGTCCTCCACTCCGGCGAAGCCCATCCGGGCGAGCGCCCCCTGCACCGCCTGCCCTTCGGGGTCGAGAACGCCCGCGCGGGGCATGACGGTCACGACGACTCGGCTCACTCGGCGGCCTCCTGGAGGTAGTCGGAGAACGATCGTCCCGTGATGCGCTCGTACGCCGCGACGTAGCGCGAGCGCGTGCCCTCCACCACCTCGGGGGGCAGCTCGGGCCCGGGCGGGGTCCGGTCCCAGTCGAGCGTGTCCAGCCAGTCGCGGACGTACTGCTTGTCGAAGGACGGCGGGCTCTGCCCCGGCGCGTAGCGGTCCACGGGCCAGAAGCGCGAGGAGTCCGAGGTGAGCGCCTCGTCGCCCAGCACCAGGCGCCCATCGGCATCGTGGCCGAGCTCCAGCTTCGTGTCGGCCAGGATGATCCCGGCCTCCCGGCACCGCTCGGCGGCCCGCTCGTAGATCGCGAGCGACACCCGGGCGAGCTCCTCGGCGGTCTCGCGCCCGACGAGGCGCGCGACCTCGTCCAGCCCGACGTTCTGGTCGTGGCCCTCCCGGGCCTTGGTCGCGGGGGTGAAGATCGGCTCGGGAAGCCGGTCGGCCTGCCGCAGCCCGCGGGGGAGGCGGTGGCCGCAGACCTCTCCCGTGCGGACGTAGTCGCGCCAGCCCGACCCGGCCAGGTACCCGCGCACCACGCATTCGACGGGCAGCATCTCCAGCCGGCGGACGAGCATCGTCCGGCCGGCGAGGTCGCCGCCGGCGCGCCGGGCCAGCGCGTCGCCGTCCGGCAGGTCGGCCAGCCGCGTGGAGACGAGGTGGTTCGGCACGATGTCGGCGGTCGCGGCGAACCAGTAGGCCGAGAGGCCGGTGAGCGCCTTGCCCTTGTCGGGGATCGGCGTCGGCAGGACGACGTCGTACGCGGAGATCCGGTCGCTGGCGACCATGACCAGCAGCCCGCCCCCGACGTCGAAGACGTCGCGTACCTTCCCGCGCAGGAGCAGTCTCACAGCGCGGCCAGCCGCTCCCGCACCGCGTCCAGGTGACGGGTGTACCAGCGCGGGTCGAACAGCGCGTCGAGCTCGCCGGGGTCGAGTCGCCCCGCGACCTCGGGGTCGGTCCCGAGCAGGTCGCGGAGATCGCGCCCCTCGTCCCAGGCGCGCATCGCGTTGCGCTGGACGATCGCGTAGGCCTCCTCGCGTGTGAGGCCCCGCTCGACCAGATCCAGGAGCACACGTTGAGAATAGACGAGCCCCCGCGAGCTCCGCAGGATCTCGAGCATCCGCTCGGGCCGGACCACCAGCCCCTCGACCAGCCGCCGCGCGCGATCGAGCAGGTAGTCGAGCAGGATGGTCGCATCGGGCAGGATCACCCGCTCCACCGAGGAGTGGGAGATGTCCCGCTCGTGCCACAGGGCGACGTCCTCCAGCGCGGCGACTGCGTGGCCGCGGATCACCCGGGCCAGCCCGGAGATCCGCTCGGCGGTGATCGGGTTCCGCTTATGGGGCATCGCCGAGCTCCCCTTCTGACCGGCCGCGAAGGCTTCCTCCGCTTCCCGGACCTCGGTGCGCTGGAGGTGGCGGACCTCCGTGGCGAGGCGGTCGAGCGAGCTTGCGGCGACGGCGAGTGTCCCCACCAGCGCCGCGTGCCGGTCGCGCGCCACCACCTGCGTCGCCGCCGGCTCGCCGCCGATGCCGAGCTCGGCCAGGACCTCGGCCTCGATGTCCGGCGGCAGGGTGGCGTAGGTGCCGACGGCGCCTGAGAGCTTCCCGACCGCCGCACCGTCGACCGCCGCACGCAGGCGCTCCTCGTTGCGGCGGCTCTCGAAGGCGTGGCTGGCCAGCTTGAGCCCGAACGTCGTGGGCTCGGCGTGGACGCCGTGGGTCCGGCCCACGCAGACGGTGTCCCAGTGCTCCAGCGCCCGGTCCCGCAGCGTCCGCGTGAGGGCCGCTTGCTCGCGCAGCAGGATGTCCCCCGCGCGGCGCAGGGCGAGCGCCAGGGCGGGGTCCAGGGTGTCCGAGGAGGTCATCCCGTAGTGGAGCCACCGCCCTGCAGGACCCACGCGCTCGGCGACGTCGGTCAGGAACGCGATGACGTCGTGCTCGGTCACGCGCTCGATCTCCCGGGTCCGCTCCACGGAGAAGCCCGCCCGTGCCTCGATCGCCGCCAGGTCCTCCGGGGGGATCACACCCCGGCGCGCCCATGCCCGGCAGACCGCCAGCTCGACCTCGAGCCAGCGCCCGAGCTTCGCCTCCTCCGTCCACAGCGCGGCCATCTCCGGCCGCGAGTAGCGGGCGATCACGACCCGCCCGCCTCCTCGAGGCCGGCCCCGATGTCCCGCCGCAGCTGGCGGCCCGCGAAGCGCACGCGCTCGGCGGCCGCGTAGGCCCGCTCCCTGGCTGCGGCGAGCGACGGACCCCGCGCGGCGATGGACAGGACCCGCCCTCCCGCCGTCACGATCCTCCCCTGCGCGTCGCGGGCGGTTCCGGCGTGGAAAACCTCCACGCCGGCGGCCTCGGCCTCGTCCAGGCCGTCGATCGGATCCCCCAGCCGGGGTGTGCCCGGGTAGCCCGCCGCCGCGAGCACCACGGCGACGCACGCGTCGTTGCTCACGGCCACGGGGCGCTCCGGCAGCGTGCCGTGGGTTGCCGCGAGCAGCAGCGCCACGAGGTCGTCCTCGACGCGGGGGAGGAGAGCCTGGGTCTCGGGGTCGCCGAAGCGTACGTTGAACTCGAGCACGCGCGGGCCGTCGGAGGTCATCATCAGTCCGGCGTAGAGCACGCCCGTGAAGGGGGTGCCGTGCCGGGCCAGCTCCTCCACGACGGGCAGGTGGATCCGCTCGACCAGCTCGTCGGCGAGGGCGTCGGGGACGTCGGGCACCGGCGACACCGAGCCCATGCCGCCGGTGTTCGGTCCGGTGTTGCCCTCCCCGATCGGCTTGTAGTCCCGCGCGGCGGGGAAGCGCACGGCGCGGATCCCATCCGAGATCGCGAGCAGCGAGACCTCCGGGCCGACGAGCCCCTCCTCGACGACGACCACCCGCCCGGAGGCGCCGAAGGCCTGCTCGACGAGGCAGGCGGTGAGCGCCTCGCGCGCCTCGGCCCGGGACCGGGCCACGACGACGCCCTTCCCCGCGGCGAGCCCGTCGGCCTTGACGGCGACCGGGAGTCCCAGCTCGTCGACGGCGTCCAGCCCCGCCTCCACGTCGACCACGATCGTGGCCCGGGCGGTCGGTACGCCGGCCGAGGTCATGACCTCCTTCGCGAAGGCCTTGCTGCCCTCGAGCCGCGCGGCCGCGCGGGTGGGCCCGAACGCATGGATGCCCACCGCGCGCAGCGCGTCCACGATGCCCGCGACGAGCGGTGCTTCCGGGCCGACGACGACCAGGTCGGCGGCTTCCTCCCGCGCCAGGGCGACGAGGCCCTCGATGTCGTCCGCCGCCACCGGGCGCACCTCGGCGTCGCGTGCGATCCCGGCGTTGCCGGGGGCGCACACGAGCCGGGGTTGCTGCGGCGAGCGGGCGAGGGTCCGGACGAGCGCGTGCTCCCGGCCTCCGCCGCCGACGACCATCACCGTGGGTCTCACGCCGGGGACTCTCGCACACTGGGGCCGCGTCCCGACGTCCGGGGTCGCGCGGCGGGCGCTCGCTACGATGACCGCCATGGCGGAGCCGGCGGATCCCGTCACGCGGTCGGAGCGGGAGGCTCGCCGGGTGCTGCCCCACGAGGCTCTGACCGATCTGGCAACCTCCGACGACCCGGATCGGGCGGCGAGCGATGTCCTGCGGGCGCTCGACGGCTACCTCGATGCGCTCGTGCCCACCCCGCGGGAGCGGCCCGCGACCGACCCGGACGGGCGGGAGCAACGGGAGGCCCGGACGCTGACCTGGGTGGTGGTCGGCGGCGCCGTCGTGGCCACGGGGATCGTCGCGGTCGCGCTCAGCGGAGGCTGGCCGGCCGGCCTGGCGATCGCGGCCATCTGGGGGCTCGCGCTCGCCGTGCTGGTCTCGACCTGAGCCGGCCGGGGCTGCCCGGCGGGCCGTGCCCAGGGGCACGGGAGAGATTGCCCGCAGGATCCGCGGAAAGCGGGCAGGCTTCCGCGCCGCGACGTTGAACCTCCTCCGGTGAGAGGCAAGGATTCTCGCCCGAGGATGGAGACCCGCCCGCCCGCATGATCGGTCGCGTCCGAGCCATCCGTCTCCGCACCGATCGCGCGCTCGCCCGGCGGGCCGCCGCCGGCGACCGGGCGGCGGGGGAGTCGCTCGTCGCGCGGCACGAGGCCGAGATCCGCCGCGTGCTGGCCGTCGTCGCCCCGGGGTGGGCCGAGCGAGCGCTCGAGGCGACCCGAGACATGGCCCGCCGGGTCCTCGCCGACGGGCTGGCCGAAGGGGTCGAGCCACGCCTCGCCCTGCTCGGGATCGCCTGCGCGGCGGCGGGTGCAGTTTCGCCCCCGCGCGCGGAGCCGGGGCAGGACCGGCTGCATGAGGAGCTCCTGCGCCTCCCCGCGCCGCAGCGGGCGGCGCTCGCGCTGGTCCGGGTCCTCGGCCTTGCGCCGGCGGCGGCGGCCGTGGCGCTCGAGACGACCCCGGACCACGTGCGCGCCCTCCTGCGGCTCGCAGACGAGGGCTTGAGCCCGAGCCCCATCCCCCCGGGGCCGGAGTGCGCCGACGTCCGCGCGGCGCTCAGCGAGCGCGGGGTACCGGCCTCCCGGGCCCAGCGCGCTCATCTGCGCGGCTGCGCGTCCTGCGCCGCCTTCCGGCAGGATGTCCGGGAACGCTCCCGGCGGCTCGTGGCGGCCGCCGCTCCGGCTGCGTCCGCGCCGGTCGGCGGGGTGCCCGCGGGGTCCCCGCGCCGGGGGCGGTGGCGCGTGGTCGAGCGCACGGAGGTCGGCGTGATCGGCACCGCGGCGGCGACGGTGCTCGTCACGGGCGTCGCGCTCGCCGTCGTCCTCGAGAGCCGCGAGCGGATCGCCGTCGAGCCGGGGTCCAGGCGCGACGCGCGGGCGGCGTCGCCCGCCCCGGAGGTCCTGCAGCCGATCCCGGTGCCGCGCCCGCCGGTCCTGATTGAGGTCGAGAGCGTGCGGCGGGTCGGCGCGCGGCCTGCGGCCCGCCCGCGCCGGGCCGCGCGCGCGGTCCTCTCGGCGGGAGCGGACACGCCCGCGGGCGGGATCG
>Ga0272446_1007595_pt1 | contig 10713 bp, 7 predicted proteins | sample YNPCB0061_FD_194587 | JGI IMG/M metagenome (GOLD analysis project Ga0272446, IMG submission 194587) | Hot spring microbial mat communities from Yellowstone National Park, WY, United States - YNP-CB-006-1 | ecosystem: Environmental > Aquatic > Thermal springs > Hot (42-90C) > Sediment | place...
TGCGCGTCGAGTGGGGCGGCGCGCACGTGCGCGACGCGCTGCCCGACCCGCTCCCCGATCTCTACGCCGGCCAGCCGCTGACCGTGCTGGCCCGTTTCCACGCTCCCCGCGAGGAGCGAGCCCTGGTGACGATCAAGGGCCGTGCCGCACGCGGCAGCTTCGCCGAGAGCCTGGTAGTTGATCTGCCCGTCGCTACACCTGACCGCAGGGGCGTCTGGGCTGCCCTGCCGAAGCTCTGGGCCCGGGCGCGCATCGCCGAACTGGAGGACGCAGTGCGCCTGGAGCATCGTCAGGCCCCGGCGGTGACAGACGAGGCGCTGGCGCTCGCCCTGGAGCATGGCCTGCTCAGCGCGCAGACGGCGTTTGTCGCGGTGGAGGAGCCGCCCGAGGCTGCCGAGCGCCAGCGCGCGGTGGCGCGGGTGGTGGTGCCGGTGCATGTGCCTGCGGGCACGCGTCGTGAAGGCTTCGAGGGCGCGCCGCCGCCAACCGTGCTTGGTGGGACGCTCTATGCCGCCGCGCTGCCCGCCGTGACGCTGCAGACACGGGCGGTGGCGGGCCACGCCCGCCAGGCATTCCAGGCCGGCGCCGCTGCCGTGGGTGCCGCGCACCCGGCGCAGGGCCGGGTGGCGCCCGCGGCGGCGCCCACGGCCGACGAACGGCGCGCGGCGGCGCTGCGCTACCTGGCGCGCACCCAGGCGGTGAACGGCAGCTGGGCCGACGACGAGGCGACGACCGCCCTCGTCACCCTGGCCTTTGCGCTGGCCGGCCACACCAGCCAGGTGGGCGCCTACCGGCCCCAGCTCAGCCGGGCTGCCCGCTGGCTGGCCAGCCGCCCGGCCGCTGACGCGCTGGCTGCGCTGGCCGCTGATGCGCTTGCGGGCGCAGCAATCGCACCGGCAGCCGTCGCTGCGGCCGCCGAGGCTACCATGCGCGCTGCCGGGCTTGGCTATGCCGATCTGGTGGCGTTGCAGCGCCACGGCGGTGACGCCGACGGAGCGGCGCTGCCCCCCGACGCCGATGCGCTGCGCCCGCCGGCGACGGCCCTGGCGCTCACCGCCGCGCTGGCGATCCTCAGCCACGGGACGTACAGCGAGGGGCGCAGTTAAGGACGCGCGAAGACGTCCCCGTACACCGGGCAACGAACTGGCTCGGCGCCAACGTTCCAGATCAGGGGCACGATGCAGACCCAGACACTCGCCGAACAGATCCGCGCTGAGGCCCGCAAGGTGCTGGTGGGCCAGGATGAGCCATTCACGTTGCTGCTGGTGGCGCTGCTCGCCGGCGGCCACGTGCTGCTTGAAGGCGTGCCCGGCACCGCCAAGACGCTCATGGCCAGGACACTGGCTCTGCTGGTGCGCGCCGACTTCAAGCGGGTCCAGTTCACCCCCGACCTGATGCCCTCCGACGTGGTGGGGACCCAGGTGTTCGATCTGGGCACCGGCCAGTTCCGGCTGCGGCGCGGGCCGATCTTTACCCAGTTGCTGCTGGGCGACGAGATCAACCGCGCGCCGGCCAAGACGCAGAGCGCCCTGCTCGAGGCGATGGAGGAGCATCAGGTGACGATCGAGGGTGAGCGGCTGCCGCTGCCCGAGCCCTTCTTCGTCGTCGCCACTCAGAACCCGATCGAGTACGAGGGTACCTACCCGCTACCTGAGGCCCAACTCGATCGCTTCCTCTTCAAGCTGCTGATCGACTACCCGCCAGGCGAGGTGGAGCTCGAAGTGCTGCGGCGCTACCACCACGGTTTCGATGCGCGCCAGCTGGAGCAGGCCGGGCTGCGCCCGCTGATCACGCCGGAGGCGCTGGAGAGCTGCCGCGCCGAGATCCGCACGGTGGTGGTGGAGGATGGGGTGATCGGCTACATCGGGGCGATCGCCCAGGAGAGCCGGCGCAGCCCCGATCTGCTCCTCGGTGGCTCGCCCCGTGCCAGCATCGCCCTGCTGCTGGCCGCCAAAGCCTACGCCGCCATCCAGGGCCGCGGCTTCGTCACCCCAGATGACGTCAAGGCCCTGGTGCGCCCGGTCTATCGCCATCGCGTCATCCTGCGGCCCGAGGCCGAGATCGAAGGCCTCACGCCCGACACCGCGCTCGCACGGGTGCTTGGCCGGGTTGAGGTGCCGCGCTGAGCCTGCGCCTCGAACGCACGCCCGGCTACGACGCGCGGCTGCGCGCACCTGGCACGGTAGCGTTCATGTTCGCCAGCAGTATCGAAAATGCGTCACACCGATTCTGCTTGCTGGCAGCGCATTGGCTCAGCTCCACACCTCCACAGCGCTCCAGCTCGACAAAGCCCTGTGTGGCGCTGGAGCGCTGTGGAGCTGAGCGGAACCATGCGGGATTGCCAATTCCACCTGGTAGCACACCCCGTGGTATCATGGCGCTATGCTTGACGATCGGACCAGGCTAGACTTCCCGCCCAGCGGGGCCGCCGAACTGCCGCTGCTCTTCGCGCCCCGGGTGCTGCGCTGCACCGCCGCGGGCCCGGGCGGCCATCCGCTGACGGTGCTGATCGATACGGGCACCGATCCTTCGGCGATCGACCTGGGGCTGGCTCGCCGCCTCGGCCTGCGTCTCGGTGACTTCGCCCTCGGCTCCGATGCCACCAGCGACGGCGTGCCCTTTACCGAGACGGTGCTGCCCTGGCTGCGCCTTGGCGATCTGCACCTGCGCGAGCTCTACCTGCTCGCCGTGGACCTTGGTCACGCGCCGTTTAAGCTCGACCTGGTGCTGGGCTACAATGTGCTCAGCCAGCTGACCCTGACCATCGATTACGCCGGGCGCCGCCTGCGCCTCTGCCACCCCGATCTCGACCCACCCGCCCCGGGTCCCGGCGGCGCGGTGCTGCCGCTGCGCTTCTTCGAGCATTTTCCAGCCCTCGAGGGCGCAAGCCTGCTGGCCGCCACCGGGCGCGGCGCGACAGCGGCTCTGCACCCCTGCCTGGCGTTGCCCCTGCTTACCATCGACACCGGCTCGAATGGCGCGCTGACCCTGAGCGCCGACCTGGCTGCCCGCGCCGGCCTGTGCCGCACCGACGATCAGCCGCCCGCCCGGGGCCATGGCTTTGCCAGCGGCAGCAGCGTGCTGCAGGGCGTGGCCCCGGGTCTGCGCCTCGGCGCCTTTGAGCTGCGCGAGGTCGGCCTTGACGCGCCCGAGGGACGTGGCGGCGACCTGGGCCGCGCCGGACGGGCCAATCTTGGCAATGGCGTTCTCGCCCGCTTCGACCGCGTCACCCTCGACTACCGTCGCGCGCTGTGCGTATTGGAGCCTGGCGACACGATATTCGGCAGCTAAGGCATGTTGCAGAGTCGGGCGTTCTCGCTTGACAGTTGCTCCACAGCTCCACACCTCCACACAGCCGGTCTGGAGCGCTGGAGAGCTGTGGAGTTGAAGGCTTGACGTGCCGGACGCACCACATGCGTGCCATCCTCACCACCATCACGGCGGCGCTGCTGCTGGCCATACCCACGGCGGCGCTGCCGCTCGCGGTGGCGCCCGCCGTACCGCCGCCCGCGCGCACCCCCCAGTGCCCGGCGCCCGGCTACCCCGACACGGCGGCGCTGCTCGCTGCCCTGCCGGGCGCGACCTATGCCTGCGCCGAGGAACTGGCCGCGGCCCTGCGCCCCCGCGCCGACCTGGCCACCACCGACGCGCTGATCACCCTCGCAGCCACCGGGTCCCATGCCCTCGCCCGGCGCAATGCCCTGCGCGCCCTCGGCCGCCTCGCGGAGAGCCCCCGCGGCAGCCGCGCCCGCGAACTGGTGCTGCAGGCCCGCGCCGCCCGGCTCCGCGCGACGCTCAGCGGCCTGCTCGCCGGCGAACAGGATAATTTCCTCGTCCAGGACGCCGTCTGGCTCGTGGATAGCTTCTTCTATCCGAGCTTCCACGACGGGCCGACCCTCGCACAGCTGGCAGCGGACCCGGCGCTGGCCCCCGCCCTACGCTACCGGGCTGCAGCGGCACGGGCACGCCTGATCTACGCCCGCCCCGGGCCGCTCGCCAGCGACGACCGGGCCTTTATCCACGCGGGGCTACAGTCGGACAGCCCCGGGGTGCGAGCGGCGGCGGCGCTGGCCGTCGCCCATCTGCGCAATGCCCAGCTTGACACCCGGCTGCGTGCCGAGCTCGACACAGCCCTCGCCGCCGCCTGGGCCGCCGAGCCAGCGCTGCACCTGGTCCCCGATGAGCCGCCGCCGGTGATGGGCTTCGCCGAGAGCAGCCCCACGCCGCTCACCGCCCGCGCCGCCATCGCCCGTGCCCGCGACCGTCTGGGCGGCGGTACGACCCACCTCGCGCGGCTGCGCGCCGACTACGAGGCGCTGGCCCTGCCCAACCGGCTGTCCGCCAACGGCGTGACGCTCCGCTCCGGGCTGCCGGTCGCCCAGCTCACCCCGCTGCTGGCCGAGATCACGCGTGCACAGGCGACGTTCGACGCCATTGTGGGGCCGGAACTGAGCAGGCCCATCCCCGGCGAGGACGGGCCAGCGCTCAGTGTGCTCATCTTCGCCCGCCAGGGCATCTACCGCGACTATCTGCGCGCCTTCACCTCGTTCACGGTCGATGTCGACGGGGTCTACGACGAACGGACGGCCACCCTCTACACGCACGCCCGCACTGCCGAGCAGAGCGCCAACAGCCTGGAGCAGACCCTGCGCCACGAGCTTGCGCACCACCTGGCCGGGCGCCAGGTCTTCCCTGGCCACTGGCAGAGCCCGGGCTACCACGCCGAGCCGAAAGGCTGGGCCGACGAGGGGCTGGCCGAGTTGCTGGCAGGCGCCGGCCCGGCGGGCCCGGCGCCCCGCCCGGCGCAGCTCGGACGCCTCTGCGCCCTGCGCGCGCCACCGGCGCTCGGCGAGCTCCTGGCACGCCGTGCGGGCTACGACCACGTCGGCCACTTCGACTACGACGCTGCGTGGGCCCTGAGCTACTACCTCTACCGCGAACGGCCCGCAGCGCTGCGCCGGCTCTACGCCGCCTTCCGTGATGGCAGCTACCAGCTTACCGGCTGGCCGCGCATCGTCGGCGCGCCCCTCGCCACCCTCGAAGCCGAGTGGCACGCGGCGATCAGCGGGTGGTGTGCCCGCGCTTGAAGCATTCGCCCTGACGTGGGATAATCAGGGTAACCTGACCTGCAACAGGGGAGCGTAACTCATGTCCGGCGAACTGCTCTCACTCCTCGCGGCGCGCGCCGAAGCGGGGCGACCGCTGCGCATCGGCCTGATCGGCGCTGGCAAGTTCGGGACGATGTTCCTGGCTCAGGCCCGCCGCGTGCCCGGCTTGCACGTGCTGGGCATCGCCGACCTGGCGCCAGAGCGAGCGCGCGGCGCGCTGCTGCGCGCCGGCTGGCCCGAGGCGCGCTTCGCCGCCGCCAGCCTGGCCGAGGCGCTGGCTACCGGCGCCACCTACGTGGGCGACGATGCGTCCGCGCTGATCGCCGCCGATGGCCTCGACCTGGTCGTGGAGGCCACCGGCGTGCCCGCCGCAGGTGTGGCCCACTGCCTGCTGGCGATCGACTATGGCCGCCACATCGTGATGGTCAATGTCGAGGCCGATGCGCTCGCCGGGCCCATCCTGGCCCGGCGCGCCGCCGAGGCCGGCCTGGTCTACTCGCTGGCCTATGGCGACCAGCCCGCCCTGATCGCCGAACTGGTCGAGTGGGCGCGTGCCGCCGGCTTCGAGGTGGTCTGCGCCGGCAAGGGCACAAAGTATCTGCCGATCTACCACCAGTCAACCCCCGACACGGTCTGGACGCACTATGGCTTCAGCCCCGAGCAGGTGGCCCGCGGCGGCTTCAATCCGCAGATGTTCAACTCCTTCCTCGATGGCACCAAGTCGGCGATCGAGATGGCCGCCGTCGCCAATGCCTGCGGGCTCACCCCCCAGCCCGAGGGGCTGCGTTTTCCCCCCTGCGGCGTCGACGATCTGCCGCACATCTGCCGTCCGGCGGCCGAGGGCGGGCAACTGGCCCACGCCGGCACCGTCGAGGTCGTGAGCAGTCTCGAGCGCGACGGCCGCCCGGTCTACCGCGACCTGCGCTGGGGCGTCTATGTCACCTTTGCCGCCCCGGACGAGTATGTGCGCCAGTGTTTCGCCGAGTACGGCCTGCTCACCGATGCCAGCGGGCGCTACACCGCGCTCTATCGTCCCTACCACCTGATCGGTCTGGAACTGACGGTGAGCGTGCTGCGGGTCGGGCTGCGCGGCGAGCCCACGGGCCGCCCGGCGGCCTTTCGCGGCGATGTGGCGGCGGTGGCCAAGCGCGACCTGGCCGCGGGCGAGCACCTCGACGGCGAGGGCGGCTACACCGTCTACGGCGCACTGGTGCCCGCCGCGAGCGCGCTGCAGCGCGGGCTGCTCCCGATCGGATTGGCCCACGGCCTCACCCTGCGCCACGCCATACCCGCCGGCCAGGCCCTCTGCTGGGATGATGTCTCCTACGAGCCCACTAACCCGACGGTGCGTATGCGCCGGCTGATGGAGCGCACCTTCGCGGCTGGGTAGACACGGGAGTGGTGCAGCGTGATGCGTGAGACGCCAGCTATCGCGATCCTCGGCCTGGGGCTGATGGGTCGCCCGATGGCCCGCACGCTGCTCCGGGCGGGCTACCAGGTGCGCGGTTGGAACCGCTCGCCGCTCGCCGCGGAGCTAATTGCCGACATCCCCTGCTGCACGAGCCTGGCCGAGGCCGCCGCCGCCGACCTGTGCCTGCTCATGCTCGCTGATGCAGATGCGGTGGCCGAGGTGCTCGCCGCCCTCGAAGCCTGGCTGCGGCCCGGCCAGCTGGTGGTCGACCTGGGCAGCTCCGACCCGCTGCGCTCGCAGGATCACGCCGCGCGCCTGGCATCGCGGGGCATCGGCTGGGTTGACGCCCCGGTCTCCGGTGGCCCCGAGGGCGCCGCCAGCGCCAGCCTGGCGATCATGGCCGGCGGGACCGCGGCTGATGTGGAACGGGCCCGCCCGGTGCTGGAAGCGCTGGGCCGGCTGGTACGGGTTGGCGGCCCGGGGGCCGGCCACACGGCCAAGGTGATCAACCAGCTGATCGTCGGCCTGACGATCGAGGCGGTGGCCGAGGCCCTGGTGCTGGCCGAGGCCAGTGGGATCGACCCGGCGCTGCTGCGCCAGGCCCTGGCCGGCGGCTTCGCCGACTCGAAGATCCTGCAGATCCACGGCGCGCGTATGGCTGCCCGCAGCTACCTGCCGGGCGGCCGCGTCACCACTCAGCTCAAAGACCTGCGCCTCGCCCAGGTACTTGCCACCTCCGCGGGGCTGCGCCTGCCGCACCTCGCTGACACGCTTGCCCGCTATGAGCGCCTGGTGGCCCACGGCGACGGCGCGCTCGACCACTCGGCCCTGCACAAACTGCTGCTCGAAGAACAGGACGCTACCGGCCACGCGCCAGCGGAGGACGCAGCACAGAGGAGAGCATAGCGGCATGATGAAAAGCATCCAGATTGCCCAGATTGGCCTTGGCAGCGTCGGACGGGAGCTGGCCCGCCAGGTGATCGGCCAGCGCGAGGCCATCACCCGGCGCTATGGCTTTACGATCGACTACCTGGCGATCGCCGACAGCACCGGCATCATCTTCTCCGGCACCCCGATGCCACCCGCCATGGTGCTGGCCACGATCGCAGCCAAGGAGGCCGGCCGCACCCTCGCCGAACAGGGCGCACCGCGCCGGGAGGGCCTGGGCGTGCTGCCAATCTCCGCCCAGGGCATCGCCGTGGACGTCTCGGCCTATGCCGGCACCACCGTGTTCCTCACCGACGCGGTGCGCTTCGGCCACCGGGTCGTGCTGGCCAACAAGCAGCCGCTCTGCACGGCCTACCACGATTTCCTGACCCTGACCGAGCGGGGTGCAACCCGCTACGAGGCCACCGTCGGCGCCGGGCTGCCGGTGATCGGCACGCTGCAGGGCCTGCTCGACAGCGGTGACGAGATGCTCCGCATCGAGGCGGCGATGAGCGGCACGCTCGGCTTCCTCAGCGCGGAGTTGGAGGCGGGCAAGCTGCTCTCGACCGCCGTGCGCGAAGCCCACGCCCTTGGCTACACCGAGCCTGACCCGCGCGACGACCTGAGCGGCATGGACGTAGCGCGCAAGGCCTTGATCCTCGCCCGCACCTGTGGGCTGCCCTGGGAATTGTCTGAGATCGCGGTCGAGCCGTGGTTCCCGCCTGAATTCGCCCAGGTGAGCCGCGACGCCTTCATGGACCGCCTCGATGAGCTCAACGCGTCGTTCAGCGAACGCATCGCCGCCGCCCGGGCGGCTGGCGGCGTCTTACGCTACGTGGCCGAGATCTCCCCGGCGGGGGCCAGCGTCGGCTTCAAGATCCTGCCTGCTGACCATCCGCTCGCCAGCCTGCGTGGCCCCGACAACCTCTTCAGCCTTACCACAACCCGCTACAACGAACGGCCCCTGGTGATCCGCGGCCCCGGCGCCGGCCTGGCCGTCACCGCAGCCGGCGTCCTGAGCGACATCGTCGCGACCGCCCGGGAGATGCGGGGCTGAGGACGCCTGGTAATACCATTTCCGATTGCGGATTTTGGATTGCAGATTGCCGCACATGGCGTCACGATGAGCGATGACGGCAACGACAATGCGGAACTGCCAACTGGATTTGGTATAATCCTGCTGGCAAACGCCGTTTTGCCCACGCCGGGTGTGCGGGCGTCCCGCGCGCGTACCCGCGTTTGCCAGCAGGATCATTGCACCAGCCCGGTCCGTCCCCTTGCGACGCATTGACGCAGCGTGTTATGATAGCGCAAGGCGGCAAACCGACGTGATGGCCCGGATGGTTGCAAGGAGAAAAGCGATGACGCTTGAGCCTGTTGAGTCTGATGTTCCCTATCACCGTCTGTACATCAATGGCGAGTGGTGCGATGCCGAGGGGGAGCGCACCTTCGAGGTCACCGAGCCGGCGAGCGGGACGCTGATCGCCCGCGTCGCCAGTGCCAGCACCGCCGACGTGGACCGCGCGGTGGCCGCGGCCCGCGACGCCTTCGACAACGGCCCCTGGCCCCATACGCCGCACTACGAACGGGCTCGCATTATCCACAAGATCGCCGACCTGATCGAGGAGCACGCCTTCGATATCGCCGAGCTTGAGTCCCGTGATGGCGGCGTGCCCATCCGGAAGACCACCTACAACGACATCCCGCTCGCCCTGCATATGATGCGCGTGTTTGGCGATCTGGCCCGCCGCCCGCCCTACGAGCCGATGCCCTGGAACGATTTCCCGACCCTGTCGTGGAACTTCGTCTGGCGCGATCCCTTTGGCGTCTGCGCGCAGATCATCCCCTGGAACTACGCCTTCCCCATGGCGGTCTGGAAGCTGGGCCCGGCGCTGGCCACCGGCAATACGATCGTCTTCAAGCCCTCCTCGCTCGCCCCGCTCAGCGCCATCCGGCTGGTACAACTGATCGATGAGTCGGGACTGCTGCCCCGGGGGACGCTCAACCTGGTGACTGGCCCGGGCGGCGAAGTGGGCGAGTACCTGGTCGGCCACCCGCAGGTGGACAAGATCGCCTTCACCGGCTCCACCGAGGTTGGACGCAAGATCATGGCCATCGCCGCCCCGCATATCAAGAAAGTCACCCTGGAGCTGGGCGGCAAGTCGCCGAGCATCCTGCTGCCCGACGCCGACCTGGACAAGGCGATCGATGGCGTGCTCTTCGGTATGTTCTACCACGCTGGCCAGCTCTGCGAGGCCGGCACACGCTGCTTCGTCCCCGCCACGCTCTATGATGAGGTCGTGGAGCGCCTGGTGGCGCGTACGCGCCAGTTGCGCCTCGGTGACCCGCTGGAGTTGGAGACGGACATTGGCCCGCTGATCAGCTTCAAGCAGCGCGAGCGTGTCGAGAGCTACATCAAGCTCGGGCGCGAGGAGGGCGCGCGCCTGGCGATCGGCGGTGGCCGCCCGGTTGGGGAGCTCTACGAGCGGGGGCCCTATCTGGAGCCGACGATCTTTACCCACGTGGATAATCGCTGGCGCATCGCCCAGGAGGAGATCTTTGGCCCGGTGCTCTGCGTCATCCGCTACGAGGAGCTCGGCGACGCGATCAGTATGGCCAATGATACGATGTACGGCCTGGCCGCCTCGGTCTGGTCACGCGACCTGCAGGCGGCAATCGAGGTCGCCAGGCGTATCCGCAGCGGTACCGTCGGCATCAATGAGCACCACGTGCTCAACCCCCACGCGCCCTTCGGCGGCTTCAAGGAGAGCGGTATCGGCCGCGAGATGGGCGTGGCTGGTCTGCTCGAATACACCGAGCCCAAGCACATCCACGTCGACTTCCAGCAGAAGCGCTCGGGCAAGATCTGGTGGGACGCCCTGCTTCCGCCTGAGAACGAGCATGAGTAGTCCGGTCCAGTGGAGCTGTGGAGCAGCCGTCAAGCGGCCCCAAATCTGAAGCAGGTCACAAACCTGCCTGACCATCTGGCCTTCACCTCCACAGCTCTACAGCTCTACAGCTCTACAGCTCTACAGACCAGTTCTGTGGAGGTGTGGAGCTGTGGAGGTGTGGAGCTGTGGAGGTGTGGAGCAACAGTCAAACTGGCATGGCCGATTCTAGACCATGCCTTAGCCGCGGAGGGCCGCGACGATCGTCAGGATCCCGCCGACAATCGCGAAGCTGCCGAAGACGAATGGCAGGACGACCACACCCGCCAGCGGGTTCAGCAGCAGCCAGCCCGCCAGCAGCACGGTGATCACACCCCAG
>Ga0272446_1007596_pt1 | contig 10713 bp, 7 predicted proteins | sample YNPCB0061_FD_194587 | JGI IMG/M metagenome (GOLD analysis project Ga0272446, IMG submission 194587) | Hot spring microbial mat communities from Yellowstone National Park, WY, United States - YNP-CB-006-1 | ecosystem: Environmental > Aquatic > Thermal springs > Hot (42-90C) > Sediment | place...
GGCATCCGCGTGCCCCTGATCCTCCGTTGGCCGGGCAAGATCCAACCCGGCGTCAACACCTCGGCCGTAATCGCCACCGATCTGATGCCCACGCTGCTGGCGCTATGCGGCCAAAAGGTGCCGACGGGGCTGGACGGCGTGGACTGGAGCGGCACGCTAAAGGATGGGGGACCGAAGCCGGGACGCGAGTTGTTCTGGTACTGCCCGCACTACACCAATCAGGGCGGACGACCGGCACTGGCTCTGCGTCAGGGCGACTGGAAGCTTGTGCAACATCTCGATGGCGGCGTCGAACTGTACAACCTCGCCAGCGATCCAGGGGAACAAGTCGATATGGCCCGAAAAGAACCCAAACGCTTGGCTGACATGCTCAAACGTGCCCATCAACTGTGCATCGAGTTGAAGGTGCAAAAAATGACGGACAACCCCGCTTGGAATGAAAAACTCTGGCGCGAGTTGTACGTCACGACAGACGTCAGTAACCTCAAACCCGCCCGCACTGCCGCCGAGATGACGCCCAAGCTCGCCGCCTGGCGCAAACGGATGGACGCCGTCACTCGACCTGCACCGTAAGACCCGGATACGTCGGCGTTAGCAGCAGTTCGAGCAATTGCTTCAAGCGAGCGCGAGCGATGTCGCGCACCAGGGGGGCATTGCGTTCGCCTAATCCACGGGCCGCCTGCTGAAAATCATGCAACAACATGGCGTGCTGCAGTTCGGTGCTGAAACGAGAATCCAACAACTTGAATCGCACGCCGCGGTACACGTCCTCACGCTGCACCTCGGGGAGTAGCGGCGTGACTGTCTCGACGTGAATCTCCGGCATCTGCACCACCACCAGCCGCCGATTCGGCTCGATCCTTATCGAGGACGCTTGCACATCGGTTAATCGGATCGCATAGCGAATCTCGGCCGGCACCCGCAAGTTCGAGATCACCTTGCCGCGCCAGTTGCGGCTCGTGCGGCTCAGTTGCACCTCGACCCGCAATTGCCCCACGAGCAACTTGCCGCTGCTGACCATCGAGCCGGCCTTAACGTTGACATCGATGGCCGAATCTTTGCGGGTGAGATGGTCGATCAAAGAAACCACATCCGTTGGTCCCGGCACCAGCAACCAGGGTAACGGCAAAGCGGCGACGGTGCCTGTCGCCAGGCTCCAAAGCAGTTCAGCCGCATAAAGGGAGTTGATTCGCATGATAAGATTCTGCGCCCTGGGCCTGCAAGTTGCACAGAAATTTGAGGCGAGTTCATCCATCCGCAAGGGGTGCCATCGCCACACTCGATCCGATCCGTCTGATCGGCATCTTTCGTCGAATCGCCAACCGACGCCCCAACCGACACTTGCTTCTGTTGGCCGTTTGGGTAAAGATTGTCGGCAGGCTTCAGGAGAGCAGTACCCCAGCCAAAGCGGCGTTCATCAACGTGGCCAGAAAGCCGACGAACAAGGCCCGGCCGCCTAGGCGGGCGAGGTCGGCCCGGCGACTAGGAGCCAGCGCCCCGATGCCGCCCAACTGAATGCCGATCGACGAAAAATTGGCAAAACTGGTCAAAGCAAAGGTGGCCAACTGCTTGGTCCGCTCGCTGCACCCGTCATATTCTTGCTGCATCCGCACGAAGGCTACCAACTCGTTGGCTACTAGTTTGGTCCCCAGCAGGTCGCCCACGGCCGGCAAGTCGCCGCGTTCCACGCCGAGCAAAAAAGCCAGTGGGGCAAAGAGCGCTCCGAAAATTTCCTTCAAGCCGATCGGCTTGTCGGTGTGAAATATCAAGCCCGTGAGCGCTTGCACGCCGGCATCGAGCAAAGCCAGGAGGGCCAAAAAAGCGATCAGCATGGCCGCGATGTTCAAGGCCAGGCTCATCCCCTCGGTGGCTCCACCCGAAGCGGCATCGATCACGTTGCGATAAGGCGAAGCCGTCTGCCCACGCAGTTCTCCCAACGTCTCGGGGGTTTGCGTCTCGGGCAATATCAGTTTGGCCAAAAACAGCCCGCACGGAGCCGCCATCACACTGGTAGCCAAGATCGCGACGGGGTCGCCCCCCATCGAGACAAACAGCGCCAAGATGCCGCCGCTGACCGTGGCCATGCCCCCGACCATCAGGGCCAACAGTTCCGATTCGGTCATGCGCTCCACATAGGGCTTCACAATCAACGGAGCCTCGGTCTGTCCCATGAACACATTGGCCGAGGCCGCGAGAGTCTCGGCTCCGCTGGTCCCCATCAACCCTTTCATCACCCAGGCCATTAGCCGCACCACCCATTGCAGGATGCCGATGTGATACAGCACGGTGAAAAACGAAGCCACAAACAGAACCGTCGGCAAGGCCGTGAAGGCAAAAACAAACCCCTGTCCGGGTCCAAACAACTCCTCCATCTTCTCGCGGTCGGCCAGGTTGCCAAACACAAACTTGGCCCCCACCGTGGAAAATTCGAGGAATCGGCCGATGGCCGAGCCAATGAAGTTGAACAAAGCAAAGCCCCAGGCCGAGCGAAGGACAAACAACGCCAGGACCATTTGCAAAAAGATGCCCAGCAAGATGGTTCGCCAGTTGACGGCGCGGAGGTTGGCCGAGAAAGCTGCGGCCAGGACCAACAGACCGACATAGCCCAAGGCCGAGCGAAAGCGTAGTCCGAGCGGATCGCCCAGAAACCAGAGCAAGCCCATGCTTAGCGTCACGCCTGCTAGCAGAGCTAGGCGTAACCCCCACGACGGCGGGGGATCGACAGGACGCACCGGATCAAATGCAGCAACCGGGTCGGGGGGCATATCAATCCCAGCTTTCGTAGATCAATGGCAAGGCAGTAGGCTCATTATCCGCGATCGGGCCAGCCTCGGCCAGCAACGCTCGGGCTTGAGCGAGGCGCTGGGAGTCGCGATAGTGCAGCGTCGCTAACAACTCGCCCGCCTGGACGCGATCGCCTCGGCGTGCCTGAAGGACCATGCCCACGGCGGGATCAATCCGGTCCTCGGCCCGATCGCGTCCGCCCCCCAAGGCTACGACGGCTCGACCGACCGCTTCGGCGTGCCAACCTTCAAAGAAGCCAGCACGCGGGGCATAGATCGCCTCCCGATGGGGGGCAACGGGCAGGAGAGTCGGCTGGTCGATCACGCGGCGATCGCCCCCCTGGGCTTCGAGAATGCGACCGAACGTTTCCAACCCCGCGCCACTGCTCAAGGCGTTCTCGACTCGTCGGCGAGCCTCGGGGATTCCAGCCAGCGTCACCATACGGCTGGCCAATTCCAGCGATAGTTCGCGCACCTCCGCCGGTCCCCCGCCTTTGAGAACCTCGATAGCCTCGGCCACTTCCAGGGCATTGCCACAGGCAGCCCCCAGAGGCTGATCCATCGCCGTTATCACTGCTTGCGTCTGCACCCCGTGTGCCCGACCGATAGCCAAGAGACTCTGCACCAAGGCTCGCGCCTCATCGAGGGTTTTCATAAATGCCCCATGGCCGACTTTTACATCCAACACTAATCCACAGATGCCCTCGGCGATTTTTTTGCTCATGATCGACGCACTAATCAAGGGGATCGATTCCACGGTTGCTGTTACGTCTCGTAGGGCATACAGGATGCGATCGGCCGGGACGATGCGTGTCGTTTGGCTCATCATCACACAGCCGACTCGATACAGGATCGCCCGGGCTTCATCGGGTTCCAAGGCGACGCGAAAGCCAGGGATGGCCTCCAATTTATCTAGCGTGCCGCCAGTGTGGCCCAGCCCACGGCCCGACATCATGGGCACCAAGGCACCGCAGGCGGCGGCCAAGGGAGCTAGGATTAGCGAGGTTTTGTCGCCCACGCCGCCGGTCGAATGCTTATCCACCGCGCGGACGGCATCGCTTCCCCAATCGAACCGCTCGCCGCTAGCTATCATCGCCGTGGTCAGATCAGCTGTCTCTTGGCTGGTCATCCCGCGCAGGAACAAAGCCATCAGCATGGCTCCAAGCTGGTAATCCGGCCAAGTGCCCTGGGTGGCCCCGGCGACGAAACAGGCGATTTGCTCGGCCGAAAGCGGTTGGCCATCGCGCTTGCGACGCAGCAGATCTACAGCCCGCATGGTAGGCACTTCTCCTCTTGGCTCGTCACCGAGACACGCTGAACCGATCGAGATAAGATTAGGAGACCAGATGGAGGAGACCAGACGAATCCAGACGACGATCTCGAGGTTTTGCTGATGCGTGTTGTGCTGCTGCTTTGCATGAAGATGTGGATGATAGCATGGATGAGTGGAGGCATGTTAAAAGCGGCCGAGCCTGCCACGCCACCTCGCAAGCAGATCGTCGTGAGCGAAGAGGCCAAGCGGATCCATGCCGAGGCGCTGCTGATCGATGGGCACAATGACTTGCCCTGGCAATTTCGGCTGAGCAAGGATCGAGATTTTCGCATTTTCGATCTACGCAAGATTCAGAAAGAATTTCATACCGACATTCCTCGACTGCGCGCTGGGAACGTCGGCTGCCAATTCTGGTCCGCTTATGTCCCTTCCTCGACAGACAAAAAACGTACCGCCGTCACCCAAACGCTCGAACAGATCGACGTGATTCGCCGCCTTGTAGATCGTTATGGCGACACGTTTGAAATGGCCGAGCACGCCGAGGACATTGTGCGGATTCGCAAAGCGGGCAAGATTGCTTCGCTCATCGGAGTGGAGGGCGGCCACAGTATCGATTCGTCGCTGGGTGTGCTGCGAATCTACCATCGCCTGGGGGTGCGCTACCTGACGCTGACGCACAGCGAAAGCCTCGATTGGGCCGATAGCGCCACCGACCAACCACGCTGTGGCGGGTTGTCCGCCTTTGGCGAGCGGGTCGTGGAGGAGATGAACCGGCTGGGGATGCTGGTGGATATTTCGCATGTCTCGGCGGAGTGCATGCGCAAGGTGTTGAAAGTGACCAAGGCCCCCGTGATTGCCTCGCATTCCTCCGCTTTTGCTTTGGCCGACCATCCGCGGAACGTGCCCGACGACGTGTTAAGGCTCATCAAGGCCAACGGCGGAGTGGTGATGGTGAATTTTTACAGCGGCTTCATCACGCCCGAGGGAGTGCGGGTGTCGCGGCGATCCTCAGAGATGTATCGCCAGTTGCGGACCAAATATCCCAAGGATAAGGAGTTTCAGCTCGCTTGGGCAGCTTATCGCAAGGAGAACCCTTTGCCGCCTGGTACGGTTCACGATGTGGTCGCCCATATCGCCCACATCGTTGAAGTGGCCGGCATCGACCACGTCGGCATCGGTTCGGATTACGACGGCATCGACTCGGTCCCACAGCAATTAGAAGATGTGTCGAAATATCCCGTGCTGACGCAAGCGCTTTTAGACAAAGGCTACTCTCGCGAGCAGATTCACAAAATTCTGGGCGGCAACGCCCTGCGGGTTCTGCGCGAAGCCGAAAAAGTGGCCCACGCTATGCAGAAAAATGGTCGCTAAACCGAAAGCTTGCTGGCATCGCGCGATTGTCCTTGCGCGGGGGCCTGTGTAGGATGAATCTTAATCTTACTTGGAGGAACACATGAGCGATTCAACCCCTTTCCTTGAAGCCGTTGTGGAGCATGGGGTACTGGTCCTCACGGTCCTGCGCCGGCAAATCGAGGGCGAAGAAATTGCCGCGGCCTTGAAAGACGAACTCGATGAGATCATCCAGCACTATCAAGCCAAGCTCGTTGTCCTCGATCTGAGCCGTTGTCGCTACGTCTCCAGTATCGCCTTTTGGCCGTTGCTCTCCCTGCGCAAGCGACTGGCAGAGAAAGGCGGTCGACTCCTGATCACGGGACTAACCGGCATCGTTCTGGAAGTGTTTACCAACACGAAAATGGTCAGCAGCGGCGGTAACACGGCAGCACCATTTGAAACGGCCCCCGATCGGGCCAGTGCCGTGGCACGCCTCGCCCACCCCGCCTTGTAAAAACGTAGCCAACTCATCGCGGAGGATCGGCCAGCCAGGCTGCCGTGCCCCAAGCAGCGAACCGATCATCGGCCGACACTTGCCTTCAGGGCAGCGAGGATGGCTTGACGCACGGCGGCTTCGCCCGCTTTCGGCCCTTGGTTACATACCACAAGGACGCCCAAATCGAGCTGCGGCAGCAAGGCCGCCGAGCAATAAAAGCCGCCATTGCTGCCGTCGTGGGTTAGCACGACGGTACCCCCTTCGTTTTCATAAGCCCACCCCCCCATCGTGTAGGTTTCCTCCTTGAGCACACGATGCAATTTTTGATACGTCTCGGGCTTAAGCAACTTGCCCTTTCCGCGGGCACCGGCCAGATGATCCTGAGCGAACAACGCCCAATCGCCCAGCGACAGATGCAGCCGGGCGGCTGGCCCCATGACAGGGGGATTATCGGCACGGGGGCCGGGTTCGATCGCTTTGCCCTTGCCATCATGGGCCAGGGGCTGATCCAGTTTGCCCGGCGTGCCAGGTGAGCCAAAACCGGCGCTGCGAATCCCCAAGGGACGAAACACCTGCCGTTCCATCAGGGTTTCCCAGTCTTCGCCCATCGCTTGCTCGGCAGCAGCGCCGGCCAAGACATAGCCGAGATTGGAGTAACTGTATTTTTCGCCGGGGGGGACGGCCGGTTCCAGGGCCAGCCCCCGTTTGAGGGCTTGCATGCGTTGCTGCATCAGAGGGCCGGTCGTTGGGATGATCCACCAATCTTTCAGGTTACTGGGCAGACCCGAGCGATGCCGCAATGCATGACTCAGCGTCATGTCCTTGTATTCTTCTCGGATGCTTGATTTAATTTTGGGAAATAAATCGACAAACTTGGCATCCCAGTCGATCTTGCCCTGGTCATGTAACACTCCAAGCAAGGTAGCGGTGAAGGCCTTGGTATCCGAACCAAGGTGCCAGAGGTCGTTTTGCATGATCGGACTGGGTGTCCCTGCCTTGCGAGTGCCGATCCAAGTCAGCGCATGCACGCCTCGGGAGGTGACCACGGCCGCAGCCATGCCGGGAACTTTATGTTTCGACTTGGCATCGCTGAGGATTTGATTCAGCTGTTTGAGGGAGATGCGCGGCTCGAAGGCTTGTGCCGGTAACAACGCGGACAGGGTCACCAGAGCAGTTGCAAACATGACTAATTCTCCTGAGACGTTTCAAGTTGTTGGGCCACGATCTCTAACGGATGCAAAGCATGTCTTTGTGCTAAATCGTGGATTTGATGCCGGCATGACGTACCCGGCGCGGCCACGAGAGCCTCGGGCCGCTTTTTCAGGCTGGGCAAGAGAGCCAGGTTGGCGATCTTTTCGCTCAACTCATAGTGCGTCCGCTCGAAGCCAAAGGCCCCAGCCATGCCGCAGCAGCCCGCATCGAGAATCTCAACTCGCAACCCTGGCACTTGACGCAACAGAGCTGCTCCGGCTTGCGGACCTAGCAACGCCTTCTGATGGCAATGCCCGTGCAACACACAGGTTTCCTCGCGAGGGCGCAGCCGCAATTCGCCCCGCTCGGCTAGGAAGTCGTCGGCCAGGCGAGCGGCAGCAGCGATGCGGCGAGTGTCGGGACCGGGCAGCAACTCGGGCCACTCATCCACGAGACTGAGCAGGCAACTGGGTTCCAAGCCGAGTAGGACGGTATCGGGGGTGAGCTTGCGGGCCAGGCTTGACGCTTGGGTTTGAACCCAGGCTTTGGCATGACGTAGAAACCCTTTACTGATCCACACCCGCCCGCAGCAAAACAGATCGGCCAGCCGCACCCGAAACCCTGCCGCCTCTAGCAATTGCACCGCCGAGCGTCCGATGTTCGGCTCCTGATAGGTCGTGAAACAATCCGCTAAAAGCAACACGTTGCCGCGTGTCCCGGCCGTGGGGGCCGGCCGATGATGGGCAAACCAACGACGGAAGTGCTGGAAATGCAACGCGGGAAGCGAACGCCGTCGGTCGATGCCGGCGAGTTTTTCAAGCAGCCATCGGGAAAGACTTGCATTTTGAAGAGTGTTGAAAACAGGAGCCATCCAGGAAAAAAGCGGATGCAGATAAGGCACACCACCGACAAGCCAGTGATCCAACGGACGTGTTCGACCGGTGTAATACAATTGCAGGAATTCGGCTTTCATCTTGCCGACATCTACATTGCTTGGACATTCGGTTTTGCAGGCTTTGCACATGAGGCACAGATCAAACACCTCGTGCAACCAGCGTTGTCTCAGGTCGGCCCCTTCGTTGAGTGCATGCCGCAGGGCGTTGGCTCGGCCGCGGGTGCTATCGCGTTCGTCGCGTGTGGCCCGATACGACGGACACATCGCCCCACCGCTCAGCTTGCGGCAAGCACCATTGCCGTTGCACATTTCCACCGAACGCAAAAATCCCTGCTGGCGGCTATAGTCGAAGACGGTCTTCGGCTCGCGCGGCGTGAGATGCGGTGGATAACGCAGATGGGCGGTCATCGAGGGAGCATCGACAATTTTGCCAGGATTCAGGAGATGATCGGGGTCGAAGGTGCGTTTGATGGTCCGAAACACTTCGTAAATGGTCGGGCCAAACATCCGCGGATTCCACTCACTGCGCGTCAGCCCGTCGCCATGCTCGCCAGAGAGCGAGCCGCCAAACTCCAGCACGAGATCAGCCACTTCGGAGGCGATGCGGTGCATGCGTTGAACTTCGCTGGGCGACTTCAAATCGATTAGCGGCCGGATGTGCAAACATCCCACGGAGGCATGACCGTAGAATGCCCCATCTGTGCCGTGGGCGTGTAAAATCGCCTTGAAGCGACGAACATACTCCGGCAATCGCTCGGGAGCGACTGCTGTGTCCTCCACAAAGGTCACCGGTTTGCGATCACCCGGCATGCCATAGAGCAGCGGCATGGCGGCTCGACGAAGATTCCACAACGGCTCACGCAAAGCTGCATCCACCGCAATCAGGCTAGTCAACAAGCCTGGCATGCCGTCGAGGCGACGACGCAGTTTCTCGGCCCGCTCGCGGACCTCGGCCACACTCTCGCCGCTGAACTCGACCATAAAGATAGCCCCTGCGCGGCGGTCGATATGCCGCGTCGTGTCGCGCAAGGCCAAGTTGCCGGCTGTCAATTCGAGCAGCAGTTGATCCATCAGTTCGACGGCCGAAGGCTGGGCCTCCAGGCAGAGGGCCAAAGCATTCATGGCGTCGTGGAGGGTAGCGAATTGGGGCACGAGTAACCCCCGCGCGGCGGGGCGCGGCACGAGTTTAACCTCGGCTTGGGCGACCAGAGCCAAAGTACCTTCGCTACCGACGATCAGTTGATGCAGACCGCGTGGGCCAGAAGTGGCCAACTCCGGCAAATTATAGCCACTGACCCGACGGAGAATTTTGGGAAAGCGGCGATCAATCTCGTCACGGTGTTTATCGACGAGTTCGCCTACCGTGCGATAGAGTTGGCCCTCGAAGGTCGGCCGCTCAGCCCGTTCCTGCCATTCCGCTGGGCGGAGCGTGTCGAAAGTCGTTTGAGAACCATCGGAGAGTATCACATTCAACCGCTTGACATGGTCGATTGTCTTGCCGTAGATGATAGAGCGTGCCCCGGCCGAATTGTTGCCGATCATCCCGCCTAGATTGGCTCGGCTGCTGGTCGAAACATCGGGGCCGAATTGCAGGCCGTGCGGCTCCAGGGTGCGGTTAAACGTATCCAGCAAGACGCCCGGTTGGACGCGAGCCGTCCGCCCGACCGGGTCGATATCGAGGATCGCATCCATATATTTGCTGCAATCCACGATGATTCCTTCGCCGATGGCTTGGCCGGAAAGCGATGTGCCCCCGCCGCGCGGCGTCAGCGGCAGACGCATTTCGGCGGCCAATTGCATCACAGTTTGCAGGTCGTTCGCATCTCGTGGCAGGACGACGGCAAACGGTTCGATCTGGTAAATGCTGGCATCGGTGGCATAGAGCAAACGGGCCGGCCGTTCGATACGGACCTCGCCGCGTAAATGCTGTCGCAGATGTCGGGCGAGGAGATCACGTTGTTGGTCGTCGAAGCGGATCATACCGTTATTGTAGCAGTTTCGGCTCAGTCATCCTGTTCCGAGCGTTCCAAGCGTGGGTAGAGCGCCTCCAGGTACATTCCTGCATACATCAGAGCGACATAGCTGCTGGCAAATAACAGACCAACACAACAGGCTATATAACCTACGAAGAGAATCATTCCCTGAACGATCGAGAAAGCAAAAAGAATCCAAACATGATTTTTTGTCATGAACCAACTGAACTTCAAAGCATTGATTCCGGTCATATTCTGATCCAAAATCAGCGGTAGTGCAAAAATCCATCGCAGGTAAAGATACAAGTAAATGATTCCTGTCACTCCATACCACAGATAAGCCAAAATCATGTAGAGAAAAATCATTCTTTGCTCCATCGCCTGCTCGATGCTCGGCAAAACGAAAATCATCGCAAGCAGCGGGCCCCCGACGATTAGCCCCAAGATCTCCTGTATGATCCAGAAAAAGCTCAGGGCCGACAGGTGCCGAAAGCCCATGAAAAAGCTGCCAAAGCTCCAGTCGCGGCCCCGCAGTTCGCGGATGGCCACGCCCAGCACGCCGACGAACAACAACAGCAGGAGCAGGCGGGAGAGGGGGAGCAGAATCAGATTTTGCAAGATCTGAAAACCGACGAACAATTCCACACCCGCGGGGCCACCTCCCCCCTGGCGTTGCCATTCGATCCCTACGAACAGGGGCACAAAGATGATCGGCAGAACGACCGCCGCCACCATCAAGCTGGCAAAAAACAAATAGCCGGCCGCCGGCC
>Ga0272446_1007597_pt1 | contig 10713 bp, 12 predicted proteins | sample YNPCB0061_FD_194587 | JGI IMG/M metagenome (GOLD analysis project Ga0272446, IMG submission 194587) | Hot spring microbial mat communities from Yellowstone National Park, WY, United States - YNP-CB-006-1 | ecosystem: Environmental > Aquatic > Thermal springs > Hot (42-90C) > Sediment | place...
CATCGAGCTGGCTTTCGGGTCGCTTGATCTCAGCCGCAATCTTGCGACGCAGGCTGGCAAAATGCGGCTTCGGGTATCGCCCAGCAAGGTGACGGTCAGTGATCTCGCGGCCGATGCGGCCGGAGGTGATCTCAAAGGGACCGCGACCTTGGAAAAGGCTCTGAATGGAGTTGCGCTGGCGGCGAAGCTCAAGCTCGAGAAAGCCAGGCTCATGTCTTTAAGTGCTTCGGCCAGGGGCGTTGCAACGATCGACGTTTCTGCCGAGGCGAGGGCGCAGAGCCCGGCGGGCCTCATCGCCGTGATGGATGGCTCCGGAAGCGTGAAACTTGAGGATGCGGAGGTTCGCGGACCGCAGGTCGAGAGCCTGTCCGGCGTCGTCGAGTCGGTTATGCACGGCAAGCTTCAGAACGACCCTCGTGCGGTTTCTGGGGCGCTCTTGTCGGCACTCGATGGGGCAACACTCAAGCTCGGCACACGCGAGCTTGCACTGAAGCTGGTCGATGGAACCGTCAAGTTCGATACGGTTGCAATCGAGGCGCCGGATGGCAAAGTCGAGGCAACGACCGCGGTTGATCTGACCTCGCTCGGGTTCGATGCCGCCTGTCAGCTTACGTCGCAGATCAGGCCACTGCCGCCGCCGCCGATACCGCTTCCCGGCTGGCAGCCATCGCCGCCCAAGGCGCCGCCGCCGCCGGCCATCGTACTCTACAGCGGACCGCTCGATGACCTGGCGAGCGTCAAGGCGGAGGTCAATGTCGCCGACCTGCAACGCGAACTCGTTGTTCGGCAGATGGAGCGAAACGTCGAAGAGCTGGAGCTGTCGCGACGTGTCGATGAGGAGCGTGCACGTCTCGAGAGGGAACGGCGCAAGGCCCAAGAAGAAGAGCGCGCCGCTGCGATCGCCGCAGAGCGCGCCAGGAAGGAGGCCGAGCGCCTGCCGCCAGTGATCCCGCAGTCAGCGGGGTCAACAAGTGCCCCAACCAATGCGACGGCGCCCGGTCCATCTCCCGTGGCGCCGGGTGCAGCGCCTGATGCTCCGCCTGCTCCGCAATCGGCGGCGCCTCAGGACGGGCCGGCCGACGGAGCCAAGCCGGCGGAGGCGGCGGCCGGGGCAGCCGGCACGGATACGATCCTCACCCCAAAAGTGACAGTTGAGCCGATCCCACCGACGGAAAGCGGGGTGGCGCAACCCAACGCGCCGGGTGGCGATCCGGTTATCGATCCGGCAACGGGGTTGCCGGTCGCGCCGAAACCTGAGGCCGCGAAGCCGGCGCCTACGCGGCCGACGGCGGCACAGCGGGCCCAGCAATCACAGCGAACAACGACGGAGGAAGTGCTGAGATCGCTTGGCGGCTACCCTTGAGTGCCAGAGAATCATGGTGCGGCCTCATCTTCGATTTGGCCACCCAAGCTTGGCATCACGGTTTCGCGCCTTGCGTTGACGCTTACTTGCTGGTTGAGGCGGTGCTGATCCGCGCCTGGAGGCGAGTGAGGAGCCAGACGCGCACGGCGCTCGACAGCCCGGCGTCGCCACGCTCCTTATCGATTGAGCTGATGAGGCTTGCCAGCGTTACCCCCTCCTCCGCGGCAGCCTGTTTGAGCGCCAGCCAAAACGCTTTTTCGAGCGAAATCGACGTGCGGTGCCCCTGAATGGAAAACGAACGCTTTTCCGGTCTCATTCCTCAAGAGGCGTTGCTGGGATCGACGTCATCCTTTCGGCCAGCGGAACATCCGCCTTCGCGGCGAGCTCCGTCGAGATCCGACTCGGATTTCAGTTTTTCGGTCTGGATCAGGCTGCGTTCCGATCTCGTTTGGCCAAATCTGAGCCGGTTTTCATGTGCGAGCTTCTCGCGCAGGGCGCGCTCGCGGGCTTTTCGGAATCGATTGAGATTGACGATCTCGGCCGTCATAACACGCACTCCGCAACGGGAGCCGTTGATGCTCCCACGCAGCTTCCATCTTAAGAGCAGTCATGCGGGGTCGTCAAACAGCGAAGTTCAGACCTTCGCGGTGTCACTCGGGACCGATCATCTTTTCGGGGCGCACGATCTCATCAAATTCCTTGTCGGTAACGTAGCCACCGCCGACCGCCTCTTCGCGCAGGGTCGTGCCCTTCTTGTGGGCAGCCTTGGCAATCTTGGCGGCGTTGTCATAGCCGATCTTCGGCGCCAAGGCGGTCACGAGCATCAGTGAGCGCTCGAGGCCTGCCTTGATGTTGTCCTCGCGCGGTTCGATGCCGGCGACGCAATTATCCGCGAACGAGATCGCAGCATCGCTCATCAGCCGGACGGACTGAAGGAAATTGTAGGCCATGACCGGATTGTAGACGTTCAGCTCGAAGTGTCCCTGACTTCCGGCGAACGTCAGCGCTGCGTGATTGCCAAAGATCTGAACGCAGACTTGCGTCAGCGCTTCGCATTGGGTCGGATTAACTTTGCCCGGCATTATTGAAGATCCAGGCTCGTTTTCAGGCAGTGCGAGCTCGCCCAGTCCGGAGCGCGGCCCCGATCCCAAGAAGCGGATGTCATTGGCGATCTTGAACAGCGATGCGGCGACCGTGTTGATTGCGCCGTGGGAGAAAACCATGGCGTCATGTGCGGCAAGGGCCTCGAACTTGTTGGGCGCCGATTTGAATGGAAGCGCGGTGATTGCAGCGATGCGCTCGGCGACCTTATCGGCAAATCCTTTGGGTGCGTTCAACCCCGTGCCGACGGCCGTTCCGCCCTGGGCGAGCTGCATCAGACCCGGAAGTGTCGATTGGATCCGCTCGATGCCGTTCGTGACCTGCTGGGTGTAGCCCGAAAACTCCTGACCGAGCGTCAGGGGAGTCGCGTCCTGGGTATGGGTGCGCCCGATCTTGATGATGTGCGACCATGCCTGCGCCTTGCTGTGCAAAGCGTCCCGCAACCGCTCAAGGGCTGGGATCAAGCGGTGCACGATCTCTTCCGAACAGGCGATGTGCATGGCGGTCGGATAGGTGTCGTTCGACGACTGCGCCATGTTCACGTGGTCGTTCGGGTGGACAGGCTTTTTTGAACCCATCGTGCCGCCGAGCATCTCAATAGCGCGATTTGCAATCACTTCGTTGGCGTTCATGTTGGATTGCGTGCCTGAGCCCGTCTGCCAGACGACGAGCGGGAAGTGCGCATCAAGCTTGCCGTCAATCACTTCCTGAGCGGCCTTGACGATCGCATCGCCGATCTTGGGATCGAGCTTGCCGAGCGCCACGTTGGTTTCAGCGGCGGCTCTCTTGATGATGCCAAGGGCCCGGATGATCGGTGCCGGCTGCTTCTCCCAACCGATCTTGAAATTGCCAAGGCTGCGCTGGGCCTGGGCACCCCAGTATTTATCAGTTTCGACTTCGATGGGGCCGAAGGTGTCGGTTTCGGTGCGTGTCTTGGACATGGGAGGCACGTTGGTTGTGGTCAGAGCATTTCCGTGCCGATAGCACGGGCGGGAAAGAGGTGCGAGGGTGGCGCGTTGCGGCACCGCGCCCTAGTTGCCCCATGCGGTGGCGATCAACCCCTCGGAGCCGCCCGGCAGAAAATTCTGCTGAGGGGAATACGGTACCCAATCCTGCCGTTTTCCTCGGAGATGCTTCAAAACGGCGCTCAGTTCTCGATTGCGCCGCGTCGCTGCGTGTTTTCCGATTTGGTTGTGCGTACCCCCCGCCGGATCTCCCGGCCGGGCCATTTCAAGCGAGGGTCACGCCATGGAACCGCAAGTGATCGTTCTGATCGTCATGCTGGCGATGCCGAACGGAGAACAGTCCATCAACATCAAACCGATGTCCAGCGCCAGCAGTTGCGAGGTTCAGGCCCGTATCGAAGCGAGCGATCCGTTCGTTGCGGACGTGCAGTGTTCAAAGCTCGAAGACGGGAAACTGCATCTCGACTTCAGGTCGGCACTGAAGTCCCGGCGGCCGAATGCAGCGGTCCGGTCATTGGGATGATCCGGCACCGTTAGTGCTTCCGGCGGATGGCTATTTCTTCCTGAACTGATCGAGGCTCAGGATCTTGGCGCCGCTTTCCGTTGCCGGTTCCTTGCTGCTCGCTGCAACGTCAGGATCCCTGACACGCGCTTCGCCGGGGCGTGCGGCCGCTTCGGGGGTTGGCGGCGAAGGCTGCTGCCCACCGTCGCGGGAAGGAAGCGAAAGTGCCGGCGCGGGTACCATATCCTTATCGGCACGGGGCTTGCGCGTTGAGCGAGGCTTTTTCGGCAATGTGCGGGGACTTTCGGAAGTGGCTTCGCCCATCTGATCGAATGTGGCATCGGCCGCGTGGCGCGGCTCGGGCAGCTCGCGCTCGCCGGGTTCCTCATCAAACTGAAGGCCGTAGCGAACGCTCGGATCGATGAAGACCTTGATGGCTGCAAAAGGGACCACGAGGCGCTCCGGTATGCCGTCGAAGGTCAACTTCACCTCGAACCGGTCATCCGAGACGATCAAATCCCAGAACCGGTGCTGGAGAACGATCGTCATTTCAGTCGGGTATTTCTCCCGAAGGCGTTTTGACAGCACGACGCCCGGCGCCTGGGTCAAAAAGGAGATGTAGAAGTGGTGCTCACCGGGGAGACCGGTCTTGACGACGCGCTGCAGTACGGTGCGAACGACACCGCGCATCGCGTCCTGCTGCAGCTTTGCGTAATCTATCGACGGCCCCGTCGTCATGCCTCAGCCTTCAACCCCGCTCTCCGCATTCGACCTCTGAAGTCAGATTTTTTCGATCCGTCAAGTCCAAGCGTCGCAAAGCAAGCAAAGTGGAGGGCTTCTGTTGCCCGGTGCCCTCCGTACCGCGCCTGACCCGGCTAGGGGGCAGGGCTTTGAGTTCAGGCTAATCGCGCTGCATTACGCAGCGAGAGCGGCCTCAGCATAGTTGTCATTGGCAACTATTCTGTGTGACCCGATAACGGCGGTATCATGCCGGGCGAAAGCAAAGTCCTTTAGACCTTCGTCGATCCTATTTCGCCCCCATCAGATGCCGCCGCCCGCGCATTTGCAGTGCGCCAACTGCGGCATGTGGTGGAGGCGCCGGGTACCGCCCCCGGGTCCGATCGGCTTATTACGACCGCGTTTATCGCCATAGCCGGCAAAGCCGGCAGAAGGAATATAGTGACCAAATGTCTGGAAAAAAAGGATTTCAAAATCGTGCATTCGCGGTGGCCTTGAAAAACCTGTTACCATTTGGGCACTGTCGGCCGCCAAGCGCTCGCCGGAGCCTGTTATTAGGGGGCGAGCCCCCCACAGCAGCCTTGAGGCGGCGAAGCCAACAGCCGGAGGCGCAATAGAGTGAGTTTTTCATTGGAAGATCGCGCGTCCGCACGACCGGAGTTTGGAAGCTGGAAAGTCCTGGGGCTGGTGTTGGCGGTGGCCATTGCAACCATCCTCCTTGCGACCGCGGCGGGGTTCGGGGCGGCGGCGGCGTTCGATCTCTGGACCGGTCTCGGCGAACCACGCGCTTTTGCCGCAGGCGAGAGGGAGGCTCTGCTGACAGCGCGCGTCGCGGTGTCGCTCTTCGCATTTCAGTGCGTCACCGTCGTCCTGGTTGTCGTCGCCAACGCCCATTTCCGGCGCGCCGGTGCTTCATTCCTCCGCTTTGGGATGCCACCTGGGGGAATCGGGACGCTGGCATTTTCCGTCCTCTGGCTGATGCTCCTCGCAGCCCTCTACGGCGGATTTGTCTATGTTTCCGACCAGCAGGCATTCCGCCAGGATGTCGGGCCTTTCGCCGAACTGATGAAAGCACGAAACTGGTGGCTCATTCTGATCGCCGCTGGCATCGGTGCGCCACTTGCGGAGGAGTGCCTGTTTCGCGGGTTTCTCTTTGGCGCACTCAGGCAAACGCCGATCGGCCTCTTCGGCGCAGCGCTTGTTACGGCGGTGATGTGGGCAGCGCTGCACGCGAATTATTCGGCCTATGGCCTCGTGGCCATCACCCTGATCGGACTTTATCTTGCCTATGTGCGGGAGCGGACAGGGACACTTCTGACGCCGCTCGTTTGCCATGGCGTTTACAACTCTTTGATCGTAGTCCTTCTGGCGTTCGCCCCGGAAAACTCGTTTCTCGGCGGATACTGAGGCGTGCGGCTCGAATCGCGCTAGTGCTTCCTCATGCAGCAATATCTCGATCTCTTGCGCCGGGTGCGCACGGAAGGCGTCAGGAAGACGGACCGCACCGGGACCGGCACCTTAAGCGTGTTCGGACACCAGATGCGGTTCGATCTTGGCAAGGGCTTTCCGCTCGTTACGACGAAGAAGCTGCACGTTAAGTCCATTATCGTCGAGCTTCTCTGGTTCCTCGCCGGTGCCACCAACATCGAATATCTCAAGGCGCACAACGTCTCGATCTGGGACGAGTGGGCAGATCCTGAAGGCGAGCTCGGGCCCGTCTACGGCAAACAGTGGAGATCCTGGGGCGAGCGGCACGGCGAGCCCATCGATCAGATCCAGGAGGCTGTCGAGACACTGAAAACCAATCCTGACAGCCGCCGGATCATCGTCACGGCGTGGAATCCCTCAGATATTCCGGCGATGGCACTGGCGCCGTGCCATTGTCTCTTCCAGTTCTATGTCGCCGACGGCAAGCTTTCCTGCCAGCTCTATCAGCGTTCCGGCGACGTCTTTCTCGGTGTGCCGTTCAACATCGCGAGCTATGCCCTACTCACCATGATGATGGCGCAGGTCACGAATTTGAGGCCCGGCGAGTTCATCCACACACTTGGCGATGCGCACCTCTATTTGAACCATCTTGAGCAAGCCGACCTGCAACTGACGCGCGCGCCGCGGCCCCTGCCGCAAATGCATCTCAACCCGGAGGTCCGTTCAATTTTCGGATTCGGATATGAGGACTTCGGCCTGACCGGTTATGATCCCTGGCCGCACATCAAAGCTCCGGTCGCCATTTGATCGAAGCGCATTTGCATCTCTCAAGCAGCATTGCTATCGCTCGCGCATGAATGACCTTCCTCTCGCTCTCGTCGTGGCCGTTTCGGAAAATGGGGTCATCGGCCGCGATGGCGTACTCCCGTGGCGGCACTCAACGGATCTCAAGACCTTTCGCAGGCTGACGATGGGCAAGCCGGTCATCATGGGGCGGCGCACATATCAGTCGATCGGCAAGCCCCTCGATGGCCGCGATACCATCGTCGTCAGCCGAGATCCGCTCTTTGGGGCCGATGGAATATCGGTTTGCGAAACGGTGGGGGATGCGCTGACGCTCGCGCGCGTTCTGGCCACGACACGGGGAGCAGAGGAGATCATGGTTATCGGGGGTGCCGATGTTTACGAGGTGACGCTCCCCGTTGCAGATAGAATTTATTTGACGCGCATCCACGCGACGCTCAATGGCGACCGGCATTTTCCTGAACTCGATGAGGCAATTTGGCGGGAGGTGAGCCAGGAAGCGATGCCGAAAGGGCCGCGCGATGACTTTGCGGCAACGCTTTTTGTCTATGAGCGGCGTGCCGAGACTGGCGAAAGGGACCCATCAAGCCCTTGAAGCGCAGCGCCAAAGCCCCAAATTTTGCATTAGCCAAATCCGGCGGAATTTGCGATCCGCCGAGCGCTGACCTATAAGCTGCGCAAAAATTCGGGTTTATCTGTCTTACTCGGGTCCTAAGGTTCATGTCCTCTTCTTCGCCAGCCGCTTATGTCCGTTGTGGAAATGGGCGGCATAGGTGCCGGCGCCATCCGAGGTCCCCGTTCAATTCGCGTCAATTCTCACGTCAATTCGCAAATGAGGCCCTGATCAATGCCCTGGAGTAGTCAAGGCGGTGGCGGCAGCGGCGGCGACGGTGGCCGCAAGGGCGGAGGTCCCTGGGGTCAGGGACCCTGGGGGACGGGTGGCGGCGGAAAAGAGCCGCCCGATCTCGACGAGATCCTGCGCCGCGGTCAGGACCGGATGCGCCAGGTCATGCGCGGCGGCGGTAGCGGCGGCGGTTTTGGCGGCGGCGTTCCAAAGTCTTTCCTCTTTCTCGTTGCGATGCTCCTGCTCGCAGGCGTCGCGTTCTACGGCTTCTTCTTCCGGGTCAATCCGGATGAGCAAGGCATCGTTCTCCGGTTTGGGAAATTCGACCGTTGGGAACCGGCAGGGCTGCATTTCCGTTGGCCGTATCCCATTGAGGAGGTAAGGCTGCCGAAGGTGACGCAGCAGCGCACCATCGAGATCGGTTCGGGCCGCAGCGCCATCGGATCGCGCGACAGCGGATTGATGCTGACGGGCGACGGCAACATTGTCGATGTGCGCTTCGTCGTGTTCTGGCGCATCAGTCCGGATTCAGACCCAGAGACCGGCGATACCGGGGTCGAGCAGTACCTCTTCAACATTGCGCAGCCCGAGACCACCGTGCGCGAAGTTGCCGAAAGCGCCATGCGTGAGGTTGTCGGTCAATCGAATCTGCAGCCGCTGTTGACGGTCGGGCGCCAGAAGACGCAGGAAGACGTGCAGCAGCTGATGCAGAAGACGCTCAACTACTACAAAGCCGGGATCAAGATCGATCAAATCCAGCTCAAGGAAGTCGATCCGCCGGAAGAAGTTATCGGAGCGTTCCGCGATGTGGCGGCCGCAGCGCAGGAGCGCGAAACGCTTATCAAGCAGGCGCAGACCTACGCCGATCAGATGGTGCCGAGAGCGCGCGGTGAGGCCGATCGCATCGTTGCGGCGGCGGAGGGCTATCGTGATCAGACAATCGCCGAGGCGGGCGGCCAGGCGGCGCGCTTTCTAAAGGTCTACGACGAATATAAGAAGGCGCCCGACGTCACGCGCGAGCGCCTCTATCTTGAAATGCAGGAACGCGTGCTTTCCGGCGCCGACAAGATCATTCTCGATCAGAAAGGCGGCGGTCAGGGAGTCGTGCCCTATCTGCCCCTCGACCAGCTCCAGAAGCGCGAGACTGAGGGGGCGAAATAACATGCGTGCATTTTTCGCCTTCATCGTTACGGTTCTGGCGCTTGCGGCGCTGGCGCTCTACGCCTCGGCTTTCATTGTGCATCAGAATGAGCAGGCGCTGGTGCTGCGCTTCGGCAATCCGCAGCAGGTCATCACGACGCCGGGTCTCAAGTGGAAGGTTCCATTCGTCGATACGGTCGAGACATTCGACAAGCGCATTCTCGATCTCGATACGACCGAGCAGGAGGTGACGGCAGCCGATCAGCAGCGCCTCATCGTCGATGCGTATGCGCGCTATCGGATCACCGATCCGCTGAAGTTCTATCAGAACGTCCGCTACGAGGAGCGGGTGCGAGAGGTTGTCGGCCCGTTGATCGAATCGGAAATTCGACGCGTTTTGGGGTCGGCCACATTGCAGGAAGTGGTAAAGGACAAGCGCGAACCTCTGATGAAGCAGATCGCCTTTCAGGTGAACAAGGAAGGGCGCGATTACGGGCTCGAGGTCGTCGACGTTCGCATCAAGAGGGCGGACCTGCCGAAGGAAAATCTTGTCAAGGTCTATGACCGGATGCGCGCTGACCGGGTGCGCGAGGCGACGGAGCTACGGGCGCAGGGTGAAGCCGAGAACAACCGAATTCGCGCCAACGCGGACAAGGAAGTGACGATCATCAAGGCTGATGCGACAAAGCGATCGGACGAGATACGGGGTGATGGCGAGGCCGAGCGCAGCCGGATCTTCGCCGAGGCGTTCGGCCGCGATCCCGAGTTCTTCCGGTTTTATCGCTCGATGCAGGCGTATTCGTCGGTAATCAAACCGGAGGATACGCGCATGCTGTTGTCACCCGAAAACGAGTTTTTCCGTTATTTCCAGGATCCTAGCGGCCGGTCATCGACCCCGGCCCAAGGAGTCGGCGCCGGGCAATGAGCGATCTCTTAGCCGGGCTCGGGATCGCCCTCGTGCTTGAGGGACTTCTCTGGGCGGTGGCGCCGAACATGGCCCGGCGCGTCGTCACGGAAATCGCCAGCCTCGGCAATGGCCGAATCCAGGCCGGCGCGGTCATTGCCGTCGCGGTCGGCGTTTTTCTCGTCTGGTTGGCACGGGGATAAAGTGCGGCCCGTCGAGTTGTCCCCGCGTATCGTCCCTGTGCTACGATTGCGGCGTTGACGCCAATAAACCTTTTTGAGCCTTAGTGGGCCTATAAAGGAGGCTCGACCCCTGGAGTTCGTCAATGACCGAGCAAGGCTCCGCGTTCATGTTCCGTATGTGCTTTCGCATGTTTCTTAGCGCCGTCCTCGGATTGGTGCTGCTGACGGTTGCCGCGCAGGCCTTCAATCAGAACGGGCCGGCGTCGGTGGCTCCGCTTGCGAAGCGGCTTTCGGATGCGGTTGTCAACATCGCGACCTCGCAGACGATCCGCGGTCCGCAGGGGGTGCCGCTTCCCAAGGTGCCGAAGGGCGCCCCGTTCGAGGATTTCTTTGACGATTTCTTCAACAAGCGCGGCGGTGTCCCGCATGCCGACCGCAAGATCTCCTCGCTCGGGTCCGGCTTCGTCATCGACGGTAAGGAAGGGCTGATCGTCACCAACAACCACGTCATCGAGGGTGCGGAAGAGATCGAGATCAATTTCCACGATGGCTCAAAGCTCACCGTCGACAAAATCGTTGGTCGCGATACCAAGGCCGATCTGGCGCTGTTGAAGGTGACGCCCAAAAAACCGCTCGTCGACGTGAAGTTCGGCTCTTCCGCCGAGATCGAAGTCGGTGATTGGGTGATGGCGATCGGCAATCCGTTCGGCCTTGGCGGGTCGGTATCGCTTGGCATCATCTC
>Ga0272446_1007599_pt1 | contig 10712 bp, 7 predicted proteins | sample YNPCB0061_FD_194587 | JGI IMG/M metagenome (GOLD analysis project Ga0272446, IMG submission 194587) | Hot spring microbial mat communities from Yellowstone National Park, WY, United States - YNP-CB-006-1 | ecosystem: Environmental > Aquatic > Thermal springs > Hot (42-90C) > Sediment | place...
GGATGGTATGATACAGGTCCGAGGTGGTCATGATGCGGTTCCTCCTGGATGACATCTTGTGGCAACGTCATCGTACCAGAATCTGGCGTCGTGACCACCTCGTTTGCCCAGGTGAAACCCCCTGAGGCCTGCGCCCCCTGGCGGCGGGCCTCACGCACGCCGTCGAAGACCGTGCGCCGCGCGGCGGGGATGGCGCTCAGTTCGGCGCGGGCGCGGGCCTCGACCTCCTCCAGCGACTCGGCGTGCTCGAAGGCCGGGCGCCCCTCGGCGGCCCGCGCGTCGAGCAGGGCCAGGTGGGCGCGCAGATAGGCGCACCAGTCGCGCCACTGGGCCGCGATCTCCTCCTGGTAGGCCGCGTCGGCCCGCGCAAAGCGTGAGATGCTCATCGGTTGTTCTCCTGCGGCACGACAATCGTCAGCGCTGGCCGTGCCGGATCAACGCCCGCCTCGATGCCGAGGGCCGGGACGCGCAGCAGCACCGCGCTGCCGGGGGGCACGTCGCGCATCAGGGTGACCCACCCGCTCGCCGGGGTCACCGCCTCGGCCAGCACGTCGCCCAGGGCAGTCACCAGCTGCAGGCGGATGCCCGCCAGCGGCTGCTGGGCGGTCGGCGTCGGCCGGCCCGGGCTGCCGGTCGCTGCGGCCCCCGGCTCAGCGGCAAGCAGGGTCACCTCGACCGCCAGCGTGATCCGCGGCGCGGCCCGTGGGGCCGGCGGGATCGGCAGCGGGTCGAGCCGGGTGACCCGCGGCTGTGGGCGCGGTGGTGGTGTCGGGGCGACCGCCTGGGTTGGCCGGCTCGCCTCAACGGTGGCTGCGCTTGCCGCCGGAGCGGGCGTGACCGCCTCAGCGCGGCGCAGGTCGGGGCCGGAGACCCAGCCGGGGACAACCCCGTCGGCGGGCTGCACGCGCACCCAGCCGCCGCTGGCCTGGCCGAGCAGCGTCACCTGGGCACCCTGCGCGAGGGTCTGGATGAGCGGGCTGTCGGCCGCCGGCCCCTCGCGCAGCGCGGTCGCATCGGCGACGACGACGGCAGGGCCGCCGGGGCCGTCGCTGCTCACTGCCGGCGTCGGTCGGGGCGGGCTCGTTGACCCGCCGCTCACCGGGCTAGTCACCGGGCGCGGGGTCGCGGTGGGCGCGTTGGTCTGCTCGGCGATGCGCCGCTCCAGCTGCCGGGCCAGGTCGCTGCCGGCGAGGGCGATGGCGAAGCGGTAGCTGCCGGCCGCCTCGTCGAAGACCACCTGCCCGGCCCCGCCGGTGCGCGGCCCGACTCGGATGAAGAGGATGCCGTCGGCGGGCGCATCCCAGTGCAGCGCGCTGAGAAAGCTGGCCCCGGGCCGGACGTCGTCGTTGCTCGCCGCGGGCCGCTCCAGGTCGCCCCAGAACAGGTCGATCACGGTGTCCACGCCCGGGCCGAGGTCGAAGGTGGCGATCAGGTAGCGCACCCCGGCCTTGACCGGCACGGCCAGGTAGTCGTGGTCGCCGCCCACGCAGCCCCAGGCCACCGGGCAGACGAAGGTCAGCTCGTAGACGAAGCCAACCCCGATTGGCGCCGCAGTCGCCGGGCTCCAGTTGTTCTCCAGCGGGTCGGGCAGCAGGGCCGGCTGGGCGGCCAGCGCGTCCGGCGGTGGGGGCGGGGGCGGCAGGACGCGGCGCAGCTCCAGGTTGTAGCTCTCGCCGAGGGGCAGAGCGGGCGAAAGGTTCTCGACCCGCAGCACGAGCCAGCCGGCCAGGTCGACCGGCAGGGTGGTCGAGATCTGCCCGCTGCTCAGCACGGCCAGCGGCTCGTCATTGCCCGCGCGGCTGATCGTCGTGCGCAGGTCGAGGCCGGGGGTGCCGCGCACGCTGACAGTCAGCGCCAACCCCGTCGGTGCTTCGCCGAGATCGACGCTGAAGTAGTCGGCGTCGCCCTCCGGCAGGAAGGTGAAGGGGCCGTTGACCGCGTCGAGCTGCAGGACACAGGCCCGCTCAGCGGTGTCGTTCGGCTCGCAGCGGTCGGGGCGCGCATTCGCCGCCGGAGTAATGGTCGGTGTCGGCAGGTCCTGGGCCTGCGCCGGCACGGGTAGGCTGCTGAGCAGCAGCGGGGCGAGCAGAACGGCACCGAGCACAATCAGCCCGAGCTGCAATAACAGACGGTGACGTCGCATTTATGCCTCCTCCGCCGTCGCCGGCTCAGCGGTGAGCAGGGCGCGCTGGTGTGCATAGGCGTCACGGCGGGCCTGCAGCCGCTCGCGGCGGGCCGTGATCGTCGCCAGCCGGCGTACGGCGGCCTCGTCGGCGGCGTCGCCGGCGGCCAGGGCTTCCTGCTCGGCGCCAAGGTCAGCCAGGGCCTGCTCGACCGTTGCGAGCTGCTGCTCGACCTCGGCCAGGCTCTGCGGCCAGGGCTGCGGCGTGCGCGTGAGCCGCGGTGTGGGAAGCTCGGCTGCTGCCTGGGCGGAGTCAGCCGGCTCGACCGGGAGCGTCTCCAGCGCGACCCGGATGCCGGCCTGCTCCTGCGCCCAGCGGCGCTGCTGGCCTTCGAGCCACTGGCGCCGGCTCGCCGCCCAGCGCTCGACCTGGGCAGCCTCGGCGGGATGGCCGGTCTGCCGCAGGTAGGCGGCCTGGGCTTCGGCGGCAGCGCGCAACTCGTGCAGCTGCTGCTCGGCCGCACGCAGATCGACCGCGAGCTGGGCCAGGGCGCTCTCCGCCTCGGTGCGCGTGCGTGGCGGATCCTGGGCGGTGATGGCCTCGCCGGGCGGCAGGTCGGTCGTGGCGGGCACGTCCTCGCCGCCATACGCCGGCGCAGGGCTGCCGACACCCTCGGCCGGTGCGTGGGTTGTCGATTCCGTGCCGCGCCCAGCCGTCTGCGTGTGCGCGGCAGCGCCGGCACGCCCGGCCTCGCTCCCGCGCATCGAGGCGGGTGCTACTGTACCGGCAGCCTGGACCGCTGGCCGGCCAGGCTCACCCCGGCGGGCCGGGTCGGCCGGTGGGTCACGTCGCGCGGTCTCCTCGTCGGTTGGGCCGGGGCCGGCGACGATGCCCGAGGCTGCGGCGGCGCCAAGCAGGGCGCCCGCGGCCGCCAGCCGGCGTCGCTCGGCCTCCAGCTCCTCCCAGGTCGGGGCCGGCGCATCGACGGGCCGGTCGGGGCGCCAGAGCAGGATGTGGTTACCGTCGCGGCTGCGCTGGACGGCGTAGCCCAGCTGAAGCAGTCGGCCTGCATCGGCCTGGTCAGTGGGCACGCTCATCGCGTTGGCGGGTAGCGCCTCAGGCGCCTCGCTCCAGGCAAGCGCCTGGGCTGCGCCGGTGGACGGATCCCCTGGGTGGGCCAGCCGGGCGACTCGCTCGGCCGGCCCGTGCGCGAAGGCCCGCCCCAGCTCAACCGCACGCTGCGCTGCGCGCGCCTCGTCGGTGGCGGCCGCCCGGGCTTCACGCAGCTCAGCGCTGGCCTGCGCGGCGTCGCCAATCAGCGCGCCGGCGGCGATCAGGCGGCTGCGCTCCGCGGCCTGGGCCAGCCGGATCGCGGCGGGCGAGGTTGGCGGCGCCGCGTCATCACGCTGGCCGGCAGCGCGCCAGACGGTCACCTGGCCGTCGCGCTGCTCCTGGATGCGGTAGCCGAGGGTCAGCAGGCGCGGCAGGTTGAGCCGCGCGCGCGCCTCGGTGACGGCATCGGGCGGAATCTCTTCGGGGTCGATAGTCATCGAGTGCAGCCTCCCACGCGTATCGAGGGCCAGGGCGACCGGGGCGACGCGGGCGCCGGGCCGGCCGTCTGCGCCGGCGGGCCGCTCCGCCCGCACGCGCCGCCAGCCGGACTGCACCACCAGCGGCGCCCGCTCGGCCAGCCCATCCAGCTCGTCGGCCTGGTCGTGGTCAGCCGGCGCCGTGACAGTGGGCCGAGACTGGCCACGCCGCAGCTCGCGCCCCAGCCGCCGCTCCTGGGCGCGCTGGGCGAAGGTCAGGCCCGCGTCGTCCTTGCGCTTCGCGTCGGCCGCCATCTGCAGCCGCATTCCGCGCAGACTGCGCCGGCTGCGTGAACCGGCATAGAGCCCGCTGGCCAGCTCGCCGTGCGGGTCGAGTGCGCCCATCAGCGTCGCCACCTCGCCGACCTGGGCGAGCGGGCGGATGCGCCCGAGGGCCGCGGCGGCGGCGTACTGGCCGCTGCCGGTCTGGCGCCGGGCGGCCTCTGCCGTGAACGCCATCGCCGCGCCGCTCGCTGCGGCCGCTGCGCCGCCGGTGGCTGCCGCCGCACCGATCGCCAGCGCACCGGTCGCCGCCGCGCCGGCCATCTCAAACGGCCGCGTCACCGAGAGCCCGGTCGCGGCGGCGACGGTTTCGTTCAGGGTGCGGATCGAGTCCTTGAGCGTGTCGACGGCGACGGCGAGGATGTAGGCGGTGAGCACCATCGCGCCGACGGCGAAGCCGGTGTAGGCCGTGGCGTTGCGCAGGTCAGCGGCGGCGAGCAGGCAGGCGAAGACGATGCCGAGCAGGAAGCTGCCCGACCAGGAGACCTGCAGCACGGCCACGGCGCGGCGGAACAACCCGGTGACGCCGCCGGCGGTCTGCTGGAAGAAGACGAAGAGCAGCCCGATCGGCAGCCCGACCCAGAGGGCCACCAGGCAGAGGGCGAAGACCAGCTGCACGAGGGCGTCGAGCACGGCCAGGCTGGCCGGCAGCAGCCCCAGGAAGAGGCGCACCGCCCCGCGCTGCATGCTCTCGATCGCCGCCGCGCGCCCGGCCGCGTCGTTCATCAGCCCGACCCGCTCCTCGGTCGCGTAGCCCGGCCCACTCGGCGCCGCCTCGTAGAAGGCATCGGGAATGTCCGCCCCCGGCCCGCCGAGGTCGGGACAGTGAATATCCTCGGCGTCGGCCCAGAGCATCGCCGCGGCCAGGTCGTCCATGCGCACGACACCACTGGCACTGCGGCGGTCGAGCGGCGCGCCGCAGGGGTTCGAGGGGTAGAGCGCACTCGGGGCGCGCATATCGCTCGCCGCCGCGCCGAAGATCGCCCCCGGCGCGATCTGGCTTGCCCCTGTGAAGAGCGCGCTGCCCAGGTCGCTGCGCGCCTGCTCGAGCTGCACGATCAGCGGGCCGCTCAGCGTCAGCAGCAGGGGCGCCAGCACGGCCCAGACCAGGGCGTGGCGCAGCTTGACCAGCTCGACCCGGCCGAGCAGGGGCAGCAGCAGAAAGCCGAGGCTGCCGATGATGATCGCGACCGTGGCGATCGGCACCAGCAGCGGGTCGATCAGGGTGACCATCGCCGCGTAGGCGCTGCTGAAGGCCACCTCGACCAGCCACCAGCGGAAGACATCGAGCTGGTAGGCCAGCATCAGCAGGGTGCGGTCGAGCGCCCAGCCCATCCCGGCCAGCCCGTACCAGAGGTTGTACTGGGCGTCATCGACACAGGCGCCCAGGTCCTGCACTCCGCAGGCCGCCCAGACCCGCGCCGGCAGCAGCGCGGCGAGCAGACCAAGCGCAAACGGGAGAGCGCAGAGCGCAGAGCGCAGAACGCCGCGAGGGCGAACACAGAGCGCAGAGCGCAGAACGCAGAACGCCGGGCAGCGCTTCCTGATGCCGTCAGCCAGCCCGTACACGTCAAAAAGTCGACCTGCACCAGGGTGCTGCCATGCCTCCCTCGGCTGCCCGGATGCCCGTTCCGGCGCCCGATCACGCAGGCGCGCAGTCGCACCGCCGATGATCATCTGCAGCAGCGAGAAGCCCAGCAGCGCGCGCTGAAGCTTGCGGTAAAGGCACATCATGCGCGCCGCCTCCACAAGGATCGTGCGGCGATGAGCGCAAGCACCGCGACGACGAGCCCGCCCGCAAAAAGCAGCGGCCAGGGCCAGCCGGCGCCTGTCGGTTCCACCACAACAGGCGGCACAGTGGTCGGGATGGGCAGCGCCGGTAGTGTGGGCGCTGCGGTCACGGCCAGGGCGGCGGTCGGCAGGTCGAGCGGGATGCCGAGATCGGGCACGATCATCGTCCCCGGGTCGGGGATGACGGTGCCGTCCGGTTCGACCCGCAGCTCCAGCCGCACCTCGGGCGCGCCGAGGATCACCAGCACGCCCCGCGCGTCCGCCCCCACCTGCCGCAGCGCCGTGCCGTCCGCCAGGCGACCTGAAACCTGAACGCGCACCTCGCCGGCCGGCAGCGTTGCAAAGCTCGCCCCACCGGCGGCATCGGTTACCGCGCGGCCCAGCGTCGTTGTCCCCGTCCGGTCGAGCACGATCACCGCCGCGCCCATAACCGGCCCACCCTGTGCATCGCGCAGCGTCACCAGCAGCGCCGGCGGCGCCTCAGGCGTCGCCAGCATGCGCACGAACAGCAGACTGAGCAGGATTGTGTGGATCATCATCGGCACGTTCGTTCCTTCGGCTCCCGTCTCTCGCCTCTCACCACCCACCGGTCAAGACTATCGGCTATCGGTCTATCGGCTATCGGCTACGCTCACCTCGCGGTGCGAAACCCGCGTATCCGCGGCGCATAGTAGGCCGACTCGAAGACCCCGTAGTCGGCGCGGACGCCGAGGCGCGGGCTGGCGGCGTGGACCATATCCCAGCGCCCGTCGCCGTCGAGGTCTCCGGCCAGCACGCCGACGTGGTCGATCCGGCCGCGGCCCGCAATGTCGAAGAAGATCAGGTCACCCGGCTGGAGCGCGTGCTGTTCAACCGGACGCATATGCGGCCACTGGCCGGCCGTGCCCTGGGGAATGTTGATCCCGATCTGGGCGTAGCTCCAGGTCGCCAGGCCCGAGCAGTCGAAGGCCTCCGGCCCTTTTGCGCCCCAGATGTAGGGCTTGCCGACCTGGTTGAGCACGATCTGGATCAGCCGGTCGGCGCCGGGCGGCGCCGCAACCTGGAGCGCCGCGGGCACGCCCCAGGCCACCTCCTCGCCGCTCCAGTCGGTCAGCGCGCCGGGGTCAGCGCACGGCTCGGCCTGCGGCGGCACCCAGGTCGCATTGCTCCACTGCACGGTCAGCAGCGGCGCCTCGCTCGCCCGCAGCTCGTCGTTCGGCGCCAGAGTCGGCGTGGGCGGCGCGCCGCCCACAGTCGGCGTCGGCGTGCCGGGCAGGGTCGTGCTGGTCGGCAGCAGCGGCACGTAGTCCGGGTTGGCCGCAAAGAGCAGATCGACCGTCTCCGGCTCGCCGGGCGGGGCGAGCACTGGGATGCGCACCTGGCTCACCCCGGGCGGCACCAGGTCGGGCGGTGGCTCCATGTTCGCCAGCTGCAGCGAGAGATTGGTCATGCCCCAGCGCGCGTCGGAGAGCACCGCCCCCGCGGGCGACGTGACGGCGCGCAGCCGCACCCGCTCGCCGTAGGGCATCACAAACGGCTCCAGCGCGTGGTTGTCCCAGGTGATGTCGATGTAGTAGAGTTGCTGGCTGCCGGCCGCGACACCGGGCGACGTGACCGGCGGGCCGGCGCTGGCGTCAACCTGCACATGCACCGGCCAGACCTCGACGCGCTGGCCGAAGAGGTAGCTCGTGCCGACCAGCGCGTAGGGCGTCGGCGAGGGGAAGGGCGGCCCGCCGGCGTCGGGGTACTCCTGCTCCCACTCCGCGTAGTAGATGATCTCCTCCCAGTCGCCGCCCTCGGTGATCGGACGGGTGTGGGTGATAATCTCCTTGATCGGGCCGGCCTCGCCGTAGGGCAGCGGCGTCGGGCTCGGGCAGGCCCAGCGCGGCCCGCGCGTCGCGACCACCCCGCCGCTGCCGCAGGCCAGGATGAGGCCGAGCTGGGCTACGACGAGCAGCGTGACCATCCAGCGTGTGCGGCGGCTCATGGTTGACCTCCAGGCAGCTGGTACTGGTCCACCGGGACGATCTGGTTCAGCTCGAAGGAGCGCAGCTCGACCCGCTGCTGGCGCTCGATCCAGGCGATCCACCCACTGCGGCTGTTGCGCGCCTGGGCGATCACCGTCTCGAAGGCCGAGCGCGCCCCGAAGACCAGCGGCACACGAGCCGCGTCGGTGCCGGGCCGCCAGACCCCGCTGCCCGGCACGCTCCAGCTCGCGTAGTGGGTCGTCTCGGGTGTGGCAAAGAGCGCGAAGGCGCAGCAGGTCCAGACCGCGACCAGCCGGTCGGCCGCCGGGTCGTAGGCCGGCGCCACAAAGGCCAGCTGCTCACCCGCGTGCTGCGGTGCAGCGATGCGCTCGACCGGCCCCCAGCTCAACCCGCCGTCGAGCGAGGTCAGCGCATAGGCCCCGCCTGCCTCGGCGTCGGTCCAGGTGAAGATGATGCCGGGCGCGGGCTGCGGGTCGCCGGAAGGCCGCTCGAAGACCAGTCCGCGCACGTGCCACATGCGCTCGCCGAGCTCGCCGCCCGGCGCCACGATCGGGCGGGCCTCGACATGCCAGGGGCCGGCGTCGGCCAGACGCTTGCTGATCAGGTAGGCCATCGGCAGACCGCCCTGGCCCGCGAAGAGGATGCCCACGGCGCGCGCGTCGTCACCCTCGCCTACGATCACCAGACTGCCCTCGCTGAAATACCAGGCCGGGATGGGCAGTCGCTCGGGCGGCAGCCATGTGCCGTCGGGCCGGCGCACGACCAGCGCCGGCACACTGCGGTCGGGGCCGTCGTTGCAGATCAGCTGCGCAACCAGCGTTCCGTCGAGGGTCGCCGCCAGGTCATTGACCCGCCGGCAGTCGCTGGCGATACGCAACGGCGGCGACCAGCTCGTGCCGAAGTCGGTACTGCTGCCGGCCCAGATCCCGCTGGGCGGATCGTTGTCGCGGAAGTCGGGGTCGCTCATGCCCCAGACCGCGTGGACGGTACGGTCGCCGCTGATCGCCACCGCGACCGTGCGGCTGTAGCGGCCAAGCTGCGACGGCCCGATATCAACCTGGTGGGCCGGGCTCCAGACCCGGCTCTGCGGGTGGTAGACACTCACAAAGGCCCGCTCAGGGTCGCGGTTGCCCGACCAGACCACCGCGCCGACCGCGGCCCAGCGCTCGGTCGGGTGCGTGGCCAGGTCGATCGTCAGCACGTTGCTGGGCAGAAAGAGCGTCGTCTGCTGATCGCTGCCGCCCTGCCAGGGCCGCGGCTCCATCGTCGGGTAGGGCGGCGGGTTCGGCACCGGCGTCGGCCAGGGCACCTGGGTTGCACCCGGCGCGGGCGGGCAGCGCGGGTAGGGCGTGGTGGTCGGCAGGGGCGGCTCGACGGGGCCGCTGTCCGCCGGCGTCACCGTCACCGCGCGCGGCGTCGGAAAGGGATCGGGCCAGCAGCCGGTTACCTGCGCCGTCGCCTGGACCTCGGCGTAGGTCAGGGGCGCGGCGCAGCCGGCGAGGAGCAGCAGGACAAGCAGTAGCAGCATCGGTCGAAAAAGGTGGGTGAGCATCACGCCTCCTCCGGTATGCCGCCATCTGCGCCACCTGTGCATAACCGTGTGGCCTGTCTGAGCTTCACGGGCGCAGGAAATCCACTGAAATGCGCTGAGCGTTTCATCATTCACTATTCACTATTCTGCATTCGCACAAGGTGCGGCAGCGCCTCGGCGATGCGCTCCAGGGCACGCCGTTTGGCGCGGGTATAGGTGCTGGCGCTGATCGCCAGCAGTTCGGCGATCTCACCGCGCGAGCGGCCCTCGACAAACTCGAAGACACAGATCCGGTAGGGCCACCAGCGCCGGTCGCCGGTCGGCAGGTGCGTGCAGGGGTGCAAGTAGCCGATCGCCGTGCGCAGCGCGTGGCCCAGGGCCTGGCCGCGCCGCAGCGGATCGGCCTCGGTAGGCAGCAGCCGGCGCGCCAGCGCGCAGCTGCCCAGTTCCAGCGGCGGATCCTCCGCCAGCAGGGCGAGCGCGCCGCGTAGGGTGCGGAGCTGTTCGCTGTCCGGTGCGGTGCCAGGCATTGCCGGGATGATCAGGCCTGCGGTCACAAGGCTACTCCTGGAATGGCATTTGGCTGTGCCTGGCGATGTTGTTGTCGATCGCCGGCTGCGCTGATCCCGTTCTGCGCTCTGCGCTCAATCGTTCTGCGCTCCCAACGCAATACGGCCGGCCCGCGTGGCATCCTCGGGAGAGGACACCGGCGCGAACCGGCCGCAGATCGGAAGCCCGTCTGCCGGGCATTCGGTTATCGAACTACACGTTTATAAGTGGACTTGCTATTCGGGCAATATACATCCAATGAGCGTACTGGATCCTGATCCCTGACCCCTACCGCCCATCGCGCAGCATATGCTCGGCGATCTGGATCGCCTGGCGCAGCCGGTGCGTCGGCGCGCGGGCCTGGGCGTCGCAGATATGGCGGTGCAGCCGGGCCAGGGCCGAGCGGCGCACGACGATGGTGTCGGCGTCCGGGGTTTCCACCATAGCGGGGCGATCCGTCGGCTTATTCACTGGCTGCTCGGCTTGCTCTTGTACCGCCATACACCGACCCCAGGCGAGTCAAAAGGGCCAGCCAGCGAGGTTTTCCTCGCGCGACTGGCCGCAGATCAGAACTGTCTGCTCAGCAGATATGCGCTATGTGAGCATTATAGGGGGTCGTTGGAAGAAACGCAAATTTGTTCGATTACAGAATGGTGACAGGGTGGTGTCGTGGAAACTGCTTCACGCGCACGCGGGTCGTGTCAAAAGTATCACACGCGCTCTCGTGCAATAGACTTTGACGAATTTCATAGAGTTGTACCTCCACGTGAAACTCGCCCTGGGCCTTCTCCCTGAGGATCAGGTCGTGGACGAGTAGCTTCAAAGCCCGCTTGAGTGCGTGGGTCGCCTCCGGTTCCTGCCAGCGGGACGGGTCGAGCAG
>Ga0272446_1007600_pt1 | contig 10711 bp, 10 predicted proteins | sample YNPCB0061_FD_194587 | JGI IMG/M metagenome (GOLD analysis project Ga0272446, IMG submission 194587) | Hot spring microbial mat communities from Yellowstone National Park, WY, United States - YNP-CB-006-1 | ecosystem: Environmental > Aquatic > Thermal springs > Hot (42-90C) > Sediment | place...
AGCGCGGCCGGCAACATGGCATCGGAGCGGTTCCGTCCGGATTGGATGCTTCTGGACGATGGTTTTCAACATCTTGCCTTGCATCGGGATGTGGATGTGGTCCTTCTGGATGGGGAGAGGCCTTTCGGAAACGGCAGGCTTTTACCGCGAGGCACCTTGCGGGAGCCGATCGACGCGTTGCGTGTGGCCGATGCCATCGTGATGACCCGAAGTGAGGGACAGAGGCCTTCACACAGATGGCATTCGGCGATGGGGCTGCCCCCACCGATCTTTCATAGCCGTCACGTTCCCGTGTTGAGGGGGGTGATCGGTGCATCGAAGTCCATGGATGCCGACATGATCCGAGACGGCATCCGAAATCCGGTATCCCATGCGTCCCTGGTCGGAAAACGGGTGCTTCGCTTCAGCGGCATTGCGGACAACAGCCGGGTGGATCGGTCGATCGATGCCCTCGGGGGAAGGGTGGTCCATGCGATCGATTTTCCGGATCACCATGCGTTTACGGCGGATCAACTGAACGATATGGTTCGGGAAGCCGATCGGCATGGCGCCGATATGTTGGTGACGACCGAAAAGGATGCCGTTCGGATGATCGGTCGTTTCCGGTTCGGACTACCTCTTGGCATCCTCGGTGTGGACATCGAGATGGCGGCATCCGACCGTGACGATTTCGAAACCTGGCTGATGCAAACCCTCGAGCGTTCCATCGGCCGAACGCACAGGTGAGCAAGGAGATGAGAAAGGAGATCGGATGGATGTCGGACAGCGTTTGATGGTCGGCTTTGACGGGACGCGGATGAACCGGGAGATCGAATATGCCGTTTCGGAGCTGGGCGTGGGAGGGGTGATCCTGTTTTCCAGAAACATCGAGAGCCCTCGGCAGGTTGCGGATCTGTGTGGAAACATCCAGGCGATCGCCGAACGATCCGGACGTCCGCCTCTGTTCATCGCCGTGGATCAGGAAGGGGGGCCCGTCGCCCGCTTCCGAAAGCCGTTTACCGAATTTCCGGGGAATCCCTTCATGAAAGAACCCTCCGAAGCCTGGCATTTTGCCGAGGTCACGGCTCGGGAGCTACGGTCCGTCGGGGTCAACATGGACTTGGCGCCTGTCGTGGACTGGATGCCGGAAGGGCTCGAAGGCATCATGGCGAGCCGGGTGTTTCGCGGATCGCCCGAACACGTCGGGGAAATGGGAGCGACCGTGATCCGGGGTCTGCAGCAAGGGGGGATCATGGCCGTAGCCAAGCATTTTCCTGGAATCGGCAGAACGGTCCTTGACAGCCACATCGATTTGCCCCGGATGGACATCGACCGATCCGACATGGCGCAAACCGATGTCCTCCCCTTTCGGAAGGCGATCCAGGCCGATGTATGCGGCATCATGCTCTCGCACATCCTGTATTCACGGATCGACCCGATGTGGCCGGCCAGTCTTTCTGCCTCGATCGCATCGGCGTGGTTGCGCAAGGAGCTCGGGTTTGCGGGGATCGTGATGACGGACGATCTCGACATGGGAGCCATCGCCCGTCACTACTCGCTTGAGACGGCAGTGGAAAAGGCTTCGGAGGCGGATATCGACATGATTCTCATTTGCCACTGGGGACCAAGGATCGAAGAAGCGTTTCGGTGCGTGCGATCTGCAGCGGAACGATTCCCCGAAAAAACGGCGGCCATGCTCCAGCGGATAGCGGCGGCCAAGGTGCGGTGGCTTGGAGCATCCGGACGTCCGATAGGATCCTGATCGTAGGGAAAGATCATCTGCTGAAGACATCGTCGTCGATGGCGGAACACCGGCCTTCCCGGAGCCGGTGGGTGCCTGCAGCCGCAATCATGGCGGCATTGTCGCCGCAATAGGCAATGGGAGGGATGAATACCTGAAGGCCTTCGGCGGCTGCGGCGTTTTCAACCATCCGACGAAGGCGTGTGTTGGCCGCAACCCCGCCGACGATGGCGATCCGAGGAATGGTTTCGGAACGTGCGGCCAGGATGAGCTTGTAGGCCATCACGTCGCAGGCAGCTTCCTGAAAGGAGGCGACAATGTCTTCGAGATTGCCTGCGCCGTTCACCTGCACATGCCGTCGAACGGCCGTTTTGAGTCCGCTGAAGCTGAAATCGAAGCGGTTCCTGTCGAGATAGGTTCTTGGGAAATCGATGGCTTTCGGGTTGCCTTTTCGAGCCATCTCTTCGATGATCCTGCCTCCGGGATATCCCAGCCCCAACAATTTGGCCACTTTGTCGAAGGCTTCGCCCGCCGCATCGTCGAGGGTTCTGCCCATCAACACCATTTCCGTGGGAGATACGACCTTGTAGATGCTCGTGTGGCCGCCGGAAGCCAACAGCGCCACAAAGGGAAACTGAGGGCATGGCTCCTGCAGGAACAGGGCGTGGATATGTCCCTCGAGGTGGTTGACCCCGATCCAGGGAAGGTTCAGGGCCGTCGCCATGGCCTTGGCAAAGGAGAAACCGACCAAAAGTGCTCCGACAAGGCCAGGTCCTTGCGTCACGGCAATGCCGTCGAGCGCCGATACGGAGAGTTGGGCCTTTCTCAGCGCTGCATCGACGACCGGGGTGATCGCTTCCAGGTGCTTTCTGGAAGCCAGTTCCGGAACCACTCCGCCATAGGGATGGTGATCTTCGATTTGGGATGCGACCACGGAGGAAAGCACCCGGCGGCCATGAGCCACGACAGCCGCTGCGGTTTCGTCACAGGAAGTTTCAATGCCGAGAATGTTCATGGTGGGATCTCTATAGCAGACTTCGGCTGCGGATATCAATCCCGCCGATTTGAGGCAGAAACTGCGAAAAAGCTCCATCCAGCCCAGAGAACGTTCAAGGAACCATCGTCCAAGAACGGAAGATGAGGACCTTTCAAGCAGTCCGAAGAACCTGGATATCGATCTGGGGCTTTTTCATCTTGACTTGCCCGGCAGGCTTTTTTAGCATCGATCCAAATGCGTTACATTGCCTCATGACCGATTGAAAAAGGAGAACGAGCATGGAAGCGACCTGTTACACGGCAATGATCACCCCGTTTCGCAACGGGGAAGTCGATTACGAAGGGCTGGCGGCGCTGGTGGATTTTCAGATTCAAAACGGCATTCACGGCATTCTGGCGGTCGGCACTACCGGAGAAAGCCCTTCTTTGAGCTGGAAAGAACATTTGGATGTGGTCGCTTTCATCGCAAAGCAAACCACATCGAAATGCCGATGCATCGCCGGCACGGGAAGCAACAACACCCAGGAGGCATTGGAAGCTTCGGCCCATGCGGTCGAGGTCGGCGCAGACGCCCTGCTGTTGGTCGATCCCTATTACAACGGCCCGAGCTCTCTAGAAATCCGGCGGGAATACGTGGAGCCCATCGCAGAGGCCTTTCCGAAAACGACCGTCATTCCCTACATCATTCCCGGACGAACCGGCACCCAACTGTTGCCGGAAGACCTCGCGCTTGCCCATCGCCGCTATCCGAACGTTTCGACGGTCAAGGAGGCTACCGGCAACCTCGATAACATGCGAAAAACGAGGGCCTGTTGTGGACCGGATTTTCACATCCTCTCCGGCGACGATTCCCTGACGTTTGAAATGATGACCGATGCCCGGATTCAGGCGTGTGGTGTCATATCGGTCATGACCAACATCGTTCCCGGACCCGTCGTCGCCATGGTCGAGAACGTGATCCGGGGGAATCAGGCTAGGGCGCTCGAGCTCAAGCAGGCCCTCGATCCTCTGTTTCACCTGGTTACCGTCAAAACGACCGAGCAGACACCTTTGGGAGAGGTCGTTTTCCGGGCACGAAACCCGCTGGCGATCAAAGCCATCATGACGATCCTCGGCATGCCTTCCGGTGGATGTCGCAGGCCGATGGGAAAAATGACGGTGAACGCCTTACAGACCGTTTTCGGTGTCCTTCAGCAAGTGTTTCAGGACCACCCGGAATTTTTTGAGCCGATCGAGAAGTGTTTCCAGGTCAATGTTGGTGAACGGTTGGCTTCCTTCGATCGGTGGCGCTCCCTGTGTTATGAAGAATATTCATCGATGGTCAACCCCAACCCTGTTTCATAGGCAATCGGAGTCACTTCATGAAAGGTATCATTCTCGCCGGGGGGTCGGGTACGCGGCTGTACCCGATCACTCGGGTCATCAGCAAACAGCTGCTTCCCATCTACGACAAACCCATGATCTATTACCCCCTGTCCGTACTCATGCTGGCAGGGATCCGAGACATCCTGATCATCAGCACTCCCGAAGACACTCCCCTGTTTCAGAAACTGCTTTCCGACGGATCCCATGTCGGCCTTCGGATTTCCTATGCCGTTCAACCGAAGCCGGAAGGACTCGCTCAGGCATTCATCATCGGTGAGGAATTCATCGGAACCGATTCGGTCTGTCTGATTCTGGGGGACAACATTTTCTATGGACATCACTTGTCGGAAATTTTGAAACGGGCCGTTCAGTCGACGGATGGAGGTCTGATTTTCGGCTATCTCGTCAAGGATCCCGAGCGATATGGGGTTGTGGAGTTCGATGCTACGGGAAAGGTCATCGGCATTGAAGAAAAGCCCAAACATCCCAAATCGAATTACGCCGTTCCGGGACTGTATGTATACGACAACGAGGTGATTCGGATCGCCAAGTCACTGAAGCCCTCTGCGCGAGGGGAGTTGGAAATCACGGATGTCAATTTGGCCTATCTCCGAATGGGAAAACTGCGGGTCGAACTGTTGGGAAGAGGGTTCGCCTGGCTCGATACCGGAACCCACGAAGCGCTTCAGCAGGCAGCCAGTTTTGTCGAGGCGATTCAAGCGAGGCAGGGGCTGAAAATTTCCTGCATCGAGGAAATCGCTTATCGAAAAGGCTACATCGGGAAGGAAGACATCCGGAAGATCGCTTCGGACATGCTGAAGAACGATTACGGACGGTATCTGATGGCCATGATCGACGGAGAAGACGTGTAGCAGGGGTAAACCGTCGATCGGATCGATCCGGAGCCGATCGGCGTTTCTTTCGGAATCATTTCAGCCGATGAGGGGATGGGTTTCCATGTCCGATGTGCTGCAGTTCAATCTCGATTTGAGCGGCCCGGTTCGCATCGCCCAAGACATTTACTGGGTGGGAAGCGAGCAGGAAACCTTGCTTCATGCCAATCCCTATCTCATCGTGGACGGTGAAGAAACCGTCATCATCGATGGAGGAAGTCGGCCGGATTTTCCCGTCGTGATGACGAAGATTCTTCAGACCGGGGTTTCCCTGGATGCGATCAAGGCCATCATCTGTCAGCATTACGACCCGGATCTGTGTGCCGGATTGCCCCATTTCGAGGAACTGCTGGCTTCTCAACACCCCCGAATTCTCACATCGACATCCAATGTGGCCTTCATTCGGCATTACGGTGTGCGGATGGATATCGTCGAGATCGAGACGCTGAATTTCCGCTACACCTTCTCCTCCGGCAGAACGCTGCAATTCATTCCGACTCCCTATGCGCATTCGGCGGGGAGTTTCATGACCTACGACATGAAGACCGGGGTATTGTTTACAGGAGATCTTTTCGGGAGCGAAGGCGGCGACTGGAAGCTCTTTCTGGAACTGGATCCCCAGTGTCAGGGCTGTACCCAAACCCTTTCCTGCAACCTGCCGAATTGCCCGGTAGACCGCATTCTGTCTTTTCACCGATCCATCATGACCTCCAACCGAGCCCTTCGTCACGCCATGCACCTGGTGAGAGAAATTCCGGCACTGCTGCTGGCGCCCCAGCATGGCGGCATCCTTGCACAATCCCAAGACATTCAGCTCGTCATCGACAAACTGCTCACACTGGATCGGGTGGGGATCGATGGGATTCAACACAAGGAACCAGATGTTTTTTTGGGATTGGGATCATGACGAGCGTCGAAATCAACAACCTCCTGCATCAGAGTGAAGGCTTGCATCGACACGTTTCTGCCCTGACGCGGGAGTGGATGGCCTGCCGGGCGGCTCAGGCGGATAGCACCATCGGGAATGCCCTGTTGAGAGAGCTGGTACGGAAATTCACGGATATGCAGCGCCGCCTGAGGGAACAGTCCATCGAGTTGTCCCGCAGGCAGGCCCGTTTGGAAGACGATCTCAAGGCTGCCGCCGGAATTCAGAAAAGCCTTCTGCCGCAACAGGCGCCCAATCAGGATGCCGTATCGTTTGCTTGGCACTTTACCCCTTCGGAAACGATCGGCGGAGACATCTTCCATGTATTTCCACTCAATTCGAGCCATATCGGAATGTACATGCTCGACGTCAGCGGGCACGGCGTTCCCGCTGCCCTGGTCACCGTTTCCGTTTCCCAGTTCTTTCAGCCTTTTTCAGGACATGCCCTGCGACGGAACAACATCCGAGAGGAAGAGACGCCGGTCGTATCACCGGTCGAGGTGATTCGAGCGTTGGATCGGGAATATCCGGTCGAACGGTTCGATAAATTCATCACCATCATCTATCTCGTTCTCGATCTGAAGTCCGGAAAGCTTTCCTACTGCAATGCCGGGCATGTCCCTGCTTTGTTGCTTCGACCGGATGGCATGATTCAACGACTCGATGTCGGAGGCCCCCTGATCGGTCTGGACGGTGCGCTCACGTTCGATGAGGACGAACATGTGCTGACCGGTGGGGATCGGTTGTTGCTCTATACGGACGGCATTACCGAATATCGCAACCATGCGGAAGAGCAATACGGCATCGATCGTCTTGAGTATTCGATGAAGAAGCATGCCGAAAAGCCGCTGGAAGAATGGCTGAAGCGACTGTTTCAGGATTTGATGGCCTTCGGGAAACGAAGGCCGGTTCAAGATGATGTCAGCCTGCTGGGGCTGGAATGGCTCGGATGAGGGGAAGAGGGCAATCAAGGACACACAAGGGGGAAAGCCGGGAGAAAGGCAGGTGACGAAACCGAAACGGCCGGTCCGCCCTGGCAGACCGGCCATTTCGGTTGTTTTTCGATTATTCGATGGAAATTTTGACTTGTTTGGGTTTCTGTTCCTCGGGTTTGGGAATTTCGATTTCCAGAACACCGTCCTTGAACGTGGCCCGAATGGAATCCGGATTGACCGCTGCGGGCAGCGTGAACGCCCTGTGGAACGATCCGAAGGTTCTTTCCTTGCGGTAGTACTTGTCTTCCTTGATTTCCTTGCTTTCGGTGCGCTCGCCCCGAAGGGTCAGGACGTTGTCCTTGACTTCAATGGCGACATCTTCTTTCTTGACGCCGGGAAGTTCGGCATGAATGACAATGGCGTCATCCTTGTCGAAAATGTCCACCACCGGCTTCCAAGCGCTCAAGGCAAAGTCCTCATCGATATTCGCCCGAGAAAAGGCATCCTGGAACAATTTGTTGATGCTGTCCTGCAGGCTGGCCACTGCACCATAGGGTTGCCATCGAACGATTGCCATTGTGCACCTCCTATACGTTTGTTAGATGAAAAGACGGATGAATTTGAAATCGATGGATGGCTATCCCATCGATTCCGATACTATATTTCCTTTCGTTTTGACGTAACGGTAATCAGCATTCGTGAAATGTCAAGATATGCAAACGGCTTCCGATGGAGAAGGCCAAGCGGTTCGGATCCATTGCGCGGGCTCCTTGCAACCTCATCATGTTGGACTTTCGACACAAGGGATTATCGGAATGAACCGTCAAAGGCAAACGCTTTGCCTCGTGATCGTCGTTGTCGTCTTCTGGATGCATGGATCGCTCGCGGCCCACGCGGTTGCACAATCCGAGCCGGTTGAATTGGATGTAGGGGCGGCCCAGGATGTCCATGGCCCCTTTCCGGTCTCTTCACAATCCCCGTTCCAGTCCCTGCGGCCGACCATGGTACCTGGAGCGGATGCTCTCATGAGCGAAGGCAAGTGGCTTGTTCGGCTGAATACGACCCTTGCCAATGTGTGGATCAACGAGAGCGATCGGTATGTTCTCGATTTCGAGACGCTGGATACCACCTTCGGGTTCCAGTATGGGTGGCTTCCGAACATGACCGTGGGCATCCGTTATGAAGAGCGCTCGGTCTTCGGTGGAATCCTGGATGGATGGATCGAATCCTTTCATCGATTGACCCACATCGAACAGGCGGGAAGAGATGAAGTGCCTCATGGACGAATGTCCTTTGCGCTCTATCCGGAAGGGAAACCGTCCATTTCCGCTGTGGATGAAAAGGGGGTGTATTCGAGGCGGCTTTCGGCGGACTGGCGTTGGAGGGTTCTGGAAGCGAAATCCCAGTGGCCGAGTGTCAGCCTTGGCATGAGTCTCGATATGGATGTGTATACGAGTCCTCTGGTCGATAAGGATTTCCCGATCGATGTCGGGTGGTTCCTCGGTGCAACCGAGCGATTGGGACCGATCTGGATCTATCTGCAGGCCGGATTCAACTGGTATGGGGCCGAATATGCCGGGGGGCTGGAACAACCGTCATCGGCATGGGCCGGGTTGCTTGCCGTCGAATGGCCGCTATCCCCCGTGTCTTCCGTCATCGTACAATACCGAATCGATGAAGGGGCGGTCAAAGATTTCGGTTCCTTTTCGGATCCGGTTCATGAAGTTCTTTTGGGGGGAAGGTGGCGTTTGGGAAAACGGTTTCTGGTGGAAGCAGCCCTTCTGGAAAATGTGTTCATCTATGACAACAGTCCGGATTTTGGTGTCCATCTGGGAATGAGTGCCTTGTTCTGAAATGATATCGGAAATCTTGGGCCCCTTGCACACCCTGATCGATGAGGCGCCTTCATCTCCCGGTGTGTATTTGATGAAGGATGCGGATGGCACGGTCATCTATGTCGGCAAGGCCGTGAACCTCAAGAAAAGGCTCTTGTCCTACATCCAACGGTATCCTCATCCGGAACCCAAGACACGGGTGCTTGTCCAGAAAATCCGGGATATCGAAACCATGCTGACCGGTACCGAGAATGAGGCGCTGATTCTCGAATCCACACTCATCAAACGGTATCGTCCCCGCTACAATGTCATCCTGAAGGACGACAAACGCTATCCTTCCTTGAAAATCGACCTTCGAGAACCGTTTCCCCGTCTTGCGCTCGTTCGTCGTCTCGAGCCCGACGGCGCTCTGTACTTCGGGCCGTTTTCCTCATCCGGCGCCCTGCACCAGACCATGCAGTGGATTCACCGGATATTCCCCCTGCGCAAATGTCGTGATACGGTGTTTCGTTCCAGGCAGCGCCCCTGTTTGCAATATCAGATCGGCCGTTGTCTCGGGCCTTGCTGCTTGCCGGTGGATCCTGCCGTCTATTCCCGGCTGGTCGATGAAGTCGTCCTGTTCCTGAGGGGAGAGGGCAGGGCATTAATGGACAGAATCGAAGCCGACATGCAGGAGGCGGCTCAACGTCAGGACTTTGAATCCGCCATCGTCCTTCGGGATAAGTTGGCTGCCATTCGCAGGGTGGTGGAGCAGCAGGTCGTCGTGACGGCCGATGGCCTCGATCGGGATGTGGTTGCGCTGGCAGAAGAAGGAGATCAGAGCGTCATCACGGTAATGAAGATTCGAAAGGGACAGCTGGTGGAAAACCGACATTTTCATTTTTCGGAGGCGGTGGGTTCTCTCCCTGTCTTGCTGGGAAATTTCCTCAGCCAATACTACGAGCGAGATGCTGCAGGAATGCCGGATGAGGTTCTCGTTCCTGAAAAACCGGAAAGCGCCTCACTCCTTCAGAAACATTTGCGAACAATGGGCAATCGCAGGCTTGTCCTTCGAAAGGCAAGAGATCCGATCCACAAACAGCTGATGGTGCTTGCCAGCCAAAACGCTGCCGGAGAGCTGAATGCACGGATCAGCAGAAGGGAATACCGCCTCGATATCCTACGCCGGATCCAGGAAAAGCTGGGAATGGACAAGCTTCCGGAACGTATCGCCTGCATCGACCATTCTCATTGGCAGGGGGAAGAACCGGTCTCGAGCATCGTTGTCTTTTTCAGAGGGGAACCGTATCCTGCAGAATATCGTAAATATCGGATTCGCCAAACGCAACGATCGGACGACTATGGGGCGATGCGTGAAATTCTGCAAAGAAGGTTTCGCCGCGCCTCTGCCCGTCTTCCGCATCCGGATCTCCTGCTGGTGGACGGTGGCAGGGGGCAGCTGCACGCGGCCCAACAGGTCCTGTCGGAACTGGGGCTGAGCGCAACCGTCGCTTTTGCAGCCATTGCCAAAGGGGATGAACGAATCCGGGATGACCGCATCTTTCTGCCGGATCAACCCGATCCAATCGATTTGAGCAGGGATAAGGACATCCTGCTGCTGTTTCAGCGGATTCGAGACGAGGCCCATCGAACGGCGGTATCGTTTCATCGCAGCCGGAACCGCTCTTCCCATTTGCGTTCCCTCCTGGATACCATACCGGGAATCGGTCCAAAACGAAAAAAGATGCTTCTGGAGCATTTCGGCGACATCGACACGATCCGAAACACCCCATCCGAAGACATTGCGGCCCTTCCGGGAATGAGCCGTAACGCGGCCGAGAAGGTGAAGGCCTTCCTCCTGGGCGGAGATTGACGGAAGCAACAAGGGACGGTGTAAACGGCAGTCTGGGCTTGGCGGAAGCTTGAACCATTGCCGTTTGTTGATCCTGTCATTGACTTGGATGAGGTTCGAAGATAGGATTTTGAGAATCGTTATCCAATGTCTGAATGAAAACCTGGAAATATCCTTTTAAACGGATCTTGGCGCCGCAACCCCAGGGATA
>Ga0272446_1007601_pt1 | contig 10710 bp, 7 predicted proteins | sample YNPCB0061_FD_194587 | JGI IMG/M metagenome (GOLD analysis project Ga0272446, IMG submission 194587) | Hot spring microbial mat communities from Yellowstone National Park, WY, United States - YNP-CB-006-1 | ecosystem: Environmental > Aquatic > Thermal springs > Hot (42-90C) > Sediment | place...
GTTCGCTCGCTGGCGCTGATCTGCGCGGGGCGGACCTGACGCTGGCTGACCTGCGCCTGGTCGATCTGCGCGGCGCCGTTCTCGACGACCGCACCGTCGTCGATCCGGCGCAACGTCTGATCCACGAGCTGGTCAATGACGGCGCAGTGCGGCGCGACCTGCGCAACGCCCGCCTGGCCTGGGCTGACCTGTCCGGCGTCGACTTCACGGATGCTGATCTGAGCGGCGCCGATCTGCGCAATGCTGACCTCAGCGGCGCAACGTTGACCGACGCGATCCTGACCGATGCCAATCTCGCAGGAGCGCGACTGCCGGAAGGCTTGCCGTAAGCACGGGGGCTGGAGAGTCACAATGGAAAGGGGACGATGTGTTATAATGGTGTCGATGCACCTTGCGAGGGGCGTCGTGAGCAGAACTTCGCCTGATGCTTGAGGATCATTGAAGGGTCACGTTATGACCGTCACCACCTATCGCGCCGTAATCCGTCGCGGCAAAGTTGAACCAGTCGAGACTATCGAGCTTCCCGACGGCGCCGAAGTCTACGTTGTCGCCGCCGCATCGATTGCTGAGCCTGCGGCAAAACGGATCGCCAATCGCTGGCTTGTCAGTGAAGTTGGCAACCTTTTGATGGCGGATCATGGAACCCTCGTGCGGTTCGATGCAGGCTGGGTCTGGCAGTTCGAAGTGTTCAGCACAGCGGCTGGACGCAAACCTTGGGGGCCGCTAGGCGCGTTGAAGATCGACGCAGCTTCAGGCGCGATTCTTGACGCTGAGCAAACCAAAGCCGATCTCTACGAACGTGCCCGAGCTTATCAACCTCCCGTATAGCCGCCAAGTAGAGGAAGGCTACTGTCTGCCTGCATGCGCCCAAATGGCGCTGGCTTATCTGGGAGTTCCTCGCTCGCAGCATGAGCTTGCCCGTCAGCTCGGCGTTCAGCGTCATGTTGGTGCACCTGCATCGAATCTAGTCAGGTTACGCACAGCCAAGATCGATGTGTTCTTTGCCGTCGAAGCGGACATCGACAGCATTCGGCGGTGGCTGGCGCGCGGTTTGCCGGTCATTGCGCTTGTTCAGACCAATCAACTGGCCTATTGGGGCGGGGAAACGGCGCAGCATGCCGTCGTTGTTGTTGGCATGAGTGATCGGTTAGTCTACCTGCTTGACCCGGCGCAATCAGAGTCCGTCATCACAGTGCCCATCGAGGAGTTCTGGTTGGCTTGGGACGCTATGGGATTTATGTTTGGCGTGATTGCGCTGCGCTAGATCACCTTTCACTATTCATTCCTGCTTCGTACAGAACCCGTAACAACACGGTGTAAGTCCGCCGTAAAACAATTTTTGAGGAGGAGAAGATGTATCACAAAACATTTTGGACGGTCGAGAAGATCGGCCGTCGCATTCAATTGCTGGAAAACAGCCGGGCGGCGTATCGGCGTTCGGTGACATTGCCGCCTTTCCGCTACCTGGAACTATCCACGAGTTTCGAGGCGGCGCCGCCCCTGGTCGGGCCAGACGTCGACCGGTCACAATGGACTGTGATCGAGCCGAACAGCTACTGGGGCAGGCGCTACACCAACTTCATGCTGAGCACGACTTTCCGCGTGCCGAAAGATTGGCCCAGCGACGCGCCCATTGCGCTCTACCTGCCACTCGGCGAGTCGGGCGATTTCAGCCACCCGGAGACGTTAGCCTACATCGACGGCGTGGCGTACGCCGCCGGCGACCGCCACCACCAGGAAATTCGCCTGCCCGCGCCCTGGTGCGACGGCGCCGAACATCTACTGGATTTGCATGGCTGGAGCGGCCTCTTCGGCGACGCCGTCGATCCGAGCGCCAGCGCGCTCTTTATGCGCCCGTGTCAGGTGGTGCTGATCGACCAGCCGACGCGCGACTTTCTGGTCACGGCGCGCGTGGCGTTGGAGACTGCCACGCGCCTCGACGACAACGAACCGGCGAAGGGGCATCTGCTCAACGCGCTCGACGCCGCGTTCAAGATTCTCGACACGCGCGCGCCGGCGGTGCAAAATCTGGAGGAGCTTTCCTTTGTCCCGACCAGCCACACCGCATTTGGCGACGAATTCTACGCCAGCGTGCCCGCCGCCCACGCCGCGCTGAAAGCTGGCATCGCCAAAGCTGGGCCCCCGCTCGATGTCGAGGTGATCGGCACGGGCCACGCCCACATCGACGTCGCCTGGCTGTGGACGCTCGGCATCACCCGCCAGAAGGCAGGGCGCACCTTCCACACCGTGCTGCGCCTGATGGAGCAGTTCCCCGAATATCACTTCACGCAGAGCCAACCGCAGCTCTACGACTATGTGCGCCAGGATTACCCGCAGCTCTTCGAGGCGATCAAGGCGCGCGTGGCGGAAGGGCGTTGGGAGACCATCGGCGGCATGTGGGTCGAGGCGGACTGCAACCTGAGCGGGCCCGAATCGCTGGCGCGTCAGTTCCTGCTCGGGCGCAGCTTCTTCCGCCAACACTTTGGCGCCGATGTGGACACACCCGTGCTCTGGCTGCCTGACGTCTTCGGCTATGCCTGGAATCTGCCGCAACTGATCAAAGAGGCCGGGCTGGAATACTTCTTCACGATCAAGATCGGCTGGAGCCAGTACAACCGCCTGCCCTACGACTCCTTCTGGTGGCAGGGGCTGGACGGCACGAAGGTGCTCACCCACTTCAGCACCACGCCCGACTTTGGCGCCTACGCCAGCACCTACAACGCCATGGCGACGCCGGCGCAAAATTTGGGGACGTGGCAGAACTTCCAGCAAAAGGAATTGCAGCAGACGCTGCTGATGGCCTTCGGTTACGGCGACGGCGGCGGCGGCCCCACGCGCGAGATGCTCGAAAACATCCGCGCGATGGGCAACTTCCCCGGACTGCCCAGGATGCGCAACGGCTCGGTCAAAGAGTTTTACGAGCGCCTGGAAGCCGAATCGGGCGAGCGGCTGCCGACGTGGAACGGCGAGCTGTACCTGGAGTTGCATCGCGGCACCTACACGACACAGAGTCGCAACAAGCTCGCCAACCGCAAGAGCGAGTTCCTGCTCCACGACGCCGAATTTCTGGCGACACTGGCGAGCCTGGGCGGCAACTATGCGTACCCGCACGAGGTGCTCAACAAGGCGTGGGAGTTGGTCTGCCTCAACCAGTTCCATGACATCATCCCCGGCAGCTCAATCGGCCCGGTTTATGTCGAGTCACAGGCGCAGTACGCCGAGATTCGCCAGCGGGCGGAGGGCGTGATCGAGGAGGCGTTGGCAGCGTTGACGCCTGCCGGGGTGTACGGCGTGATCGTGAATCCTTCGAGCTTCCCGCGCCGCGACCTGGCCTGCCTGGCCGGGGCCGGCGGCGAAGGCCCCAGCGCCGCAAATCCGTTGGCGCTGGCGGTGGCAGGGCGCGCGGTGAACGTGCAGGCGACGGCGGATGGGCTGCTGATCGACGCCGGCGAGTTGCCGCCCTTCTCGGTGACGCCGCTGGTCGCCGCCATCGAGGCCGCGCCAATGGCAGCCGCGCCGGGGATGCTGGAAGTCGCCGCCGACCGGCTTGAGAACGCGTTTGTGCGCGTCGAGTTGAACCGCGCTGGCGACATCACACGCATCTACGATAAGGTGAACGCCCGCGAAGTGCTGCCCCCCGGCGCGGTCGCCAACCAGTTCCAGGCGCACGAGGATCGACCCCTCAACTGGGACGCGTGGGATGTGGACATCTTCCTGCGCGATAAGATGTGGCTGGCGGAGCCGGCGACCTCGATCTCGGTGGTCGAGGCTGGCCCGTTGCGCGCCACACTGGAGATCAAGCGGCGCATCCTCAGCAGCGAGTACACGCAGCGCATCAGCCTGCAGCACAATCGCGGCCAGATCGATATCACCACGGACATCGACTGGCGCGAACGCGCGATCTTCCTCAAGGTGGCGTTCCCGGTCGATGTGCTCAGCCCGAAGGCGACCTACGAGATTCAATGGGGCAACACCGAGCGCCCGACGCACTGGAACACAAGCTGGGATTGGGCGCGCTTCGAGACGTGCGCGCAGAAGTGGGTCGATCTGAGCGAAGGCGGTTACGGCGTCAGCGTGCTCAACGACTGCAAGTACGGCCACGACATCAAAGACAACGTGATCCGCATCAGCCTGCTGCGCGGCCCCGGCTCGCCCGACCCGACCGCCGATCTCGGCCATCACACCTTCAGCTACAGCATCCTGCCTCACGCTGGCGGCTGGAACGAGGCGACTGTGCAGGCGGCGTATGCGCTCAACGATCCGCTGATTGTGAGAAGGGGCGAGGGGCGAGGGGCGCAGGGTGAGGTGGCAACGTCGCTCGTGAGCTGTGATGCGCCGAACGTGATTATCGAGACGGTGAAGCGGGCGGAGGATGGCGACGGCGTGATCGTGCGGCTGTACGAGACGCAGCGTCGGCGTGGGACGATCACGCTGATGACTGGTTTCCCGCTGCGAGCGGCGGCGCGCACCAATCTGCTGGAAGCGGAGAAGCGTGCGCTGGCGGTGGAAGGGAACACTGTCCGTTACGACATCCGCCCCTTTGAGATCGTGACGCTGCGGCTCGTCCCGGCATAATCGTCAGCCATCTGCGCGGCTGCCCGGAAGCTCAGGAGCTTCCGGGCAGCCGCGCAGATGCAACGTGACAATCTATAAGCAGATTTACAGTGAAGGAGTGTGCGCCCCTGACAGGACTCGAACCTGTGCACCTGGCTCCGGAGGCCAGTGCTCTATCCTCTGAGCTACAGGGGCAAAGCCGAGAATCGTCTTGCCTTCTACTTTATAACATGATGTTGAACTTTGCGCAAGAGAAGCGAGATTTGGCGCGCACACACCCCCCTGTTTCGTGCGTCTGATGATATACTGTCGCCATGTATCTGGATCGCGAGTACCGCCCACGTCGGCGGCGCAGAAGTGGCATTGGGCGTTTCTGGCCGCTTTTCGTGCTGATCGCAGTGGGCATCGTGCTCTATCAAACACAACCTTCCTGGCTGGTGGAACGCCCATCTGAACCGACGCCCACGCCCACCCGCAGCGCCACCGCGTTTCTGGCCGAAGCGGAGGCGGCGTTGTTGCGCGGCGATTATGCGGCCGCGCTCACAGCCTACGAGCGTGTGGCGGCGCTCGACCCCTCCAACCCGGAACCGCTGATCGTCAAGTCGCGCCTCTATATGGTGGACGGCAATGTGGACGCCGCGCACGCCGCCGCCGCCAGGGCAGTAGAGATTGCCCCCAATGATCCCGATGCGCTGGCGGCGCTGGCGCGCGCCGAGGATTGGCTGGGCGACCTTGAGACGGCGCTTGAGCACGCGTTGGACGCCCTGGAGCTGCAACCCGACAATGTCGAAACGCTGGCGATCATCGCCGAAATCTATGCCGACGTCGGCAACTTCAGCCAGGCGCAGAGCTATCTCGACGAGGCGCTGGCGCTCGATCCGCAGCATGTGCTGGCGTTGCGCAATCAGGCTTACCTGTACGAAAAGCTAGGCAAGTACAACGAAGCCATCGCTGAATTGGATAAAGCCCTGGCGCAGGCGCCGCAACGCGCCGACCTGCACCTGGAAAAGGCGCGCATCTACCGCGTCGGGCTGGGCGATTTCACCAGCGCCATCCTGGCTTACCGCGCCGCCGTCGACGCCAACAAGACGGCGGTGACGCTCGACGCGCTGGGCGAGGGTCTGTACAATGCAGGCGATCATCTCGCCGCCATCCGCACACTCAACGACGCGCTGGAGCTTGACCCAGAGTACGCGCCTGCGCTTGTTCATCTCGGCATGGCGCTCTATGCGCGGCGCAACTACGAGGATGCCGCCGCCGCCCTCGATAAAGGGCTGCCGTTGCTCGGCGACCGGGCGCGTGAGGAGCATTACTACACTGCGGGGCTGGCGCACGTCTATAAAGAACCGCGCGAGTGTGCGCAGGCCATGCCGTGGCTGCAGAAAGCGCTGGAAAAGAACGCGGCAAGCACCCCGGCGCTCACCGGCATCAAACTGTGCGACAACGCAGCTGGCGGTTGAGTGGTGCGCGCTGCGTGGTGTGTAACGAAACGGAACGGAACACGCAACTCGCACCATGCCGCAGCACGCAGCATCATTGGCCTGTGTAAGCCCATGTGCACGAATCTCACGAAGTGAAGAGCGACCATGACGGCCCATCGTTCTCGCCTGAAGTCGACGCTACCTGACAAAGCAACCTGGCGCACTCACCCGGACGCGCCACGTGTGCAACCGCCCCCCACGTCCACCGACACGTCGGCGCCAGGGGCGCCGCCTGGATTGCGACAACGCCACTCGACAGCGCGCATCACCACCAGCAAACGTCGCCTTCAACGTCGCCTGACGCCGCTGGAGATGATCCAGTACCCGCTCCAGGTTACGCGTCAGACCGTCTTCGATCTCCGCCGCTTTTTTATCGTGCTAGGTCTGACGGCTTTGGTTTTGCTGCTGCCCTTTCCCGATAACCTGGCGGAGGAGGGGCAACGCGCCATTGCCCTCTTCGTCTTTACTGGCGCCATCCTGGCGCTGGAACCAGCGCCGCTGCCCATTTCAGCGCTGTTGGTGCCGGTGGCGCAGGTTGCGCTCGGTATCGACAATGTCTCCGGCGCCTTCAGTGCGTTCGCCCAACCATCGTTGTTCCTGGTGCTTTCCAGTCTTTTTCTGGCTGAAGCGTTGCGCAAGCACGGCTTGACCCGCCGGCTGGCGATTTACGCCATGATCGCCAGCGGCGGCCAGTTGCCGCGCCTGCTCTTCAATGTCATGTTGATGACCACGTTGTTGAGCATGTGGGTGCTCAACACAGCCACGACCGCAGTGCTGATCCCTGTTGCCCTGACGATTGCGCAATATGTTCCCCAGCCGGAGCAAGCGCGTCGCACCGTCGCTACGCTGGTGCTGGGCATTGCTTACGCTGCCAGTCTGGGCGGAATGGCGACTGTCGTCGGCAGCGGCGAAAATGCGATTGCCGCCGGCTACCTCAACTCGCTCCGCCCTTTCACTTTCATGGATTGGTCGATCTACGCCATCCCATTGGTGTTGCTGCTGATGCCGCTTTCCTGGTGGTTGTTGATAAAACTGATGAAAATGCCGGATCTGAAGATCGACATCATGCCGGTGCTGCGCGAGTTCGTCCGGCTTGGGCCATTTACTGACACCCAGGTGCGCATCCTGCTTGTGCTTGCCCTGTGCGTCATTCTGTGGGTCTTTGGCGGCTATCTGGAAGGACTGCTCAATCTGCCACAAACATTACTGAGCAGCGCCATCGTCTCCATTGTTGCGGTCGCCTTTTTGTCGATCAGCGAAGTAGTGGATTGGAACGATCTCAAAGGCGTCAACTGGGGCGTCTTTCTTGTCATCGGGGCTGGTTTCACATTAGGCGACACGCTGCAAAAGACGGGAGCCGCAACCTGGTTTGCTGAAATGTTGGCGCCAAGCCTCAGCGGGCTGCCCTACGGCGTTGTCCTCTTTGCTGTTGTGGCCGTTGGCTTTGCGCTGACACAGTTTATGAACAATGTAGCGCTGGGCGCAATTCTCTCACCGCTGCTGATCTCAATCGCTGGCGCAAGTGGCATCGATGCCGTGCGCCTCGTCATGCCAGTGATGTTGGCAGTGGGCGTCGCGTTCATGCTGCCGAGCGCTTCGGCGCGCATGACGCTGGTCTCGGTGTCGGGCGCAGTATCGCGCGCCGAGATGTCGCGCATCGGTTTTCTTGTCGGTCTGCCGTCTGTTCTGTTGATTGCGGCGGTCTTTCTCCTTTTGAGTGTGTTCGGTCTGGTTTGATTTCAGGAGGCGTTATCATGCGCATTTGGTTGATCGGGGCAGACCAAGCAGGGACAGTGGCGTTGCAACAACTCCGCAAGAATCCAGACATCCAGGTCGTGGTGAGCGATGCTGTGTCACGCCCGAAGGCAGTTGAACAGCGCGTCCTTGCCCAGCTCGACTTCGTGGAGTCGGTGACGCCGCTCAATATCAATCAGATCGCCAGGCGCATTCGGCCCGATCTGATCCTGTTGGATGGCGGCGCCATTCAGCGCGCTTTTGCGCGTCTCTCCGAGGGGTTCGCCTTTGCCGAGTCGATCCAGAACGAGATCGCCGCCGCCAGCGACATCCCTTGCATCATCCTGTAACGTTACGGCATCAACTTAGGGGTGCACAACAACACCACGCACCACATGGGTGCAAATTAAAGCACACAGCATCGGAGCAAACGGCATGGAGCACGCGGCCACACCCAACAACCTGACCCTCTACCGGCTTCAGGGTTTCGTCGGAGCACGCTCGCACCTGCTCAAGCTGCACGACTGGCTGACCGGCGGCGATGACCTGCCCGCCATCGCCATCAGCGGCGAACAGGGCGCGGGGAAGAGCACGCTGGCTGTCGCTGCCGCCTGGAATCATTACTACGACTTCGCTGACGGCATCATCCAGGTCAGCCCGGCGGGATCCAGCCCCTTCCGCCTCTACGATGTCGTGCGCACGATGGACACCGTGCTGGGGACGGCGCTGACGCGCACCAGCGACGACCGCTGGGGCATCAGCATTCTGGAACAACTTTACAAACGCCGACGCCTGTTGATCCTGGACAAACTGGCTGGCGCCACCCCGCGCGAGGTCGCCACGCTGGTGGAGATCATCGGCCACCTGCACGAAAACGAAGGTCAGTCGCGCATCATCCTGATCGACCGCAAGTTTAGCGCCAACATCGCCAACCTGGTGCAACAACAACACATCCATCTCAGCGGCATCGAACGCAGCGACCTGGACGCTTTTGTGGCGGCGCGTGCGCCGCAGCGCGTACTGGCGTCCGCCAGCGCCCACGCCGCCGCCATCCACGCGCTGGCGCAGGGCAGCCCGATGTGTATGCGCCTCATCTTTGGACTGCTGGAGGAATTCACCTTCCCCGAGTTGGTGGCTGTCTTCGAAAGTGCGCAGCGCGAAGATGGCAGTGTGCCCGCCAGCAGCATTTGCGCTTTTGCGTTGGAAACCTACGCCCTGCAGAACCCGGCCGCCGGCGTCTTTCTCAACCGGCTGGTGCGCGCTGTCGGCGGCGTCTACGAGCACGCCCTGCGCCAACTTTTTTGGGCCGATCTGGGGACAGCCGATGAGTACGAAGCTACGGTCACGGCGCTGGCTGAACGCGCCCTGATCGAACGTGATCCCTTTCGGCGCCGGGTCGTCATCCACCCGATCGTGCGCCGGTACCTGGAGGAAAACGCCGCCATGCTCGGCGAAGAGTGGGATCGCCGCCACGCAGCATTCTACGTGACGCAGGCTGCTCAATACCAGAACCTGCCGCTGCAACGCTGGCGCGAGGTGGACGTCGATTGGGGCAATATTTTCGCCGGCGCCGACTGGTGCAGCCGGCGCATTACGCGCATCTTCCAGCGCGACCCCGACACCCTGCTGAACGAGGGTGAAGAGGCGATCGCCGCCGCCCTGCCCCCAGATGAGCTGGCCGCTGTTTACCAGGATTTGCGCCTGGCAACCGACTATGCCCTGGCGCTGGCGCACTACGCCTTCTGGCGTCACCCGCCCGGCATCCTGCGGTGGCTCAGCGTGGGCGCCGTCGCTGCGCTGGCAACGCAAAACATGCGCGACTACGCCTGGTTCCTCACCCACATCGGCCAGCAATACTTCTTCCTGGGACGCGTCGAGGAAGGCGTGCGATGGCTCAAACGCGCTGCACCCATATTCGATGAACGCGATCTGCTGGCTGACCTGGCTTACGTTTACACCGACCTGGGCACCTCGCATCGCATTCTCGACGAACCGCGCCAGGCGCTGGAATATTTCATGGCGGCATTCACCTGCGTCGCGCAGATTGGCGACCAGCATGGGCTGGCGACCGCCTACATGAACCTGGGCAGCGCTTACTTCAGCCTCAACCAGCCCGAACGCGCCCTGGCCGAACACCGCGCGGCGCTGCGCATCGCCCTGCGCGGCGACGACAAACACCTGCTTGCCAGCATCTACAACAACGTTGGCCTGGCGCTGGAAAGCCTGGAGCGTTACGACGAAGCCATCGAAGCCTACGAATACGCTCTGACGATGTTCAGCAAGAATGATGACCTGACCGGCGTCAGCGCCTGCTACAACAACCTGGGCTCAGTCTGCTTTGCGCGCGGCGATTTCGCACAGGCGCGCACCTGGTACACGCTGGACATGGCGCTGCTCCGCAAGCGCGGCGCCTGGACCGATCTGGCCGCCACGCTGCACAACCTTGGCCACGTTGCCCTGGAACAGGACGCGCTCGATCAGGCCACCGCCTACTTCGCAGAAAGCCGCGACCTCTACGCTGCGTTCGATCTCAGCGACTACGCGCACGAAGAGGAAGAGATGTTGCGCTACACCGAGACATTGCGCGCAAACAAAACGCAAACAAAGCGTTAGCACATTTCATGCACATCTAGCGCCTCGCCTACTTGCATTCAAAAGGCGATTTCAGTATCATGGAGCCGGTTAGCACTCAAAACAGGGGAGTGCTAACCGGCTCTATTCTATTGACAAGTATCAAGACTCTTTCATGTCAAGGAGACTCACCATGAATCTGAAACCATTGGGCGATCGCATCGTCGTTGAACCAATCGAGCAAGAAGAACAGACTGCGTTGGGCATCTTCTTGCCGGAGACTGCGAAGGAGAAACCGCAGCAGGGCAAGATCATCGCCGCGGGGCCCGGTGCGCGCAAAGAAAATGGCGAGCGCATCGTGATGGATGTC
>Ga0272446_1007602_pt1 | contig 10708 bp, 8 predicted proteins | sample YNPCB0061_FD_194587 | JGI IMG/M metagenome (GOLD analysis project Ga0272446, IMG submission 194587) | Hot spring microbial mat communities from Yellowstone National Park, WY, United States - YNP-CB-006-1 | ecosystem: Environmental > Aquatic > Thermal springs > Hot (42-90C) > Sediment | place...
TACACTTATCAGCCCAGTCCCCAGCCCCAGCAGGTGATTGATGGTAATCAAATTACTTTGCCCCAAAATCAAGATAATCGGTTGAATAGACTTGATCAACGATAGTTAGTTGGATCGATCTTTAAGTGAGTAAAAAGTGAGGGGAGAAAAAAACTTCCCTCATTTTTTTGAACTATACCATTTGCCTATTTGGTTACTCCTTTCCCCTCACCCCCAACCCCTCTCCCACAGGGCGAGGGGAGTAGTTAGAAACTTCCATTTACGGAAAAATGAATGCCCGAATCTTGCAGGTTAGTGCCAGGGTTGTTAGCATTAACTAGAGGAATACCTACATCAAGGCGAAACACTAGGTTAGTCATGGGTTGATAGGTGGCACCAATACCTAAACTAAATAGGGTTTGGGGGATGGGATTGATACCGCTGGTGTTCCACACTGTGCCAGTCTCAATAAAGGGATGAATTTTCACGATCGAGCGGTCTTGGTCATCTTTAATCACAGGAAATTGCAACTCTAGGGATGCTTGAATACCGTTGTCGCCCACGATTTGATTTTGGCGATAGCCCCGCACAGTTTGAGCACCCCCCACACTAAATTTGTTGAGAGACAGGAGGGCAGTATTTGCCAACTGCACATTTAACCGTAAAAAGGCAAGGCTATCGGCACCAATTCTTTGTACCCTGAGCAATTGCCCTATCCAAGAAAAGAATCTGCTGTCGGGAGCACTATTCCTTATGGTGGACCCCAAAGCGCCAATACCGAGATTGAAAGTGGAGCGCAGTGCCCATGCCCCCTGTTCATCCCGTTTCGTGTAATCCTGCCCAAAGCGTAAAATGCGGGCTTGAGACAGTCCATCCCCCACCGTGTTGTTGTTAAAGTTAAAACTGACATCATTTAAAGAAGAAAAACTATCTTCAAATGCTAGTCCCCCAGACAGGGCAAACTCTTCTAGGGGTTTACGGATTAGGGGCTGACGCACAGATAATTCTAAAATTTGGGAAGTGGTCAAAATGCGCAGGGGTGGAGCAGACCCAAAGGTAAAGGGATTATTACTGCCTGAATAACTGAGGGAAATTGTGCCGCCTCTGGGGTTGAGGGGATACTGATAAACAATGCCCCAGCCGTCCGCCGTGCCCGATCGAGTATAGTTCAGAGATACTACATCGCCATTGCCAAAAGTATTTAACTCAGTGAGTACCAGACCCGCCCGATAGATACCTGTGGAAGTATTGCCGTAGTCATCTGTAAATACTCTTGTACTAAAAGATTTTGCCTCTTGGAATCTGACTTGTAAAACACTATTGGTGGGACTACTGCCACTGACTAGATTGGCTCTGAGGGCACTAATTAGGGGATCAGAGCGCAGTAACTGCAGTTCTTCTTCTAATCGGGTGAAATTGAGGGGCGTTTCGGCTCCGATCGCCAAGCGATCGCGTACATAGCTATCATTGAGCCTATTGGGAGAATCGGGGGCGCGGCTGATTTCAATGCGTTCCACCGTGCCTTCCAGCACCTGTATTCTCACTACCCCAGTTTGTAAATTTTGGTTTGGGGGAATGAATGCCCTAGAAGTAATGTAATTGCGCTGTTGATAGAGGTTGGTAATTTGCTGTGCCAATTGCTGTAGTTGGCTCAAGGGAACGGATTTATTTTCTAGGGGAGCGGTGAGGGCACTAATTTCCGCAGGGGAGAGGATGGTACTGCCTACCACTTCAATTTTGCGGATGGGAATCAAAACTTCAGAGGGATTTTGCGCCAACTCTTGGGCGTGGATGGCGGGAGAAACCAGTAGTGCCCCACAAAGTAGTAGTAATAATTTGCCCATAGTTCTAAAACTTGCTCACACCGCCCTTGTAGGATAACAGAATTTGGGAATTTAAGAACACATAGGGTATTTCCCCCTCACCACCTGTGCCAAAAGGCGAGGGTAGTTAATACAGAAGTAAGAAGCTGACAAAATGACCGCCTACAGTAGTTCTACTGCGCCCCCTTGATTTTGCCATTGTTCGGGGCTATAGGTTTTCAGTTGCAGGGCATGGATTTCGCCACTGTCAAAATAAGGCTTGAGCACCTCATTGACTAGCCGCTGTTGTTTGATCATGGTTAAGCCTGTAAATTGCGGTGCAATCACGATCGCCCCAAAATGTTGCCCGTCCTGCATGGGATTTTGCACTTCCACGATCGCTTCGGGTAATGCCTGTAAAATCAGGTCTCGGATTTGGCTGGTAGTCATAATTAGGGATGTTTTTGGGCAATTGTTCTAATTGGTTCTCATTATTTATTCTATTTGCTTTAGCGAAAAGGCATACTCATCATTAGTCCGCCATTTTGGGTCAAGCGATTTTGTCCCCTGTCTAAACTGGCTAAATTACGATCGTAAATATCGCCATAGTTACCAACGGCTTTGAGAATTTGGGTAGTCCAATCAGGGGGTAGCCCCAACAAAATACCTAAACCTTCTCTAGTGCCCATAAAGCGGGCTATATCCTTATCTTCACTCTTGTGGAATTGGCTGTAATTAGTTTGATTTATGCCCAGTTCTTCGGCACGGATGGTGGCATAAATGATCCAAGAGACGATCGAGTGCCATTGTTGGTCTTGGGACAGGACGGCGGGGCTGAGGGGTTGTTTTGCGCCAAAGCTGACGGGGAGAATGCGCCAATTGGCGGGTGTGGTTTGCAGTCTTTGCCACCCTTGCAGTTCCGCCAGCGATAAAGAAACGGCATTACATTCCCCCCGCACAAATAGTTGTAGGGTTTGGATGCTATCTCCCGCCGTGCGTACATTCATTCTGACTTGGTTATTTTTCAGGAAGTTGACAAGGTCAATTTGGCTGTCGCCCCCTTCCGTACAAATGGTCTGCCCGTCCAGCCCACTGAGGGTAGGAAAACCCCCTTGGCGATTACGACGCACTAAAATTCCTTGACTGTCATGAAAATAGACGGGCGCAAAACTAATGGCGGGGTCTGCCGATCGAGTCAGAGTAAGGGCGGTATTGCGAAACAGGACATCAATTTCGCCTTTTTTCAAGATGACAAATCGATCGTTGGCGGTAACAGGTCGCAAAGTAATTGCCTCTGGCTTACCTAGCACCCCACTGGCGATCGCCCGACACAAATCTACTTCTATGCCACTCCATTGACCACTGGCACTGAGATAGCTAAAGCCCGGTAGTCTGCCATTTACACCGCAAATTACCCGTCCCCTTTGCTGGACTCGATCGAGGACAGACATAGAATTAACTGGAGGACTGGTGGCTGGATTGTCATTTTCCTTGGGAGGCGTAGTGCTTTGACAGGCAATCAAGAGCCAGACTAGGATTAAAGCCGTAATCAGGAAACCCATAGCATTTCAGGAAATGGGCATATCTTAACTTAGTCAGTGATTCTGTCAATCTGTAAAAATCAGATAATAGCTGAAGAAGTACCTAGTTGAAGGGATGTAACTCACCAACAAGTTCCGTCTGACTTTGTCCTAATAAGCGTTCTAGTCATATATTCGTATCCAGAAGAAACACTAGTGGAGTCTCCATGCAACTGCAAGATGCTGTAATTCAATAGATGTGTAATCAGCTTTAAGCATTCCTGCCCAATCTTGGCGAAGTTTATGGTTCACGGGTTGATTAGATTTACTGAAAAAGTGCCATAGATCCCCTAGCTACGGCTAACGAATATAAGGCGCAACCGATACTGTCTGAGAGTTTCAAGTAGTTGCAGTAGTGACAGTCCCGCCGCAATACACCACCCAAGATTGTAGTAGCGGTTGCTGATTTTTCTAGAACAGTACCAGTAATAGGAATCCCCCAGCTTTAGCTATGGGGAGTATGTCAACAGAGGCGGTAAATTTCTAAGTACTTACCTAACCATTCTGGTAATTTCAGTTATTTATTCCACCTACAGGGGGTCTCTTCTGCGGAAGCGTCCCCGCCTGCGGGCATTTTCAGCTTTGCGTTTGCGCTTTTCTGCGGCGGTTTCGTGATATTGGACGCGACGCATATCCGCTAGTAGTCCAGCTTTCTGAATTTTTTTCTTAAATCGTCTTAGGGCTGATTCAATGCCTTCATTTTCTCCAACAATGATTTGGGTCATGGGTCTCCTTTATTTTTGAGCAACAATTATCTTAGTATGGCCTCGGTCTGGTGTCAATTCTTACTTCTGCCCCTCACCCCCAGCCCCTCGCCCTTTGGGCGAGGGGAGCAGTACTACTGACTATTTAGCCTTGAAAGATACTAATAAATCAATCTGAGCTGTCACAGAATCGGGCACGACATAGGATACGCCAACACCCAGCATTGCATCCAAGAAATTTTTGGCGGGGGCAGGTATGGTATCAGGAGGCGTTAATTTGGTTACCACCTGCATCAGTTTAGGCATATCCAGATAGAAATAACCACGCCCATTACTGGTTAAACTGCCTAACAGAGCCTTGAAACTGGCATCTTCCGTCAGGGGAGCATTGGGTTTGGGTACAATCAGTGAGACTAAAGGGGCAGAGCCAAAAAATAGGGTATCGGACTGCACCCAACCATGAGCAAGGAATGTACCTGCCCCCGGAATTGTGTGTTCAGTCACAGTTACCCCACCCACATCTTTCGTTGCCACTTGAGCGCCAGTCTTTTGGGATATTTCATCTAGCTTTTTCAGAAACTTCTCAGCACTGGCTCGATCGCTGGTTTGGAGCATCAGCACGGGACCCATACCTGTATTGGCTAAAATCCCTTCACTGCTAGGGATGATGGCTATGGAGTATTCCCCATCCATCCAACCAAAGACATCCTTGTCTAGGTCTTCTAATGCCCAAGGTTGTGCCTTAGCCGAGGAACGCATAATTTCAACGGCTTGTTTGATTTCAGGGAACTGTTCTGCCAGTTTCAAGATGCGTTCCCACTCAGCCTTGATACTAAGACCTGTCACCACCGCAAGGGTCTCCCCCGGTAGCAGGGTTAGAATTTTGTTGGGAGCAACTCCAGTGGGGAGAGGTATGGCGGAATCATACTTGGTGACTGACTTTAAGCGAATCCCCTTACTATCAACTCCCATCACCAGAGCGATCGATTCGATCAACTTCAATTGTTTGACAGCATTGGGGGGCAGACCGTTAGTGTCAGGGACAAGTGTGGTCAGGGCTTCGGCATTTTGCTTGACATTGGGAATGAATACGCTCACAAGGGAATTTTCTACCGCCAAACCTGTTGTGGGTAGAGCGCCACTGATAGACTCGCCTCCATTCGCAGTGTCAATGACGGCTTGTATGGAGGCTTCACGGTTAGACAGGACTAGATAATCTTTAACGAAAGCACTGATGGGAGCTTTGTCGCCACCTGCCTCAGGAACAGTGATAGTCACCCCTTTGTAGTCAGAGTTTTTAGTTTTCCCGCCAGCCTTGGCGCGGGCTGTTTCTAAAAATTTGTTGGCGGCGGACTGGTCTTTGACTCCTACCACAATCACAAAGTTGGGGGGGGTAGGGGCATCTACTTGGGCTTGGACAGTACGCCAGTTAGTGCCATCCTTGAAACTGACGGGGCTGTAGAGGGGACGGCTGGCGGCGGGCTTGCCCGCAGGTAAAATGGCTACCACCAAATTATTCCCCGCCCAGGGTTGAATGTCTTTGGCAAGGTCGATGTTGGCATCCTTCAGCCCGCGATTAAAAGTATTGACCGCTTCATCTAGTATCTTCTTGGCATCAGCAGGTAAAAAGGTCTCCAGTTGTTTTAGGGCGGCACCATCGGTATTCACGGCTACTAAAATGAGAGCATTGCTGGGAACAATCGTGGCTTCATTGATTGCGGGAGTGGGGACTTGAGGCTGATCGGTGCCAATTGTTACCTCAGGCTGACTGCCTGAACGACTGAGTAGGAAATAGGCACCAGCAGCCGCCCCTGCTAAGACAACAGCACCAATAATAGGGAGTAAGAATTTGTTGGATTGAGACATAAATGTATGATCTCGCTAGTGGTTATAGTGAAATTTCCCAAATGGCTACCCAGTGAACTAGATAGTATTTCCGTAGGTCATTATATGCACAATTTCTCAAATAAAGCTACCTAAATTTATCGTTTACTTATGAACCAGAGTTTAAAAGGTGTTGGGCAATCAAAGGCTTCTGGCATAAATTCTATTTTTCTTGTCTAGGGGAATTTTCTACTCGCAAATAATTTTCCCAAGAATGGGAGGACTGATTATAGCCACTTATGGCATGAACATATAGAACGCTATATTAGTCTAAGAAATTGACTTTTAATCCCAAATACCAGGAGTCAAGAATTTTTCTAGGGATTTTATTAAAGGTAAATCGGATAGGTTGTAGTTTTGCAGGTCGGGAACTTGTTTTAGTGCCAACACGATCGTATCGGCAAAGTTGTATTTAGGGTCGTGTCCATAGTTCAGAGTCAGATATTCTAATATCTCGATCGAGTAGTCGGGAAAGCTCAGGGCATCAGCTACACAGGCGAGTTTGAATAAATTTTCGGGAGTTTTCAGGTCTGGGTTACCCGATTCTGCTAATAAGTCCCTGAGATAGAAAGCATCCCCCCAGAGAATCTGACCAGAGTGTTTGCGCCTGCCACTACAAATGGGCGATCGAGCGCGGTTACGGCTGACGGCCCCCAGATCAAAAATACTAAAACCCTGCTCACTCAAAAATCTATCCACATCCCTAAATAGGGGTTGTCCTTGGTAGAGGGGGTTGAATTCTACTTCGATCTGGATAGCAAGAACACTTTTCAAGATATTGAGCGCTCCTTGCAGTACATCCAAATCAGCTCCCTGCACATCAATCTGTAAAAAATCGATCGACTGCACACTCTGGGACTCACAGAACTAATCAAGGGTAGTGGTTTCTATGGGCAGAGTGAAATCTAAATTTGCGTATTCAGGCAATAAGGCAAAACGGTTGAGGAACGGCTCATTAGGTGGATGAAGAGAAGTGCACGCTAAATGCTTAGTTACATAGAGTGTGCGTTCCTCCTGACTTTTACCCAAAGCCAGTGGCACTTGCCGATTCCTAATATCTGCATTGGCTTCATCGCAGGCATCTTGATCTGCATCAAAACCATAGATAGTTAAGTTTGGGGCAAATAATGACCAGCTTTGACTACCATAATCATCCTCTTCGCTGATTTTTCGAGAACCCACATTCACGATCGTGATAGAAATCTGGTCAAGGAAGCCTTTTTGCTTCAGGGTTGGCAGTAGTGCGCCCATACTTAGAATACCTAGATAAGTAAAATTAGGGAGAAATTTTTAACCTAGATCATTATATTTCAGAGCAGTGTCCTCAGACCGATTAAGCCCTTTGCCAGCTATCCTGATTACCTGTGTTACACTAAGTTTACCAAAAAATTGGGTCTAAAGCCCCGCCGTTTACGGCGGCTTTGTGCTATACTAAAACTAGAGGCAGGGGTAGTCAACCTCTCTAAAAACCCAATAGCCTAACGGCTAAAAAGCAGCCTAAGTTTTTTTGGTTAGCTCGACGGTACCTTTGGGCAAAAGGAAACCGCCATTGCTTCGCAACACTTTGTGAACGCAAGAGGGAACGCTTGGGGAGAGATGCACCTCTGCTTTAGAGGGGCAACCTGATGAAGTAAGTGTGCTCGTGGAACCAAGAACAAGAATCCCCTGCCTTTAGGCAGGGGAGTATGTCAACTGAACCGTGCCCCACCTGCTATGAATTTTCTCGATCGACACCTTGGTAGTAATGCGCAACAAATAGAGATGATGTTGAGGAGTTTAGGGATGGATTCCCTAGATGAATTACTGGATAAGACAGTCCCTGCTCACATCCGCTCTCAGCGTCCCCTCCAATTAGACCCCCCATGTAGTGAAACCCAAGTTCTCCAAGAATTACGATCGATCGCCCAGCAAAATCAAGTGTGGCGTTCTTATATTGGTATGGGATATGCCAACTGCATTACTCCCCCAGTGATCCAACGCAACATATTAGAAAATCCCAACTGGTACACCCCCTACACTCCCTATCAAGCAGAAGTTTCCCAAGGTCGCCTAGAGGCTCTATTGAACTTTCAGACTATGATAATGGATTTAACGGGAATGGAAGTTGCCAATGCTTCCCTTTTGGATGAGGGCAGTGCCTGCGGTGAAGCCATGACCATGATCTACGGGTTACACAAGGGGCAAGCCAACAAATTGTTTGTGTCCCAGGCCTGTCATCCCCCCACGATCGCTGTAGTCCAGACTCGAGCTTTACCCTTGGGCATTGAGGTAGTGGTGGGGGATCATCACACCATAGAACTTGATGACACCTATTTTGGGGTTGTCCTGTCCTACCCTGCCACCGATGGCGCTATCCATGACTACAGGGCATTAGTTAATACCATGCATGATCGAGGCGGTCTGGTAATTGTGGTGGCGGATTTATTGGCATTGACCCTATTGCAACCACCAGGGGAATGGGGGGCAGATGTGGTAGTGGGGAATACCCAACGCTTTGGTGTACCCCTTGGCTATGGTGGACCCCATGCGGCATTTTTTGCCACGAAAGAAGCCTATAAAAGACAGATACCGGGGCGGATTGTGGGCATATCCCAAGACCGTTTTGGTCGCCCCGCCCTGCGCCTTGCCCTGCAAACCAGAGAGCAACACATCCGCCGTGACAAAGCCACCAGTAATATATGCACAGCCCAAGCCCTATTGGCGGTAATGGCCAGTGCCTATGGGGTCTATCACGGGGCACAGGGATTAAAGTCCATCGCCCAACGCATTCATACCTTTACATTAAATTTAGCTAAGGCATTACAGGCACAGGGTTGGACATTAGTCCATACCACTTTTTTTGACACCCTGACGATCGAGTTAGGTGCTACCCCTTTAGCCCAAATTATCGATCGAGCCAAGGCTTACCACATCAATTTGCGTCCCTATCCTGAAACCAATCGGGTGGGCATTAGCCTAGATGAAACGGTGATCGATGGAGATATACAGGATTTACTGGCAATTTTGGCGATGGCAACCAGCCCAGCCACCCCAGAGCCAATTATGGGCATTCCCGAGTCCCTGCAACGCACCAGTTCTTTCCTAAATCACCCCGTGTTTCAGCAATATCACACCGAGACGGAACTACTGCGGTATCTGCACAGATTACAAAGTCGGGATATGTCCCTAGCTACGGGCATGATCCCCCTTGGCTCCTGCACCATGAAACTAAACGCCACCGCCGAGATGTTACCTGTGTCTTGGGCAGAATTTAACGCCTTGCATCCCTTTGTCCCGCCCGATCAGGCACGGGGTTATCAACGGCTCTATGAAAATTTAGAAGCATGGCTGATGGAAATTACTGGTTTTGACGGCATTTCCCTGCAACCCAATGCAGGCTCTCAGGGGGAATATGCAGGGTTACTGGCAATCCGTGCCTATCACCAAGCCAAGGCACAACAGCGCCATATTTGTTTGATTCCCCAGTCCGCCCACGGGACTAATCCCGCCAGCGCCGTCATGGCAGGTATGCAGGTGGTGGGTGTGCAATGTGATGCCCAAGGCAATGTAGATATAAACGATCTGAAATTAAAAGCAGAAAAATATCAACATGATCTAGCCTGCCTGATGGTTACCTATCCCTCCACCCACGGGGTGTTTGAGGAAGGGATCAAGGATATTTGTGCCATAGTTCACTACTACGGTGGACAGGTGTATATGGATGGGGCAAACCTGAATGCTCTGGTGGGGATTTGTCGCCCTGCGGAATTGGGGGTGGATGTGTGCCACTTGAATTTACACAAAACTTTTTGCATTCCGCACGGGGGCGGTGGACCTGGCGTCGGACCGATCGGGGTGAAGTCCCACCTAATTCCCTTCCTGCCCCAAGTAGGCGGTATCCAAGTTGCCAGCGCGCCCCAGGGTAGTGCCAGTATTTTGCCCATTGCTTGGGCTTATATCAAAATGATGGGGGCAGAGGGTTTAACCAAAGCTACCAAACTGGCAATTCTGAATGCTAACTATATTGCCCACCGCCTAGCGCCCTATTACCCCATTCTCTACACAGGTAAATATGGTCTAGTGGCCCATGAATGTATTATTGACCTGCGCCCCTGCAAGACTTTGGCGGGGGTAGAGGTGGATGACATTGCCAAACGATTGATGGATTATGGCTTCCATGCCCCCACTGTCTCTTGGCCCGTGGCGGGAACCGTGATGATTGAACCCACCGAAAGTGAATCCAAAGCCGAACTCGATCGATTTTGTGATGCCATGATTGCCATTCGGGCAGAGATCGACCAGATTGCCCAGGGCGTACTCGATCGTCATGATAATCCCCTGAAAAATGCGCCCCACCCCGCCTATGACTTGATTTGTCGTGCGTGGACCCATCCCTATAGCCCAGAGACTGCGGCCTATCCCGCCCCCTGGTTACAGCAGTTTAAGTTTTGGCCCCCTGTGGCTAGAATAGATAATGCCTATGGTGATCGGCATTTCTTTTGCAGTTGTGCCCCTGTCTCGATCGAGTCCTAGTGGGGAAATTGCCGGGGGACAGGTGGATTGAGAACCCTATCCCCAGTTAGGCTCAGGGGGTAGTGTGGCAGACAAAATTTGTCCCCATCAGATCAGAAAATAACTTCACATCCACTTTACCCTCATGGCTGGTGGGTTTCAGACCCAGTTTTTTTTGCTGATTTGACTGGTTTGCATGGCAAATTAGTGCAAATTCTTGTATCGTAAGTAGGGGTGTAGACAGTTGAATAATATCTAGATATACCTA
>Ga0272446_1007603_pt1 | contig 10708 bp, 5 predicted proteins | sample YNPCB0061_FD_194587 | JGI IMG/M metagenome (GOLD analysis project Ga0272446, IMG submission 194587) | Hot spring microbial mat communities from Yellowstone National Park, WY, United States - YNP-CB-006-1 | ecosystem: Environmental > Aquatic > Thermal springs > Hot (42-90C) > Sediment | place...
CCTGGCTGTGGCCGGTAAACTGGGCAACAACGCGCCGGCGGTTGTCGTCGTCCAGGGCCGCGACGAGCCACTCGCTGAGCGGTTCCTTCAGACGTTTCTCAAGGTCGTCGAGGGCGAACTGGCACGCCAGGAAGCCAAGGTGGGCATCAGCAAGGGCCAATATCAGGGCATCACCGGCTATCGCATCGACAACGTCCTGCTGGCTCGCCTGGGCTCGGCTCTGGTGTTGAGCAACAACAAGGACGCGATGGCGAGGGTGATTGCCTTGCATCAGGGCAAGGAGAGCAAGTCTCTGCTCCAACACCCGGAAATCGCCCAGATGGGGAAGTTGCTCCCCGAAGCCCCGCTGGTGCGCGGCTGGCTGAACATGAAGCCCGTGCAGGCCAGTCCCGAGGGCAAGGCTCTGTACAAAACGCCGCGCGACGATCCGCTGCAAACTGTGTTGTTCGGCCCGTACCTCGATGTGCTGGGGCGGACACCGTATCTGTGTGCTGGCCTGTGTCAGACAAAACAGGGCTTGCTACTCACCTTCCGCGCGCCGGCTGCGCTGAAGGAGATGGGGCCAGATCGACTGCTGCATCTTCCGCCCGAAGGCCAGCCCGCGTCTCGGCCGCTGCTCACGCCGCCCGGCACGCTCTTCTCGACCAGTTTCTATCTCGATCTGCCCAATCTCTGGAAGGAACGCTACAAGATCTTCGCCCGCGGGGTCGCAGACAATCTCACGCAGGCCGACAAGAACCTCCCAGCCTTTCTTCGCGGGCTGAAACTCAGCACCTTGTTGCCGGCCGCCGGTTCGTACCACCGAGTCGTCGTCGCCAATCCCTCGCGTCCGGGCTACACGCGGCAGGCGCGAACTCGCATTCCAGCGTTCGCGTTCATCACCGAGATGAACCAGCCCGACCGCTTCGCGCTGTCGATGGATGCGATCCTACGAGGAGCCGCCATCGCCGGCACTCAGCAGTACAAACTCGACCTTGCGGAGGAGAAATACAAAGAGTGCGATCTGGTCGGCTTCCGCTTCGATGAAACGACCGACGTGCCCGACGATCCGGACGATTTCCGCTTCAATTTCTCGCCCTGCTACGTTCGGGTCGGCAAGCAGTTCGTGTTCTGCTCGACCATCGAATTAGGACGGCTGCTCGTCGATGCTCTGTTGCAAGAGCAACAATCGCCAGGGAAAAGCTCCGCCGCCCAGTCGCACGGCCGATTCTCCGGCCCCGGATTTGCCGCTCTGTTGCACGACCAGATGGATTCGCTGGTGTTACAGGCCATCCTCGGTCAGGCCGTCAGCCCCGCTGAGGCGAAACGGCAGGTGGAGCAGGCTATCGCCCTGATCCGCACGATTGGGCCGATCACTACCGAAGGCCACTTCGCCGCCAAAGCGTTTCGCTACGATGTTCGCATCACCTTGAAGCAGAAGTAACGATCCCAACCGTTCGAGGCGTTGCATCATGGACACTTCGATCAAGATCGATCCGCAATGGGCCTGGGAGGCGTATCGGCCGACGGCCGCTGCTCCCTGGAATTTACAGCGAGTAGGGCATCTGTACCGGCGAGCGGGGTTTGGTGCCAACGCTGCGGAACTCGAAGCCGGACTCAAGGCCGGCCCTGATGCGGCCATTGCCGCTCTCCTCAAGGGCGGCCCGGGAGTAGAAGAATTCGACGCTCGCATGGACGAACTAGCCAGCGTCATCGCTCGCACCAACAACGGTCAAGCTCTGAGCAGTTGGTGGCTCAGTCGCATGCTGTATACGCCACATCCCTTGCGCGAGAAGATCACCCTCTTCTGGCACAATCACTTCGCGACCAGCAACGCCAAGGTGCAAAACGCCCGCCTGATGCTCTTGCAATACGCCCTGCTGCACAAGCACGCACTAGGCAACTTCGCTGTGCTGCTGCGCGAGATGTCGTATGATCCGGCTATGCTCGTCTGGCTCGATGGTCGGGGCAGCAAGAAGGGCAATCCCAACGAAAACTATGCTCGCGAACTGATGGAACTGTTCTCGCTGGGCATCGGCCACTACACCGAAAAGGATATTCGCGAGGCGGCACGGGCGTTTACGGGCTGGGAACTGGTCGGCACCAAAGCCGTCTTCCGCCCCGAGCAGCACGATGCCGGGGTCAAGCGCGTGCTGGGCAAACAGGGAGCCTTCAAGCCCGATGACATCGTGGCCATCTGTCTGGAGCAGCCGGCCTGCGCTCGCTTTGTGTGTCTGAAGCTGTTCCGCTTCCTGGTCAGTGACACCCTGCCCGTCGGTCAGGAGTTACTGGAACCACTGGCCGAACGCTTCCGCAAATCAGGCTACGACTTTGCCGATCTGGTCAAGACAGTGCTGTCGAGCAACCTGTTCTTCTCCAAGCAGGCCTATCGCAGTAAGATCAAGTCGCCGGTCGAGTTTGCCCTGGGCATGGTTCGCGCTCTGGAAGGGCGGATCGGCACAACCTCTCTGGCTCAGGTGCTCGAACAACTCGGGCAGAATCTCTTCCATCCGCCCTCGGTCAAGGGCTGGGATGGCGGGCCGGCCTGGCTCAACGGGCAGACACTGCTGTATCGTCAGAATCTGGCTTTGGCCTTCTGCTCCACCGAAGATGGCCGATTCGGCAACCGACTCGATCCGGCCGTCTTGCTGCGACGGCATCGTCAAACCACCGATGAGCAGCGCGTCGCGTTCTTGCTCCGGCTGTTCTTGCAAGACGATGTGTCCGACGCAACCCGTCAGCGGTTGCTCGACTACGCTCGCCAGGCAGCGGCCAGCAAACCGCCCGTCTACTGGACGGCCGACGACATCGCCGATCAGCGAGTGCGGTCGTTGTGCCATCTCGTACTGAGTCTTCCCGAATACCAACTGGCCTGATCCGAATCATCTGGAGAGGTGAAATGATTTCTTCTCGTCGCGATTTCTTGCGTGCTAGTGCAGTTGCTTCCGGGGCGTTGGCCTGGAGCCACAGTTTGCCGGGCTTCGTGGAGCGGACGGCTCAAGCGGCCGGCCCGCTGGGCAAGGCGGGCAGTAAGGACACGCTTCTCGTGGTCGTCGAGTTGACCGGCGGCAACGATGGCCTGAATACCGTCGTGCCGTTCAAGGATCCCGAATATGCTCGTCTTCGTCCGACGCTCAAGTTGCCGACCGACCAACTCAAGAAGGTGAACGATGAACTGGGCTTGCATCCCTCGCTGACGGGATTTGCCGAGTTGCTGGAGGCGGGACATCTGGCCATTGTGCAGGGGGTGGGGTATCCCAATCCGTCGCAGTCGCACTTTCGCTCGATGGACATCTGGCAGGCCGGCAGTACCGAGCCGACCTTGACCGAGGGCTGGCTCGGTCGGGCACTCAAGCACTTGCCCAGTGGCACACAGTCGTTCCATCTCAAGCAGGCCAACCAGTCCTCGCCGCTGGCCTTCGAGGGGGCACCGATGCGCGTGCCGAGCATCGCCAGTTTGCAGGAGTTCCAGTTGCAGACGGCGGCCAGCAGCGGGACGGATCGCCGGGAACAGCAGAAGTTCATCGAGTCGGCGGTTCAGCCCACGGGAGCGACCGGACTGCTCGATTTCGTATCGCGGACGGCGAGCAATACCTATGCCTCCAGTCGTCGTCTGGCGGAGGTGGCTCAGAACTATCAGCCCAAGGTGGCGTATCCCGAAACGCCGCTGGCCGGTCGGCTCCGTCTCGCCGCTCAGTTGATCGATGCCGGCCTGGGCGGTCGCCTCTTCTACGTCTCCATCGACGGCTTCGACACCCACGCCACGCAGGCACCGACCCACGCCAACCTGCTCGCCACCTTATCCGGGGCCATCACCGCCTTCTTCAAGGATCTCAAGGCGCGAGGTCAGGCGGATCGTGTGTTGGTGATGACCTTCTCGGAGTTCGGCCGACGTGTCAAGGAAAACGGCAGTCGCGGCACCGATCACGGCTCTGGCTCGCAGATGTTCCTGATCGGCGGTCGAGTCAAGGCTGGTGTCGTCGGCGCGCATCCGAGCCTGACGAACGTGCCGGATGGCAACCTGAGTTTCCACACCGACTTCCGTCAGGTCTACGCCGCCATTCTCGATCGCTGGCTCGGCGTGCCCTCCCGCGAAGTGCTGGGACGCGAATTCCAACCTGTCGCTGTCTTCAAAGGATAGCGACAGGATCGACGCGGAGAGTCACAGCGAGGTGTTGTGGCTCTCCCGTCTTGCTTCCACGACTCGGCTAGGCCAGGATACCTCGGATGACGTGGCCGTGGACATCGGTGAGGCGACGCTCGATACCGTTGTGGTAGTAGCTCAACCGCTCGTGATCTAGGCCGAGCAGGTGCAATATGGTGGCGTGCAGATCGTAGATGGTCGTTACTTGATCGACGGCTCGATGGCCGAAGTCGTCGGTCGCGCCGTAGCTGTGGCCCTTCTTGACGCCGGCTCCGGCGAGCCAGACGGTGAAGCCGGCCGGGTTGTGGTCGCGGCCCTGGGCCCCCTTCTGGAAGGTGGGCATGCGGCCGAACTCGGTTGACCAGACGACAAGGGTGTCGTCCAACAGTCCGCGCGATTTGAGATCGCGTAACAGGGCGGCAACGGGTTTGTCGAGGATCGGGCCGTGTCGGTCGTAGTCCTTCTTGAGCTGGCGATGGCCGTCCCAGTTGCCCACGCCCTCCCCCATCGCATAGGCACCGTTGAACAGTTGCACGAAGCGAACGCCCTTTTCGAGCAAACGACGAGCCAGCAAGCAGTTGCGTGCGAAACCGGCCAGTAGCGGATTGGAGTCGTCAGCTCCATAGAGGTCGCGAGTGGCTTTGCTCTCCCGCGACAGATCGCTGACGGCGGGGGCGGACAGTTGCATGCGGGCGGCCAATTCGTAAGACGCGATGCGGGCCGCCAGGGCCAGGGCACTATCGCCGGGATGCCGAGCCAGATGCTCCTCGTTGAGCAATCGCAGTAGCGAACTGGCATCGCGTTGTGCGGCGGGGGACAATCGCGCGGGAGCGGTCAGATTGGCGATCGGTTGGCTGGCACTGAACGCGGTGCCCTGGAACACGGCGGGCAGAAAACCGCTCGACCAGTTAGCAGGGCCGATCTGCGGCACCCCACGCGGATCGTTGATGGCGACGAAGGCGGGCAGATCCTGCTGCTCGCTGCCCAGAGCATAGCTGACCCAGGCACCGACGCTGGGGAAGCCTTCCAGCGTGAAGCCGGTATTCATCTGCGACTCAGCGGGGCCGTGCGTGTTGGACTTGGCCGTCATCGAGTGGATGAAGCACAACTCATCGACGCAGTCACCGATGTACGGCAGCAGATCGCTCGTCCACTTGCCACACTTGCCGCGTTGCCGAAAGGCATAGGGACTGCGAGCGAGATTGCCGTTGGCTCCCTGGAAGGTGATGAGGTTTTCGCCTCCCGGCAGAGGTTGGCCGTCGCGCCGCAGCAATTCGGGCTTGTAGTCGAAGGTGTCCAGATGGCTGCACGCGCCGGAGCAAAAGATGTGCAGCACTCGTTTGGCGCGTGCTGGGAAATGCGGCGGACGAGCCGCCAGCGGAGCTTCGGGGCGAATCACCGGGCGAATTGGGCCCTTGGGCGAAGCGGAACTGGAACCGGCCAGCAGATGCACCAGGGCAATCCCTTGCAGACCACTTCCCAGATGCGTGAGGAAATGCCGACGGTCGAGCAAGGCTTGGCCAGCCAAGGACAGCAGCGAGGTGGACATCGGATAAACTCCTGGCTCAGTGGACGAAGAGGAACTCGTTGGTGTTGAACAACGTGCGGCCCAGAAGAGCCAAGCCGTGTTGCTGAACGAGCGGCACAGCTGCCGAACGCTCCTTTTCAGAGGGAGATCGGCCCAGAGCCAGGCGGAAAGCTCGCTCGACCTGTCGCACTGGATCGGAGCCGACTTCCGCCTGCACGCGGCCGGCAAAGCGATCGGCCTGATCGAGAACGAACGGATCGTTGAGCAGGTTCAGAGCCTGGAGTGCCGTGGTGGAGACGTTGCGCCGGGCAACGACGGTAGTGGCATCGGGACAGTCGAAAGCTCCGAAGGTGCCATCCTGCTGCAATCGCGGCTTGAACTGGTAGATCATGCGGCGGAACTCCGTAGGCCCGAGTCGCGGCTTGGGCTTGAAGACGATCACATAGCCGGAGTACTCCCACAGATGGTAGCCCGGCCCGCCCATGCGTAGATCGAGCGAACCGGCCGTCTGCAATAGGGCATCGCGCAGAGCCTCGGCTTCGAGCCGCCGCGGCGAATACCGCCACAGCAGTCGATTGTCGGCATCCATGCTGGCGGCTCGGCTGTCGTGCCGGCTCGACTGGCGGTAGGCCGTGGACAACACGATCAGGCGATGGATCGCTTTGAAACTTCCGCCCGAGGCGCGGAAGGTATCGGCCAACCAGTCGAGCAATTCGGGATGTGAGGGACGATCACCGTTGTTGCCGAAATCACCGGGAGTGCGGACAAGTCCCTGGCCAAAGTGCCAGTGCCAGAGACGATTGACGATCACGCGAGCGGGCAGAGGATTGTCAGGATGCGTCAGCCAGTCGGCCAGTGCCAGCCGACGTTGCGGCTCGGGTGCCGAGGGCGACAGTTCCAGAGCGGGACGGATAGCGGCAATGCCTCCAGGAGGAACCACTTCGAGCTTTTGCATCACATCGCCGCGCCGCAGGCGATGGACGACATCCGGGGTGCGAAACGTGCCGGCATAGACGCGGGGAGGTTGTCGCAGAGCGGCGAGTTGTTCTTGCAACTGGCGTTGCTGCTCACGCAGTTGTTCCGAGGCAGCCTGGGACTCCTTCGCGGCCACGCCGGGAGGCAGGCGATCCTCATGGCTGGCCACAGTGACCCAGTCCTTGCCGGTCAGCGAGACTTCGATGCGATAGCGGCTGGCCAAGCGATCGCGGAACTGTTCCTGACGATCGCGTCCCCAGATAATGCGGTCGAGCAGCACCGGGCTGGGCAATTCCAGTTGCACCCAACCGCCGCGCTGATTGGAGATCCAACTTCGGCTGTTGCCGAGCTGTCCATCGTTGAGATGTTCGATGCGATGAATGGCACTATTGGGATAGACGGAGGAGGCAGAGGGCTTGACTCCCCGACTGGCCAGAGCCAGATTGTCGCTCTGTCCGGGGCCGTACAACTCCAGTTCGTCGATACACGGTTCGGTGCCGTCGGTGGTGGCGAGTACGGTGAAGCGAACGAAGCGGGCTTGGATGGGAGCGAATCGCTCGACATTGCGGCGGGGTAGAACGCCGGGCCGGCCTTTGGTGCCGACGGGGGCTTCCAAGGCATCGAGTTGCTGTTCGAGTTGGCCGAGTTGTTCGGTCAATCGGGCGATGTCGCGATCGCGTTGGGGAGTTGGGAGGGCATTCCAGTCGCGTTCAGCGTGTTCGACTCCGGCAACCAGTGCTTGCAGGGCGTAAAAGTCCTTTTGCCCGATGGGATCGAACTTGTGATCGTGGCAGCGAGCGCAGCCGACCGTCAGGCCGAGGAACGTCGAGCCAGTGGTGGCGACGATGTCAAAGAGATCGTCAGCGCGTTGCTGGAGTTTGCCTTCCAAGGTAGCGTTGCCGACCATGTCGTGGGCACCGGCAACGAGGAATCCGGTGGCCGCCGAGGTCAGAGGATCGCTGCCGGCCAGGACATCGCCGGCGAATTGCTGACGAACGAACTCACGGAAGGGCAGATCGCTGTTGAAGGCGCGGATGACCCAATCGCGATAGGGCCAGGCGTTGGGACGAAGGGTGTTCATCTCGTAGCCGTGGCTCTCGGCAAAGCGGACGACATCGAGCCAGTGTCTGGCCCAGCGTTCGCCGTGTTGCGGGCTGGCCAGCAGGCGATCGACGAGGCGTTCGTAAGCATCGGCGCGCGGGTCGTTGAGGAAGTCGTCGATCTGCTCGGGAGTGGGCGGCAGGCCGATAAGGTCGAAATAGACGCGGCGAATCAGCGTTCGGCGGTCGGCCTGTGGAGCGAACGACAGCCCTTTGGCTTCCAGAGCGGACAGCAGGAAGGCATCCACTGGCGTGCGGACGATGGCGGATTGACGCGGCGTAGGGACAGTCGGTCGGCGGATCGGGCGAAGCGACCACAGATCCGTGGGGGTCATCTCCTTGGCAACGGGTGCCTGGAGAGCCGATCCCTCCCAAGGGGCACCGGCATCGATCCAACGACGGAAGGTGTCGATGTCGGCCTGAGCAAGCGGCTGTCGGGGCGGCATCTTACCGTCGCGCACGAGTTGGAACAGCAGACTGCCGGCCGCATCTCCCGGTTTGATGGCTGGGCCACTGCCTCCGCCTTCGAGCAGTTTCTGCCGGGTGGTCAGATCCAGTTCCGCGCGAGCCTTCTTGCCGGCATGACACTTCAGACAGTGGGTTTGCAGCAACGGCGCAATCGCCTGGCGAAAGGCAGGTGCTTCCGCCAGAACGGGGTGACTCACAAGGAAGCAAGCGAGCAATAGAAGCCGACGCACGGCGGGTTCCCCCAGTAGGGCGAATCACAGGGCAGGATGTGTTGATTTTACGGCAAACACTGCCTGGATGCCCAGAAAAATCCGGCCAAGCGGCGAGGCGGTGCGTCGATCGGTCACTGCACGCTCAGTAGCTCCACATCGAAGATCAGATCGGCGTTGCCGGGAATCTCCGGCGGCATACCGCGTCGGCCATAGGCCAGTCGAGCGGGGATGCGCAGCACACGTTTGCCGCCCACCTTCATGCCGACCACGCCCTCGTCCCAGCCGGGGATCACCTCACCTTTGCCGAGCGTGAAGGAGAACGGCTTCTTGCCGATGCTGGAATCGAACTGTTTGCCGTTGGAGAGCAGTCGGCCGGTGTAGTGAACTTGCACGCGGTTGCCGGGCTTGGCCTCGGCTCCCTCGCCGATCTTGATGTCGTCGATCTCCAGATTGGCTAACTGCTTGGGAATGTCGAGCAACTCGATCTCAAAGACCAGATCGGCACGAGGAGGAATCTTGCCCTGGCCGCGGTCCCCGTAGGCTTTGGCGGCGGGAATCGACAAAATGCGCTTGCCGCCCACCTTCATGCCGACCACGCCTTCGTCCCAGCCGGGGATCACCTCGCCCTGGCCCAGGGTGAACTCATACGGTTCGCCACGATCGATGCTCGAATCGAATTGGCTGCGATCGGCTCGCAGTCGGCCGGTGTAGTGAACCTTGACGCGGTCGCCGGGCTTGGCTTCTGGGCCTGTGCCGACAACTCGGTCTTCGATCTCCAAGTCCTTGAGCGGAGCCAGCGGCGCAGCCGGTTCTAGCCATAACAGAGCAAGTACTAGCACTACTCCGATGCCGATGAGTGCAAAGGCGGCCCAGTTGTTCTGCAACACAGTTCTCTCTCCTCCTCGATCTACCACCCACTTCGAGGATGCCAAGGACGATGTATTCCGTGGAACTTCTACAGCAAGTGTAGCAGTGTCGCTGCTGCTCGCACAGAAGCGACCGGCACCATCTCAGCTAGGGTCATAGCCGAGATTCGGAGCGAGCCAGCGTTCGACCTCTGCTCGCGACAGCCCCTTGCGAGCAGCGTAAGCCTCGACCTGATCGCGGGTGATCAGATCGACAGCAAAGTAACTCGCCTGGGGCGGCCAGAAATACAGTCCGCTGACCGAAGCGGCCGGCAGCATGGCGTAGGACTCGGTCAAGCGTATGCCCGCGGCCGATTCCACGTCCAGTAATCGCCACAGGGTGGCCTTTTCGGTGTGATCTGGGCACGAGGGATAGCCAGCCGCTGGGCGAATGCCCTGATACTTCTCGGCGATCAGGTCTTCTTTGCTCAGCGATTCGCCACTGCCGTAGCCCCAGTCGCGACGAGCGCGTTCGTGGAGCATTTCAGCAAAGGCCTCGGCCAGGCGGTCGGCCAGTGCCTTGACGAGAATGTCGTTGTAGTCGTCGTGCTGCGTCTTGTAACGCTCCGCTAATTCCTCGGCACCAATGCCCGCCGTCACAGCGAAGCCACCGATGTAGTCGATCTGGCCGCTGGTCAGCGGCGCGACGTAGTCGGCCAGACAGCGGAAGGTGGTTTGTCCCTCACGCTGCCACTGCTGTCGCAGGAAATGGAAGCGGCACCGCTCAGCCGAGCGGTTGGCATCCGTCCAGACGATGACATCGTCGCCACTGCTGTTGGCCGGGAAGAACCCATAGACCCCATTGGCTCGGATCAGACGATCCTTGACCAGACGTTCGAGCATGGCCTGAGCATCCGCAAACAGCTTGCGGGCCTGCTCGCCGACCACCTTGTCAGAAAGGATTTGCGGATACTTGCCCGACAACTCCCAGGCCATGAAGAACGGCGACCAGTCGATGTAGGGCACGATCTCTTCGAGTGGCACGTTCGACAGTACGCGGGTGCCGGTGAAACTGGGAGTTGGAATGCGAATCTGCGTCCAGTCGATAGAAAAGGCGGCCTTGCAGGCTTCGGCGTAGGGAACGAGTTTGCGAGCGCGTCGTCGCGCGAACGCCTCGCGTTCCTGCTCCTGGGCAGCTCGCACCTCGCGAACGAACTCGTCGCGGGTGTCGGGGCGAACTAGCTTTTCCACGACGTTGACCGAGCGGGAGGCATCCTTGACGTGAACGACCGGCCCCGAATAGGCCGGCGCGATCTTGACGGCCGTGTGCTTGGCACTAGTGGTGGCCCCACCGATCAGCAAGGGAATCTGAAAGCCCTCGCGCTGCATCTCTCGGGCGACGTGAACCATCTCATCGAGCGAGGGAGTGATCAGGCCGGACAAGCCGATCATGTCCA
>Ga0272446_1007604_pt1 | contig 10707 bp, 9 predicted proteins | sample YNPCB0061_FD_194587 | JGI IMG/M metagenome (GOLD analysis project Ga0272446, IMG submission 194587) | Hot spring microbial mat communities from Yellowstone National Park, WY, United States - YNP-CB-006-1 | ecosystem: Environmental > Aquatic > Thermal springs > Hot (42-90C) > Sediment | place...
TTTGCAATTGCATGCCCCGACCGATAACGCCAAGGACCACCTGGAACAGTCCCTCATTGCGGTCGGCTCCGGCGGTCTTGCCGGCAAAGGTCCCATGCAGAGCACGCAAAAGCTCCTGTTTCTTCCTGAAGCCCACACCGACTTCATTTTCGCGATCTGGGCCGAAGAATACGGGTTGATCGGAGCGCTGTTGTTGTTGAGCTTATACCTGATCATCTTTTGGCGGGGCCTGCGCGTCTTCTCTCAAACGCCGGACCTGTTTGGCAAGTATCTGGCCCTGGGGGTGAGTCTGATGTTTCTCATCCAGGCGTTGATCAACATGAGCGTCGTCACGGGACTCTTCCCGACCAAGGGCATCACCCTTCCTCTGGTCAGCTACGGAGGGAGCTCGTTTGCAAGCAGCATGATCTCGCTCGGCCTGCTGCAAAGCGTAAGCGACCACAGCGCATGAACCAGGGCAGGACATTCTTGATTGCGGCCGGCGGTACGGGCGGCCACGTGATGCCCGCCCTGGCCGTGGCCCGCGAATTGCGCCGCCGCGGCCACCAGCCGTTTTTCATCGGCTCGCCGGGCGGCATCGAAGCCCGGCTCGTGCCCGGCGACGGGTTCCCCCTGGAATTCATTCGGATCGGCGGACTCCAGCGCGTCGGCTGGCGCCGGTCCTTGCGTACGCTTGCGCAGATTCCGCCGAGTTTGTGGCGCTCGTGGCGCATCCTGGGCCGGCGGCGTCCGTCGGCCGTCTTCAGCATGGGCGGTTATGTGGCCGGTCCGCCGACCCTGGCCGCCTGGCTGCGGCGCATCCCCATCGTGTTGATGGAACCCAACGCCGTGCCGGGCCTCACCAACCGCTGGCTGGGCCGCTTCGCCGAGCGCGCTCTGATTCATTTCGAGAGCGCCGCGGCAGGCTTTCCGCGCGGCAAGTGCGAACGCACCGGCGTGCCGGTGCGCGAGGAGTTTTTCGCCATTCCGCCCAAGCCGCGCAGCGAATCCTTCACGCTTTTGATCACCGGCGGCAGCCGCGGCTCCCGCCGCCTCAACCAGGCCGCGCGCGAAGCCTGGCCGTTGTTCCGCGGCGCCGGCTTCCGCCTGCGTCTCCTGCACCAGTGCGGCCAGGAAGACTATCCGGCGCTGAGCCGCGAGTTCGCCTCCAGCGGACTGGAAGGCGAAGTGACGCCCTTCATCTCCGACATGCCCGCCGCTTTCGCGGCCGCCGACCTGGTGGTGTGCCGCTCCGGCGCGGGCGCGGTCGCGGAACTGGCCGCGGCGGGAAGGCCTTCGATCCTCGTCCCGTACCCCTTCGCCGCCGGCCAGCACCAGCTCCACAACGCGGAACAGATGGTGCGCGCCGGCGCCGCCCGCCTGGTGCGCGATGAGGAAATGAACGGACGGCGGCTCTTTGAAGAGACCACGGCCCTGGCCGCCGATCCTGAAATGCTGGCGCGCATGGGCGCCGCCGCACGCTCTCTGGCCCGGCCGGGCGCCGCCGCCCGGGCCGCCGATCTGTTGGAGGAACTTGCCGGCCGGAGCCCCGGCCGTTGACACGGAAGCCAAAAGCCGGAACAATACGATATCAAAATGTTTTTTAAGCGCCAGCCAGTACACTTCATCGGAATCGGGGGAATTGGAATGAGCGGGATCGCCGAGGTCCTGCTGAACCTGGGCTATCCGGTCAGCGGCAGCGATCTCAAGGCCGGCCCCGCCACGGAGAGGCTGGCCCGCCTGGGAGCGCGCATCTTCGTGGGTCATGACCCGCGCCACGTCGATGGGGCCAAAGCGGTGGTCTATTCCTCGGCGGTGCGCCCGGACAATCCCGAGTTGCAGGAAGCGCGCCGGCTGGGACTGCCGGTGATTCCGCGCGGCGAGATGCTGGCCGAGCTGATGCGCCTGAAGTTCGGCATCGCCGTGGCCGGCAGCCACGGCAAGACCACCACGACGTCCATGATCGCCACGATTCTGTGCCAGGCCGGCCTCGATCCCACCGTGGTGGTGGGCGGCCGGGCGGCCTTAATGGGCGGGTCCAACGCGCGGGTCGGCAAGAGCGAGTTCCTGGTGGTGGAGTCCGACGAAAGCGACCGCTCTTTCCTGAAGTTGGCGCCGATTCTGGCGGTGGTCACCAACATCGACCGCGAGCACGTGGATTGCTACGCCTCGATCGAGGACACCCGCGCGGCCTTTCTAGAATTTGTCAACCGCGTGCCCTTCTACGGAGCCGCGATTCTTTGTTTGGACGACGAAAACGTCCAGCGCATTCTGCCGCAGGTCAACCGCCGGGTGGTCACCTACGGCGCCAGCGCCCAGGCGGATCTGGCCGCCGCGCAGATCGCCTGCGGTCCCGCCGGCAGCACATTCGAGCTGCGGCGGGGCGGCCAGTCCCTGGGTTCGTTTTCGCTGCCTTCCCCCGGTCCGCACAACGTCCTCAACGCCGCCGCGGCCGCCGCCGTGGCGCTGGAGCTGGAGATCGCTCCCGAAGTCATCCGCCAGGCCTTGGCCGGGTTCACCGGTGTGGAAAGGCGTTTCCAGTTGCTGGGCTTGGAGGCGGGCATCGCGGTCGTCGACGACTACGGGCACCATCCCACCGAGATCCGCGCCACGCTGGAGGCGGCCCGGCTGGGCGGCTACGAGCGGGTTCACGTGTTGTTCCAGCCGCACCGCTACACGCGCACCCAGCAGCTCATGGACGAGTTTGCGCGCTCCTTCCATCAGGCCGACACCGTCTTTGTGCTCGACATTTACGCCGCCAGCGAGGAGCCCATAGAAGGCGTCAGCGGCGCGGCTTTGGCCGAGCGCATCCGCTCGTTCGGACACCGCCAGGTGATCTATGCCGGCACGCTGGAGCAGGCCGCGGCGCTGGCGGTCCAGACGGCCCGCCGGGGAGATCTGATTCTGACGTTAGGCGCAGGCAACGTCTGGCAGGCGGGGGATCTGATCCTGCGCCAGTTGCGGGAGGGACGGCACAATGGGCCGCAAGCGGGATCCTGAAGCGAACTCCGGCGCCCCCGGCTGGCGGACCTGGCTGGGCTACGGCGCGCTCCTGGCGGGAGTGCTGGCCGGACTGGCCGGCCTCACCTGGCTGTATTTTCGCGCCGACGATTTCCTGGCCACGGATCCGCGCTTCGCGCTGACGCCGCCGTCCGAGGAGGAGAATCATTCCGGTCTGGAGATCACGGGCGTTCAATACGCCTCCCGCAGCCGGATTCGGCAGGTCTTCGCTCTGGACTTCGGCCGGAGCATCTACCGGATCCCGCTTCAAGAGCGGCTGCGCAGCCTGTTGGAAATCGAATGGGTGCGGAGCGCAGCAGTGCGCCGCCGCTGGCCCAACCGCCTGGAGGTTCATATTGTGGAGCGCACCCCGGTGGCTTTCGTGCAGCTCCCTCCGATGCGCGGGCAGGGCCCGGCGGAGGTGGCCTTAATCGACGCCGACGGAGTCCTTCTGCCCCTGCCCGGCCGCGCGCAATTCCACCTGCCCGTATTGAAAGGGATCCGGCGAGACCAGGATCTGGCGGCGCACCGGGCCCGCGTCTCCACCGCTTTGAAGCTGCTCGCGGAAGCCCAGCCGGTCTCCGAGCATTTTGTTGAAATTGACGTGTCCGACCCAAACGATCTGAAGTTGATGTACGATCACGGCGGCCGGATGCTGCTGTTGCATTTGGGCAAAGAGAACTTCGAGTCGCGCTTGCGCAATTTCTTGGCCCATTACGATCAAATCCAGCAGCGCAAGCCCGACGCTGCCAACTTCGATCTGCGTCTGGATGACCGCATTACCGTCATCGAGGAGGTGGCCGGCCGTGGCTGACCCGCTCTACGTTGCGGCCCTGGATGCAGGCAGCGCCTATACGCGCTATCTGGTCGGCGCGGTCGAAAGGGGAAGACTCCGCTTGCTGGGGGCCGGACGCTCCCTATCGCAAGGCTGGGCGCGCGGCCGCATCGCGGATCTCCCGGCGGTGGTCGAATCTTTGCGCAGCGCCATTGCGGAGGGCGAGCGCGCCGCGGGCGTTTCGCCGGACTCCGCCGTGGTCGGAGTGGGGGGCGCTGGCGTGGAAGGCGTAGACAACCGCGGACTCTATGAGATGGGCCGGCGGCGCCCGATCGAGCCCGGCGACACGCGCTACGCCATAGAGCGCGCTCTGGAAGTGAACCTGCCGGCCGGCCGCATGCTGCTTCAGGCCGCTCCCCAGAGCTTTCTCGTCGATGGTCAGGACAGCTACTGGGACCCGCAGGGGGTCGCCGCCACGCAGCTTGAGTCTTTCGTTCATTTGTTAACCATCTCCCGCCAGGAGCACGACTGCCTGGTCTCGGCCGTACATCGAGCGCACCTGGCTGTCGAAGACACCGTCTTTGAGGCGTACGCTGCCGCCCTGGCCGCAGTCACGCCCGAAGAACGCCGGGCCGGAGTGGCCATCGTCGACATCGGCCTCCACTCCACCGAGATGGCGGTTTTCCTGGACGACGCATTGCAAACCACGGCGAGCATCCCGATTGGCGGCATTCACTTTACCCGCGATGCGGCTCATTGTCTGCGCCTCTCGGTGGAGGACGCCGAGCAGTTGAAATGCGAATGGGGTTGCGCCCTGCGCGGTTTGAGCGCCGATAATACTTTCATCGAAATTCCTTCGCCGGACGGCCTGCCGCCCCGGGAAGCCCCCCGCCATGATTTGAATCTCGCCTTGGAGTCACGCGCCGGCGAGTTGTTCCTGCGCGTTCAAAACCAGCTTTCCAAGGCGGGAACGGATCAGGGACAATTGGGACAAGTTGTGCTCACGGGCGGCGGATCGCTGCTGAGCGGGATGTGGAACATGGCCGAGCGCGTGCTGAATTGCCGGGCCCGGCTTGGCCTGGTGAACACCATCTTGGATTGGCCGGAGGAGCTGCGTACGGCGGATTGGACCACTGCGGGCGGCTTGTTGATCTATGCCGCACGCTTGCGGCTCTGCTCGGCGAGCCCGGCCCGGCCCGGTTGGTTGAGTCGTCTGTTCGGATAGTTTGGCCGCCGCGGTTCAACCCCGCGGCGCCTGTTGAGGAAGGAGGTTGCGATGGGGCTGATGGAAATGAACCCGGAAGATCTCAAGTTCGAGATCGAGGAGGAAGAGGCCGCACAGGGCCCTCGTTTCAAGGTCATCGGCGTGGGAGGCGGCGGCTCCAGCGCCGTGGCCCGCATGATGGGGGAGGGACTCGAAGGAGTCGAGTTCTGCGTCATGAATACCGACCTACAGGCGCTCCGCTCCTCGCCCGTCCCCTGTAAGGTTCAACTCGGCGCCAAGCTTTTGCAAGGGCTTGGCACGGGCGGCGACCCCGAAGTCGGAAAACAGGCTGCCCTCGAGGACACCCAACGGATCGCCGAATACATCGGCAGGGCCAGCATGGTCTTCATCACCGCCGGCTTGGGCGGCGGAACCGGCACCGGCGCGGCGCCCGTCGTCGCCTCGCTGGCCAAGGAGCTGGGGGCGCTCACGGTGGCCATCGTGACCAAGCCCTTCGCTTTCGAAGGCCCGCTCTGTCTTCAGCGCGCCGAAAAGGGCTTGGCCGAGCTGGCCGCCAATGTGGACACCGTCATCGCCATACCCAACGAGCGCCTGCTTGGCCTGCTGCCCCGCGGCACCACCTTCATGCAGGCGCTCAAGGCCGCTGACGATGTTCTCCGGCAGGCCGTTCAGGGAATCAGCGACATCATTGTCACCCCCGGCCTCATCAACCGCGACTTCTCCAACATCCGCGCCACCATGGCCGGCAGCGGTTTCGCCATGATGGGCACCGCCGTGGCCACCGGAGAAGACGCCGCCATTGCCGCCGCCCGCCAGGCCATCTCCTGCCCCCTGCTCGAAGAGGGCGGAATCACCGGCGCCGGCGGCCTGCTCATCAACATCACCGGCTCCAGCAAGCTCGGCCTGCACGAAGTCAGCGAGGCTTGCACTCTGATCCGCGAAGCCACCGGCCGCACCGACGTGCAGCTCACTTTCGGCGTGGCGCTGAACGAGTCCATGGGCGAGTCGGTCAAGGTCACCGTCATCGCCACCGGTTTTAGCCGCCGCAGCTCGCCGCCTGAGGAGCGCGAGCTGCCCGCCGCCAAGCCCGAGCCCCCCTCGGAGCCTCAGGCCTACGCGCCGCCGGTCATTCCCATGCCGCCGCCGGAAGAGGTTTCCGAGGAGGACGACATCGAAACGCCGGCCTACCTTCGCCGCAACCGGTTGCTGTTCTGAAACCCTGGGCGCCGCTTAATCCTCGGCTTCGCCGAACAGCGCCATCTGGCGCTCGTCCCATCGCGGAGCGGGACCCGCCGCCAGGCCGTGCCGCAACAGCTCGGCCGCTTCGGCCAGCGATACGGCCGGCCGCAGGGCCGACCCCTCGCAGTCCGCGCTCACCAGCAAGACCTCCGAAGGGACCACGCCGGAATCTTCCAGCAACGCCGCCGAGTGCGTGGCGATCAGGACCTGACGGCCGGTTCGCCGCGCCGTCCGGCTCAACATCTGGGGGATCTGCCGCACAAAAGAATCGTGCAAGCTGGCCTCCGGTTCCTCCAGCAACAGCGTTCCCGTTCCCGATAAGACCTCCCAAAGAATGCCAGTCAGCCGGAGGACGCCATCGGAGAGCTGCGCCTCGCTATGCCAGGCGCCGTGCGCCCGCCAGTGTTCGAACCGCGCCCGCAGGTGCGCCTTCCCGCGCCCGTCCCGGTGCGACTCCAGCTTGCTCAACAGCGGCGCCGCCGCCTGAAGTTCGTTCAGAATCGCCCTCAGCCGCGCCTTGCGGGACTTCTCCGGCGTGGCCGCCATGGCCTCTAAAATGTCGCCGCCCAACTCAGGATTCGCATCGAAGCCCGCGGCCCCCCGCATCAAAGCCGGCGCCGGATTCAGCAGCCGGGTCTTGGACGCAAAGGCCGCAAACTCGCGCGCCGGCCTGGATCCCATGCCGCCTTCCAGCATGGAGCAATACAGCCGGTCCGGATCCGCCGCATCGCTCGCGTCCGGCCGTTCCCAAACGGTTTCACGCCGCCGCCGCAGCCGCTCGCGCTGAACCACCGGACGTCCTTGAACGTCGGAGCCGAGATCGATCTCGTATTCCCACTCCAGCGGCTGCGCGCTTGTGCCGGCGTGCACCAGCAGCCCCATCTGCGAGTCCTTGCGCGCCGCCAGACAACGCAGGCGCCGCACGCCGCCGCGCCGCTGAACGGCTTCTTGAAGACCGACGCTGGGCGTGGCCAGCTCGCCCAGGAACCGGAACGCGTCCAGGAAATTCGTCTTCCCCGCCGAGGCCGGCCCCGCCAGGAAGACCCGCCGCCCCAATTCGGCGTAGCCCCGGGCGAAACTCCGCCAGTTCTTCAGCAGGATCCGCGTAAAGCGCAAACTTTGGCCGGCGCTCGCCATCGGCTTGACCGCAGAGAACACCCAGTTTGACACCACACCCCCTCCCGCGCAAGATCCGCGCCGCCGCGCTGCCGGCCGCTCTATACTCGTCCATGAAATGCTCTCTGTCCATCTCGAAAACGGCCGCGTCGAATTGCGCCGCCGCCCTTTGCCCCGCCGCGCCAAAGGCCACGCCCTGATCCGCCTGCGCGCCGCGGGCATTTGCAATACCGACATCGAGCTTCTGCGCGGCTACTACGGCTTTCGCGGAACGCCCGGACATGAATTCGTGGGCCAGGTCGTGGAGGCCGGCGACCGCTCCCTGATCGGCCGCCGCGTGGTGGGCGAAATCAACCTCGCCTGCGGCGCCTGCGGCTGGTGCCGCCGCGGGCTCGGCCGCCACTGCCCGCGCCGCACCGTGCTCGGCATCGTGCGGCATCCCGGCGTCTTCAGCGAGTACTTCACCCTGCCCGAGCGCAATCTCCATCCCGTGCCCGATTCCGTCTCGGACGAGGACGCCGTCTTCACCGAGCCCATCGCCGCCGCCTGCGAGATCCTGGAGCAGGTCCGCATTCCGAAAGGCGCGCCCGTGGCCGTGCTCGGCGACGGCAAACTCGGCCTGCTCATCGCCCAGGTGCTGCATTTGCGCGGGGCCGAAGTGCGCCTCTACGGCAAACACCGCGCCAAGCTGCGCCTGGCGGCCTCAGCCGGAATCGCCGTCCGCAAGACCGCCGCCCGCCTTCCCAGCGCCGCCTATGACTGGGTGGTCGAAGCGACCGGCGCCGCCGAGGGCCTCTCGCAGGCCATCCGCATGACACGCCCGCGGGGAACGGTCATCCTCAAATCCACCGTGCACGAAGCGGTTTCCTTGGACAGCGCGCCGGTGGTGGTGAATGAGATCACTCTGGTCGGTTCGCGCTGCGGCCCCTTCGAGCCGGCGCTCAAGCTCCTGCGCAGCGGCAAGCTGAAACTGCGCGAGATGATCTCGGCCCGTTTGCCTCTGGCGGAGGCCGCGCGCGCCTTCGAGCTTGCCCAACAGCCCGGCGTGCTCAAAGTTCTGCTCTATAACCCAGACCTCAGTCCCGCCAAACTTTGAGCAGCGGCGAGTAGGCGTCCGTCCGGCGGTCCCTCAAAAACGGCCAGTGCCGCCGGACTTCCTCCAGCCTTGCCGGATCAACTTCGGCCAGCAGCGTTTCTTCACGGTCCCGGCCCGCTTGCTCCGTAATCCTCCCGAACGGATCTGCGACGAACGAATTCCCCCAGAACTCCAGGCAAGCCTCGGGCGGGCCTTCCGCGCCCACCCGGTTCACTGCCGCCACATAGATCCCGTTGGCGATGGCGTGCCCGCGCTGCACGTTCATCCAGGCGCTCACCTGGTCCTCGCCCTGCTCCTCTTTCTCCGCCGGGTGCCAGCCGATAGCCGTGGGATAAAAGATCACCGATGCCCCGCCCAGCGCCGCCATCCGCGCCGCCTCCGGAAACCACTGGTCCCAGCAGATCAGCACCGCGATCCGGCCGTAGCGCGTCTGGAAGCAGGGCACGCCCGTGTCGCCCGGCGTAAAGTAGAACTTCTCGAAGTACAGCGGATCCTCGGGAATGTGCATCTTCCGGTAGACGCCCAGCAGCGCTCCATCCGCGTCCAGCACCGCCGCGCTGTTGTGATAGATCCCCGGCCCCCGCCGCTCGAACACCGGGGCGATGATCACGACCCCGAGCTCCCGCGCCAGCGCGGCCAGACTTTCCGTGGTGGGCCCCGGAATCGGCTCCGCCAGCCGGAACAATTCCGCGCTCTCCTGGCGGCAAAAATACGGCGTGCGGAACAGCTCCTGCAAGCAGATCACCTGGGCGCCCTGTCCCGCCGCCTCGCGGATGCGCCAGCCGGCCTTGGCCAGGTTCTCGGCCGGGTCCGCCCCGCAGCTCATCTGGATCAGACCAATCCGGAAGCTCTTCTCGTGCGTTTCGCTCATGGGAATTCCCGCTTACCTTCCCCCGATTCTTTCATAAACGCGCCCGCTCCCGGTACTTTATACTGCTCACTATGAAGATCGCCGTGCTCGGTTTGGGCTTCATGGGGGCCACCCACCTCAAGGCCTGGATGCAGCTCCCCAGCGCCGAAGTCATCGCGGTCGCCAGCGACGAGCCGCAGCGCCTGAGCGGCGACCTGAGCGGCATTCAAGGCAACGTGGGCGGGCCCGGCCAGCGCATGGACTTCTCCCGCATGGACAAGTACCTCGACTGGCAAGACGCCGTCGCCAACCCCGCCGTCGAGGCCGTCGACATCTGCCTGCCGACGCATCTGCACGCGCCCGCCGCGATTGCGGCTTTGGAGGCCGGCAAGCACGTGCTCGTCGAAAAGCCCATGGCGCTGGACGCCGCCTCCGCCGAAGCCATGATCGACGCCGCGCGCCGCAGCGGCCGGATCCTAATGGCCGCCCACGTGCTCCGCTTCTTTCCGGCCTACCAGGCCTTAGCCCAGCGCCTCAACCAGGGGGACCTGGGTCCGGTCCGGCATGCGGTCTTCCGCCGGCGTTGCGCCGCTCCCGCCTGGAGCGCCTGGCTCGGCGATAAGCGCCTGAGCGGCGGGGCGGTCCTGGATCTGCTGATTCACGACATCGACATCGCCCTGAGCCTGTTCGGCCCGCCCCAAGCCATCTCCGCTGCCGGATACGAAGATCTCGCCCGGGGCGTTGACCTCATCACCTCCCAGTGGCATTATGCGGGCCACACGGTAGTCATCACCGGCGGCTGGCATCATCCCAAGGCCTATCCGTTCTCGATGGAGTACACCGTGGCTTGCGACGGAGGCACAATGGATTACGACTCCGCCGGGCGTGCGCCAACCCTCTACACGGCCGGGGGCGAAGAAGCGCCGCTGCCCGCGCCAGAGAAAGACGGATACCTGGCCGAGATCGAGTATTTCCACGAATGCTGCTCGAAAGGGTTGCCCCCCGAAGCCTGCCCGCCGGAGCAGTCTGCGGCCGCGGTCAAGTTGGCGATTCTCATGGCGGAAGCCCGCGGGCGAAACGGAGAAAGAGTCCCATGTCCAATCTGAAGGAACTGGAAATCGGCGTCATGTTCTGGGCCGGCGAGGATCCGGTCGAAACCATCCGCCAGGTGAAGTCCACCGGCGTGCGCTGCGGTCAGCTCGGCATTCCCGGCGAAATGCCCCTCCGCGGCGCGGCGCCCGCCTGGAAAGCGGCCCTCGAAAGCGAAGAGTTCACTCTGGTGACCCTCTTCGCCAGCTACTTGGGAGAAAACTACGCCGACATACCCACCGTCCAGCGCACCGTGGGGTTCATCCCGCCTGAGACGCGCGCCGAACGCGAGGCCCGCACCCTGGAGCTGAGCGATTTCGCCGCCGAGCTGGGTGTCC